>Ga0105046_10001149_pt1 | contig 40047 bp, 35 predicted proteins | sample MAT03_FD_78385 | JGI IMG/M metagenome (GOLD analysis project Ga0105046, IMG submission 78385) | Freshwater microbial communities from Lake Fryxell liftoff mats and glacier meltwater in Antarctica - MAT-03 (megahit assembly) | ecosystem: Environmental > Aquatic > Freshwater > Ice > Liftoff... | reverse complement strand
TTGGATGGAAAAATTCAGTTTCGAGGCGTGTTAAAAAAAATGATTGTGAGGTTTACTGGAGTAAATGAGCGATTATTTTTTTTGACACAACGACGAAAATGGAGTTTTCGGCCAAACACTATGTAGAAGAACTTATCAAATGCTTAATTCTTTTGATAAAACATTAAAATCTACTCCATCAAAATTACCGCTGCTCATCATTAAAAGCACTGAATCTTTCCATTTCTTAGATTTTAAATAATCCGTTACTTCCGGGCTTTTGGTAAATACTTTTAAATCTTTACGGTTGAAGCAGGCGTGTACTTGTTCTGGCGTTATCTCTTTTAATTTTTTATGTGCAATGGTATGCGGATTAAAATAAACAACTGCTTCGTCCGCCAGGTTCATAGAGTCCTTGTACTGCGACAGGAACTCTTCATTCAGGCTGCTGAAGGTGTGAAGCTCCATACAAGCGATGATCTTTCTTTTAGTAAATTGTTTTTTTACTGCGTCTGTTGTAGCTTTTAGTTTGGATGGAGAATGAGCAAAGTCTTTATAGAAATTAAAAGTATCTTTTTTGTAGACAAGCTCCAGGCGTTTTGCTGCTCCCGTAAAGGACTGAATGGCTTCGTAAAACTGTGTATTTAAAATGCCGATCTTGTTACAAACCAAACGCGCGCCGTTTAAATTCATCAGGTTATGGTTTCCGAAAATCTGAAGCGGAATTTTCTGGTCATTCACTATCAGCGACGTTGTTCCGTTTTCAATCTCGTGCTTTGGAACTGAGTACGCCATTTTATCGATCTTTGTATTAGTGGTGTTTTTGCAGACTTCTTCCAGCACTTTGTCTTCGGAGCAATAAATCAGGCTTCCGTTGGGTTCAATGAGGTTGATGAATTTTTTGAATTGATCGATGTAAATTTCAAAGGTTGGAAAAACATTGATGTGATCCCATGCAATGCCACTTATGATAGCGATATTCGGTTTGTATAAATGAAATTTAGGTCTTCTGTCAATGGGTGAAGCCAAGTATTCGTCGCCTTCTATGACTGCAAATTTTGAAGTGTTGGTAAGGCTTACCATGGTGTTGAATCCTTCCAATTGTGCACCTACGAGATAATCTGTTTCTATTTTGAGATAATTCATCACATGAAGGATCATGGCCGTAATGGTTGTTTTTCCGTGACTTCCACCAATCACGATGCGGGTTTTATCTTTTGTAGCCTCGTAAATATATTCGGGGTAAGAATAGATTTTAAGTCCCATCTGACGTGCGCGAACAAGTTCAGGATTGTCTTCCCGGGCATGCATGCCAAGAATCACTGCATTGAGATCGCCTTTTATCTTGTCGGGAAACCAGCCGATTTCCTCCGGCAATAAACCGGCCTTTTGAAGCCTGCTTTTGCTGGGTTCGTTAATCTCATCATCACTTCCTGTAACAATAAAACCTTTTTCGTGCAAGGCCAATGCCATGTTGTGCATAGCGCTTCCTCCAATGGCAATTAAATGTACTTTTTTCTCCATTCTTTTGAATTAAGAATTTAAGTTAGGATTTTGATTCTCTCGCGCTGAATATAAAATGCTTTATTTTACACACACCCTTGTTTAAAATCGGATTCCAATAACCATGACATCATCTGTTTGCGGAAGTTTCTTTTTCCAGGATAAAAATTCTTTTTGAAGGATGGACTTTTGTTCGCGCATGGGTAGCAAATGTATTTTTTGAATAAGCTGCTTAATATTAGTTTTCTTGTATTTTTTATTCAAAGGTCCGCCAAACTGATCTTGCAAGCCATCAGAAAAAATATACAGGCAATCGTCAGGTTGAATCTGTATCTTAGAGGTGACAAAACTCTTTTTTTCATTTTCAAAGAAGCTGTAGCCGATGGTTGATTTTTGAACCGTGAGGGGAATGATTTCTGCATCGCGGACTAAAAACTGTGAGAATTTCGCAATGCTGTATTCGAGTTCAAAGCTCTGTTGATCGAAAGAAAAAACGCCGATGTCCATTCCATCGGCAACTATTTCCTCTCTGTTTTTTCCTTGTGCCAATACCTGGTTTAGATCCTTGTCCAGCAAATTAAGTATACGACCAGGATCGGTGTTCTTAAGCTCTTTCACGTTTTTAAAAAGTGTGTTTATTCCCAATACACTCATAATAGCACCTGGAACGCCATGTCCAGTGCAATCTGCCGTGATAAACACAGTGCGTTCGGACGAAAACTCCTCATTGGGCAAAATTCGGTAAATCAAGTAAAAATCACCAGATACCACATCTTTCGCTTTGGAAAAGATAAAACTATCTTCAAAGAACTCTTTTAATTTTGATTTTGACGGCTGAAGCGCTTTCTGGATGCGTTTTGCGTATCTTAGGCTTTCCTGAACATCGTCATTTTTTAATGCCAGTAACTGCTTTTGCTCATTCAATTTAAGGTTTTGATCTAAAAGCGTTTTGTATTGGGTTTCAATTTGTACCTGTTGCTTAATGATCTCTTCTTTTTGTTCGTTAATTGCCAGTGTACGTTCATGCACTTTTTCCCGGAAGAAATTTGTGAAAATATTAATTTCCTTAGCCATTTTTAAAAAGCTAACGTATATAGAGCGAAACTCTTTAATTTTTGATCGCTTATATGACACTGAGTCGAAGTTGAATCCGGAGTTAACATATTTGGTAAAAGTGGATGAGATGGATTTAACTGATTTTGTTATGAGCTGAGTCAGGAAAATAATAGTAACAACTAAAAATACAATGAGGATTATAACAACCATAAACGTGTCTTTTTTTAATTTTTCCTTGTGTTCATCCTCAATCAGCCTTATTTCATTGTCCATATCTTCAATGAGTATGTCTATCTTATCGAAGCTCTGCTTAGATTGGTGAAGGTAGCCGCTGCTCCCTTTAATGCCTATCTTACTTTCTATGCGCGCTAACAGCTTAAAGTATTTAGTATAGTAGTATAAGTTATTAATGAGGAAATTTCTTTCTTTCTGAGAAACACCCGTTAGTTCATTTATAAGCTCGATCAGCGATTTGGAAGCTATTTGAAATTGATAAACGTAAGTGAGCTCTTTACGAAGCAGAAAATCTTTTTCATGTTTTCGCATTACAAGGCACAGGTATCGGACATCCTTATTGTTAAATTCATAAATCCTATGCGCGTATTCGCGCATCTTTCCTTCGAGACCATAATTTTTAAAGCCTTTTAGTTTATAGAGGTAAATTAATTCAGTAAAGGTTTTTTTGTAATCCGTAAAATGGTTTCTGAGGTTATTAATTTTCCAATTGAGTTTGTAGTCATCCGTGATTCTGGCCTTTTCGAGGTAAGAAATAAAATAATTTGTTTTCTTGTTTAAGGCATTAAATTTTTTTTCTGGTAGAGAGAAACTACTGCTGTAAAATGATGAATCATTAAAATCACCTATCAAAATATCTTCCTTTAGTTTGTTGGTTTCCAGCAGTAAAATTCTAGCCGTTTTTAAGTTAGAATGGTAATCTTCGAGTTTTTGGGAGTCTTTTGTTGACTTAACAAAGAGAAAAATTGCAATAAGACAGATCAACAGGATAGCTCCGAAAGAACAAATGAGCCAGAAACGCAAGCTAGTTAGCATGCCTGCAAAAATAGACCCGTTTGGGTCTGGCCTTGTTAAGTGAAAATTACCTAAACTTCATGAAAGTGTTTGTAAATGAAGAATGTGCCAATTTTAGCGTTTTTAAGATTAAATTATTAAATGTTACCTTTGCATTTTAAATTTATGTATGAAAAAAATTGTAAAAGTTGGTAATATCGAGTGTGGAACAAAAGACCTGTTTTTAATAAGTGGGCCTTGTGTAATCGAAGACGAAAAGATTATGATGGCAACGGCTGAAAAACTGAAAGAAGTTAGCGAGCGCCTGAAAATAAAAGTGATCTATAAATCTAGTTTTTTAAAGGATAACCGCAGCAGTTTAAAATATTATGATGGTCCGGGTCTTGAAAAGGGTATGAAAATACTTGCTAAAGTAAAAGAACAATTTGGTTTTCCATTGTTGACCGATATTCACGAAAGTTACCAGGCTGAGATCGCGGGGGCTGTGTGCGACGTTCTGCAGATACCAGCCTACTTGTGTATGCAAAGCAGCCTGCTGGTTGCCGCTGCAAAAACAGGAAAGGTTGTAAATATTAAACACGGCCAATTTCTTGCACCAGACAATATGAAACACCCGATGCAAAAGTGTATTGAGTCGGGGAACGACAATATCATTCTAACAGAAAGAGGTTATGTTTTTGGGTATAATGATCTGATTGTTGATCCAAGAAGCTTTTATCACATGAACAAATTAGGGTATCCGGTGGTTTTTGACGTGACACATTGTGTGCGTAAATACGGTATTCCAAGTTCAGATGCTAAAGGTGGCGCGCGTGAGTTTTTACCAGTTCTTGGTAGGGCAGGTGTGGCGAGCGGTGTAGATGGTTTATTTGTGGAGACACATCCTGATCCTTCTACTGCTTTGTGTGATGCAGCTTCTCAATTATGCGTTTACGATCTTGAAGAGTATTTAAAACCGTTGATCGAAATTCATAACGTGGTAAGAAAACACGAAGATTCGACTGTAGAAAAAGCTTTCTAATAGTCTACCAATTTTTTTCTTGAGAACCACTTTATGTGGCTCTTTCTATTTAAAGACTCTGCCAAATGTTATTTTTGAAATGATAAAAAATGCAAGTTCATTTTTTATCGATTGGCTACTTTGCTTTGAGGAATTTCGTCTACGTGAATGCTCTGAAAGGTTCATGTTTAGAGCGTAAAAACTTGTGTTATTAACTGGCACAGTTTTATCAGGTCTTTGTTCGAACCTAATACAACGAGCATGAAAAAGCTAATTTTATCCTTTGCAACTGCCTCACTTTTTTTTACGGCCTGCAACACGAAAGAAAAACAAACCGCCGCTGCCCAACGGGTTAAGCAGGCAACTATGGATTCCATGGCATACGCAAACAAACAACAGCACACCATAGATTCTTTGCGGGCGCTCACAAACGCGACCTCGTTAGAAGCTGCTGTTGATGGCCCGGCAATGACTCCCATAGGAGCGCCAGGAACAAAAGCGCCTACAAGGAAAAAAATTACGAGAGTAAATACAGAGGCAGGTGTGAATACACCTGCGAATCCGTCGACCGCTCAAACTCAGGGTCAGACCGCTAATTCCGAAGGTTCAGCGTCAGGAACCAAAACTGTTGCGCCTGAAAAAAAGAAAGGATTGAATAACGCTGCGAAAGGTGCTATAATCGGATTGGGCACCGGTGCCGCTGCCGGAGCAATTATTGGAAAAGAAAATAGGGGAAAGGGAGCTGTAGTCGGCGGCATTGTTGGTGCAATTGGCGGCGCGGTTGGCGGTGCAGTGATTGACAAACGTAAAGAAAAAAAGCAAGCCGAAAAAGACTCGCTTGAAAATAAAAAATAACCTTCTTTTTTTAAGGACTTTAAAACAACGCACGCATTGAGAAGTCTTAATGTGTGGGTTGTTTATTTTTTTTCTTGTAGCTTAAAAAAGTCATAATAATTCCGAGTTCTTCTTCGGTGACGAGTGAGTCGGGCATACTGCTTTCGTGGCGCGCATTTGAAACGCGCAAAGTATAACCGGTTAATTCATCAGGATTAAAATCCGGAATGATTGTTTTGCCTCGCTCTTTTGTGTTATGACATTTGCCGCAGCTCATGGTGTAAAGGATTAGTCCTTCGTCACAGCGTTTGGCATATTCTATTTTTACATGTGGAAGCATTTCATCAGGTAACTCGTACTGAACTTTTTTCGAGGACGTGCAGGCTGCGACAATTATAAAAGTAATTAATGACCCAATAATAAGTTTTCGTTTCATACTAATATTCTCCACCAATTTTTCTTTCATTTAAGTTTTTAATTTTTGACTTTGGTAATTTTACCGGAGGCTTCTCAAACTCTACGTCTTCTGTTAATGATTTCATAAACGCGAGTAAATTTTGTTTTTCTTCTTTTGAAAGATGAAGAGAGTCGGAAGATAATGTTTGATTAGGAACGCGGAGTCCTCGACCTGCGCCTCCGCCAACATCATAAAAGTCAATTACCTGGTTAAGATCTTTAAAAACCCCGTTGTGCATGTAAGGTTTAGTTTTTTCGGAGTTGCGAATTGTCCCGGTTCGAAATGCGTTCATCGTTTCGGTTGCGGGATTAATGGTGTATCTTCCCTGGTCGAAACTCAGTTCTTTGAATAAAGTATCTTTAGGAACGCCAATCACCTCAAATTCAGAACTCACATAAGGAGGTTTTACTCCATTAAATTGGGGCGCAAAATGACAAGTCGCGCACTGCGCTTTCCCCATAAAAACATTAAAACCTTCTTTAGCATTCGCATCCAATTCTTCTTTTTGATTAACGGCCTTATCAAAAGGAGCATCGTGGCGGCTAAACTTACTGTAATAGATTGTGATGGCAGACGAAATATGTTCAAGCGATATCTCTGGTTTTTGCGGGGTGTATTTTAACAGGTCTTTAAATGCAGATTTATACTCCATACAACTCAACACTTTTTTAAGAATATCCTTTTCTGCGCAGGCTAATTCCAGTGAATTCGTAATTACTGCTTTCGTTTGGTCCTGAAGAGAAGTGTGCTGCCCGTCGATCATGAGCAGGTGGTTGTAAATGGAATTTACAAGTGTAGGAGAATTTCTGGGTAGAAAATTTTTCCCATCAAATTGCAAAGAAGTGGAGGTGGATGTGTCTGTCAAAAATTGATCGGGCTTATGACAAGACGCGCAACTTCTGAGATTGTTTCCAGAGAGAATAGGATCGTAGAACAAAAGTTTCCCTATGCGATCAATTTCAGCTAAAACCTTTTCATCATACACTCTTAAAAAAATCCCTTTCGAATTTTGACCTTTATACAATGATTTACTGAATATAGAAGTCGCATTTTTGCTTAGTGAATAATCTACATAGCTTTTAGTAACCACCTTGTGTTGCCTTATGAATTGTTGGTTGTAAGCAAAGAGTGGGTTCACATATGTTTTTAGAAAAATAAAGTGGTCGAACCGCTGGTGATCTGTCGACTGCGTATTTACAAAGGTAATAGCCTGTTTGTAAAGCGTCATGTACTCATCTGATAGCGCCTTGTCAGGAAACGTTTCGTTAAAAGCAAGGTAAGTTGTATAGATACTTCCAAGCATGAATCGCAATTCAGGAATTATTCTTTCGGGATCAGGACACTCAAAGCCTGTTGTGTATATGGCCGCCAGGTTTAAAAGAGAAAGCCTGTTACACAAATAGAAATGATCAAATGTTTTAAGGTTGGTTGTAATGGAGTCTTCCGTAAAAATTTTGGTAGCCTGCGCGGATGACTTGATTAAGTTTAAAATGGAGTCTTTTACTATCGTGTCTTCGTCTATGTAAAGTCCAGCGAGTGTGAGTCCTGCACCTTCTCTTCTGTAAGGCTTTTCAAATTTTTCAAAAACTTCTGTTTCCCACTCTACGGGAAGCGGCCCGTTAATTTTTTTATAGGAAACAGGCTCGAGGTACCGAAACCAGAAGTCGATTTGTTTTAACGAGATGCGGACCAGATTAATTTGTTCTTTTATTTTTTTTCGTTCGACGGGGGAATTAAAATCTGTTTTTTCAATTTGACTCAACAAAGCAGACTGCTTTGAACTAAATTCTTCAAGACGATTAAAATAACCTAAGGCGTAATTTGTTTGCTGATGCTCGTTTTTAAATGAAGCGGAAGCAAATATAAGGAGGAGGAGGAGTGACTCGAGTATGATTGTTTTTTTTGACAAGGGGCCTATTATTTATAGAAGTAACCAGGCATGCAGAACACACCTGGTTACTAATTTATTTGATAATTTTACTAGTGGCTAACCACTAATTTGATTGTATTTATTTTGTTTCCTGAAACAACTTTCACAAAATATTCTCCGTTCTTTAAAGAAGAAGTATTTAAAACTAGTTCTCTTTCACCTTTTTCAAGTTCTTTTTCAAAAGTGTTTATTACAACTTTTCCCTGAATGTCGTAAACAGTGATGTTTACAAGAGCATTGTCAGAAAGAGTTAACCTAATGTTTGCTTCATCTTTTGCAGGATTAGGATAAAGGCTCACAAAAGACTGTGCTTTTGAAAGCGTTGTAATACCTACGTCCAATAAACCTTTACCTTCGATCATAAAGTTGTATGTACTTTCGTCAGTATCGTCGCTTGTAATTACAACAGATGCCACATTTGTGCTTGGAGCAGTCGTTGGCATGAATGTTACTGTAAATGTTTGTGAAGCGTTACCAGCCAATACAAGCGGGAACGTTGGTGGAGTTACAAATGAAAATGCACTTGCGTTGGCTCCTGACAATACCATTCCGGAAATAGTTAAAGTACCTGTTCCTGTGTTTTGAACTAAAAATGTTTTGGTGATACTTGTATTCGCTAGAGTAGAACCAAAATCAGTGTTGTCGGTCGTACTTATTGAAGCATTGCCATCAGCAATGGTAAGTGCATTACCTTGTAAATTAATTTCGGGAACAGCACCAACACCTTGAACAGCGAAATCATAAATGTTTTCGTTGATATCGTTGTTGTAGATATTTACAGTTGCAGTGCGATTGCCAAGCATAGCTGGAGAAAATTTCACGGTAATGGTTTGTGAAGTACCAGCAGCAATTGTTAAAGGATATGCCGAAGCACCTACAAAAGTAAAATCGCCGGCGTTAGTTCCTGTGAAACCCATTCCTGAAATTACTAAAGCACCTGTACCTGTGTTTTGAATTACGAAACTTTTATTTGTATTACTTCCAGTGTTCAGTAAACCGAAATCTGTATTGTTTCCAACACTGATAGCCGAATTTCCTGTTGGGATATTGGTTGTGTTACCTTGAACGTTTACTTCTGGATTAGAAGTAGCAGTATTTAAGCTGGTTAACAATAAAATTTGACCACCTTCGATAATTGGAGATGGAATTGCATAATGTGCCTGATCTACGAATAAAAATTTACCAGCACCTAGGATAGCCTGAACATCAAAAATACCGGATGACTCTTCGTCTTGTGTTAAAAAATTCGCTCCACCTGTTACAAAACGGGTTTGATCGTGTTCCAAAATTTGAACAAAAGCATCGGTAGCAATGGTATATTCCCAAACTTTAGCTATGTAAGTTTGATTTCCCGGATCTTCTTGAATAATAATATGACCTGAGTTATCAATACATAGATTATCCATCATTTGTTGGCTTTCAGTGCCATCTAACACAGCCGTAATAGTTCCACCTAATTCAGGCATCTCGATATTGGTAAAACGAAGTCTCCACATACGGCTAGGATTGCTACCAGCAGTGTTAAAGCCATTCGTTGTAACAAAATAAAAATCCCTAGGATTTGAAGGATCCCAAGCACCATCTTCAGGACGTAAAAAGTTAGTTACTCCTAAGTTATTACTGATGGTATTTAAAGAAGCGCCTGTTACGGATTGTATAGCTCCTACATTAATAAGAGAAAAAGTTGTATTGGCAGCCGGGAAACCCGTAGAAACTTCGTTAATAAGTCCTGTTACCGCAACACCGTACAATATTCCTCCAGATAGTCCAGCCTTATTGATTTCTGTACCGCTAGCCGATTTATTTCCAACATAAACATACACTTGTCCTGGTGTGGCATCATCCAAACCAATTACGATTGTTTTATCGCTTCTGTAGGGACTAGCTACCTGATTTTCGCAGGAGTAACGGCCCAGAAAGGGTAATTGATAACTTGTTCCGGCATTGGGTCCGGTTGCAATATGACCGAATTGACGACCTTCAGCACCGGTTTCCTCACCATTCATAAAGATACGTTCCTGAGTACCTCTTCCTGTTGCGCTGTTGTAATAAGCAGATACTGCGGGTAAATCAGCCGAGCAAAAACGACCAAAAGCAGTTAAAGTAGATGGATTGGCGGCGTTATACATTGTATAAGTTGAACCTGTCCATAAATTTACATTTTGAATTAAATCGGCACCACTGGTTACAGCAAGCGTAGTTTTATTTATAACCCATTTTGATACAAATGCTCCTACAGAGCCATGTGCACGAACTCCACCAACGGCGTTCCCAAATTCATGATTTAGAAGAAAAGTAAAAGTTCCATCGCCGTTATCAAATGCTCCGGCACCATCAGGAATCCCTGCCAAAGAATACCCATTTATAGCTTGTGTGGCTGTTAGAATTGAGGTAACGCTGTATCCTGGAATAGAAGGAAGCAGATAAGGAGATTGAGAACTGCTGGGACCTGTAACAATGGTCTGCGCCATCGCAGTACCAACTATTCCCAGACCCATCATAAAGTGTGTTAGATTTTTTTTCATGTTTGTAGAGTTTATTTTTTACAAATTTACCTGCACAGATAAACCCTAGCATTAGTAAAGTTTAATGAAATCATTAAGAATACCTTGGAAAGGGTAGCCTTAAATTTATTTGTTAATGTTTACTTTACATATTAGGGCCGTTGGTGGGAAAGGGATTCCTGCCAATTAACTCGAAAGCATTGAGAGAGAAGTAACTGAGAAAAAAAGAAGGATTTATCTAAATGTATTTATTGTTCTTCGCTTCTTTGATGGCGTCTTCCCGGGAGTGTACATTTAATTTTAAATAGATGTGCTTGATATGTGATTTTACTGTTTCCAGATCGATAAACATTTCTTTCGCAATTTTACTTCTGCTTTTGCCGTTCGCAACCTGTTCCAGGATTTCTGTTTCTCTTTTGGTGAGCGGCGAGTTCTGGTTCTTATGAAAAGATTTGATAACGATTTTTGCAACGTTCATACTCATGGGCGCACCACCATTGACAACCTCTTGTATGGCGTCCATAATTTTTTCAGTGCTGTCATTTTTTACCAGATAACCCGCAGCGCCTTTTGTTAAGGCATTAAATACATTGTCTTCGTTTTCGTAAACGGTGAGCATTAGAATGTGTGTCTTTGGCAATAACTGTTTTATTTTTGGAATGGCATCTATTCCTTTAATGCCAGGAAGTTCAATATCAAGCAAAATTACGTGTGGGGCATCGGCAACAAGGTTTGGCAGAGCACGCTCTACGTTTGAATAAGCGTTTACAACTTTATAGTTCTGCGACGCATTTATCAGGTAGGCAAAACCATTCCTAATCGTTTCATCATCCTCTATGATAACTACGTGTACTTGCTCTTTATTCTCCATAGTTGTGATTTAAATGAAAATATTTTTTAAGAGAAAGTGAATTTCTGTTCCGCTGTTTAACGAAGGTACCGTTGTCATGGCCCCATTCATCCTATTTGCACGGTTATTCATGTTTTTAAGTCCGTTGCCATTTTGTGTTGAATCTGCTTTGAATCCAATGCCATTGTCTTGTATTGAAATGTCGAGGGTATTCGTACTGGTAAGGTTGATGCGTATATTAACTTCAGTAGCGGCAGAGTGTTTTAAAATATTGCTGTACGCCTCTTTAAAAATCATAGTTAAATTGCGACTATAGTCCAATTTTAATTTCAATTTATTTTTTGAATCTACAGAATGATGGAATTGAAAGTCGATCTCCGTTTCTTGGAAGAGTTCGTTGCCAATATCCTTAATATGTTCGACGATTTCATACAGCCCGTCGTTCTGCGAATTTAAGGACCAGATTATATCCTTTGATCCATTGTACAAGGCAGTGGTGTTTTCTTTGATCTGGCTTACAAGTTTTGCTACCTCTGGCTCTTTGCCGTTTATTTTTGATTTAAGTATGTCTGTTAATACCGAGATGCGCGTAAGGCTGTTTCCCATCTCATCGTGAAAATCTTCCGCAGTGCGCTGTCGGAGCTTCACGAATTCCTCTTCTCTTATTTTTTCGAGGACTTCTTTTGCTTTTTGTTTTCGTTTTTGTTTCCCACGAGTGAACACATAAGCTAGCAAAGCCCCTGTGCCAATAAGTAATAGGATAATAAGAAACTGGAAAAACCGTGTTTGGTAAAAAGCTTTTTCTATTTCAAAAGTGTAACTAATCTCGTTTGACGACACCGCGCCACCTTTTGTTAGTCCTGTAACCTTTAAGGTGTATTTGCCTGGAGGAAGCGCTGGGTAAATGATGTAGGGATTGTTTGTTGTTGTATAGCCTTTGTCAATTCCTTCGAGTATGTATCTGTATAGAACATCTTCTGGATTTGTAAAATAAATTTCTCCCAATTCAAAAGTCAGGTGATTTTGTTTTGAACGAAGCTTAAGTTCGTTTGGAATGTTAAACCAGGTGCCGCGGCTTTTGAATAAAGTGCTATCGGTTATTGCTGAAGAAAATAACTTTACGGATCGTAACAAAACAAAAGGCTGATTCTTTTCTGTAATGTTTGTATACGGATTAAAATGAAAAAGTCCTTTTGTAGTACCAAACCACAAGCTGGAATCTGCGGCTTTTAGCAAACAGTTATGATTGCATTCCATACCCAATAAACCATCAGAGCGGCCATAATTTTTGATGGCAAGCACTTTTCCTTCGTCTCCTAATTGTAAGTTGCTAATCCCAAAACCGGTTCCGATCCAGGCTTTGTGCCTGTCGGAAACATCTATGCTGTAAATGAAATTGCTCGGTAATCCGTCGGCAGTGGTATAAGTGATCGTTTTACCAGACGTTATATCCAGGCTTAAAACTCCTTTGTCAGTTGTTCCAACCCAGATGTTGTTTTTGTTCTTGAAGAGGCAAAGTACAGAAGCGTTGCCGAAAATTTTCTGGTGATAAGACGTGATCACGTAATGCTGATCCATCAAAAAAACACCTTTTGAACTTCCGATGATCACATAGTCTTTGTCAAATTGTTTTAAGGCGGTAATAAGCGGTATTGTGATTTTTAATTTGTTGATGTTTTCATTTTTCTCACGAAGAAAGAGACCCTGATTGGTGCCGATGAGCATGTTGCCTGCAAGATCTTTTAAAAAGACCGTTCCTCCGTAAAGGGTTAAATCAGGATTGTTTTTCGCCTCTATTTTCTGTAATCCCTCTTTTTCAGTGTAAGTGTATACGCCTTTGTTGGACGTGCCTATCCAAAGGTTGTTTTCATCATCGGTATACAAGCAGTTGATCTTCGTTTCGCTCAAAACGGCATTTCCGTTAAATAACACAGGCTGAACATCTTTTTGGCCATTTATTTTATATAAACCGCCACCATACCCTGCTAAATAAATCGTCTTATCTTTTGCTTGGGCAACACCCATCACAATTGTATTTAACAAGCCAGAGGATTTATCATAATACGTAAACGTGTTTTCGCGAAATTTATAAATACCATCTGCATTTGTTGCAAACCAAAGATTATTTTCAATGTCCTTGTAAATGTGGTTTACAGAATTATCGGTGAGCCCGCTTTTTTCTTCAAAATGTAAAAACGTATTTCCTTCCAGCTTGTAGGCTCCGTTATCGCTCCCTAACCACAAATTCTGTTTACTGTCTTCGATCATACATAAAACAGTTATTTCGGGAACACGATTTTTACCGCTTCCAAATGGAACAATTTTGTTTTTATAAACTTTGAACAAACCGTTGAGCGCTCCTAAAAGAGTATCCTTAGAAGATGTTAGATAAATACAGCGTATCTGGATATTTTTAAGAGGTTCTGTGAGCGGGTAAAGGAGTTCCCATGTATCTTTGTTTAAAGTATAGATTCCCTTCTTGTGCACCGAAACCAGCAATTGACCAACGGGGGTTGAATAAATGGCTATTATTTTTTCAGTAGAGTCACCGGTGACTTTTATTTTTTTGCTTTTGAAATTTTTAACCTCCAGCAGAGTGTAGTTATCAATCGCATAAATAGTTCCATCTTTTACCTGGACGAGCGCAGAGATGTTGTTTACAGGCGCATCAAGCGTTTTTATTGTTTTAAAATTCCTGCCGTCGTAAACAGAAATACCTAAATTGCTTCCCAACCAAAGGTTACCGGTAATATCACATAACATTGTGGTAATGTGGTTAGTCGCCAATCCATCCTGTACAGTGTAAGCAGTGAATTTTTTACCATCAAATCTGCTGATGCCCCCTTCTGTTGCGATCCAAAGCTGCCGGTACTTATCCTGGCATATAAAGGACGCTTGCGACTGTATCAAACCATCTTCCACCGTCCAGTTTACAAAATTGTATTTTTGGCAGAACATGAGCGGTGAACAAAACAAAAAGAAAAATATAGTGAATTGTTTTAACATCTTCAGATCTTGATACGACGGCAGTTTGCAGTTAAAGGGTTTTAAATACGTTTTCGATGCGAACTTTAGTCTCCTCCCATTCTTTTACTTTTTCTACTGTGGATGAGTTTTTAGTTTGTTCTTGTTTTTTATCTACAGCATCGAGTATAGATTCCTTATAAGCTTTTCTTGTTTCTTTCTTTACATAATCGTTTCCAGTCTTTATAATTTCAGCAAACACCATAGCGGCTGCTTCAAAGGTCTGCGGGCGCTCACATTGTTTCAAAAACGCAGAATAATAATAAATGTAAGTCAAATAACCATATCCTGAAAAAATAGCTTTGCTCTTTACAAAATAGGAACTCTTTTCGTCGAGGCCAGCTTTAGCATATACGACAGAAAGCGCTTCAAAAACTTTCTCATTGTTCTCAGCTTCAAGCCCTTTCGCTTTTGCCAACGCAAAATTAGGATCAGTTTTAACAATGGCTTTCAGTGCAGCAGCAACAATCGCGTACGATTGCTCGTCGCAGGCTTTTTTATAAAGTTCTGCGAGGGCAGCACCGCTGTAGTGCTCCGATAAAAAAGTAATAGCTCTGGCCCTCACGTTCGTATTTTTATCTTGTTGTGCGATTTTTAGTACGAGTGGGCGAATCTCATTTTCCTTTGTGGTTGCATCCTTATCCAGAGCATCCATGGCATTTATGCGTAACTCATACCATTTGTCATTCTCAAGCGCATAAAGAAACAAGTTGTAAACTTCGGGTTCTGTAATTTTTTCTTTCAAATTCGACAAGGCTTCCAAGCGATCCATGTAAAGTCCACCATTCTTATAGAGCACGATCATTTCCTCGGTAGTTTTCGAATACGATTTTATGCCGAGTAATTGTCTTTCTGCGTCAAAGTGAACCAGATCAGGTTTGCTTGCGCAGGTAAAGTTAAACTCTTGTTCTTCCCGGTCAATTACAATTCGGTGTCCTTCTTTTTTACCATTTGAATAAATATCGATCTCAACCGGGATGTTGTATAAGGGCATCTCCTGAAGGTTTTGTGTTTGCTTTACACTTAACTTGAGCGTTTTGTTTGTTGCATCGTAACTCTTTTCTATACTTAGTTCCGGGTGTCCTTTTGCAAGAAACCATTGGTTAAAAAACCAGTTAAGATCTTCTCCACTTACTTCTTCAAAAGCAAGGCGAAGATCGTGAATCTCAGCGCTTTTAAAGCGGTTGCGCTCCAGGTATAATTTTAATCCTGCAAAAAAGGCTTTGTCGCCAACATATTTACGCAGCATGTGAATGATCTGTCCACCTTTGTTATAGCTCCAGGCATCAAACATATCTTCCTTATTCTGGTAATCGTAGCGGATCATGTTTACCTGTTTTTGCCGCGCGGCAGAGTAATAGCCCATTCTGGACTGAAAACTGTGAGCATCTGCGGCATCCCTTCCGTTTTTATATTCTTCCCATAAGTATTCACCGTAAGTGGCAAAGGACTCATTTAACGGCAAGTTGCTCCAGCTTTCAGCAGTAACAAGATCTCCAAACCACTGATGAAATAATTCGTGTGCTATAACGGCCTCTCCTTTTTTTCCATCTACCATTTCGCGTGCAGTTTGGTAAACCATAAAATCACCGTGAAGTGTTGCGCTGGTATTTTCCATGGCACCGCTTACATAATCGCGAACTACTATTTGTGAATACTTTGCCCAAGGATATGGCGTTCCAAGCACCCTTGAGTAGAAGTCGATCATTTCTTTTGTATTTCCAAAAATCGCTTTTGCGTAAGGTTCGTATTCTTTTTCTATATAATAACTTATTTCTTTTCCATTCCAAGGAACATCCGTCACCTTTTTAAATTCTCCAACGGCCATCATTACCAGGTACGCAGAGTGGGGCAGGTCCATTTTCCAGTGATCCGTTCTTGTTCCATCAGCGTTTTTTTTGCTATCCGTTAAAGCGCCGTTTGAAAGGGTGGTATATTTTGAATCAACCGTCATGTAAATTTCGCTGGTCATTTTTTCGTTAGGACTGTCGATGGTCGGGAACCACGCTGAATTGGCCTGCGTTTCTCCTTGTGTCCAGATCTGCGGCATTTTAGTTTTGTCTTCTCCTTTTGGATTTATGAAGAACAAACCTTTGTCATCACTGATCGCATCACTTCCACCTTTTTTTAGTTCATTGGGTTTTGCCACGTAATTGATCTTTATCAGGTATTTTTCTTCGGAGGTAAATTCACGCCCCAGATTTATTTTTATACTGTCATTTTCATACTTGTAAGTAGAGTTCAGTTTTTTACTTCCCGACATTTCAGGGCTGGCTGGTTTTATATTAGGCTGAACTTTACTGGCCGTTACATCGAACACTTCTACAGATTGCACAGCCATGCCACGCGCATCTAAATAAAGTTTTGAGGTGGGATTGATGTGCGGCTTGCCAGTAATGCTTGCCTTCCCAACCATTTGTGATTTGGTCCAGTCAAACTTAACATCCAGTCGGGTATGCAAAATGTCATTTTGTTTTGTTGTGGATGCGCGATAGGGTGCACGTTTGATGGAAGTCCTTGTGGAATCAGCCGGAAGCGCTTTCGTTAAAAAGGCCAATGATAGCAAAGTGAAGAGTAGAAAAGATCTGGGTTTTAAAGTTTTCATGAATGCAATTTTTGTACCTCAAATCTAACAAAATTGCCGGTTTTAAACCATCACGCGGAAAGGGTGATTTATACAATCTGGCTGCTATATAAAACGCATTTTAAACTAAACTAGTGTTTCGCAACAAAAAAACGGCAAGGGTTGTTTAACGAGTTTAATTGTAGCTTCTGTTGATTTATCTTGTTTATAAAAACAGAGAAGAAGGTCGGTTTGTTTTAAGGCGCACAACGCATTTCTTTTCTTCTGAATTTTCTTCCTGCCAGGGCTTGGGTGGGTTTGATGTTTATTATAGTGAATTAACAAAAAGGGAAAGGTTGGACAACCCCTCAAAATATGTTCTATCCTATTAATAAGTCCAGAAACGATGTAAACTACTACTTGGCGGCATTTGGCAGACGTTATTATTCTTCTCTTACAAATAGTAATAGTTACGATATTTTTGGAATTTGTGGAGGTGGATTTGATTTTGAATCGATGGGTACTGACATGGAATTAATTACTGTGACCAATGAAATGGACGTGACTGATATAGTAGAGAATGAAAAGAAAGTAGAAGAGGAAGTCGAATTGAATAAAACCGTTGATTGCCCTGAAGTGTAATGGCTACAAGAGCTAACATTATGAGTACTGTTTGTTTAATCATGTTTTTAATTTTTAAAATTAGAAAATAAGAACAGTTTAGAAGGACAACGAAGTATCAAATCAAACATACAGATTTAAATATAGCGCATACAAGGGCTTTTATTTTTTTCTGAACAATGGCATTATTGTGTGTTCAAAATATAACTGATGAGTTATTTTTAAAATGTATGGGAGAGAGGGTACGAGAATTACGCCGATTAAAAAATCTAATTCAGGAGGAATTAGGCTTTTTAATCGGAAATTCGGGTAAACAGATAGGAAGAATAGAACGCAGTGAGAACAACGTTAGCTCGTCTATGATACCAGATTTCCCTCGTATTGAAAATTGATCTCAAAGAAATATTTGATTTTAAAATTCCTAAAAATAAAAAGTAGCACAGTTCTACTCCTTCACAATCTTCTTCTGTTTAAGAACTTTATCGTTCTCTATAATGCGAACAATGTAGATACCGTTTGGATACTCATTTAAAGTAAGCGCGGTTAATTCACTGGTGACTTTATAGCTGTATCTAAGCTGACCAAGAGAATTATAGATTTCAACACGCGTAGTTTCTGAAATAGAATTTACACGAATATTAAATTCTCCATTATTTGGATTGGGGTAAACAGAAAACAAACGTTCTTCCTTTATCGGATCCTTAGTGTCTGGCGCGTGTCGGCTTGATAAAGAAGACTGATCATTGGTTGAGCACGATTCTACAAACTGCGTGTAAACAGCATTACTCCTGCAACCAGCCGTATTTATACCGGTAACTTTATAAACTTGTGTTGAAGCGGGTCTTATCGTCATTTGCGAGGATACCGGGCCGTTTTCCCATTCGTAATAAGTTGTTCCATTAACAGTAAGTGTAGCTGTTTCATTCGCACACAAGTTTGTAAAGTTACTGCTGATGATTAGCTCAGGGCTAGGATACACCATCACTACTTCCACAGCCGTAATGTCGCTTCTGATTCCATCACGTTCGGCAATTGCATAATAAGTATAATACCCCGTCGTTAATTCTGGTGTGATGTAACTCGTGCCGGTGCCAACAGGAACGCCAATGGGCGGCGGTGTTGCGTACCAATAAATGGGATGGCAGCTGCTGGCTGTTAGTCTGGTTCTGTTACCAGTGCATATTTCAAGATCTACCGCACTTGTTGTGAGAAGCGGAGGCGCAGGGAGTGAAAGTGAATTGTAGTTATACATGCTTACTCTTTCTCCTTCTAGTAAAAAAAGAGTTTCTTCGTCACGGTTGGGTTCAATAGCAGAAAAATTGGGCGCCACTGAATTGTCTGAATGGAGTCCGCTTGAAAGCCCTAGCGTTTTTTCGTATACCATGTAGGAAACAACTTGAGCACGAAGCGTGAAACAAAAGATACTTAATATCAGTATTTTGATTTTCATAAATGGGATTTATGAATGCACTCCATTTTTATATTCAAAAACGAAATACCTTAATGTCTATTTTTAATTGTTAAACTAAGAACAAATCTATTGTGTGTAAAGCAAAGAGTTTATCGTAGGCTAAAGTAATTAAAAAATATATAATGCCAAACAAATTTTGGGCTAAAACTTCGATAAATGGGGTGTTTTTGCCGTCTAAAACCATGTTTTAGAGAGACGATTGGCCTTTTCCGACTACGAAAAACTGTGGATTTTAGACAGAGGAAGGGCCTCTGCCACGCATTTCGTCAAGTAAATTATTCAACTGCTCTACCTGCGTCATATCCAGGTTTTTAAAAATCACCTGGGTAGATTCATCAATAAAATCAAGCTCCTCGAGCTGTTTAAGCCCTTTGCCAGAGATTAATAAATTTACGCTGCGCCTGTCGCTGGGGCATTCGTTTCGGTTCACAAGTTCCTTAGCTACCAGCTTATCTACAATTCTCGAGGCATCGCTCATGCGGTCAAGCATCCGTTCTTTAATAAGTTTAAGTGAGCAGGGGTGGGGGTGCTGACCTCTTAAGATCCGCAGCACGTTATATTGCTGGGTGGTAAGGTCAATGTCTTTAAAAAAAAGACTGAAATGATTGTTAAGCCAGTTAGTGGTGTAAAGGAGATTTACCGCCAGTTTTTGATGGGGCGTTTTAAACGATTTTTGTTGTATTTCATCTTCAAGTTTCATCTGCTCTCAAATAAATTCAGACGTAAAATTTATAAAGGATGCAAGGCGTCTGACACCCTGCATCCCTCTTTAAAAATTATTGTGCTTTGTTTAACTCAATGTTTAATTGAATTTGAACTTCTTCACTTACTGCAACTCCACCAGCTTCTAAAGCCTTGTTCCAAGCTAAACCGAAGTCTTTACGGTTAATAACACCAGTAACCTTGAAACCATTTTTAATGTTTCCATAAGGATCTTTTACTGTTTTAGCAGCTCCAATTGCATCGAATTTTACTTTCTTAGTTACACCATGCATCGTAAGCTCACCTTCTAAAATGTAAGCGGTTTTACCACCTTTTGTGTTCGGCTTCATACTCGTACTTTTAAAAGTAATGCTAGGGAATTTTTCCACGTCAAAAAAGTCCGGACTCTTTAAGTGACCATCACGTTTAGGATCTTCTGTATTGATAGAAGCTGCATCGGCAGTAAAATCAAGTTTTGCATCCGTAAAATCCATTTCAGTTTTTGAACTCGCCGTTCCGTCAAATACTTTAAATTTTCCTTCCGTTTCGCTCACCATCATGTGAGTAACAGAGAATCCAAGTTTGGAGTGAGAAGCGTCAACTTTCCAGTTAACTTGGGCAAATGTTGCAGACATCATTAATAATGACGCGGCTGCAGTAGTAAATACTTTTTTCATGTTAATTTGTTTTTGTAGGTTAATTAATACGATGTAAATATATGTTATAACATCTAATGTTTAAACATATATTTGTTAACGAATTGTAATCATTGCGTTATGTGTTTAATTATCAAATGTTTGTATTTTATTTTCAAACTGCTCTTTTTCACCTGATTTTAGTTTTTTAAGCTGAATTGAGTCCACTCTTACCCGTTTGAGTGCTATCACTTCATAATTCAAAACTTTACACATTCTTCTTATTTGCCTGTTCTTGCCTTCTTTCAGTATTATTTTTACCTCACATCCTGTTAAGTGCCTACAAATGCATGGAGCGGTGAGGTAATCTCCAATAATTAAACCTTTGCTAAAAGCCCAAATGAAGTTCTTATCGGGCCTCCGGTCAAGCTTTACGAGGTACTCTTTCTCTTTTTCAAATTTAGGATTACACATTTTTTCAACCCACTTACCATCGTTGCTTAATAAGAGCAGGCCTTCCGACTGCTTATCAAGTCGCCCCGCGATGGCAAGATCTTTATGTTCGGTAAAGAAAGCCGCGAGATTATCTGGAATGGATTTATGGAGTGTGCTTTCAAGTCCAACGGGTTTATAGAATCTGTAATAAATGAATTTCTTTTTTTTACGTTCTGTAATTCCATTTACTTTTATTTCGGAATGATCCTGGAGCGGACAATTTTCAACTACTTTTACGCCGTCTATTTCCACCTTGCCATCTTCGATAAGCTCTTGCGCGGCCTTGTTGCTGTGCTGTAAGGTATGCACCAAAAAATATTTGATCTTTCGCGAAAAGCTCATGTGAGCGCTAATTTATGGCTTACCCGTAAATAACTGGCCGGAAATCTGAAATAAAATTAGTACCAGTGGTTTTTTAATCGTTTTTAAATCTTCTACTTTTACAGGATTGAAAGAGCTAATTTCTATAAAGAATTTAAAAAAGACCTATGTGATCGGCGATGAGGTTATCGAAGCATTGAAAGATGTTTCGTTAAGCATTGGCAAAAACGAGTACGTGGCTTTAATGGGACCGTCTGGCAGCGGTAAATCTACTTTAATGAATACACTGGGATGTCTTGACAGTCCTACTTCCGGCGTGTACATTCTGAACGGCCTCTCCGTAGCTAAAATGACGGATAACGAATTGGCAGAAGTCCGCAACAAAGAGATCGGTTTTGTTTTTCAAACTTTCAACTTGCTGCCACGAGCTTCTACGCTTGATAATGTGGCTTTGCCACTTGTTTATGCAGGTTTTAGCAAAGCAGACAGGGAAACTCGAGCAAAAGAAGTGTTAGAAAGTGTTGGTCTTGGAAACAGAATGAATCACAAACCGAATGAGTTGAGTGGTGGCCAGAGACAGCGTGTAGCCATTGCGCGGGCCTTGGTCAACAATCCGGCAATTATACTGGCTGATGAACCAACAGGTAACCTCGATAGTAAAACATCGGTAGAGATTATGGGCTTATTTGAAGAGATTCACAAAAAAGGAAATACCATCATTCTTGTTACCCATGAAGAAGACATTGCTCTGCACGCCCACCGCATTGTGCGTTTAAAGGATGGTCTTGTAGAAAGCGATACGCTCAATCCTAAAATTACAACTTACAAAAACAGGATCAAGGAGATGGATCATCCGAAAATTTAAAGATTGTAATTCTCTGCTTTTGCCTAATCACTGGTAAATATAAATGCTCACTGTTTCTCACAACCGCTTATTTCGTGCTTTGAACCACTTACACAGAATGTATAAATTTGAGGTATTTAGGTTTTTAAATCCCATAATATCACTTAATTTTAGAGCCTAGATGAGATTAACCCTCCTGCTAATATTTTTATCCTTCTTTGCCAAAGCGCAAATGGATACCGCCATTACCGTTCCGCTTTTAGGGATTCACTTTGGAGGGCAACTGCCTTTTGGAGACATGGCAAAACGTTTTGGTGCGAATCTGCAGGCAGGCGGATCTTTTTTCATTAAAACGAAAAAGAACTGGATCTATGGAATAGACGTGTTTTACATCTTCGGCAGAAATGTAAAGGAGGACGTTACCAAACAATTAAAAAACAGCGAAGGTCATATTACAGACAATGAGGGCTATCCCGCCGATCTTCGTATTACCGAAAGAGGCTTAGGAGCGCACGCACATTTCGGTCGCATATTTAATTTCGATAAAGCACTGCCTAATTCCGGTATTCTCGTAATGGTTGGTGTAGGGTATTTGCAACACAAAATAAATCTTTACGACGCTCAGAACAGAATAGCAGCAATAAATGGCGATCTTGAAAAAGGATACGACCGTTTAAGCGGTGGTATTTCCTATAGTCAGTTTTTGGGATATTTACACATAAGCCAAAACCGGTTTTTAAATTTTTACGCCGGTATTGAGGCTCACGAAACCATGGCGAAAAGTTTCAGGAAAGTAAACTACGATACGGGATTGCCTGATACAAAACAGCGTATGGATGGCCTGCTTGGTCTTAGACTCGGATGGATTCTACCTTTATATAAAAAGAAACCAAACGATTATTACTACAACTAATTATCGGAATGCTTATTTATAACCTGACTGTTCGTTTATATAGCTTCGTAATTTTTGCAGCCTCTATAAAAAAAACAAAGGCCAGGCAATGGGTCGAAGGTCGTAAAGACTGGAAAAAAACCCTGATAAAAAAAGTCGCCGCGTTAAAATCTGAAAAAAGAGTCTGGGTACATTGCGCGTCTTACGGCGAATTTGAGCAGGGCCGACCACTTATAGAAGCTATCAAAAAACAACATCCTGATTATGCCATTGTCTTAACTTTTTTCTCACCAAGCGGCTACGAAGCCTTTAAAGACTGGAAAGGAGCCGATCTTATTTGTTACCTGCCATTAGATACTAAAAGCAATGCAAGAGATTTTATTGGTATTGTAAATCCAAAAACTGTGCTGTTCATTAAGTATGAGTTTTGGGTCAATTTTTTAGTTCAATTAAAAAAACTAACGATACCAACCTTTTTGGTGTCTGCTGTTTTTAAGCCGCATCATCCGTTTTTTAAGTGGTATGGCGGACTCTTCAGGCGCTCGCTTAAAACCTTTACTGAGTTATTTATCCAGGATGAGGGATCGGCCGCGTTACTTGATGGTTTAGGAATTAAAAATTATGAAATATGCGGCGACACTCGCTTCGACCGGGTTGTAGAGATCCGGAAAGATTTCAGACCCATTCCTTTTTTTGAGGAATTTTGTCGCAACAAAAAAGTGATCATTGCCGGTAGCACCTGGCCAAAGGATGAAGAACTTTTGATAGATGTATTCAGAAAAATAAATGATCCTGATCTTATATTAATTTTTGCTCCGCATCATGTGGATGATAAAAATATTCAGAATATCGAGCAGACTTTAAACAAAAACAATTTGCCTTACTTATTATATAGCGATCAAAATCCCGATCTATCAAAAAATATTTTGATTGTCAACGCTATGGGAGTGTTAAACCAGCTCTACCACTATGCTGATGTCACTTACATTGGTGGAGGCTTTAATTCGGGTATTCACAATTGTCTAGAGCCGGCGGTTTTTCTAAAACCCGTGATCTTTTACGGTGGCGACGATTACCATAAATACAATGAGGCAGTAGATCTTCTAAAAATGAAAGCTGCTAAAAATGTTTCCAATGTTATGGATGCAGAAAAGGCAATCAGATTCTTTCTCGATAATCCTTCAGCGTTAAAAGAAGTGGAATCAAAGCTTGCAGACTATTTCGAAAAAAATTCGGGGACTACCGAAAAGGTGTTGGGGTTTATTGATTGGGTTTAGTTTGTTTAACACAGAAATAGCAGATAGATTTTTTGAATTGATCTCCGAAATTTAATTTTTTTATGTTATACCATATTGTTTTGAAAATTAGTGAAATCAGCGCATCCGAGAGTCATCGGTTCTGCGTCAAACTAGGAATGGATTGTCTTCAGAATGCTCTCCCAAAGTAAATCCGCACTCTTATCCCAGGAAAATTTCTGCTTTTGTATGGTTCCTTTTACGATGAGGTCTTTCCGTAAATCTTCATCTTTATAGATCCGCAACATCGCGTTTTTGATCTCAGTAACTTCTTTTGGATTCACAAGCAAAGCGGCGTCGCCTGCAATCTCAGGTAAACTGGTCACGTTGCTTGTAATAATGGGTACCTGAGCTTCCATGGCTTCAACCAGTGGAATCCCGAATCCTTCGTAATAAGGAATAAAAGTTAGAGCAGTTGCGCTTCCTAGAACCAAAGCCAGATCTGCATCACTTAATCTTCCCGTAAAAATAATGTCTTCTTTAAAGCCGCTACCCTCAAGGGCTGTATGAATGTCCGATAAACCCCAAAAGCCAGGACCGGCAAGCACCAATTTAAAATCAGAGTGACTCTCTTTTTTGAATTCAGCAAAAGCTTTAACGAGGGAAGGAATGTTTTTTCGTGGATGCAAAGATCCAACATTTATAAAGTAGTTTTTGCCTTGCGAAAATTTCTCTCTGGTCTTTTGTTTAGCGACTTCTTCCATCGGTTTAAAAAAGGAATGAATCCCGTTATAAACCACATCTATTTTAGAAGCATCTATTTTGTAATGGCTGGAAATCTCTTGTTTACTGAATTCCGACACAGTGGCAATGCGTGTGGCCTCCGCAGCAAATTTCGGGAAGTACTGATTGTAATATTTGGCAGTTAGCCATTTACTATCTTTTGGATGGTGCAAAAAATTAATATCGTGAATAACCGGTAGTTGTGTGCTCTTGGCTCCTAACGCTAAAAAGCCATCCGGAGAAAGGAAAAGATCCGGCTTCATTCGGGCTAAAATATTTTTCACCGAAAACTGCAGCCAGGCGTAATACAAAAACGGGTGTCGTGCCTGCGGGCCAACAACTAAGGGCGTAATATTGTCCGAAAAAATAAATTCCTCGTCGTAAGGCCGGTCAAACAAAAAAACGAAGTGAACCCTGGGGTTATTTTGAGTAATTCTCTTGAGGGTTTGATAACTGAACCAGCCAATTCCTTCCAGCCTGTCCTTCAACAATAATCGGGTATTAACAACTATCTGCACTACGCAAATCTATGAATTTTCATTAGTAAAAGCCATAAAAAAAACTATCTTTGTCCGCTTTAAATGCAAAAGAAAAAGTTCATATTCGACCTTGCTATCCTCATCGTTCTTAATCTCCTGATTAAGCCTTTTTGGACCATTATCATTGAACCTAAAGTTCAGGGGCAGATTGGAAATATTAGTTTCGGTGAATACTCGGTTATTTTCTATTATTCGATGTTACTGAATATTTTTCTTGACTTTGGACTTACCAATTTTAATAACCGCAACATTGCCCAAAACAGTCATTTACTAAGCAAACATTTTAGTAAAATGCTCAGCTTCAAATTTGCGTTGGGTTTTTTCTATATGACTGTTTCATTCATCATTGGTTTCTTTTTTCTAGGCTACGATTTTAAACTTTTACTGATTTTATGTTTTAATACATTTGTACTAAGTTTCATCGCCTTCTTGCGATCGAACCTACAGGCCCTGCATTTGTTTAGGCTCGACAGTGTGCTATCTGTGTTAGACAGGGTCATTATGATCGCTATTGTAGTAGCGATGCTTTTTCATGTTTTTGGAATGCAGGTTTCTGCTGAGAACTTTGTTTATGCTCAAACGGTAGGCTATGTGTTAACAGCAATTATTTGTTTTATTGTGGTACTGAGCAAGACCCATACATTTAAACTCAACTGGGACGCGGCGTTTAATAAAATGATCTTAAAAAAGAGCCTGCCTTATGCCGTGCTGGTTTTGTTAATGACAATTTATAACCGTTTGGACATGGTAATGATTGAACAGATTTTAGGCGGCGATCTTGGTAAAAGAGAAAGTGGAGTTTACGTTAAATCTTTCCGTTTGTTGGATGCGGCCAATCAGATTGCCACCTTGTTTGCCATTCAGTTAATTCCCTTGTTTAGTAGAATGCTTAAGCATAAAGAGAATATTGAGAACATCGTTAAGTTATCATTTACCTTACTTTTAACGCCCGCTCTTATTGTATCGGTAAGCACGATATTCTACGCTGAACATTTTTTCGAAAAAATTTATACAGGCGATACCGAAGGGTTTGCTATTCTGGCAGTGATTATGACCTGTTTTACAGGAGTTTGCTTAACCTGTATCTTCGGAACTTTGCTCACCGCTAGTGGAAACCTTAAACGTCAGAATTATGTGGCTATGGGAGCAATTGCCATAAATGTGATCTTGAACTTTATCCTCATTCCCAAATATCACGCTATGGGCAGCGCCGTTTCAAGTCTTGTTACGCAAATGGTAGCCGGTCTTTTACAGGTATGGCTTTGCTATAAAATCTTTAATTTCCACATCAACAAACGTTTGTTAAGGTCTGTATTCTTTTTTATTGCGGGACTCTTCTTTATAAATTATTTCACCTGGGACTTGCTCGGAAAAGGTGGGGATTCCTGGATGTTCAATTTTGTAATAATGCTTATATTTAGTGGCTTATTGGCATTTGTTACCGGCATGGTGAATCCTAAATCTGTACTACGTTTTATAAAATATAAATAATATGATTGAAAATATTTCCGCTAAGGATCTTATACTAAAAATTGCAACCTGGAAGAAAAAATTTATGTGGATCACTATTGTCACAGCTTTGGTAACAGGAGTTATTGTTATGTTAATGCCTAAGCAGTACAAATCTACAGCGGTCTTGTTTCCGGCACGCCAGTTTTCGGTTTCTAAATTAGTTATTGAAGCGAATGCAGGTAACCAGGAAGATTACATGACTATTGGAGATGCTGACGATTGCGAAAAATTGATGCAGCTTTTAACCTGCGACGAAATAAAAGTTAAAGTGGCAAACCGGTTTAATTTATGGAAACGCTGGCATCTCACAGATACCATTTTTGCGCTCCACTACCTGAGGTTAAAATGGGACGAACAAGTTAAGATTAAACGTACTGATTATAACAGTGTGAAAATTGAAGTGTACGATTACACCGCAGATAGCGCAGCTTTTGTGGCAAATGGTATTTCAGATTATGTGGATACTATTCGTTTTGAAATGAACAGGCGCATTTCGGGCGAAGTACTTAAGATCGTAAAATTGGAGTTGGACAGTACAGTTTCCCGCATGAAAATACTAGAAGATAGTTTGAATAAATTAAGAAATCTCGGAGTGCTTCATTACAAAGAACAAGTAAAAGCTTACTCTAAAAGCTATGCAAAAGCTATCGAAAAAAACGACGCCGGAGCCATGAAACGCCTCGAAGCAAAACTAGATACCTTAAAAAAATACGGTGGTGCCTACCAGAATGTACACGATAACCTTGAGAAGTACGGTTCAAAATATCCGGACATTAAAATGAAATACGATGAAGCCATCATAAACTACAACACAATAATCCCGATTAAGTTTGTAGTTGAAAAAGCTTTGCCAAACGAATTTAAAGCCAGGCCGAAACGTTCTATTATTCTGCTCATAACGGTAGCGGCTGCTAATATGCTGGGACTTTTCTACCTGTTGTTTAGGGAGCGCTTCCATAAGGAAGCTTAGAATTAAAATCCTTTTTAAGGCTAACACTTAGAATTTTAAAAACAAACCTTGACAAAGTACCTTAAGTTATATTTGTTTCCCGCGGTAATGCTGGCCTATATTTTGGGGAATGCTTACATCATGGTTTATAAGCGAGGATATTTTTATCCCTACAATATACTTCCGGTCGCTCTTTTTATTGTTTACACGGCTGTTTTTCATTTACAATACCTCGTACTGTTTCTTGCTTTTTGCACGCCACTTGCGGTCTCATTAAAGGAGCTTGGCCTTACAGAAGGTCCCGACCTCAGTCTTCCCACCGAGCCCATTATGTTTGGAATTATGCTCGTGTATATTCTCAACAACCTGCACCGCGACATTTCAGATAAGAAATTTTTCAGGCATCCACTTACTATTCTTATAATTTTTCAGTTGGTGTGGATGTTTGTTACCACTTGCACCAGCAGCGATTTTGTAATCTCTATAAAATATTTTGTATCCAGACTCTGGTTTGTTTTTAGTTGTTACATCATTATTCCTCACCTTTTTCAAAACAGAAAGAACCTCATTAATTTTATATTTGCTTATACAACAGCACTGGCTATTGTGGTTTGTTATACGACCGTATCTCACGCCCGTTTTAATTTTGATGAAAAAATAGCCGACTGGATTGTATCGCCTTTTTATAACGATCACACAGCTTATGGTGCCGCACTTGCTATGTTTATCCCGGTAATGGTTTCCTGCTGGTTTTTAAAGTCGCTACCAAAACATTTAAAAATAATTTCTATCGGATTCTTCTGTCTGTTAATGATGGCCATTGTTCTTTCTTTCGCCAGGGCAGGGTGGGCGAGTCTTGCGGTTGCCGTTTCAATTTATATAACACTGATTTTCCGAATCAAGTTTAGAACGCTTCTCATTACTTTTTTTACACTCATTGGTTTATTCCTAGCGTTCCAATCAGAGATCTTAATGGTGCTGAGCAAAAATGATCAGGATGCAAAGGGTGGCTTTGGAAATAACGTAGAATCGATGCTCAATATTTCAACAGAGGCATCCAATCTCGAACGTCTGAACCGCTGGAGCTGCGCGTTACGTATGTGGGAGGATAAGCCTGTTTTGGGTTGGGGACCCGGCACCTACATGTTTAAATACGCACCTTATCAACTTAGCCGCGAACTTACCATCATCAGTACAAATTTTGGTACCGTTGGAAACGCCCACAGTGAATACCTCGGGCCGCTTTCAGAGCAAGGATTTTTAGGATTAATTATTGTCATCGTTCTTTTATTCTATACCACTTCACTCGGTTACCGGCTTGTTTATTCGATGCAGGAAGGCGATGACCGAACTTTGTGTATTGGAATTTTCCTTGGACTGATGACCTATTTTGTGCATGGATTCATAAACAATTTCCTTGACACAGATAAGCTCTCACTTCCTTTCTGGGCCTTTATGGCGGCATTGGTGTGCTTTGATTTGTATTATCCTAAAAATGAAATTTCACAGGAAAGGTAACCTGCGTCACGCAATTGTAGAGCTTTAGCATTAATAATTGCTGCTAAAAGTTGAGGTCACTTACCTTAAGCGTCAGCAAAGCAATATCATCCGGAAATTCATTTTCTCCTTTAAACTCTTCAACGTAATACAACAGCGCTTCATTTAAAAATTCAGGTTTTGATTTGTTGTTTTTTGCAATAATCTCTTTTAGTGCGTCCACGGTGACAGAATCATTTTCCATATTGGAAGTGTCCGTTAATCCATCGGTATAACAAACCAGCGTAAACTCCGAAGTGTAGTTAACGGTTTCTACCTGAATTTGTGCCAGGTTTTCGGTTACTCCTAAAATTGTACACCCTTTGTTTAGCTCCTGAAATTTATTTTCGTAATAAAAAATAGGTGGATTATGGCCCGCATTAATGTAACTGAATTGCTGGCTTTTTGTATTGAGCTTTGCAAGAAATAAAGAAACAAATTTTTCAGATTTTGTACTCTCAAGAACCCGTTTGTTCAGTTCAATAATAATATCCTTTAAATTATGCGTGTAGTTAATTAAACTGTGTAAGGTCGCCTGCATATTACTCATCAGCAGGGCTGCCGCAATTCCTTTACCACTTACATCTGCCATACAAAAGATAAACTCGTGATTATTTAATTTAATAAAATCATAATAATCACCGCCCACCTGCTGGTGCGGCAAATACTTGGCCGCCACCTGAAAGGCTTCTGTATTTGGCAACTCCTGTGGAAATAACATTTGCTGCATGCTTTGTGCAAGTTCCAACTCTTTGTTAATCTGCGCTCTTTGAATGTGTTCTTTGTAAAGTTTTTTATTCTCAATGGCAACAATAATAATGTTAGTCAGTGTTTGAACATAAGGCAGGTGCTTAATAGCTGCACTGAGCTCCAGCTTCTCCTGATTCACATCTCCTAACAATACAAAAGCCAATGGTGTTTGTTTATGAAAAACAGGAATCACAATTTCAAAACTCTTGCTTAAAAGTCCCTTGCTGAATGTAATGGTTTCAATTTCATGAATTGCAAGAAGTTCTTCTTCAAAAATCATGTTTTGAAACTCTTTGCCCATTCCGTATTTCAGAAGGCACTTCCACTCATTTTCAAAATGGAAGAGAATAAGTTTACCTACACCGAGACGGTTCTCTAGAATGTCCTGATAAAGATCTAAAAGTTGTGCAGTAGATAAATTATTGTTAATTGCTTTTGTAACCTCCAGCAGCGCATTGAGTTTAAGATCCTGTACGCGCTTCTGCTTTGATATTTTAGAACTCTCTGCCAAATTAAATAAGGTAAACCGCTTCTTTATTTTTTTTCGAAAAATCTGCCTCAATACGCTCCTGTAAGGTGGTACTGAGCGTTAAGCCTACGTAATCTGCTTTAACTGGAAAACGTGTGTGACTCCTGTCAACAAGTATAACCGTGTTGATTTTCTTAACCGGCTTATCCAGGAATAATTTCACCGCATACATCAGTGTTTTTCCGCTGTTAAGCACATCATCTACAAGTATGATTGTTTTATTTACAAATTCTTTTTCGGTAAAATCAACAACAGGTTCACCTTCCCAGGGCTTATCTTTATTTACACTGATCTTGCCGAGGGTTATTTTGAACTTTGAAATATCTTTTAACTTCTCACAAATCTGCTGGGCAACCTTATAACCATTGCCTTCTATTCCAACTACAAGAAGCTCCTTTTCTGAAAAATTATTTTCATAGACTTCAAAAGCAAGACGGTTAATTTTTTGCTTGATCTGCAAAGTGTCTAATATTTTAATCTTGTCACTCATGTTATTTGTTGAGGTTCAATTGCTGTTTAAAATGAATTTATTAATAAACCCATTCATGTAAAAATAATCAAAAGCTAAGATAAACAAACAAATTTAAAGACCTAATTGCCTAGAAATTTCACAACCGCTCTGTTTAGTTTTTTTGCATATCTGAAGTGGGTATCGTGTTTGGCCTTTTTAAACACAATAAGTTTTGTTGTGGAGGGAAAGTGTTTATGGAGATTTTCTCCAACACTCAAAGGCACAACTCCGTCTTTTGCGCCCCACATAAGTAACGTAGGGGTTTTGTCAAGGTTATAGTTAAGCGACCGGTAGCGACTTTGTTTTTCAGTAAGATAATTCAGCTGAGCTTGTCTGAATTTTAAAGTCGGCGTAAAATAATGTGCAATCATTTTGGTTTTTAACCTTGCTGTAATCGGCAATTTTTTAGACATCACCGCTTTTTGCATGGCTTTAAAATCCGATAAATTATGTGGAATAAGAATATTCGTCATACTGGGCACACCTGCAGAAAGGGCAAGACTGTCGGCCATCTGGGTTGAAAAAAATTTAACCGGCCCATCAATAATAATCAGTTTATTTATTTGTTCAGGATATAGTTCATTGTAAACAGCAGCAACCAAGCCTCCATAACTAAACCCCATCACATTTATTTTTGATGGAATAGAAATAAGCGCCAGAGCCTCGTGAATTTGCTGAACCTGAAATTCAGGCGAGTAATCTTTTTCTGTCGTAGTGCTTCCTCCGAAAAAAATAAGATCAGGCATAATAAGGTTGTAGTGCTTCGACAAATAACCGACCTGTTTGTACCAGTTAGTTTTCGCATCAATACCCATGCCGTGAATCAAAAGTAAGTAAGGCTTATTTCGTTCTTTGGAATAGTGAATGTGAACAATAGCCTTGCTTGTTTGAATAAGCGTATCGTGCCGCAGACTTTTGTGAATTTTACGACTCACTGTTCGTTCCTGTAGCCTGAAAATTCGTGATGTTTTATTTTGCGCTGTTAAACACAATCCAAAAAATAAAATGAGATATAGAAAAAACGGGCGCATTTAAAGGTTTAACACGAGTTACAGTTACTTGTAATGCTTAACCAATTTATCTAATGCTTGTTTCACCTGAGCGTTTGGCTCACAGAGCGGCAAGCGGACGTAAGGATCACATTTTTTCATGAGGCTCAAAACATGCTTAATACCTCCGGGATTTCCGTCAGCGAAAAGTTGGTCTGTAATATCAATAAGACCGTAGTGCAGTTTTTGTGCTTCAGTGAATTTGTTTTTTAAGCTCAGTCGCACCATTTCGCTATAGTCTTTTGGAAAGGCATTCGCAACTACCGAAATAACGCCGACTCCGCCCGCTGCAATAATTGCCAGCGTTAAATTATCATCGCCGCTGATCACCATAAAATCCTCGGGTTTATTTTTGATAATCTTCATAATCTGTTCCATGTTGCCACTGGCTTCTTTGGTAGCAACAATGTTTTTAAAATCCTTAGCAATGCGTACCTGCGTTTCCCAGGTTACATTACTTCCGGTACGGCCGGGTACGTTATAGAGAATGATATCTGTTTTAGTGGCTTTTGACAGTGCTTTGTAGTGCTGGTAATAGCCTTCCTGACTCGGTTTATTGTAGTAAGGAGCAACGGATAAAATCGCTTCAAAGGGTTTAAGATCTGTATTCTGAAAACTTGCAATAACCTCTTGGGTGTTATTTCCACCAATTCCGAGAACCAAAGGAAGTTTATTTCCATTTGCCTTTACAACAGTTTCCATCACAAGTTTTTTTTCATCTTTGCTAAGCGTGACACTTTCTCCGGTTGTTCCTAAAACAACAATGTACTCTACTTTACCAGCGTGTAAGTGTTTTACAACTGCTGTTAAGCCGTTTGTATCTACATTTCCTTTTTTATCGAACGGTGTAACTATTGCTACTCCCGTTCCTCTTAAATTTTTATTTCTCATTTTGTTTTGGTTATTAAGCCGCTGATTTCGCGGATGACACAGATCTGATTTTTACATTAAAATCCGCGTAATCGGTGTAATCTGTGGCTATTTTAAGTTAAAGTACTCAGTGGCCTGCATTGCAATCTCATTCCCGTAAGCCAAACTCGCTGTAGCAGCAGGACTCGGACTGTTAATCACGTGCATGGCATTGCCGTTCTTCTCAATTTTAAAATCGTCTAACATTTCTCCATCCGGACCTAGAGCCATAGCTCTGATTCCACAGCGGGCGGGAACAATATCGTCCATTTGCAAATCGGGAATTAATTTGCGTAAACGGTTTAGAAAATAAGTTTTACTAAAGGCTCCCCTGTATTCATCCAAGCCAAACTGCCAGTGTTTACCAAAAAATTTCCAGGTGCCTTTGTAAGACAATGCATCTACAGTATCTTTTAAACTAAAAGCAGTTTTGGTGTAACCTTCACGATCAAATACAAAAACAGCATTTGGTCCGCACTCTGTACCGCCTTTAATCATGCGTGTAAAGTGAACACCTAAAAAAGGAAATTTAGGATTAGGAACAGGATAAATCAGGTTCTTTACTTTACTTAATCCTTTTTCACTTAAGTCGTAGTAATCACCTCTGAAGCCTACTATGGCCGAGTCTGTTTTTGTACCTTCTTTTTTAGTCAGACGATCAGCCTGTAAGCCACCGGTAGTAATTATATATTTTCCCGTAAACCTGGAGGACTCTGTGATGACAATGGTTGAATTAGCATTTTTTTCAAAACCAATTACTTTTTGGGAAGTAAGAACTTTGCTACCATTATTTTTAGCGTGAATTAATTCTACGTATTTTTTCGCCACATCGGTATAATCTATAATGCCAGTACAACCAACCCGCAGACCAGAAATACCTACACAATGCGGCTCAATTTCTTTTATGCGCTTGGCGTCAATAACCTCGATATCTTCAACACCATTGGCAATGCCATTATTATAAACTTTAGTCATGTGCGCTAGCTCGCTTTCGTCGGTAGCCACTATTATTTTCCCGCAGATGTCGTGTGGGATATGATAATCCTTTGCAAACTGCACCAATTCTCTGCGGCCCGAAAGGCAATTAATCGCCTTGTAAGAACCAGGCTTGTAATAAATGCCGCTGTGAATTACGCCACTGTTATGTCCGGTTTGATGCGCCGCAACTTCCTTTTCCTTTTCAAGAACCAGAATTTTTTTATTCGGATGCTGCAAAGTTAATTTGTAAGCCGTAGCAAGGCCAACAATGCCTCCACCTATAATAATGATATCAAAATTATTTTCCATAAATGCGTGACAAATGTACCAAATTATCATCTGATTTTACTTTATATTTACAGCACTCTTTTACCGTATTTGGTGTGAATAACACGTGTTAATGGAATCAAATTCGGTATTAAACATTTAAACATATCTGATGAAAATAATCTGCATAGGCCGTAATTGCGCCGAACACGCCAAAGAACTTAAAAACGAAATTCCAACAGAACCCGTATTTTTCATGAAACCAGATACAGCTTTATTAAAGGAGGAGGACTTCTATTTACCTGATTTTACCAAAGACCTGCATCATGAAATCGAGTTAGTAATTAAGATCAGTAAAGCCGGTAAACACATTGAGGAGCAGTTTGCGCATAAATATTATGAAGAAATAGGACTTGGGATAGATTTCACGGCACGCGACCTGCAAACCAAAGCAAAAGAAAAAGGACTTCCCTGGGAAAAAGCAAAAGCCTTTGATAACAGTGCGCCCATTGGAAAATTTATTGCAAAGGAGAAACTACAATTAGAAAATATAAATTTTGAATTAAAAGTGAATGGTCAATCCAAACAAATTGGAAATTCTAAAGATCTTATTTTTTCATTCGATAAAATCATAAGCTACGTCTCTAAATTCATTACTCTTAAAGTAGGAGATTTAATTTACACCGGCACGCCAGAAGGGGTAGGGCAGGTGCACATCGGCGATGAACTCGAAGGTTTTTTGGAAGGTGAAAGTTTTTTGAAGTTGAATGTAAAGTGATTTTTCCTGCTAAAATCATTGTAAAAATGATCTATAAGCTTTACGCACTGTGTTTTTATCGAAAAATTGCAGCGTTTTACTGAGCTTATCAAATTATGTCTCACTGAGCTATTTGAACGGTCGCTGACCCGATAGCCATCGGGTTGTCGAAGCGTGCCTAAGGACTGTCACAATGGTGGTTTCTACAGGCTCAACCACGTGTATATCAAATCCTAAATAATACCTGCGTATATCGTCAATGTCTAAGTGCGAACGGCGCCAGCTCAATGTAGTAATTGCCATAACTTTATTTTTTAATTTTTTTTAAAATACGTCAACCTGTAACACAACCGGGGACTGCATCTTGATTCCAAAAGGCCTGATGGCAAATAAGTAAGCATTTCCTCGTATTCGATTATAACTGCAGGCGAAAGAATACACTCAATCTGCTGTTCTTTAATCCGGTTTAAAAGTCCCTGGTCGTTATATGTATAGAAAGATGCTTTAACTAAATAAGTATCTCCGAGCTGCTCATCGCCAAAATGGTTACCAGTTGGTATCGGGCAAATGCTCTCTGCACTTATTTTTTTCCCGGATTCATTATAATTCATAAGTGTATGACTCTGAGATCAAATCTGTTTTACTTCTACGATATCCCACCGTTTCGGTAAGGTTGCCATAAACGTGATACTTATAATTTAAGATAGTAGTGTCCTTTCCTGTAATAAACGTTTCCCGGATCAGTTTGTTGGTTTCATCGAAGCTTTGCAAAACAGTTATCTTAGCAAAATTACCCCCCGATATTTGCTGTGCCGCAATCCGTAAAATACTTCGCTTGTTATTCTGCGAATAAGATATTCTTTGTGATAAAAGAAACTGCTGCCGGCTTTTTCCGATCTCGAAAGAATCTAAAGCAATTAAAAATCCATCGCTGTTGTATTGCCTTATGCTAAGCGTGTCTTTTCTTTTAGGGTCTGCTGTTTGTTCGTATTGGTAGATTACTTTTTTTATACCCGCTTTTGCCAAATCCTTACGTTGATAATCGGAAAACTGTGGTGGCTTAACCGCAGTTACGGGTATTGTTATAAGTAAGAAAGTAGTAACTAGCAGTGGCGATAAGAACGTCACTCTGAAAAAAGAAAACTTAAAGCTCGGAAGTAGAAGCATTTTTGGGTTATAGCTATAATTCCACATCAATTAAAAAGCTTTAGTAAATTAATATGCTTTAATAACGTGATTTTTGCAAATTTATGCGTTATAAAAAGGTTAAGGTACCGGAAATTAAACCTGAAGGTACCTGAAATGTTTTTAACTAATTTAGATTTAGCAAAAACCCTTCTGCTTCAGCAAAAAAATGCATCGATAAAATGATTGAATTTTCATAAAGGCTTTCAATACCGATCGATCCGCTTTAAGCTTACCATTACTTCGTATAAAAACAAAAAAGGCCCCCGTATCGGAAGCCCTTTAATTAAGTTTTGAACCAACAATTAGTTCGCAATAAAACTTGTGTAAGTAAGGTGAGTTGCATTTTTGATAGTGTTGTTAAAAACATTAAACTGAGAAGTGTTGTCTTCTTGAAAAACACCAGCAGGACCAGTTTTTAAACCACTAAGTTTAAGAGTATCGCGTGTTGTAGCAAAATCATTCACCCATAAATCAGCCGTTTGGTTAAAACCTGGAGCTGTTTGAGAAACTGTAGCAACATTAAAAGTGTAATATCCACTAGCGTCTGTAGTTGTTGTGTACATTTTTGCAGCTAATAAAGTTGGATCATTTTTAAAGTTTAAATAAACTACACGACCAGCGGGAACCGGAACGATGAATGGACCAAAGTTATTTAAAGTAAATTCTTTGATAATTCTCATTCCTACAGAACCAGTGATAACTGCTGAACCAATAACGATCGTATTTGGATTGGTTGAAACATTCGTAGCGGTAAAGCTATGGTTAACCTGAGTGCTTTGTCCCATTACCAAAGTTCTGTTTAGGCTTGTGCCAGCATAAGTAGCATATAAACCTCGTTTTGTGGAACCATTGATCAACGTATCTAAAGTGCCGTTAAAGCCATCAACGCTGATAACTGCATTAACACCAGAAGCGTTAGTTTTAACAGAAATGCTGTAATTACCTAAACTATCTGTAATAGCAGAATAAACATCAGCACCTTGAGAGTTTGAGTTTGGATACAAAGCGTTTTTGTTAATGGTAACAGTAACACGAGCACCTCTGGCTGCAACTTTTGCAGTAGTTATAAAACTACCGCTTCCATTAGGAGTGATTACGTTTTTGTTAACGTTACCGTATACCGTACTTGTTCCTGTCACGTCAGTAGCAGTAAAGTCTTTTTTTTCATCTTTCTTACAAGAAACTAATAAAGTAGTAATTGAAAGAGCTAATATTAAATTTTTCATGATTTGAGTTTTAGTGTTTTTAAATTTTATGATTTAATGTTTTATTAAAAGTGGAATAAAATAGTTAAAGCTCCAGCTCCGCCACTTAGTGCAGTATTACCACCTAAGGTATTGTTTAATGAGAAAGCTGAACCATTGTTGTTATCAACAGAGAATCCTCTGGTAACTTGTTTAGAATCTCCGTCAACAGTTTCAGTAAATACACTTGGACCATTTTGTCCATTGTTATAAACTTCTCTCTCCGCAGTTGACTTTCTTCTTGTAGCAATAGAATAACCCCAGCCATATTCAGCAGCAATAGATATTTTAGTGAAAATGAAATACTCAATTCCAATAAAACCTCTAACACCTACACGAAAACCACCAGTATTTTTAGTTTCAGTTGTTCTGGCAATTCTTGTTGTAAGTGGATTTTGAGTACTTACACCGAATGAATTAAAGTTATTTGTAAACTGTACCGGGTACATATCAGAAAATGCGTTACCGTATGTTACTTTTTCTGAAGAACCTTGTTTTCCAAAACCAAGCTCCGCTCCGTAAAAACCTTGCAGTCTTCTGTAACCTCTTCTTTTTTCGATACCAACAGATAACATCACATTGTTTTTCACAAAAGTCAATTTGTCATCTACTTTAATTAAAGAAGCAGCAGCAATATCATCCGCCGTTCCTAAGGTAGCTTTGTACATGGCTTGCGCATCCTGAACCTGATTGGTAACAGAACCGCCTAAAGTGTTTAAGCCAAACCGAGCACGAATTGCCGTTTGTTTGTCAAGATAATACTTCCCAACAATTTGATTGTTTGAATTAGAAGTGTAGTTAACTACATTTCCAGATCCTGCAAATGGGGTGGCACGATTAATAGCTCCTAAAAGCAGATCAAGAATCGGAATAGTATTAAATCCCAACCCAATATCTCCAGCTTTTGGAAGGATATCATACCCTTTTCTGTTTTTTAACACCTGGTCCTCGCCGGTATTTGTCACCGTCCCCGTGTCCTGAGCGCCCGCAAACATCGTTGTTAACAATGCTGTAGCGATTAGTACTCTTTTTTTCATCATAATTTTTAGGTTTATTTTTTTGCAAATTTAGTCTATTATTGACGATAAAAAATCATTTGTTTTAACATTCGTCTGTGTATATCCCTGTAAAGACGGTTATCGGAATAATTCCCCGACTCGCATTATAAATTAATGTGTTCATAATCAGGTAATTATGAGGACGGAGTATGGTTTTTAAAAATTAGAGCGATGAAATTTTAACATATACACAAAAAAGCTAAATTTTATAAAAACGATTTAGATTATACGTCCGGCTAGAAGTTTACATTAATCGTAAGCCACCCAAACGAAGTTACAGGGCTAAAGCAGCGAACAGTCAGTGATATCGTCTATTTTAATGGGAAATGGCATAATAGCGCACTTTCACATGGTATTTTGAGGGACTTTATCTAACCTTTAATAAAAGAAATTAAATCGGCATTCAACTTTTCTTTCTCCGTCACAAATAGGCCGTGTGGCGCGCCTTCGTAAACTTTAAGAACAGAATTTTTAATTAATTCCGCTGCTTTTTTTCCAGAAGTTTCAAAAGGAACTGTTTTATCTTGATCCCCATGAATGATGAGGGTAGGGACATTCACTTTTTCGCAATCTTTTCTAAAGTCTGTTTCTGAAAAAGCTTTCATACAGCCAAGTGTGGATTGCTGAGTAGCTTCTAAAGTTAAGCCATGTGCCCATTGCAAAATTTCATCACTTACTGGATTATTGGCAAGACTTACCCCAAAAAACTGCTTACCGAAATTTGTAAGAAAAGCAGGTCTATCCGTTTTTATAGTTTTTTCAAATTCATCAAATACTTCTTTTGGCACGCCATCCGGATTATCATTGGTCTTTAACATGAAAGGAGTTACTGAAGAAATCAGGATTATTTTACTCACTTTCCCCGAACCAAACTTACTCAGGTAACGCACAACTTCGCCACCACCCATCGAAAAACCAACCAGGGTAACATCGCTTAAATTGAGTTCATCAATAATGTTTTTCAAGTCTGTGGCGAGTGTATCGTAGTCATATGCCTCCCATGGTTTTTCTGACTTCCCAAAACCGCGCCTGTCGTAAGCTATACAACGAAACTGCTTGGGCAATTCACCCAATTGGTATTCCCACATGCAGCTGTTGGAAGGCCAACCGTGAATAAAAATAACAGGTTTTCCTTTTCCTAAATCCTGATAAAAAAGTTCTACAGGCTTTTCGCCTTGTGTTTTAAGATAGGGCATATATTTCTTTTAGGGAAGACCAAGAAAATAAGATGCCAGTGGAAAGTCTGCGGATAAGAAAGAAAAAAGAGGCTTTAAATTGAAAAATAGTTCAGAACTATTTACTCTTTTATAACTTTGAAATTCTTTGCATTCACAGTATTCCCAATTCTTATCACATAAACCCCCTTCGCTAAATGCTCCAGATTAATTTGACGAGTTCCCAAAGAGAGTTTAGAAGCGTAAACAATTTGTCCGATGGCATTCAGAATAATAATTTCACTATCCGAATTTAATTCTAAATTGACTATTCCGTTAGTGGGATTGGGATACATCTCGACTCCGCTCGATGGGACTTTCACTCCGCT
>Ga0105046_10001146_pt1:25000-40061 | contig 40061 bp, 34 predicted proteins | sample MAT03_FD_78385 | JGI IMG/M metagenome (GOLD analysis project Ga0105046, IMG submission 78385) | Freshwater microbial communities from Lake Fryxell liftoff mats and glacier meltwater in Antarctica - MAT-03 (megahit assembly) | ecosystem: Environmental > Aquatic > Freshwater > Ice >... | reverse complement strand
GACTCCAGACCACGCTGGTCTGGAGCCCTCGTGGGTGCCGGTCGAACGCTGCGGCGCTGGGGGAGAGGAGAGGTCGTGACGAACGTGCTCACGCGGCAGACAAAAGCAAAGCGTGCGCCAGCCCTGTCCGGTCCCGGGAGATGTGATGCAACTTCAACGAACAGTGCGAGTTACGGCGAGGTCACTCGCTCATCCGATTGTCCCATTCGCTGTGCTACAACGGCACAGTGACGCTGACCCTGACTGCTCTCGATCCGTTAAGTGCATGTTCAATAACGACTTATCAAGCAGTGCCAAATGGCACACCGGCTGCCGCGCCCTGGACGCCGGCCGCAACATTCAGACAAGTCGTTGTTTTGCAGTAGTTTGAAGCATCGGACCAGGGTCTGACACGCAGGCCGTATGTCAAAATTCGGCACACTCCGTGGCCACGGCCGCGCTAATAGGCCCAGCGCAGCAGCACCGCGCCAACGGTGAATCCGGCGCCCACCGACGCCAGCAATACGAGGTCGCCCTTCTTCAGGCGGCCCGATTCGACCGCGTCGTTCAACGCCAGCGGAATCGTGCCCGCGGTGGTGTTCCCGAAGCGCTCGATGTTGATGATGACCTTCGACGGGTCGATTCCCACGCGCTCCGCCACCGCTTCGATGATGCGCCGGTTGGCCTGGTGCGAGACGAACAGGTCGATGTCTGCGGCCGTGACGTTGTTGCGCTTGAGCAGCCGGTCGCACAGGTCGCCCGTGCGCCGCACCGCGAACTTGAACACAGACGGGCCGTCCTGCTTCACGAAGTGCAAACGCTGCTCGACCGTTTCGTGCGTCGCCGGCCTGAGGCTGCCGCCAGCGGGCATGCACAACGCCGAGCCGCCGCTGCCGTCGATCTCATGCGCGAAATCAATCACGCCGAACGCATTGTTCTCGGACGGGCCGAGCACGACCGCACCGGCGCCGTCGCCGAACAGCACGCAGGTCGCACGGTCGGTGTAGTCGATGATGCTCGACATCACGTCGGCGCCGACGATGAGCGCGTACTTCACCGACCCGGCAGCGATGAACTGACTGCCCACCGTCAGCGAGTAGGCAAAGGCGGAACAGGCCGCCGACACATCGAAGCCCCAGGCATGGTTGGCGCCAATCTTGTGCTGCAGCAGGCACGCCGTGCTCGGGAAGAGCGTGTCGGGCGTGACGGTGCCCACGATGATGAGCTCGATGTCGTCGGGCGTGAGGCCGGCGCGGCGAATGGCCTCGAGCGCGGCCTCCTTCGCCAGATCCGAGGTGCCGACCCCCGGATCCACGATGTGGCGCTCCCGGATGCCGGTGCGCTGGAGAATCCACTCGTCGCTGGTCTCGACGAGCTTCTCCAGGTCGGCATTGGTCAGCACGCGGGGCGGCACATAGGTGGCCAGGCTCTTGATCTCTGCCCGGCCGATGAAGGCGCTCCCCGGAAGACTAGCGATGGAAGCTCTCAAAACAGTCCTCTCCTGGGCGCCGGGCGCCCGAAGTATTCATAGGCTCGCGCCGTCGCCACGCGGCCGCGCGACGTGCGGTCGAGAAAGCCCGCCTGCAAGAGGTATGGCTCGTGGATGTCCTCGATGGCGTCCGGCTCTTCGCTGAGGGCCGCGGCCAGCGTGTTCACGCCCACCGGCCCGCCCCCGAATTTGTCGATGATGATGCCGAGCAGCCGGCGGTCCATCTCGTCGAAGCCCTGGTCGTCGACCTCGAGCATGCGCATGGCCGCGCGCGCGACCTCGACGGTCACGACGCCGTCGGCCCGCACCTGCGCGTAGTCACGCACGCGGTGCAGGAGACGGTTGGCGATGCGCGGCGTGCCGCGCGACCGCCGGGCGATCTCGGTGGCCGCCTCGGAATCGATGGGCGTGTCGAGGATGCGGGCCGAGCGCCGCACGATCTCGTCGATGTCGGCCACTGTGTAGAAATCGAGCCGGTGCACGATGCCGAAGCGCGCCCGCAGGGGCGAGGTGAGCAGGCCGGCGCGGGTCGTGGCGCCCACCAGCGTGAAGCGCTCGACCGGCACCTTGACCGAGCGCGCCCCTGGGCCCTGGCCGATCACGATGTCGAGTTCGAAGTCCTCCATCGCGGGATAGAGAATTTCCTCGATCACCGGCGGCATGCGGTGAATCTCGTCGATGAACAGCACCTCGCGCGCCTGCAGGCCGGACAGCATCCCGGCGAGGTCGCCCGGCTTCTCGATGACCGGACCGGCCGTGCTACGGATCGCCGCGCCCATCTCGTTGGCGATGACGTAGGCCAGCGTCGTCTTGCCGAGTCCGGGCGGCCCGTAGAGCAGGATGTGGTCGAGCGCTTCGCCGCGGCGCGTGGCCGCTTCGATGGACACCTGGAGGTTCTCGCGGATCCGGTCTTGACCGATGTAGTCGTCGAGCCGGCGCGGGCGCAGACCAGCCTCGTACTGCGCGTCGTCGTCGCCCTTGGCCGGCGACACCAACCGGCCGTCGCTCATGACCGCGCCAGCTCCTTGAGCGCGGCGCGCAGCGCCGCCTCGAAGCGCGGGGGCGCTTCCACGGCGAGCTGCTTGTCGAGCACCTTGTCCACGGCTGAGCGATGGTAGCCGAGATTCGCAAGGGCCGACACGAGGTCGTCGCGCAGGGCGTTGGGCGCCGGCGCGACCACCGTGGCCACGTCCGCGTCGGCAGCGGGCGGGAGCTTGTCCTTCAGTTCCAGGCAGATGCGTTCTGCGGTCTTCTTGCCCACGCCCGGGATGCGCGTGAGGCGCGACACGTCGGCCCGTTGTACCGCGGCCACGAAGTCGCCGGCTTCGATCCCCGACAACACCGCCAGCGCCAGCTTCGGGCCGATGCCGCTGATGGCAATCAGGCGCTCGAAGACGAGCAGCTCGAACGCCGATGGAAATCCGAAGAGCGCGATGGCGTCCTCGCGCACGTGCGTGTGCACGCGGAGCGTGATCTCGGCGCCGGGTTCCCCCACAGCGTAGAAGGTCGACACGGGCACGGCCACGTCGTAGCCCACGCCGTGCACGTCGAGGATGAGACGCGTCGGGTGCTTCTCGACCAGCCGGCCCTTCAGCCAGGCAATCATGGCCGGCGGGCGCCCGCTCGCGGGGTGGCGCGGCGCGCCGGAGCCTCCGCCGGGCGATAGGTGCGCCAGCTCCTGGCCGTGGACGGGGCCACGGACCTGGTGAGCACGGCCGCTGCTGCCGCGCTGGGCAGGCGATGCACATGACATAGGGCCACGGCGAGCGCATCGGCCGCGTCGTGCGGCGACGGCGGCGCCTCGAGACCGAGCAGCAGCTTGATCATCTGCTGCACTTGCGCCTTCTCGGCGCGGCCATAGCCCACGACCGCGCTCTTGATCTCGGCCGGGGTGTACTCGACCACCTCGAGGCCGGCGTCGACCGCCGCCAGCATCGCCACGCCGCGTGCGTGGCCGAGCTTGAGGGCGCTGCGGACGTTCACCGCGTGGAACAGATTTTCGATGGCCACGACGCCCGGCGCGCACTCGCGCAACCGCTCACCCAGGGCACGGTGAATGATGCCGAGCCGCTCGGCAAAACAGGCGGCGCCGGCCGTGCTGATGGCCCCGCACATCACCAGCGTATGGCGCCGGCCGTCGCTCTCGACGCAGCCGTAACCGGTGCGTTCCGAGCCCGGGTCGATGCCGAAGACCCTCACGCGAGCGAGGCCTCGATCTCCTTCTCGTCGATGTCGAAGTTCGACCACACGTTCTGCACGTCGTCGTGGTCTTCGACCGCTTCCATCAACTTGAGCATCCGCGTGGCGTCCTTGCCCTCGAGCTTGATGTAGTTCTGCGGCAGCATCGACACCTTGGCGGTGACGGGTTCGATCGACAGTGCCTTGACAGCTTCCTTCACGGCTTCGAACACCGGCGGGTCGGTGATGACTTCCCAGTGGTCGCCGTCGTCGCGCAGGTCGTCGGCCCCGGCCTCGAGCACGGCGTTGAGGAGCTTCTCCTCGTCCACGCCGGCCTTCTCAATGACCATGTAGCCCTTCTTCGAGAACATCCACGCGACGGAGTTCTCCGCGCCAAGGTTGCCGTTGTACTTGTTCAGCATGAAACGGATTTCGCCGACGGTGCGGTTCTTGTTGTCGGTCATCGTCTCGATGATGACCGCCGCGCCGCCGGGGCCGTAGCCCTCGTAGTTGATCTCTTCATACGTGACGCCCGGCAGTTCGCCGGTGCCGCGCTGGATCGCCCGCTTGATGTTCTCGGCCGGCATGTTGGCGGCCTTGGCTTCGGTCACCACGGTGCGCAGCCGCGGGTTCATGTTGATGTCGCCGCCGCCATTCCTGGCCGCGACGGTCATTTCCTTGATGAGGCGCGTGAACAGCTTGCCGCGTTTGGCGTCAAGCGCGCCCTTCTTGTGCTTGATGGTGTGCCACTTGGAATGGCCTGACATGGCGTTGCTCCAAACGGGAAAACGGAAAATTCGACCCTTTAGTCTAACAAACCTTCCGGGCCATGACGATCCACACATCGGCCCTGGGATCCCACGGGCCGCCTTGATAGTCTCCGAGCAGCATTTCCACCTGAAATCCGGAAGCTTCCAGCCGTTTTGTCATCTGCGGCACTGAGAGAGTCCGGAAGGTCAAGGCGAACGTCTGCCGCCGGACGACCCGGCCCCGCCGCTCCACGAACTCCTGGTCGAAAATGGTCAGACGATTGGCCTTGTCCTGCCGGACCGATTCGAGCAGGGTGACCTGCGTGCCGCCCGGACTGCGGCGTCCGCGCATGCTCACCCGTTTGCCGTGCTCTGCCCAGGAGGGCAGGTCGGCCACGAGTTCCAGTCCGAACATCCCATCGGGCTCGACCACGCGGGCCACCTCCGTCAGCGTCGCCTTCAGGTCGCGCTCGGAGAGCAGCGACTGGAGAATGCCGTACGGGGCCATCACGAGCTGGAATGACCTGTCGGAAAACGGCAAGTGGCGGATGTCGCCGCGCACGAGGTCTGGCCTGACGCCCCGCCGTTGCCGGCGCACCCGCGTGCGCGCCCGCGCGAGCATCTCGCCGGAACGGTCGATGCCCACGACGTGCACGCCCGCGTGCGCAAGCGGCATCGTGACGCGGCCAGTGCCGCACCCGAGTTCCAGTACCGGCCCTTTCACGACACCGGTCATGCGCAGCCAGAAGGGCACGTCGCGGCGCCCGAGCGTGCGGGCGTTCTCCCAGTCGTAGAACGGGGCGTAGTCGTCCCAGCCGTGCCACCCCTCCTTCGCCGGAGCGCGCGGGCCAGCTCGGGGCGGCGTGGGTTGCTTCACCGGAGCCTTTGCCTTCATGGCCCTCCTGCAACGCGGCGGTTCTGACCTGAGACCAGCACTGGCATGCGCCGCGAGTATACCGGGCCGGACCTGCCGCAGGGGCGACGAGTCGGCCCGGCGACGGCGTCCTCGCCCGCACTCGCCACGGCGCGTCCCGGTAAGATGTCGCGATGCGGTGGATGCTCTGTGCGGCCGGTCTCTTGACGCTCGGCCCGTTGCTGCTGGCGCAGCCGGCCGCGTCGGCAGACGACCCGGTGCCGCTCACGCTCGAGGCCTTCAAGGTGGCTGCGGCGGCTCTACTGGAAGAGACACGCGTGCCGGGCGCCGGCATCGCGCTCGTTGGCGCGAACGGCGTGGAATGGGCGGGGGGCGTGGGCTGGGCCGATCGCGATGCGCGCGTGCCGGTTACCGCCGACACCCATTTCCGGGCCGGCTCGATCAGCAAGACGTTCGTGGCGATGGCCCTGGTGCAGCTCTACGAGGACGGCAAGCTCGACCTCGATGCGCCCCTCCGCACACTCCTCCCGGATCTTCCGTTCGACAATCCCTGGGAGGCTGACAGCCCCGTGCTACTCCGGCACGTGCTCGAGCACACGGCCGGATTCGACGACATGCACTTCAACGAGACCTACGTGATCGACGGCGCGCCCGACCTGCCACTCGAGGAAGTGCTCTTCCGCAACCCCGCCTCCAGGCGCGTGCGGTGGAAGCCCGGCACGCGCATGGCCTATGCGAATCCTGGCTACGGAGTGGCCGGGCTCGTCATCGAGAAGGTCGCGGGCAAGCCGTTCGAGGACGTGATCGATGAGCGCATCCTTGCGCCGCTCGAGATGCGCACCAGCAGCTTCCGCCTGGCGCCGGACGGCGATCCGGCTCTGGCCCGAGGCTACGACACTCCTGACGGTCAGCCCGTCACGGCCCGGCGCATCTACCTGCGTCCGGCTGGTGCCCTTCACACGTCGTCCGGGGAGCTCGGGAGTTTCGTGCAGATGCTGCTCGGATGGGGTGAACGGAACGACGGCTACATCGTCGATCCCGAGTACTTGTCGAACATGGAATGGCCGCGCACGACCGTGGCGGCGGCGGCCGGAGTACGCGCCGGTTACGGCATGGGCATCTACAGCACGACCGACCTGCCGTATCACGTGCTCGGCCACAACGGCGGTGTCGACGGGTTCCTGTCGGCCTACGGCTATTCGCCGTCACGGGACGTAGGATTCGTCGTGCTGCTGAACGCCACGCATGCGCCCGAGGCGCTGACGCGACTCTCGACCCTGGCGCTGCGCTACTTGAAGCGCGACGTCGAGCCGCCAGCCAAGGAGTCGATGCGCGTGCCGGCCGAAGCGCTGGCACGGTTTTCCGGCTACTACCACCGCGCCAGCCCCCGCCAGGAGGTGCTGCAGGCGTTCGCATATCCCATCGGCGGCCTCACGGTGACGGTGGTCGGGGATCACCTCGTGATGACGCCGACGCTCGGTGCCGCGCAACCGCTCGTGGCCGTGAACGACGGACTCTTCCGCATGGCCAACGAGCTGACGGCATCGTTGGCGTTCACGACGGCGGACGGCGACCTCGTGCTCGCCGGTGCTGGCGTGTATGCCGAACGCCGCGCGAGATGGCCATTCGACCTCCTGCGCGTCGGGCTCGTGGCGGCGCTGGTCCTGGTGATGATGGCACCGGCAGCCGCAGTCATCGCAGCGTTCCGGCGGCGCGGGCGGCCGATGCCGCCGGACAAGAGCCCCGGCGGGCTCGCCGTGCTCTGGGCCCTGGCCGCCGGCGTGCTCGCCCTCGTGGCATGGACCGGGGGCACGGCGAAGATCGTCGACCTGGCCGAGCCGACACTTCGCTCTTGGACGATCTTCCTCGGCACGGCCGCCTATCCTGCGGCGGCCGTGCTCATGGCGGGCCTCACCATGCGCGCCGGGCGGCGTGGCGTGGCGTCCCTCTCTGGCTGGTTCGCGATCGCCGTCGTGCTGGCACACGCCGGACTCTCCATCTATCTGGGCTGGTGGCACCTGATTGGGTTCCGCAGCTGGGTTTACTAGCCGGCATGGCTGCCCGCCGAAGGAGGGGTTCTCGTGCGTCACCCTGAAGTGCTGCGTCCCACTGACCTCGCTGCGTATCGCCCAGACAAGATGGGCAAGTCGACGATCTTCGCGTCGTCGCGTTTACTCGTCGGCATCAACGCGTTCGAGCCGGGCCAGGCCCACGAGTTGCACGCCCACCACGGCATGGACAAGATCTACTACGTGCTGGAGGGTGAAGGCGTGTTCCTGCTGGCTGAGGCCGAACTGACCATGCGCGCGGGTGACCTGCTGATTGCGCCAGATGGCGTGCCGCACGGGGTACGCAACACGGGCGCCGTGCGGCTGGCCGTGCTCGCCGTTCTTGCCCCGGGCGAACACCCGCGGTAGCGGCGTGGCCCGCCGTGGCCGTATGATCGCGCGGCATGGCTGAGACGACGTCCAAGGAACTCGCCCGACTGGCGCAACACTACCGGGTCACCCACGGTCGAGGATTCACGCTCGACAGGTTCGACCCCGATGACACGCGCGACCTGCCGCTCGAGGACCAGGCCGACGCGCTGCTCGAGCAGAGCGTGGAGGTCATGGCGGAGCTGCAGGAGCGCTTGTACGCGCAGGACCGCTGGAGCGTGCTGCTCGTGTTCCAGGCCATGGACGCGGCCGGCAAGGACGGCACCATCAAGCACGTCATGTCGGGACTCAATCCGCAAGGCTGCGAAGTGCACAGCTTCAAAGCGCCGTCGAGCGAGGAGCTCGATCACGACTTCCTGTGGCGCACGTCCAACAAGCTCCCGCGGCGCGGTCACATCGGCATCTTCAACCGTTCGTATTACGAGGAGATGCTGGTGGTGCGCGTGCACCCGGAGATTCTGGCCAAGCAACAACTCCCCAGTGAGGTGGTGACGCCGCATATCTGGACCGAGCGGTTCGACGACGTCGTGAACTACGAGCGCTATCTCTCGAGGCAGGGCGTCATCATCCGCAAGTTCTTCCTGTACGTGTCGAAAGAGGAACAGCGCCGACGCTTCCTCGACCGGCTGCGCGAGCCCGAAAAGCACTGGAAGTTCTCGCTCGGCGACGTGCACGAGCGCGAGCACTTCGACGCCTACCTTCGCGCCTACGAAGACGCCATCCGTCGCACTGCGACGCGCCATGCACCCTGGTACGTCGTGCCCGCTGATCACAAATGGTTCACGCGACTGGTCGTGGCATCGGCGGTCATCGACGCCATCGCGTCGGTGCAACCGACGTTCCCGACGGTCGATACCGCCACTCTGCAGAAGCTGCGGGTGGCCCAGGCGGCGCTCGAAAGCGAGGAGCAGCCGCGTCGGCGCGGCCCCCGGCCGGTGCGGAAAGCCACCCGCCGGTGAGTGACACGCCGGGGCTGATCACCGCCGGCGCGATCCACCAGCGCTGTGCGTGGTGTGGCACGGACCCCCTGTATGTGGCCTATCACGACGACGAGTGGGGCCGGCCGGTGGCGAGCGATCAGCGGTTGTTCGAGAAGCTCTGTCTGGAAGGCTTCCAGTCCGGCCTCAGCTGGCTGACGATCCTGCGGAAGCGCGAGCACTTCCGCGCGGCCTTCCACGACTTCGATGCGGCACGCGTGGCCCGCTACACGTCGCGCGACGTCGAGCGACTGCTCGGCAACGCCGGCATCGTGCGCCATCGGGGGAAGATAGAGTCGACCATCAACAACGCCAGGCGCGCGCTCGAACTCGTGGATGAATTCGCATCGCTGGCCGCCTACGCGTGGTCGTGGAAGCCTCTGCCCCGCGAGCGACCGGCGCGGGTCACCTGGGCTGCCGTGAAGGCCATGCCGACGACGCCAACGTCCACCGCGTTGTCGAAAGACCTGAAGCGCCGGGGCTGGTCGTTTGTCGGGCCCACGACCATCTACGCGTTCATGCAGGCCATGGGACTCGTGAACGACCACGTCGAGGGGTGTTTCGCGCGGACGGCCGTGGAGCGCGCGCGGCGCGCGATGCCCTGCCTGCCCGCGATCACTACTGCTGGTCGACGCTGAAGCCCGACTTGCGCAACAGCGCGATCACGCTGTCTGGCCCCACGAGGTGTGCTCCGCCCACCACGACGAGACAGGGTGCCGGCTCGGTTGCGCACGCCGCGATCTTCGGGGCCCACGCCTGGTTGCGTTCGACCAGCAGCCGCTGATACACCTCGGTCGAGTCGCGGAACTCCTCCAGCAGCAGCCCCTCGAGTGCGGCCACATCGCCAGTCCTCCAGGCAGCCACCAGGTGCGTCACGGCGGAGACCTGCGTGTCGATGTCGGACAACACGGCCCGCAACATGTCGACTTGTACCGGCATGGGCAGACCGCCCAGCCGATCGAGCTGATACGCGACGGTCTCGAGGCCTCGAATGGGGCGGTTCGCGGCCTTCGCCCGCTCGTAGAAGTGCTGGTCGAGGCCCAAGGCTGGGTCGTATCCCGCTCGTCGCAGCGCCGGCACGGCCAGCGTCATGGCCACGAGCCATGGCTGCATGCGGTCCACCATCAGCATCGGTATGCCCGCGGCCGTGGCGCTGTCTTTGACGAGCGCGTAGGTCTGGCTACCGAGCAGTGCACTGAGCGTCTCGCCGTTGCCGAGCACCGCCTTGGCTGCCGAGGGCAGGATGGCTGCGGGATCCGCAGTGGCGCCGAGATCCACCTCTTCAACGAGCGTGACGGTTTCGTCAAACGCCTTGCCGAAGACGGGCGGCAAGGGATACGCGTCGCTCTTGAGGACATGCACTGACCCGACCAGCCAGGCGACGGCTCGACCCTCCTTGGCCACGCGCCATACGAAGTGGCGGCCACCCTCGGGAGACGCCGGCACCGGTGTTTGGCCGAAGGCCTGGACGGCCGCGAGGCCTACCGCGAGAAGCGAGAGCGCCGCGCGTCGCAACCGCATCAGTTTCAGCATCACTCGAGCCTAGCATGCACCGATGTCAGCGGCTGTCCGGGCTGGCGCGCTGCTACGATGTAGGCGATGACACTCGCCGACCGTCTGTCGGGCGCGCTCGTGATGGCGCCCATGACCAAGGGCTCCAACCTGCCCTATCGACGGCTGTGCGTGGAACTCGGCGCCACCATCACGATGAGCGAGATGACGGTGGCGCGCCGGCTGAAGCAGAAGCGCAAGGGCGAGTTCGCCTTGATCAGACGGGCACCCGACGAGCGTTACTTCGGCGTGCAGCTGGCCGGGACCAATCCCGATGAGATGGCCTGGGCAGCCACCCTGGTCGAGTCGCGCGGTGGCGATCTGGTCGACATCAACTTTGGATGTCCCATCGACCACTTCACGCGCAAGGGTCTCGGGGCCTCGATCGGGCGGCAACCGAATCGCATCCGGCGCATCGTGGACGCCATGAAGCGCGCCGTGCAGCATGTGCCGATCACGGCGAAGATCAGGCTCGGCTGGAACGACGAGGACCTCAACTATCTCGAACAGGCGAAAGCGGCGGTCGACGGCGGGGCCGATGCCCTCACGGTGCATGGCCGCACGAGGAACGCCCGCTACCGGCTCGCCGCCGACTGGGACGCGATCGGCAAGGTGGTATCGGCCGTGTCGATTCCGGTCATCGGCAATGGCGACGTGCTGTTCCCCCACGAAATCACGGCTGCGAGATTGCGGTCAGGCTGCACGGCCGTGATGTCGGCAAGAGGTGTGCTCATCAAGCCGTGGCTGTTTCGCGAGGCGTCGGCGGGCTACCTCGACCTTGACGGCGACGCTCGTGTGGCGATTTACCGGCGCTACGTGGCGTTAGCGCTCGAACACTGGGGCGGCGACGACTTCGGCAGACAGCGCGCCCGCGAGTTCCTGCGCTGGCACGTGGGATTCTGGTGCCGCTACGCGCGACGGCACGCTGACGGCTCGTGGCCCACGATGCAAGGGCGCGAGACCGAGCCGCTGTTGCTCTCGCCCCTCGAGGGGCTGCTCGCGCGCAGCGATGCCCCGGCCCTCGACTACGTCACCGACTGCTTGCTCTTCGAACGTCCACTCGATGCCGGCGCCGCGCCCGCGGCGACCGCTTCGGTCGGAGACCCGGACGTCGAGGCCAAGGGTTGACATGCGCGTCGTAGTGCTCGTGCTGTGTCCCTTGGTCGTGGCCGTCTCGTCATTGCGAGCGCGTCGGGAACATGGCCGATCGCGCTGGAAGCCCTCGACCTCGAGCCACTCGCCGGTGACTTGCGGTTTGCACCGGCGTTGTTCGCCTGGCTGCCGGCAATGCGGAACGACTGGGCACGTGCAGGGCCTCGACCTGGACCGTCTAGCGCTGGTGCGTCAGTCGAGCGCCTCTTACGAACCGGTCCGCTGAGAGCGGGGCGCGTCCGTTCTATGCTGAGTCATCATGACCGGTGGCAGCTGGACGATCTGGATCGCGATCGCACTTGGTAGCGCCGTTGGCGGCGTGCTGCGACATGCCGTGACGGAAGGGATCATCCGCCTTGTGGGTGGCGCATTTCCCTGGGGCACCCTGGCCGTGAACGTGATCGGCTCGCTCGTCATCGGGGTGTGCGTAGCCCTGTCGGCACTGGCCCCCGGAGGATGGAGTCCGCTCGCGAGGCATACGGCGATGACCGGCCTGCTTGGCGGATTCACGACGTTCTCGTCATTCAGCATTCAGACCCTGGTGCTGGTGCAGCAGGGCCAGTGGTTGGCGGCCGCCGTGAACGTCGTGATGTCGGTCGGCATCAGCATTCTGGCATGTGCGGCAGGGTACACCGCGGCTCTTGCCGCGATGCGATAGCGGGAGCCGGCTGCGCATGTGAGCGGATGCGGGCCGGCCCGGCACAGGCCTGCGAGTCCCGTCTAAGGCTGGGGCTGTGCCAGCTCCGCTAGGCGATGCTGAATCAGCGGGTTTGTCGGGAACTCCGACTTCAGGGTCCCGAGAACCTGTATCTTCGGTGGGGACTCGAAGGCTGTCGAGGCGGACCAACGCGGCCTGGGGCGCCTTCCGATCGACGAGGACTGAATCGACCTGTGCGAGCTGAAGCTCGAGCTGCTCGGGGAATCGTCCGGCGACCAGCGCCATCAGCGCCGCCGCCTCGGACAACTTGCCAGTTCGACGATCCTGCGCCGCTTGATGATGCGCCGCCGCGATGAGCAAACGGTTCACGTCGGCAGGGTCTCCAGAACGGATGCCCACGCCGCCCCCGTAGGAATAGACGAGTTCGCCACCCGCGGCGGCGGCGCGGTAGAGGACACCCACCGCTACCAGACCGACGAATGCCGAAACCCACCCGGCCGCACGTGCCCGCGGATGCTGCCGCGCCGCAAGGGCCGCGGGCCTGTTTCACGGCAAGTGACAGCCATCGAAACCCGACACCGACCACGATCAGCGCGATGACGAAGTGCACAATCTGCGGAAAACGCGACGATACCAAGCATGGACCGGGCTCCTGTGCAAACAGAATACCGGCGAAAAGAAAAAGCCCGACGCTTTTGGCGTCGGGCTTCCTCTCGATATATCCCCGGCAGCGACCTACTCTCCCACGCACCTACGCACGCAGTACCATCAGCGGTAGCAGGCTTAACTTCCGTGTTCGGAATGGGAACGGGTGTGGCCCTGCTCCTATGGCCACCGGGAAACTTGGTGTCTGGGGTTCCGCCATCGCCTGCTCTCGCAGACCCGACCATGGCTGGCCTGATATGTCAGCCGCGCCACCGTCGTCGACGGATCGCCCCAGATCATCTTGATGACCGGGTCCGAAGACCCGGTATGAATATCCTGCAATCGATCGTTATTTGATCACACACCCGCAGCAGGCGAGTGAATTGGTCAAGCCTCACGGCTAATTAGTATCGGTAAGCTACACGTATCGCTACGCTTCCACACCCGACCTATCAACCTGGTAGTCTACCAGGAGCCTTCAGGGACTTGCGTCCAGGGAAATCTCATCTTGTGGAGGGTTTCACGCTTAGATGCATTCAGCGTTTCTCCCTTCCGGACTTAGCTACCCGGCGCTACCACTGGCGTGATAACCGGTACACTAGAGGTCCGTCCAACCCGGTCCTCTCGTACTAAGGTCAGCCCCACTCAAATTTCCTCCGCCCATCACAGATAGAGACCGAACTGTCTCGCGACGTTCTAAACCCAGCTCACGTACCGCTTTAACCGGCGAACAGCCGGACCCTTGGAACCTGCTACAGCTCCAGGATGCGATGAGCCGACATCGAGGTGCCAAACCCTAGCGTCGATGTGAACTCTTGGCTAGGATCAGCCTGTTATCCCCGGCGTACCTTTTATCCGTTGAGCGATGGCCCTTCCATGCGGAACCACCGGATCACTAAAGCCTGGTTTCCCACCTGCTCGACTTGTTTGTCTCGCAGTCAAGCTCGCTTGTGCTTTTGCACTCTACGGCTGATTTCCAAACAGCCTGAGCGAACCTTCGCGCGCCTCCGTTACTCTTTAGGAGGCGACCGCCCCAGTCAAACTACCCGCCTAGCAGTGTCCTGGACCCGGATAACGGGTCTCAGTTAGAACGCCAGAGTCGTAAGGGTGGTATCTCACCGTTGGCTCCCCCAAATCCGAAAACCTGGGTTCAAAGCCTCCCACCTATCCTGCGCATACGACGCCAGCATTCACTACTAAGGTGTAGTAAAGGTGCACGGGGTCTTTTCGTCTTGTGACGGGCAACCGGCGTCTTCACCGGTACCACAAATTCGCAGTGTCACTCGTTGAGACAGCGCCCAAATCGTTACGCCATTCGTGCAGGTCGGAACTTACCCGACAAGGAATTTCGCTACCTTAGGACCGTTATAGTTACGGCCGCCGTTTACCGGGGCTTCAATTCAGAGCTTCGCTTGCGCTAACCCCTCCTTTTAACCTTCCGGCACCGGGCAGGCGTCAGACCCTATACGTCGTTTTCGACTTAGCAGAGCCCTGTGTTTTTAGTAAACAGTCGCTTGGGCCTCTTAACTGCAACTCCCTCCCGCTTCATGCCGCGTGGACATTAACGGTAACGGAGCACCCCTTCTCCCGAAGTTACGGGGCAATTTTGCCGAGTTCCTAAACGAGTGTTCTCACTTGCGCCTGAGGATTTTCTCCTCGCCTACCTGTGTCGGTTTGCGGTACGGGTACCCGAATATCTCCTTAGAGGCTTTTCTCGGCAGCGTGGCGTCTACGACTTTGTGAGCCTTGCGGCTCTCGCTTCGATCCCTCAGGGTTTATGATTCACCGGATTTGCCTAGTGAATCCCCCTACGAATCTCAACCTGGCGCCTTGCGGCCCTCTCCAGGCTCGTATAGCCTCCTGCGTCCCCCCATCGTGATAACGATATTCAGGTAGTTCCGGAATATTAACCGGATGTGCATCCGCTACGCCTTTCGGCCTCGCGTTAGCTCCCGACTAACCCTGAGCGGACGAACCTACCTCAGGAAACCTTAGGCTTTCGGCGGGGAAGATTCTCACTTCCCTTCTCGCTACTTATGCCGGCAGGGTCACTTCCCAACGCTCCACCAGTCCTTACGGTCTGACTTCGCTGCATTGGGAACGCTCCTCTACCAATGTCGGACCTCGCAAGATCCGACAGTCGACGGCTTCGGTCTAGTGCTTAAGCCCCGTTATATTGTCGGCCCAAAGCCGCTTGACCAGTGAGCTATTACGCTTTCTTTAAAGGATGGCTGCTTCTAAGCCAACCTCCTGGTTGTCTGAGCGTCTTCAGATCCTTTACCACTTAGCACTAAGTTTGGGACCTTAGCCGGTCGTCTGGGCTGTTTCCCTCTCGACTATGAAGCTTAGCCCCCACAGTCTCACTCCCGGA
>Ga0105046_10001146_pt1:0-20000 | contig 40061 bp, 34 predicted proteins | sample MAT03_FD_78385 | JGI IMG/M metagenome (GOLD analysis project Ga0105046, IMG submission 78385) | Freshwater microbial communities from Lake Fryxell liftoff mats and glacier meltwater in Antarctica - MAT-03 (megahit assembly) | ecosystem: Environmental > Aquatic > Freshwater > Ice >... | reverse complement strand
TGACGGCACGACACGATGGCGATGGATTCCTGGCGTCTCACGCGGCGATCGGCGTTGAAAGGGCTTGTCGCCAGCGGCGCCGGCGTGCTCGTGGGTCGCGTCGGATACGGCGTGCTCTACGAGCGGCATCAGATCACTCTGGAGCGGGCCGAGCTGCGGGTCGTGGGACTGCCACGCGCGCTCGACGGCCTGCGCGTCGGACTCATCACCGACGTCCATTCGAGCGACGCGGTACCCGATGCTGACATCCGGGCAGCGGTGGAGCTGCTGCAGCGGGAGGCGCCGGACCTGATCGCCCTCGGGGGAGACTACGTCACCGATGCCAACACCAGGCGCGCCGCTCCGGTGGCCGAGTTGCTCGCGCCGCTGGCCAACGCCCCCTTCGGCTCGTTCGCCGTGCTCGGGAATCATGACGACGACCGGGTCGTGCCCGCGGCACTGGCCGCTCAGGGTTTCTCGGTCCTGCGCGATCAACGCACTCGCATCACCCTGCGCGGCGAGGCCGTGGACATCGCAGGCCTTCGCTACTGGACCCGCCGGCTGGGCGAGGTGGCGAAAGTGCTCCGCGGCGCAGGTCCGACCACTCTACTGCTGGCACATGACCCCCGCCGCCTCACCGAGGCCGCGGCCCTCGACGTGCAGCTGGTGCTCGCAGGCCACACGCACGGCGGCCAGGTCGTGTTGCCGGGCATTGGCGCCATCGCCGCTCGCCGCTTTCCTGTGATCGCCGGGCAGGCGAGCGAACGCAATTGCCGGCTGTATGTCAGCCGCGGAGTCGGCACGGTGGTGGCACCAATTCGCATCAACTGCCCAGCGGAGGTGTCCGTCCTCACCTTGCGCACCACAACGCCGCTCTGACCCGTCACGCGTCGACGAAGCGCCGCCCGTCGACGCGCCATCCGCCCGCCAGCACGCGCGCGACCGCTTCGGGCAACAGCCGGTGTTCTTCCACGAGGATCCGCGCGGACAGCGACGCTGGCGAGTCGTCCGGATGCACCGCCACGCAGGCCTGACGCACGATCGGCCCGGCATCGAGCTCGGCGGTCACCAGATGCACCGTGCAGCCAGCCACACGCACGCCGTGGGTCAGTGCCTGATCCGGGGCATCCACGCCCGGGAAGGCAGGCAGCAAGGACGGATGCACGTTAAGCACTGGCCCGGAAAAGCGCTCGAGGAATCTGGCACTGAGCCGGCGCATGAAGCCCGCGAGGCACACGACATCGACCTGGCGCGCGTGCAGGGCCTCGGCGAGGTGCTCGTCGTAGGCCTCGCGGCTCGGCCAGCCGAGATGCGACGCAACCAGCGTCTCGATGCCAGCATTGGTCGCCTTTACCAGCGCCGGCGCGTCTGGCACATTGCAGAGGACGACCGCGATGGTCGCCTGGAGCCGGCCATCGCGCACAGCGTCGATGAGCGCCTGCAGATTCGAGCCGCGGCCCGAGACAAGCACGCCGATCCGGCGCCCAGCAGGCGGCGCCGGTCCGTCAGACATAGACGACGCCAGGCGTGCCCGCCACGACGCGGCCGATGTCATACGCCTGCTCGCCAGCCTGCTGGAGAGCGGTCATGGCGGCAGCTGTGTTCGTCTCGGCCACCGCAACCACCAGCCCGATGCCCATGTTGAAGGCGCGGTACTGATCGTCGGTCGGCACGGCACCGGTGCGCCCGAGCCATTCGAAGATGGGCAGCACTGGCCACGACCCGTGCCTGATCTCGGCGGCCATGCCGTCTGGCAGGATGCGCGGCACGTTGTCGGTCAAGCCGCCGCCGGTGATGTGGGCCATGCCCTTGACCAGGCCGGCGGCCAGCAATGGCTGCAGCGCGCGCAAGTAGGACCGGTGCGGCCGCAGCAGCGCGGCGCCTACGGTCTCGCCCAACTCGGGCACGTGGCTGTCCACCTGTAGTCTCAGCGTCCCGAAAGCGATGTGCCGGGCCAGCGAGTAGCCGTTGGTGTGCAGGCCGACCGACGGGACACCGAGCAGCACGTCACCGGGCACCAAGCCGTGTCCATCGATGATCTTTGCGCGGTCGACCGCGCCCACGATGAAGCCGGCTACGTCGTACTCGCCGTCGGCGTAGAAGCCCGGCATCTCCGCGGTTTCGCCGCCGAGCAGCGCGCAGCCGTTCTCACGGCACGCAGCCGCCAGGCCCGTGACGATCTGCTCAGCCACGTCGGGAGACAGCCGGCCGGTGGCCAGGTAGTCGAGGAAGAAGAGCGGCGTCGCGCCCTGCACGAGGATATCGTTCACGCAGTGGTTCACGAGGTCGCGGCCAATCGTGTCGTGCACGCCGGCCATGAAGGCCACCTTCAGCTTGGTACCGACGCCATCCGCGCTCGACACGAGCACCGGGTCGGACCAGCCGCCGCCCAGGGAAAAGAGGCCGCCAAACGATCCGATCTCCGACAGTACGCCCGGGGTGAAGGTGCTGCGCGCGATCGACTTGATGCGCCGCACCGTCTCATTGCCGGCGTCGATGTCGACACCGGCGGCCTTGTAGCTGGAACCGCTCATGCGACAGGCTCGGCTGGAGCAAGCGTCGCGCTCTTGCCGTCGAGTTTGAGCGCCAGTTGGAGATAGGCCTGCTGGTCACGCGGGAAGGCCACAGGATACCGCCCGGTGTAGCACGATGTGCAGTAGCGGCTGCCGTCAGGGGTCACCGCCTTCAGGAGCCCCTCGAGGCTCAGATAGGCGAGGGAGTCGGCTTCGAGGTACTTGCGAATCTCCTCAAGGGAATGCGTGGCCGCGATGAGCTCGCTGCGCTGCGGGGTGTCAACGCCGTAGAAGCACGGGGAGATGGTGGGCGGACAACTGATCCGCACGTGTACCTCGGCGGCGCCGGCAGCCCGCACCATCTTCACGATCTTGCGGCTTGTCGTGCCGCGCACGATCGAGTCGTCGATCAGGACCACGCGCTGGCCGCGCAGCAGGCTGCGCACCGGGTTGAGCTTCACCTTCACTCCGAAGTGGCGGATCGACTGTGCTGGTTCGATGAAGGTACGGCCCACGTAGTGATTGCGGATGAGCCCCATGCGCATCGGCACGCCGGCCTGTTCCGCGTAGCCGATGGCCGCGCACACGCCCGAATCGGGGATCGGCACGACCACATCGGCCGGCACGCCCGTCTCGCGTGCGAGCTGACGGCCGAGACTCGTGCGTACGTCGCTCACGCTCTTCCCGAAGACCTCGCTGTCGGGCCGCGCGAAGTAGACGTGCTCGAAGATGCAGTGCGCGCTCGGCGCCGGCGGAAATGGCTTCACAGACCGCAGGCCGTCGGCCCCGATGATCAGCACCTCGCCTGGTTCGACGTCACGAACGAAGGTGGCGCCGACCAGGTCCATCGCACAGGTTTCAGAGCACACGACCCAGCCGTCGCCGAGGCGGCCCAGCGCGAGCGGCCGGAAACCATGCGGATCGCGCGCAGCCACGAGGCGGTCCTTGGTGATGAAGGCGAACGAGAACGCGCCCGTGAGTTTGGCGATCGACTCGATCAGCGCGTCGTCGACGGCGGCAGCCTGCGACCGCGCAAACAGGTGCAGCACGACCTCGGTGTCGCTGTTGGTCTGGAAGATCGAGCCCTGCCGCACGAGCTCGTCGCGAATCTCGCGGGCGTTCACGATGTTGCCGTTGTGGCAGATGCCGACCTGGCCGTGCACACACTCGATCAGCAACGGCTGCGCGTTCGCCACCGTGCTCTCGCCGGCCGTCGAGTATCGGGTATGGCCGATGGCCACCTGTCCCGGTAGCGACGCAAGAGCCGGCTGCGTGAAGATCTCGGCGACATACCCCATCTGCCGCACGGCGCGCACGCGCACGCCGTCCGAGACGGCGATGCCCGCACTCTCCTGACCCCGGTGCTGCAGAGCATAGAGACCCAGGTAGGCCATCTTCGCGGCCTCCGCGTGACCATAGATGCCGAAGACGCCGCATTCTTCGCGAAACTTGTCGAACATCGCGAGTCCTCGTTCCGTTACGCGTGCCGGCTGCGCAGACACGGCCTCATGCCGCGCCCGCCGTCGTCTTGAAGTGTCGTCCAATCGCTGTCGCCCATACCGCTTCGGCGTCGGCGACGGCCATGCGCACGGCCGCCACGCCGGCCACGTCAATCCGGATCTCGGCACCGCCCGTGCGGCCGATCACGCGCGCTGGCACGCCGGCCCGCGCCGCTTGGTTCAACACCTCGGCCACCGAGCCGTCGGCGACCGACACCACGACGCGCGAGGCGCTCTCACCAAACAGCGTGGCCGCCTCAGCGAAGGCGCCGAAGGCGCCGACGGCCGCTTCGACGTTGGATTCCACGCCGATGCCGTCAGTGTCGAAGGTACACTCCGCCAGCGTGACGGCCAGACCGCCATCGGCACAGTCGTGAGCGGATTGCACGAGTTGCGCTCGCACGAGCGACACGACTAACTGCTGCAACGCGCGCTCGCGCACGAGGTCCAGCGCCGGTGGCTCGCCCTGCACGCGGCCCATCACTCGGGCGAGGAACTCGCTGCCGCCGAGCTCTCCATGATTGTCCCCCAGCACGATCACGGCGGCGCCCACCGAGGTGAAAGCGCGCGTGACGGTGCGGGACGCGTCAGATAGCAGGCCCACGACGCCGAGCACCGGGGTGGGATAGATCGCCCGCCCCTCGGTTTCGTTGTAGAGGCTCACATTGCCGCCGGTGATCGGCACGTCGAGCGCGCGGCACGCGTCACCGATGCCCCGCACAGCTTCGCCGAACTGCCACATGATCTCGGGCCGTTCGGGATTGCCGAAATTCAGGTTGTTGGTCGCGCCAATCGGCTCGCCACCCGCGCAGGCCACGTTCCGAGCCGACTCCGCCACAGCCAGCATCGCACCGCGGTAGGGATCGAGATAGCAGTAGCGGCCGTTGCCGTCCACCGACACCGCGATGCCCTGGGCAACGCCCTTGATGCGCACCACGCCCGCGGACCGTCCGGGCTGCGCGATCGTGTTGGTGCCGACAGTGGAATCGAACTGCTGGTAGGCCCACCGCTTGCTCGCGATGATCGGCGAGGCCAGCAGCGACTCGAACGCCGCCTGCGACGACGGCGGCACCGGCAGCGCCAGCAAATCCAGGCGCTGCACCTCGGATTGCCAGGACGGGCGCTCCATCGGACGCCGGTAGACCGGACCTTCATCGGTCAGTGCGCGGGTGGGCACGTCAGCCACGAGCGTGCCGTGGTGAAACAGCCGCACCCGGCCGGTGTCGGTGACGTGGCCGATCCGCACGGCGTGCAAATCCCACTTCTCGAAGACCTCTTCGACTTCACGTTCGCGTCCGGCCTTCGCGACGAGGAGCATTCGCTCCTGCGATTCCGAGAGCATGATCTCGTAGGGCGTCATGCCGGTCTCGCGTTGGGGCACGAGCGACACCTCGACGTCCATGCCACTCTCGCCGCGCGAGCTCATCTCGGAGGTGGCGCAGGTGAGGCCCGCCGCGCCCATGTCCTGGATGCCCACCAGCGCATCGGTCTTCATCACCTCGAGGCAGGCCTCCATGAGGAGTTTCTCCATGAACGGATCACCAACCTGCACAGCCGGACGCTTCTCCGCCGACGACTCGTCGAATTCGGCCGACGCCATGGTCGCACCGTGGATGCCGTCGCGCCCGGTCTTGGCGCCCACGTAGTAGACCGCATTGCCCACGCCGGTCGCCTGGCCCTTGATGATCTCGTCGTGCCGTGCCAGCCCCAGGCACAGCACATTCACGAGCGGGTTGCCGGCATACACCTCGTCGAACACGATCTCGCCGCCGATGGTCGGAATGCCGATGCTGTTGCCGTAGCCGCCGATGCCGGCGACGACACCCTCGAAGATCCGCCGGGCGAGCGGCGTCTCGAGCGACCCGAAGCGCAACGCGTTCAGCAGGGCAATCGGCCGCGCGCCCATGGTGAAGATGTCGCGGATGATGCCGCCCACGCCGGTGGCCGCGCCCTGATAGGGCTCGATGAACGACGGGTGATTGTGGGATTCAATCTTGAACACGGCCGCCAGGCCGTCGCCGATGTCGACCGCGCCTGCGTTCTCACCGGGTCCCTGCACGACCCGCGCGCCGGTGGTCGGCAGCGTCTGCAGGTGCACGCGCGAACTCTTGTAGCTGCAGTGTTCCGACCACATCACGGAGAACAGCCCGAGTTCGAGCAGATTGGGATCGCGCCCCATCAATTCCTGGATGCGGGTGTACTCGCTCCCGGTGATGCCGTGCCGCTGCAGGAGGGACTGGTCGATCTCGCTCATGGTTGGGAAGACGCACGCAGAAAGTAGATGCCAATGACCCCGTCGACGACCGCCGCAATCGCAATCCCCGCCGTAGCCCAGCCGCGAATCCCGTCGCCGACCGGCAGCAGGCCGGCCCACGTGAGCGTCGCCATCACCAGAAGAGCGATCGCCGATCCCAGTATCGCCATACCGGTAGCGCGCTGGGCGTTGGCGCGCTGGACTGCTGGAGCCGGTGCCGGCGGCATGGTGGCCCTCACCTGACGATGGCCGGCCGGCCGGCGACAAGGCCTTCGGCATAGGCCTTCACCACTGACTGCAGCACCGCACGGCCATCGGCGCTGCCGAGCGCCGCCTCGCAGGCCCGTTCGGGATGCGGCATGAGTCCGACTACGTTCCGTTCGGCATTGCAGATGCCCGCGATGGCGTGGGCCGAACCGTTGGGGTTGGCGACGGCCGTGATCTGTCCCGCGTCGTCCACGTAGCGGAACACGACTTGACGATTCCGCTCGAGCGTCGCGATCGTGTCGGGATCGGCGAAGTAGTTGCCCTCGCCGTGCGCGATCGGCATCCGCAGCACTTGACCTTCGCTGCACGAGCGTGTGAATGGGGTATCGATGGCATCGACGCGGACGGGCACGAGGCGCGACACGAACTTGAGACCGCGGTTGCGCACCATCGCTCCGGGCAACAGGCCGGCTTCGAGCAACACCTGAAAGCCGTTGCAGATGCCGAGTACCGGACCGCCGCGCGCCGCAAACGCGCTCACGGCCGGCAGGATCGGCGAGAACCGCGCGATGGCCCCGCTCCGCAAGTAGTCGCCGTGCGCGAAGCCGCCGGGCAGGATGACCGCATCGGCCCCACCCAGATCGGTGTCCTTGTGCCAGACGAGCGACGCCTGTTCCCCAACCACCGCGGTGGCGGCGTGGTATGCATCCCGATCGGAATTCGATCCCGGAAAGACGATGACCGCAAACTTCATCCGTGTCCCCTGCTCCCCGGTCCCTGACGCTTAGAGCACTTCCACCCGGTAGCTCTCGATCACGGGATTCGCCAGCAGCTTGGCGGCCATTTCGGCCACGCGCGCCTCGGCAACGCCGCGATCGGCGGCCTCGAGTTCGACTTCGAAGAACTTGCCCTGACGCACATCCCGCACGTCGTCATAGCCGAGAGTCTGCAGCGCGTCGGCGACGACCCGCCCCTGCGGGTCGAACACCGACGGCTTCAAGGTCACATACACCCGTGCTCGCATGGTCGTTCCGACTTTCTACGCGGTGGCGGTGCCGAACACCCGCGCGAAGATTGCATCCACGTTCCGCAACTGCTCGTCGAGATCGAACGCACGCTCGATCTCCGCCGCGCCCATCACGCCGGCGACATCGGTGTCGGCCAGGAGCAGCGTCTTGAAGTCGGTACGCTCGTGGAACGCCCGCATGGCGTTCCGCTGCACCCATTCATAGGCCTGCTCTCGCGAGATGCCGCGGCGCGCCAGTTCGAGCAGCACTTGCCCCGAGAACACGACGCCCCGCGAACGCTCGAGATTGTCGCGCATCCGGTCCGGATACACCACCATGCCGGCCACGATGCGCGTGAACCGGCGCAGCATGTGGTCGAGCGCGATGAAGCTGTCGGGCAGGATGACGCGTTCGACCGACGAATGCGAGATGTCACGCTCGTGCCAGAGCGCCACGTTCTCGAACGCCGCCACGGCGTTGGCGCGCAGCAGCCGGCTGAGGCCGACGATCTGCTCGCAGCCAATCGGGTTGCGCTTGTGCGGCATCGCCGACGAGCCCTTCTGGCCCTTGGCGAACGGCTCTTCCACTTCGCCGATTTCGGTCTTCTGCAGGCCGCGAATCTCCAGCGCGAAGGTCTCGAGCGACGCCCCGGTGATGGCGATCGCGGCCATCAACTCGGCGTGCCGATCGCGCTGGATGACCTGTGTCGAGATGGCCGCCGGCTCGAGCCCGAGGCGCCGGCACACGGCCGCCTCGATCGACGGGTCGAGGTGCGCGAAGGTGCCGACCGCGCCCGAGATCTGGCCAACGCGGACCGCGTCGCGAGCCCGACCGAGGCGCGCCAGGTCGCGTCCGAGCTGGTCGTACCACAGCGCCAGCTTCAGGCCGAACGTCATGGGCTCGGCGTGCACGCCGTGCGTGCGGCCGATCATGGGCGTGTGCTGGTGCTCGAGCGCGCGCGCGCGCACCGCCTCGCGCAGGCCGTGCACGAGCCGCAGGATGAGGTCGCAGGCCTCGACCATCTGCAGCGCCTGCGCCGTGTCCACCACGTCCGACGAGGTGAGGCCGAAGTGCAGCCAGCGCGCTGCCGGGCCGACGTGTTCCGCCACCGACGTGGTGAAGGCAATCACGTCGTGATGCGTGACCGCTTCGATTTCCTCGATGCGCGCCACGTCGAAGCGCGCGTTGACGCGCAGCTCGCGAGCCGCGTCGGCCGGCACGATGCCGGCTTCGGCCATCGCGTCGGCGGCCGCCAGTTCCACGTCGAGCCAGGTCTCGTAGCGGCGCTGCTCGGTCCAGATGCGCCCCATCTCGGGGTTGGTGTAGCGCTGAATCATGCCAGGGACAACTGTTCCGCCGCGACCGAGTGTTCGGGACCTCCGCCGAGCACCGTGAGAGCCAAGGGGCCCGAATCGAATACGCGATGAGCCACCCGCATGACGCCGCTCTCGGTGACCGCGTCAATCGCCGCCAGCATGCCGTCGAGCGTCTCGCTCTGGTCGCCGTAGATGTCCTGGCGGGCCAGATGCGACATCCGGCTCGAGGTGCTCTCGAGACCGAGCATCAGACTGCCCTTCAGATGATCCTTTGCGCGCTGGAGCTCGCCCGGCACGAGCGCTTCGGCTTTCAGCCGGCGCAGTTCGCCGACCACGACGTCGATCAGCTCGGGCACGGCGTCGTTGGCACAGCCCGCGTAGATGGCGGCCACGCCGGCATCACGGTAGGCACTCAGGCTCGAGAACACAGAGTAGGCCAAGCCCCGCTTCTCGCGCACGTTCTGGAACAGTCGCGAGCTCATCGAGCCGCCGAGCATCGTATTGAGCGCCAGGGCCACATAGCGATCGGCATCGCCGTAGGGCAGGCCGGGCGCGCCCAAGCACACGTGGCTTTGCTCGAGTTCCTTGGTGCGCAGCACGATCTCGGCAGCGGTGGTCGGCGCCGTGTCGCGCATCGCTGAGCCGCGTGACCGCGTGCCCTCGAACGCGCGCGCGACAAGATCGCGGACGCGAGCGTGCTCGATGTTGCCGACCGCGGCGACGACGAAATTCTCCGCCACGTAGGCGTCCGCAAAGTAGGCGCTGAGGGTGGCGCGATCGAGTGCGGAGACGGTTTCTGGTTGGCCCAGAATCGGGCGGCCGAGCGGATGAGCGGGCCAGAACGACCCGGCGAAGATCTCGTGGACGAGATCATCGGGCGTGTCTTCAACCATCTTGATTTCTTCGAGCACCACCTTCTTTTCGCGCTCGATTTCAGCGGCGTCGAAGAGCGGCGCCGTCACGAGATCCGAGAGCACGTCGACCGCCAGAGGCAGGTGCTCATCGAGCACCTTGATGAAGTAGCCGGCGTATTCCTTGGACGTGAAGGCGTCGAGGTGTCCGCCGATCGAATCGACCTGCTGGGCGATATCTTCGGCCGAGCGCTGACTGGTGCCCTTGAAGAGCATGTGCTCGACGAAGTGCGCGATGCCTTCGTGCGCCGCCGGCTCGTGTCGCGACCCTCGCGTCAGCCACACGCCGATGCTCACCGACCGGACGTGCGGCATCCGTTCGGTGACCAGGCGAAGTCCGTTCGAAAGGACTTCCCGTTGGATGGCGGTGTCGGACACGGTGGCGGGCAGACCTCTCGGGTTGCGCTTCCCGAGCAATCCATATGATTGCTCGTAAGTGATTGATTGTGAAGGAATTAGGTTGAATCATATCACGCGTTGCAGGGGCGCGCAAGGGTGCGTCAGCCAGCCTCCGGCACCAGCGCAGGCGGGTGCTACACTGAGGGTTCGCGCGCACGTCGTAGATGGCGCGAGAGATATCCCGTGCAACCCCATTCCACGACCGACCTCGCGAGCCTCACGTTGCCTGCACTCGAGGCACTTGTCGAGGAACATGGGCTGCCGCGTTTCCGCGGGCGGCAGATCTTCCAGTGGATCTGGAAGCGCGGTGCCACCGACTTCGAATCGATGAGCGACCTCGGCCGCGACCTGCGCGCCAGTCTGGCGACGACGTTTCAGATCGCCACGCCGGCCATCGTTCGCCATGAACACTCGGCCGACGGCACGCAGAAGCTGGTGTTGGGGCTCGCCGACGGCCGGCACATCGAGTGCGTCTACATTCCCGACACCCCGGCCCAGACCTTCTGTGTCTCCACGCAGGTCGGCTGTGCGATGGCCTGCGCCTTTTGTCTCACCGGCAAGATGGGCCTCGTGCGTCAGCTGACCGCGGGCGAAATCGCGGGTCAGGTGCGGGTGCTGGCCGCCGCCACCGGTCTGCTCGATGCGCCGTTCAACATCGTGCTCATGGGCATGGGCGAACCACTGCACAACTACGATGCCACGATGCAGGCACTGGCGCTGCTCAACGACGAGCACGGTCTGGCTGTATCGCCCCGCCGGGTCACCCTGTCCACCGTCGGCCTCGTGCCCATGATCGACAGGCTGGCCTCCGAGCCGCTGATGCCCAATCTGGCCATTTCCCTGCATGCCACCACCGAGGAACAGCGCGCCGCTCTCGTGCCTCCGAGCAAGAAGTACGGGTTAAAGGCGATCATCGAAGCCTGCAAGCGCTTTCCGGTCAGGAAGCGGAGCCGCATCACCTTCGAATACGTCATGCTCGACGGCGTGAACGACACGCCAGCCGATGCCCGGCGGCTCGTGCGCCTGCTGGACGGCGTGAAGGCCAAGGTCAACCTGATCCCGCTCAACGCAGCGCCCGGCATCCCGTTCGAGCGACCGTCGGATGACCGCGTGAGCGCCTTCGCGCGCATCCTCGCCGAGCGCCACGTCTCCGTGTCGGTGCGCAAGAGCCGCGGCCGCGACATCCGGGCGGCGTGCGGACAACTCATCGTCGCCGGCGGACGCACGCACAGCGCCGCGCAGGCACTGGCGGCCGCCCTCCCATGAGGCCCGACTCGCCCGCCCGCGCGCCGCGCATCACGGCGTGGCTGATCGCCGCGCTGTGCACCGCCGCCTGCGCCGGAGAGCCGCAGACCCTGAAGGCGCTGTTGCGCCAGATGGACGGACTCACCGATCCGGTTGCGAAGACGGCCGCCGTGGATCGCTATCTCGCCGCGCGCACCAACCCGGTCGTGGAGCAGAACTCGCGGCTCATCTTCTTCGTGCGCGACGACGCCACCGGCCGCACGCCGCGCGTCGTCGGTGACTTCAACGCCTGGGCCATGACGCCGCAAGGCTACGACGCCGTCGCCGGCACGCCGGTCCGCATCGCCGGCACACCGTGGTCGTACCTCGAAGGCAGTGCGTTCGCCAACGCCCGGCTCGAGTACACGTTCCTCTTCGATAACGAAGCCGCGACCGACCCGCGCAATCCGCGCACCGTGCGCACGTTCACCGGCCCGCGTTCCGAGATCCGCATGCCGTTCTTCGCCAGCCATCCGGAAGTGGACGGACCCGTGCCCGCGCAGAGCGGTCGCGTCACCGAGCACGCCGTCGCGAGCCGGACCCTCACGGCCACACGGCGCGTGTGGACCTACGTTCCGGCTGGCTACGACGCGTCGCAGGAGCTGTATCCGACGGTGTACTTCCTTGACGGCGGCAATTACACCGACTGGATGGCCGCGCCGGCGGTGCTCGACCGCCTGATTGCCGCCAAACGGATTCCGGCCGTGATTGCCGTGTTCGTCGAACCCGCCCACCGTCAAGAGGAATATTCGCGCAATCCCGCGTGGCGCGCCTTCGTCGCCGCGGAGCTCGTGCCCTACGTGGACAGCCGGCTGCGCACGTTTCCCGCCCCCGACCAGCGCGTGATCTTCGGCAGCTCGCTCGGCGCCTACGGCGCGCTCGACCTGGCCGTCGAGCATCCGGAGGTGTTCGGCCTGTGCGCCGCCATCGCCCCACCAGCGCAGGCCGCCACGCTGATCGCCAACCAGGCCCAGGGGCAGCGCGCCGTAACCGGAGTGCGCTTCTTCGTGCTGGGCGCCACCTACGACACCGACGTGAAGGGCGCGCGCACGCTGCGCACCGCCCTTGAAGAAGCGCGCGCGAACGTGGTCTACGAGGAAGTGCCGGAAGGGCACGCCGCCGAGACTTTCCGCGGCCACATCGGTGACGCGCTGAAGGTGCTCGTCCCTGCGCCCCCGCCGACGTAAGCGCAGCTCAGTTCATGGCTCCGCACGAGGCGGCCCTGGACGCACGGCACGGGCGCCGATGTCAGCCCGGCGCTGCACGCCGTCGAACGCGAGGCAATCAGCCGCGGCATAGGCAGCGGAGATGGCCGCGCCGTAGCTTGCGGCGCGTCCTACGACCGTGAGGACGCGGCCGCCGGCCGTGACGAGACGGCCGGCGCGCTCGCCGACGCCAGCGAAACATACGGACGCGTCGGGATGTTCGATCCGCACCCGCTCCACCCCATGGATTTCGTGGCCGGCGTCCGGGGCATTCGGGTAACCGCGCGAGGCCAGTACCACTCCCACCGCGACGTCGTTGGAGAACTCAGCCTGGACGGGCAGGTCAGCGCCGGTAGTGGCGGCTAGCAGCAGCGGCCCGAGCGGCTCGGCGAGCAGCGGCAGGACGACCTGCGCCTCAGGATCGCCGAAGCGGCAGTTGAACTCGATCACCCTGGGACCGCCGGGGGTGAGCATGAGCCCGCAGTAGAGAAAGCCTACAAATGGCGTGCCTTCGGCAGCCATGCCGGCCAGCACCGGCACCACGACCTCCCGGTCCAGTTGCGCGCGCAGGGCGTCGGTCATGAGCACGCTCGGCGCAAAGGCCCCCATCCCGCCGGTGTTGGGACCCTGATCGCCATCGAGCAAACGCTTGTGGTCCTGCGCCGACCCGCACGCCGCAAACCGCTCGCCGGCCGCGATGACGAAGTACGACAGCTCTTCTCCAAAGAGGCATTCTTCGAGCACGACCCGCGCGCCCGCGTCGCCGAAGGCGCTCTCGAGCATGGCGGCGCGGACGGCGGCCTCGGCTGAACCACGGTCGGGCGCGATGACGACGCCCTTGCCGGCGGCCAACCCATCGGCCTTCACCACCACCGGCCACCCGAGCGCACCGGCGGCGAGCGCCTGCAGCGCCTCGGCCGCCGTGTCACACACGATCGACGCCGCGGTTGGCACGCCGTAGCGCTGCATGATTGCCTTGGCAAAGGCCTTGCTCGTTTCGAGTTGCGCGGCCGCGCGGGTCGGTCCGAAGATCGGCCGGCCCGCGGCGAGGAAGCCATCCACGACACCAGCGGCAAGCGGTCCTTCTGGACCAATCACAGTCAGATCGGCGTGGATGGCATCGGCCAGCGCGAGTATCGCCGCTGGATTGGTCGCGTCGACGGGCATGACCGGTACGTCGCGGGCTATGCCGGGGTTGCCGGGCGCACACACGACGGACGTGCCAGGTTCGGAGGCCAACTGCACCGCCAGCGCGTGTTCGCGCGCGCCGGCGCCGACAACGAGGATCTTCATCCGATTATCTGCCGTTTTTGCAGTTACTTACAGGAAGGTTGCGCAATCGTGCGCACCGGCAACTTTGGGCCGTCGACGGGCAAAACCGTGTGATAGCCTATCATATTCACCCCCAGGGCTCGTGAGGGTCCAGGGGAATGCCAATACGGGAGGAGGTGAATTCGAGATGGCCGAGGTGAAGATACAGGAAGGCGAGTCCATCGAGTCGGCCCTGCGTCGCTTCAAGCGCAAGGTTCAGCAAGAGGACATCATCAAGGACATCAAGAAGCACTCCTTCTACCTGAAGCCCGGTGACAAGCGCCGGGCCAAACAGGCGCTGGCGCGAAAGCGCAACCGGAAGAAGCAGCGCCGCGAGGCGGAGTAGCGTTCTTGTCCGCGAGCGCGTCGGCGGCCTGAAGTCCGTTGACGCGGTCGAGGTATCGTAAGTAACATTCGGAGCCCTTGAATACCGCGCAAACGCTCGGTGTTCAGGGGCTTCACCATATTTGTCGGGTGCCACCGCCGCGCAACCGGCGTGAACATGATTGCGGAGGATGACGGCATGGAAATCGCCGAACGGAAAGTCAGCGACGTCACGATTCTGGATCTCACGGGCAAGATGACGCTCGGCGAAGGTGACGAGGCGCTGAAGGCTGCCATCAACACCCTGCTGGCCGCGGGCCACAAGAAGCTCGTGCTGAATCTGGGGAACGTGCCCTACATCGATTCGGCCGGCCTCGGCGAAGTGGTGCGCACCCACACCACCGTGAGCCGTCAGGGGGGCAGTCTGAAGCTCCTCAACCTCACCAAGCGGATCGAGGATCTGCTGTCGATCACGAAGCTGCTGACGGTGTTCGACACCTACGACTCCGAGGCCGAAGCCATTCAGAGCTTCTCGGCGTAACGCTTTCTGATCGCGCGCGATGGCGCGTCCGATACAACCGGATCTCCAGATTGCGAGACGCCGGAACTGCGCGGGTAGGGGAACGGTCCGCGATGTCGAGCCTGGTGCGAACGCTACGGCCGGAGCAGTGGACCAAGAACCTCATTGTGTTCGCTGCCCTGCTGTTCGGGCAGAAACTGCTCGACGTCGAGGCCGTCGCTCGCACGGTGGCGGCCTTCGCGGTGTTTTGCGTGCTCTCGGGCGTGGTCTACCTGGTCAACGACCTCTTCGACCAGGAGGCGGACCGGCTTCACCCCACCAAGCGATTCCGGCCGATTGCATCCGGCGAGTTGTCGCCGGGGGCGGCCGTGACGTGGGCCCTCGTGCTCGGCTCAGCCGCGCTCGGCGCGGCCGTGTGGCTCGGTCCCGTGTTTGCCCTGGTCGCGGCGGCCTACCTGCTGCTCTTCGTGCTCTACTCACGATGGCTGAAGCACATCGTGGTCGTGGATGTGATGTCGATCGCGATCGGCTTCGTGCTTCGTACCGTGGCCGGGGCCGCCGTGATCAGCGTGCCCGTCAGTGACTGGCTCCTGGTCTGCACCGTGCTGCTCGCGCTGTTCCTCGGCCTCAGCAAGCGCCGCCATGAACTCACACTGCTGGCCGACAACGCTACCGGCCACCGCCGCATCCTCGATGAATACAACCCCTACCTGCTCGACCAGATGATCGGCGTCGTCACGGCCTCGACGCTGATGGCCTACATCATCTACTGCACGAGCCAAGAGACCATTGAGCGCTTCGGCACCCGCAATCTGGTGCTGACCGTGCCGCTCCCGATCTACGGCATCCTGCGATACCTCTATCTCGTCCATCGCCGGGACGGGGGAGGCAACCCGTCGGAGCTACTGATCACGGATCGGCCGCTGCTCATCTGCGTCGCGCTCTGGGGGCTCGTGACCACCCTGGTCATCTACCGGCCCCTTGGACTCTGATCGCGGCCCAATGAGCAAGAGCCAAGTCGCCATCCTTCGCACCTCACCGGCCACGGTCTTCAGCGACTACCACCGACTGATGAATCTCGCGCGCTATCAGGACGTGCTGCCGAAGGACGTGGAGACGGCCCTCAAGGTCAACATCTCGTGGCACTTCTTCTTCCCCGGCTGCTCGACCACGCCGTGGCAGCTCGACGGCGTGATCCGGGCGATGGCCGCCGACGGCTACCGCAAAGACCTCATCCACGCCTGCCACAACCGCACGGTCGTCATCGACGCGCATCTCGGCGAACGCGAGAACAAGCAGATCAACGTCGTCGAGGCGCATGGCCTGAAGAACGTCCACCTCTACGAGGGCGACGAAGCCTGGATCAACATCAAGGACGCGGTCGGCGACCTGACGAAGCAGTTCCTCTGCCTCAATGACGTCTATCCCGACGGGTTCATGATTCCACGCCGCTTCATCGGCGAGAACATCCTGCACCTGCCGACGGTGAAGACCCACGTCTTCACCACCACCACCGGCGCGATGAAGAACGCGTTCGGCGGATTGCTCAACGAGAAGCGCCACTGGACGCACCCGGTGATCCACGAGACGCTCGTCGACCTGCTGATGATTCAGCGGAAGATTCACCGTGGCGTCTTCGCGGTGATGGACGGCACCTTCGCCGGCGATGGCCCGGGCCCGCGCTGCATGGTGCCACACGCCAAGAACGTGATTCTCGCCAGCGCCGATCAGGTCGCCATCGATGCGGTGGCCGCCAAGCTGATGGGCATGGACCCGCTGTCCATCAAGTTCATCCGCCTGGCGCACGACCTCGGGCTCGGGTGTGGCGACCCGCGTGACATCGAGATCGTCGGCGATCTCGACGCCGCCAGCGAGAACTGGCACTTCGACGGTCCGTTCCGCAAGATGACGTTCGCTTCGCGGATGCAACACCTGATCTACTGGGGTCCGCTGCGCAAGCCGCTCGAGTGGTCTCTGAAGACCGTGCTTGCGCCGTGGGCCTACATCGCCAGCGTCCTCTACCACGACAGCTTCTGGTATCCGCTCAACGCCGATCGCAACATGCGCGACGCGTTGAATTCGCCCTGGGGCCGACTCTTCCAGAACTGGGAGACGTTGACCCCCGACGCCAATGGCTTCCCCACGGTGGGCAGCGCGCCCGCCGAGGCACCGCGCCTCGGTATGCGCGCGCTCGGCCAGTCCGTGGGCATCCTGGGCACGTGCATCAAGGAGGCGCCGGAGTTCGCGAGCCGGCGCCGGCACGCCACGCACGAGTCCAAGACCTAGGATTTTCACATGTCCGATTTTCACGTCCGTTCCGACGCCGTCGATGTCGAGCAGATCATGGAGCAGATCCGGCGGCGGGTCCGTGACAAGCGCGGCGTCGATTACACCGAAGAGCAGATTCGCGAGCTCGCCAGCGTGCGCCTCGAGAAATTCCTCGACCCGAAGAACCTGCGCTCGGATCTGCTCGAACAGTTCCGCAAGAGCCGGCCACCCGAAGACTCAACACTGGCACCAATCGACGCGCCCTACGAGTTCGAGGACAACACGCTCTACGATACGCATCGCGGTCTGTTGCGCACGATTCGACGGCTGCTCAATCCGCTGCTAAAGCTGTTCTTCAACCCGAATACGATCGTGCACGCCCTGCACCAGCAGGCCGACCTCAACAAGCACTTCGCGCGCACGATGGGCCAGGCTCGCATCGACCGCGCGGCCTGGAACTCGCTCTACTACGAGGTACTGCACAACCTGGTGCTCGAAACCACCCGCTCGGGCATCGAACTCAAGAATCTCAAGATGCGGGTCGAAGCTCTGTCGAGCCGTCTCGACTTCTCGGAACGCCGCCTGCGCGCGCTCGAAGGCGTGGTGCAGTACCGGCCCGAGGCGGTGGCCCCACGCGAACGCCGGCCCGACCCACCCGCACAGGGTGGCAGCGTGGAGCCGGCCGGAGTGCCCGGCCCCGCGTCCGCGACGCCTGGGGCGGACACCAGCGGACCGAACAGCGAGGGCCGCAAGCGACGGCGGCGGCGACGTGGACGACGAGGACCGGGGATGGCCGGCGGGCCGGGCGAGGGCGGCACCGACACTGAAGCCGGCGAGGCCGGCGATGCGGGCGACGACGGGGGAGACGATTCGTCCGAAGGCGATGCGCGCGTGTCTGACGCGGGCGCGCTGCCCGATACCGATCCTCGAGCATCGTGAAGATCGCCGTCGTCGTTCAGCGGTACGGCGCCGACATCAACGGCGGCGCCGAACTCCATGCGCGCTATCTCGCGGAGCATCTCGCGCGTCACGTGCAGGTCGAGGTGCTCACCACGTGCGCGCAGGACTACATCACGTGGCAGGACGCGTTCCCGCCCGGCACGTCGACCGTCGGCGCGATTCCCGTGCGCCGGTTCCCGGTGGCACGGCCGCGCGACCCGCGGACGTTCGGATCCTGGTCTGCGCGCGTGTTCGCGGACCGGCACTCGGTGAACGACGAGTTGGCGTGGCTCGACGCCGAGGGGCCGACCAGCCCCGATCTGGTGCGCTACATCGCCAGCCACCAGGCGGACTACGACTACTTCCTGTTTTTCAGCTTTCGCTACTACCACGCCTACCACGGCGCGCGGGCCGTGCCCGCCAAGGCGATCCTGGTGCCGACCGCCGAGCGCGACGAAGCGCTCGGACTGGGCATCTTCGTCCCGGTGCTGCAGGGTGTGCGCGCGTGCATGTACAACTCCCCCGAGGAGCAGGCCCTGCTGCAGGCGGTGGCCGGCACCGAGAACGTGCCAGGCGTGGTCGTGGGCATCGGCTCGGAGGTGCCCGCGTCGTCGAACCCGGCGCGGTTCCGCCAGCGCACCGGTCTTCACGAGCGCACGGCGATCTACATCGGCCGGATCGACGAGAACAAGGGCTGCGCCGAGCTGTTCGACTACTGGAAACGCTACAGCGAGATCTCGCCTGGCGGGCTCACGCTGGTGCTCATCGGCACGCCGGTGTTGCCGGTACCCGACCATCCGCGCATCCGGCACCTCGGCTTCGTCAGCGACCAGGAGAAGTACGACGCGCTGGCCGCCGCCGAGTTCCTGATCATGCCGTCCTACTTCGAGAGCTTGTCGATGGTCGCGCTCGAGGCGTGGGCGCTCGGCAAGCCGGTACTCGCCAACGGCAAGTGCGATGTGCTGCGCGGGCAGGCCATGCGCAGCAACGCCGGCCTCTATTACGACAACTACGCGGAGTTCGTCGAGGCGGTGCGCGTGCTCGAATCGTCCTTGACCGTCACGTCGGCCCTCGGACGCAATGGCAGCACCTACTTCCGGACCAACTACAGCTGGCCGGTCATCGAGCGGAAGTACCTCGACATGTTCGATCGCCTCACGCGTGACACCGGCACCGCCCGCGCGATGGCGCCGGTGCCAGGGTGGTGGGGCCGGCGCCAGAAGTCGCTGCCTCCCGCCCGCGAAGTGCTGGCGGGGCTGCCGACCGGGCCAGTCACGAGCGCCCGCGCCGCGCGCGCCGACGCATCGCCGCGCGTGGCCGACACCCGACCGCCCCGACGCGACGGCGGCCGTCCGCGTTCGGAGCGCCCCGGCGATGGCCGGCTTCCTGATGCCAGGCCACGTGAGGCCCAGACGCGTCCGCCACAGACGCGCGACGGTCAATCACGCGACCCGCGCTCCCGTGGCCGTCAGCCGCGCGACGGGCGAGGTCGCGACTCACGGAGCGGCGACGGTCAGCCGCGCGAGAGTCGTCAGAGCCCGCCCGCCGACCCTTCCTCCACGGCATCACACCCGCCGACGCCGCCCGCCGACGCGCCGGGACCAGCGCGCGGACGCGGATCCAACCGAGGCCGCAGGTCCCGCCGACCACCGGGACGCCCGCCACGAAAGGACGGCGTGTAGTGCCGCCAGCGGTGCATCAGGTGCTGGCGACGCTCGGCTACGGCGACGCCATCGGGCACGAGGTGCTAGGCATCCGGCGGGTGCTGCGCGCAGCAGGCTACGACTCCGAGATCTTCGTCGAGACTGCCGATCGGCGGCTGGAAGACCTCACCGTCGACTATCGCGATCTCCCCGATGCCAGCCATCCTGACAACCTGCTGATCCACCATTTTTCGATCGGCTCGCGCGCCTCGCGCGTGGCCTACGCCTTGCCCGATCGCATGGCGCTCGTCTACCACAACATCACGCCGCCCGAGTTCTTCGTGGACGTGCATCCGTTGCTGGTGCAGCTCTGCTTCCTCGGCCGGCGCGAGCTCGGCGCCTATGCCAGCCGCGTGGAACT
>Ga0105046_10001144_pt1 | contig 40093 bp, 34 predicted proteins | sample MAT03_FD_78385 | JGI IMG/M metagenome (GOLD analysis project Ga0105046, IMG submission 78385) | Freshwater microbial communities from Lake Fryxell liftoff mats and glacier meltwater in Antarctica - MAT-03 (megahit assembly) | ecosystem: Environmental > Aquatic > Freshwater > Ice > Liftoff... | reverse complement strand
GGGCGCAAGACCTTGATGGCGACCTGTCGTTTGTGCTTCAGGTCCTCGGCGAGGTAGACCGTGGCCATGCCGCCTTCGCCGAGACCGCGAAGGAGCAGGTAGCGGTCGGCGAGCTGCGTGGCGAGTGACGTTGGGATCACCATGGCGGGAAGTTAGGCGTGCGGGCCCTGCGATGCAGGGCGGGGGTTTTTTACGGGTGGCGCTGAACCCGATGGTGCTGAGTTCTCAAGTGATCAAGGACTCTGACCCCATGGTGTTGGTGCCGCGGCTTGGCGGCACCCATCACGGGTACTTCCTGCCTCATGAAAGCCCAAACGATCTGGCACTGGCGCTCTTCAGTTTCCCCTTGCTCGCGGCGTACGAGGAGTATCGTTTGCGCATGGCCTCTGCGACACTTCGCATCGCCGATTACCGCGGCTCTCGGCTCGCGGAGCGGGAGGAAGCAGGTCCGCGACGTCGGCTACGGACTGGGAGGCGCGCGTTGCGAGAGTCATGAGCGGCGGCAGCGATCGGCCGCAGGCGCTCGTCGCCAGAGTGGAGAGACACCCTGGGTGGGATTTTGCACCTACGCGAACACATTCGCCCACAGAGCGTGACATCGTCGCGGAAAAACGACAGAGCCAATACCAATCAATGTGGCTGTCGGGTTGGTGGAACTCTCGAGATTCGACCGCACGCTGATGTGGAGCCGTGTGAAGAACATCGACGGTGCTGTTTCCCGAAGAGGCCGGGATTCCCCGCGGCAACGCTGCGTGGCGCGCTTCGATTCGGGAATTCGGTGACGTGTGTACCGGCCCGGCAGTCAGACGCGGGCTGGCACCTGTGAGTAAAGGGCAGCGCTGACGATCCGATACTCACACGCATGCTGCCGATTCTTCCCGATCACGATTCGCCTGGAGTTCCGCGAGAACGCCGCACCTGCATGCGCTGCGATACTCTGCCGGTGCCAATCAGCGGCGGCGGCGATCTGCACTGCTGGTTCCCGACGTCGCATGTCGCCAACAAGATGCGCGCGATGCTGTCCGGGCTCGGCCTGCGCACCATGCCGACGGTCGCTGGGGGCGTTGCCTGCGCCATCCCGGCGGACTCGCTGGATCGCGTGGTGGCCGCGTTCCACGCCCAGCTGTCGGAGGTCGAGCGGGCTGATACCCGGGCGCTGCTGACACCGATGGGTGCTGTGTTGGTCACGGATGATCTGGCGCGGGTGGAATCGCTGTCGCGCTTTCTGGCGCAGGCGTCGAGCCAATGGCTGATCGAATTGCTCCGTGAGCAGCGCCTCACATCGTTCTTTCAGCCGATCGTTCTCGCCTCGTCACCGTCGACGATCTACGGGCACGAGGCGCTGTTGCGCGGCGTCGGAACCGATGGGGCGCTGATCACGCCCGGGCGAATGTTCGGATCGGCGCGCGATGCCGGACTGCTGTTTCAGCTCGATCTGGCAGCCCGCCGATCGGCCATCGCCTGTGCACATGCCAATGCACTGCGCGGCAAGCTCTTCGTCAACTTCGCGCCAACGGCGATCTACGATCCCGCGTCGTGCCTGCGAAGTACCGTGGCTGCCGTGGACCAGACGTCGATCGCGCGCAGCGACGTGGTCTTCGAGATCGTCGAAACGGAACGCGCGCACGACCCACGGCACCTGCGGACGATTCTCGACTTCTACCGCAATGCCGGATTCAAGGTGGCGCTGGATGATGTCGGCTCCGGCTACTCCTCGCTGAACCTGATCCATGAGCTGCGACCGGATCTGCTGAAGCTCGACATGGAGTTGATCCGGGGCGTCGATCAGGATCCGTACAAGGCTCAAATCGTCGCCAACCTCTTCGATGTCGCAGGCGCACTGGGCATCGATACCCTCGCCGAAGGGATCGAGACCGAGGGGGAGCTGGCGTGGGTCACGCAGCACGGCGCGACCTATGTACAGGGCTTCCTGATTGCCCGGCCGGCGGCGTTGCCGCAGACTGAGCTCGCGGCTCGGGAGCTCGCGGCTGCCTGTTGACGGAGCGTTTCGCGGGGCCTTGGCGTCGGACCATGCGGTCAGAGTGAATGCTTTTTCCCCGGACCCTGGGGTCGGACCATGGGATCCGGATCATGGGGTCAGAGTCCATGCTTTTTCAAGGACTCTGACCCCATGATCGACCCCATGAGCTTTCAAGGACTCTGACCCAATGGTATTGACCCCTTGGTACTGGAAAGTCCCATCGCTCGCACTCGGAGGTGGAGCGTCAGCAGAGCGCAGTACAGGTGCGGTCTGATCAGTACGTGGTCTCGCTGACCGCGGCACTCACGACGTCGGGTGCGCAGGCACAAACCGCTCAGGCTGGAAAAGCCTCAAGTCGAAGTGTCTCGAAATTCTGTTGGGGACAGCCCCGTCGCGCGACGAAAGAACCGACTGAAGTAGCTCGGGTCGCCGAATCCGAGTGAGGCGGCAATCCGCTCGGCGGTCGCGCCGGAGTACAGCAGCATACGACGCGCCCGTGCCACGAGCGCCTGATCGAGATGGCATTTCGCACTCTGTCCGCCGTACCGACGACACAGCACGCTGAGGTGACCGGGACTGACACCCAACTCGGCGGCGTAGTCGGCAACTCGATGACGCTGCGTCAGGTCGCGGTCGACCAGTGCGAAATAGCGCGAGACAGTCTTGTGTGTCGGCCGAAGAGAGGAGACCTGATGTTTCGTGGCATACTCGCGTGCGAGGACGATGAGCATTTCGTGGAGTTGCGCTCGCAGCACATCCAGGCTGTCACGACGATACTGGGCAAATTCGAGGCGCATCGACGTAAGACGCGCGCGCATTCGCCGAACGGCTGCCGGTGCGAGTTGCACGGTGGCGCGCGTCGGTTCGCAGTGAAAGTACGGCAGACGATGGATGAACGATTCGTCATGGAGGAATTCGCGGATGAACGTGTCCATGAAGAAGAGGCAGATGCCGTCGAGGAAGGTCGTTTCCCAGTGGCGCACCTGGCCAGGCGTCGTAAAGAGCACGACCCCGGGACGCACGGCGTGGCGGTGCCCGTCGAGCCAGCAATCGCCCCGCCCGTGGGTGATGACGGTGATGTCGAAGAACTCGAGCGCGTGGGGAGCATCGCGGATGAACGTCGGGATGTCGTGCACCCATTCGACGTCGACGAGCAGGTCGCGACCGTACTTGGTCTGGTTGAATGCGACCTTGCGCACGGCAGGTCGGTGGGCCTGTGGTCCGACGGGCGGTGATGCGGCTCGGGATGGTTGCCAGCGATTGGAAGGCATCGTCGAAAAGTACCAGGACTGCGACGGTTCTTCCTTTCACCCCTGACCGCTGTGTCTTTAATCCTGGAGGATGCTACCACGCGGCATCCACAGTACCTCCATCGATGGGCCACCGTATGCATTCTTTCCGCGACTCGATCTTCAGTCGCACTCTCGTGATCACGGCCGCCGCGATTGCCGCCGCCGTGGCACCGATGGTGCTCCCCCCCCCGCGCCGCGGCGCAGGAGCACGACACCGGCGCACGAATAGAGCGCATCGCCGACGGCGTGTATGCGATCATGCATGCCGACGCGACGGAAGAATGGGTGCACAGCAACACGGGGGTCGTCGTCGGCGATGACGGCGTCCTCGTCATCGATGCGACGTACTTGCCGTCGTGGGCGCGGTCCGACATTGCACTGATTCGGACGGTTACGGATAAGCCCGTGCGATATCTCGTGCTCACACATCTGCACCGCGATCACAACGGTGGGGCGAGCGCGTACCGCGATGCTTTCCCTGGCATCGCCGTCATCAGCGGCACGGACACGCGTGAGTTCATCGCGATCAACCGCGCGGCGACGGCGCGCGCGACCGCAGCGGACGGTTCGCCACAGCGCAGGACGCTCGCCACGCTTGAAGCACGGCTCGCGGGTGGCGTTGACAGCCTTGGTCACCCGCCCGACAGCGTGACAAAGGCGGCGCTGGCGAAGAACATTCGCGAGCGTCGGGGTGAGTTGGAGGAACTCGCGGCGATGCGCATCGTCATTCCCGATGTTGTCGCCCGACACGATCTCACACTTTTCCTCGGCACGCGTCGCGTCGAGATTCAGAACCGCGGCCGTGCGCACAGCCCCGATGATCTCACGGTGTACGTGCCCGACGCGCGCGTTCTTTTCAGCGGCGACATCGTCTTGCATGCGCGGTTTCTGTTTGTGTCGACGGCGTGGCCGCCGGAGTGGATTCGCGTGCTGCGGGAGATCGAGGCCACCGACATCGCCGCGATCGTGCCGGGGCATGGGTCGGTCTTTCACGATCTCTCCTACACGCGCGCGTTACGGCAGTTGTACGAAGGTGTCGCAGCGCAGGTCGGCGAGGGGCTGAAACAAGGACTCACTGTCGAACAGATCCAGACGCGTGTGGACACCAAGCGGTTGCGCGCGGCCGCGCCGGAGTGGGTGGGGGCCGAGAAGGACGACGACTGGAAGGCGTCCATCAGAATTCTCGTAGATCGTACATTGCGCGCGTTGCGAGGGCTGGACTAGGGTAAAACGGCAAACGCCACCGTCGATCCGGACGGCGGCGTTCGACCACTGGGTCCGACCATGGGGTCGGTCGACCATGGGGTCAGAGTCCTTGATCCTCCCTGACGGCGGTGTGCAATGGTGTCAGTTCCAGCGCGCTCGCGATCGTATAAAATGAAGTATGCCATCACGCCCCACTGCCCTCGTCACCGGTGCCTCCCGCGGCATCGGCCGCGCCATCGCCCTCGCGCTGGCCCCGTCGCACGACCTCATTCTCACGGCCCGCACTGCCGGCGCGCTCGAGGCCGTTTCCCATGAGGGTATCGAACTGGGCGCCTCCGTTCGCGCCCTCCCCTTCGATCTCGCCAACCCCGCTGCCGTTTCGGCGGCCCTCGACGGCGTGCACTGCGATGTATTGGTGAACAATGCGGGTGTCGCCCGGCTGAAGCCGTTCCTGTCACTCACTGCCGCCGAGTGGCACCGGATGATCGACGTGAACATCAACCCGCTCTTTCACGTCACGCGCGCGGTGCTCCCGGGCATGGTGGCGCGACAGCGCGGCCACGTGATCACGATCGGCTCCACCGCGGGGCGGAACACCTTCCTGGGCGGGTCATGCTACGCCGGCACCAAGCACTTCGTAATGGGCTTCAGCGAGTCGCTGATGCTCGAGGTGCGGGATGCAGGCGTGAAGGTGAGCGTGGTGATGCCGGGCAGCGTCGAGACGGGGCTGTTCCCGGTTGGTACCGACACCAGCTGGATGTGCACGCCGGACGACATCGGGATGGCGGTTCGGCAGATGGTGGATACGCCGCCGCACACGCTGCAGTTCATCGTGGAGGTGCGGCCGCTGTCGCCGAAGCGGCGTCGGGATGGGAGCGCGCGGGGCTGATCGTCCGGACATGCAGTGTCGCCCGTCGGCCGATGGGTGAGTCACCTGCGTTCAAGGACTCTGACCCCATGGTCGGCAGATCAAGGACTCTGACCCCATGGTCGGATCAAGGACTCTGACCCCATGGTCGGTGGAGCCTCTTTGACCCCATACTCGAGTTCCGGTTGCCTCACCCATCGTGGAGCCTCTTCGCAACGGCGCAGTGTGCCACTTAAACGATCCCAGCCGATGAGGATTCCGGAAATCCGGGTATGTGACCTGTCCACCGCCTGCGCGTCTTAGGCACGAGTTCGCTGAGTATCACCGGTTGACCCACGCGACACCCCACCCGGTTCGATGTGGCATCCTGGCAGGACGCGGGACCGTTCGGCTACCTCAGCGATAGTGAGCGTTCGTGTGGAGGGGCGGGTGGGCCCTGAAGCACGTTTAGCCCCCGGTGAGCGACGGCTTGCCGGGGGTACCTCGTTTCTGCGCGTTGCGCCGTACATTGCCTGAATGACGACTGTACGACCCCGTATCGCGTTCCAGGGCGCACCCGGTGCCTTCAGCGAAGACGCTATTCGCGCCTTCTGGGGTGACGATGCGATATCGGTGCCCTGTGAGACCTTCTCTGCCACGCTCGCCGCCATCAAATCCGGCGCTGCCGACGGCGCAGTGCTCCCCGTCGAAAATCGCATTGTAGGCCCAATCACGTCGGCGCTGGATGCGCTCGACGACTTGAGCAATGGGCTGAATATCGGCGGTACCACCGATGTGTCGGTCGTGCTGGCACTGATGAGTGTACCTGGCTCGACGCTGGAACAGATAAAGCGCGTCACCAGTCACCCGGTCGCGCTCGAGCAGTGCCGGCGATTCGTGCAGGCCTTCGGCGCCCACCCGGAACCGTTCTACGACACGGCGGGTGCGGCGAAAATGGTCAGCGAAGCGAACGATCCGTCGCTTGCAGCCGTTGCAAGTCACACCGCTGCGGAACGCTACGGATTGATTGTGCTCGCCGACGCGATTCAGGACGAGCCGGACAACTGGACCCGCTTCGTCAGAATCGAAGCGGGGACGTGATCGTGTTGCGCTACGATTGCTGACCTGAGCGCAGCCGTTCTACGGTTCTTCAGCCCTGCGGTTCTGCGGCCGACCATCGCCGCCGCTGCGCCGCCGTTCGTCCATCCGCCGCCGCTGTTCCGCGAATTTGATTCGCTGCGTGGGCGTCAGCATGGAGTCGATCGACGCCCGCATCTGATCGCGCAGCGAGTCGAGCTGCGGCCCGACCCGCGCCCGCAGCGAGTCGAGCTGAAGTTCGCGCCGCGAAAAGATTGAATCGACTGCCTTCGACTGCACCGGAGACAGATCGAGATCTTCCGTGATGCGGGCCACGATGCGCGTGCGCATCCTGTTGCGACTGACAGTGTCCATCGCCTCACCCATCACGCCGAACGGGCCGCCACTCGCCCCTCCACCCCATCCCCTGCTTCCACCGCCGCGGTACCCTGAACTTCGGTGGAGTACGCTCCGGTCGACCGCGACGCCAATGGCAACGCCGATCGCGAGCATCGCGACCACCGTCAACACCGCCATGATGCGCGAGCGTGGTGTCGTCATCGCGGGTCACCGCTGGCACTGACGATCAGCGCCGTATGGGCATCGGCGGCAATCAGGTGATGCGCCAGGCCGCTACTGCCGTCCGACTCCAGTGCGCTCAGGAGCGCCGCCGGATCGCTGTCGCTGAGCTCAGCGTCCGCCACACGGGTGCGCTCGATGCGTGACAGGAACGCCACCGCAACGATCGCGGCGGCCGCTGCCAGTGGGAGCGCGACGCGCATCCACGCGGCCAGCGTGTCGGCCAGAGAGGCGCGCGCTGCCCGCCGCCGCCGCGCCAGCGGCAACGCCGCCCGAGAAAGAACCCGCAACTCCAACGACGCCGATTTGCGCGGTACAAGCGCCGGCTCGGCTCGGCGCAACAGTGCGTCGAGCGCGGGATCCATTATCTCAGGCGCGTCGTCGTGCTCATCGAACGTCATACGTCCTCTCCACCGTCGTCGAGCCACGCCTGTAACTGCGTTCGCAGCGCCTTGCGTGCCTGAAACAGATGCCATCGGGCGGTACCAGGGGGGATCTCCAGCACGGCTGCCGCCTCGGTTGGTGTGAACTCCTCGAACGTGACCAATGCCATCAGCTGCCGCTGCACCTCGGGCAGCGTTGCCATTGCCCTCGTCACATCGCTCTGCAAGGCGCCCAGCGCTGTCACCGCGACAGGATCGGGGCGCGTACTCACTTCTCGATCCGACAGCTCTTCCGCCGCGCGGCGACGGGTCGAGCGCTGTTTGTTGATCGCCGTCGTGGCCACGATCCGGAAGAACCACGGCCCAAACGGCAATCCTGGCCCGCACTGATCGATCCGCTCCAGCGCCCGCAGAAACGCATCCTGTACCGCATCCTCCGCATCCTGTCGGTGCCGCAACACACGCATCGCGATCCGGAGCCCGCGCGGCAGGTGACGACGCACCAGCAGCGCGTAGGCCTCGGTGTCTCCCTCTTGCACGCGCCCCACCAGCGCCGGCTCGTCGATGGCTCCCTCGTCTGGTACCTGCGCGCTGTGTACCGCCACGGTCATCGGGAAGGGGCGGAGCCAAACTGGCGTGGCAATCGAAGAGGAAGGGCGGGGCACCCTCCACGCCCGACACATCGCAGATACACGGGGCCCGGCGGCGGCGTTGGTGTTTGGTGGGACAACACCATCGCCGGACTCTCAAGTGGGGTGCGAGCCATTAGAAGATTACCATCTTATCTGTCCTTTACGCCCCTCGATTCCGTCTTCATCCGATATGTCCGGTCCGATCGCCGCCGCTGGGGGGCGCCCGGCGCCGCTGGCGGCGCGCAATCCGCCGGTCGCGAGGACGCGCGCGGACCGGTGCTGGCCCCTCACAGCGCAGCGCGTATCGCCGGCAAACGGTTGTGGGGGCTGACGGATACGAAACGCAGCGCTGGCCTCAGGTGTTACGATTGCGGAGGCGTGCAATCGGGCGCGCCTCGCACCTCGCTTCCGGAGTGTTCGTGTCGCTGCGTCGTCTTCCTGTCTACATCCTCGCCGATGTCTCCGGCTCCATGCGCGGCACGCCGGTGGAGAGCGTCAAGGCCGGCATCCGGCAGTTGCATCGCGACCTGCTCACCGATCCACAGGCCGTGGAGAGCGCCTACCTGAGTGTGATCACCTTCGCCGATGTCGCGATTCAGGTGGTTCCGCTGACGGAGGTGAGCAGTTTCATCCCCCCCGAGATGGCGGCCGATGGCCAGACCAACTACGGCGACGCCTTGCGGGTGCTGCTGGAGTGTTTCGAAATGGAGGTGGTGCGCACCACGGCGGAGCAGAAGGGCGACTGGCGACCGCTGGTCTTCATTCTCTCGGACGGTGCTCCCACCGACAGCGGGTGGCCACAGTACGCCGCTGAGTTGAAGGAGCGTCGCCCAGCCAACATCATTGCGGTCGCGTGCGGCGATCACGCCGATCTCGCCGCCCTGCGCGAGACGACGGACACCGTCATTCAGATGCGCGATATGTCGCCCGATGCGTTCCGCGCATTCTTCAAGTTCGTTTCGGCGAGTGTGAAGACGACCAGCGCCAAGGTCGGCTCGATGGGTGACGGAGGCGCGATCACGCTGCCGCCGCCACCGCCGGGCATCACGATCATTCCCTGACGCGTGGAGCATGAGACAGAACTCGGCGCGGTAGCGCCGTCGATCGCCGAGGATGTGGTGGAGCCGGCGTCGTGGTCCGCCCGCGCTCCAACTCTTCCGTGGTGCCCGCCAGCGATGACGGCGCTGGTTGGTGCTGATGTGATTGCCGCCGCCAGTGCTGAACCGGCACTCGTGCGCCACACCCATGGCGTGTGGCACTCGCTTGGAGCGAGCGTACGAGGCAAGTCGCATGCGCACCGTGGCGAGTATCGCGATGACGCGCTGGCAATACACCACAGCGCCGACCTGGTGGTCCTGGTGGTGGCCGATGGCGCTGGGTCGAGTGAATCGAGTCGCGTTGGTGCCGCAGTCACGGCACAACTCGCGGTGTCGCAGACCGTTGCACGATACGCCCAACGCACTGCCGATGAACCACGCATCACGGCACTCGGCACGGCGATCGCCTATGCGGTGCACGACGCGGCACTCCATCTGCACGCCCTTGCCGCAGCGGCTGACGTGCTTCCGCAGTCGCTGCGTACCACGGTGGTGATCGTCGCCATCGCCGGTGATGTGATGCTGATGGCACAGGTCGGCGACGGCGCGGTGCTGATGCAACGAACCGACGGCTCAGTGGTGCGGGTCGGAGTCCAGCGCGAAACCGGGTGGGCGGGAGAGGTGAACTGCTTCGTCCCCGACGCCTGCGCGATGACGCAGGTTGCTGAATTGCGCCAGGTGAAGGCGAGCGATGTCGCGCTGATCGCGCTGATGACCGACGGCATCGATGATCCCTTTCACCCGCTCGAGCAGACCGGCGCGCAGCTGGTGACGCAGTGGCGAGTGGGTACCAGCGGGGGCATCGGCGTGGCGAATCAGCCACGTACTGGACCGGTGCTCGGTGATGCTGAGGCCCTGCTGCGCTGGCTGTCCTTCGAACAGCGCGGCGAGGTGGACGATCGGACGCTGCTGCTGGCGTGGCGCGACGTGGCGGTGTCGCCATGACTGCATCAGTCACGCGTGCAGCGAGCGTTGTGGTGCGCACGACCGATGGGCGTTCGCTCACGCTTCGCCCGGCGCCGCTCGCGAGCGGCGCGGAGAAGGTCGCGTTCCTCACGCTCGACGGTCGCGAGGTGGTGGCGTTCTATTTCGGTGCGTTGCGCGATCGCGCCGAGCGATTGGAGCGACTCCGCCGCATCATTTCGAGTTACGATCCCACACGCGGTGTCGGCGCGGCGTATTGGCGCGATGCCTTCTGCTGGCCCACGGGCATCGTCGACGGTGCGAACGCCGTGCCGCTTGATTTCGCCCGCGCGCACAGCTTCGCGCTGCCGGCGCTGGGCGTGGTGATGCCGGTGTATCGCAGCCCGTTCTTCATGCACGACCGATTCGGCAACCGCGTGGAAAAGGAGGTGCGGTGGTTCACAGGCCGCAAGGCGGGGGCGTTGATTCCAGACAGCGAGAAGGGGTCGCTGCTCACACGTCTGCAGGTGTGCATGCGCCTCGCCCGCGCGGTCCGGCGGCTGCACTTTGCGGGTCTCGCACACAGCGATCTCTCCAATCGGAATGTGCTGGTGGACCTGAAGGGGGGTGACGCCTGCGTGATCGATATCGATGCGCTGGTGGTCCCCGGTCTGGCACCGCCAACGGTGCTCGGTACGCCGGGCTACATGGCGCCGGAGGTGGTCTCAGGTCGCGCACTGCCGTCGATCGAGACGGATCGTCACGCGCTGGCGGTGCTCTTCTACGAACTGTTGCTGCAGCGCCATCCGCTTCGCGGCACATTGGTGCACAGCACGCGCAGCGCCGAAGACGACGAGCAGCTGTCGATGGGCGCAAAAGCGTTGTTCGTGGAGCATCGCACGGACCGGCGCAACCCATCGGATCAGCCGATACATGTGTCCGTTGACGCACTTGGCCCGCACCTGTCGCCGCTCATGCGCCGCGCCTTTGAGGATGCACTGCACAACCCTGCAGCCCGGCCCGATGCCGTGGAGTGGGAGGAGGCGTTGTACCGCACACTGGAACGGATGATGCCCACGCCATCGTCGCGCGGCTGGCTGATTGTGCCTGATGGCGGGCCACTGCGCGATGCATGGAACGGGGAAGTGGTGCACCACGTGGTGCCGCTGCTGGCAGCCGGGCGGGGCAACGGTTCGGCGTGGCGCGACGACGGCATTCGCACGGCACTCTTTCACCATCGCCGCCTGCATCAGTGGCACCTCGACGCCGATGTGCGTCCACGTGAGGAGGTCTCGCGCGATCCGGTGGGCTACGCGTCGTTCCACGAAGGGGTGTGGTGGCTGGTGAACATCACCGATCGCGCATGGCAGACCGCCGACGGTACCACGATTGCCCGTAACACTCCAATACAGCTGCGGGACGGATTGGAGCTGGCGGTCGCGGCGCGTCACGATGGCGCACCCGGGCGTGTGTGGCGCGTTCTGATGCGAGCGTCGTAGGTGGCTGCACCGATCGACATGCGCGCCGGACTCGCGGCCGGGTTGAAGCGTCTCGTGCGCGATCCGCGCGAGTACCCCATGCGCGACCGCCGTCGGTTTCGGAACCTGCTGCTGGACGCCGTGACCAGCGATGCCATGCCGTTGGCTGAGCTGTTGCTGCAGGCGCACGATGACGGGCTGCTGAAAAGCTTCCCCGACCGGTCCGCCTCGCGCGCGCAGTGGGACGCCGTCATCGCCCGACTCGCCAGCGATCTGCAAACGCAGCGATTCGTCGAACCGGGTGTGGCGCGATTTGTTGCCGATGCCTGGGGCGGCGCACTTGGGCCGGAGATCGCGCCGATGGCGCGGGTGTCGATACCACGGCCCGTCGTCGCCCCGCGCCAACCGAGTCGCAGTGCGATGAGCACGTCGCCGCGGCCAGCACCACCGCCGTCGGCATCGAGTGCAACGTCGTCGAGTTCGATGCGTGCCTACCGGCGCTCCAACCGCCTGTTCCTGCTGATGGCGCTGGTGTTCACGGTGCTTGTGGTACTCGCGTTCAGTCAGACCGGACGGAAACGCGAGGTGATTGCGCCAGTGCCGACCGCGATGCCGGAGCCTATCCCACTGCCAACGCCTGCACCGCTCACACCAGCGCCCCTCGCGGTGCAGGGGGAACAGGCGCTGCTGTCGGCCCAGTCGGCCACGATACCCGGCACGCGTGACTCAGCGAATTCGCAGAGCAACGATACGACGGCCCGCCTGAGCGCGCGCGTCCCGGTGGCAGCGGCGCCAGCGCGCACCACCGACGACATCGTGCTCAAGGCGGGGCGCATCTTCGAAGGAAAGGTGCTCAGTGTGCGCCAGCAGAGTGTCGTGGTGAAAGACGAGGAGACCGGACTCGATTTCGAGATTAACAAGCTGGACATCGAACGCATCGTCACCCGTGACGGTCGCGTGCTGCGCTTCAGCGACGACAACGTCCCGATGCTCGGCGACGACGAAGAGATCACGCCGATGTCCCATGCGGGTCGCTATCGCGTACGCTACGCCGAACGGTGGGGTACTGAGCGCGGTGTGTGCGGAGATCTGGCGCGGCGATTTGCGCCGGGCACGGAGCTCACGGTGCGACACCTGCGTGGTGCACCGATGCTGAAGCTCGAGTTCGTGAATGGACTCGGATTCAATGGGGCGGTACGCTCGGATGGGCTCTTCGAATCTGGTGCAAGCACCGCGCCGGTGCGCGGTCCCGGGAACAGCTTCGTGTCGGTGCGATTGAGCGGGCGCTTCAGCCGCGGCGGCGTGTTGTCCGGTGTGGCGCGGATGAACGCGATCACGACCGACGGCGCACTGCTGTGCGATCTGGCGCTGACGATGGGCGGCGAGCGCGAACCGTAGCAGCGCGGTTCGGCGTGACCTTATCGCACCGTGATCACGCCGTGCATGTTCAGGCTGCGGTGTGGTCCGCAGTAGAAGAGATAGTCGCCGCGCGGGAGTCCACTGGTGCTCACGACGAATGCGGAGTCGATCGTCGTCACCACCGGGGAGGCCAGATCTCGCGCTCCAAGCACGGCCAGGTTCGCCGTCAGCTGCGCGCGCGATCCACGCGGAATGAAGCGATCGTCAAAGGCCACGTTGTGGGGCACTCCACTGACCATCACGAAGCGTACGCCGTCTCCCTGCGGCACCGTGATGTAACTGGGGTCGAAGCGAAACCCCTCGTTGTCCATCACCATCTGCACGGTGTGCGTGGCGCCCCGCACCAACTGCGGCGCCGGTCCCGTTCTGCGGGCCGCGACGGTGATGCGCACCGGCGCGGCCGCGCGGGAATCGCATCCTGACACAATCAGGCACAGCGCCGCCAGCGCGGCTATGCGCACGTCAGGCAGTGGGAGAGGGGAACAACCCGTCCACCGAGAGATACCGCTCTCCGGTGTCATAACAGAAGGTCAGTACGCGCGCTCCATCGGGCATCGTCGGCAGGAGCTGTGCGACGGCCGCCAGTGACGCACCGCTCGACGCGCCGACAAATATTCCCTCTTCGCGCGCGGCACGACGCGCAAACTCGAATGCATCCTCCTCGGTGATCTGCACGGTCCCGTCGAGCGTGGCGGTGTGCAGGTTGGTGGGGATGAAACCGGCGCCGATGCCCTGCACACGATGCGGCCCCGGTGCACCGCCGCTGATGACCGGCGACTTCGCTGGCTCCACGGCAAACGTCTTCAGCGTGGGCATCGTCTGCTTGAGCACTTCACTCACACCGGTAAGGTGCCCGCCGGTACCAACGCCGGTGATGTAGTAGTCCAGCCCATCGGGAAAGTCGGCGACAATCTCGGCGGCGGTGGTGCGCTGATGCACTGCCACGTTTGCCGCATTGTCAAACTGCTGCGGCATCCAGGCGTTGGGCGTCAGCTCGGTCAGCTCCTTCGCGCGGGCAATCGCGCCCTTCATCCCCAGCTCGCGGGGGGTGAGCTCAAACTCGGCGCCGTACGCGAGCATCACGCGCCGCCGCTCGATCGACATGCTGTCCGGCATGACAAGCAGGAGGCGATACCCCTTTACCGCCGCGACCATCGCCAGCCCGATTCCGGTGTTGCCGCTGGTGGGTTCGATGATCACGCTGTCGCGCGTGAGCACGCCACGCGCTTCCGCATCCTCGATCATCGCCAGCGCAATGCGATCCTTGATGCTGCCGCCTGGGTTCGACCGTTCCATCTTCATCCACACCGACACACGCGGGCCAAACATGCGCGCCAGCAGAACGTGAGGTGTGTTGCCAATCGTCTCAAGAATCGAGGCAGCCCGACTCATATCTCGAACTCCAGTGGACAGTCTTCGCGGCGCCGTTCGTTCGGCACCGCGTGGGTCACGATTGACCCCGCCGGAACGCTGCGTGTGAGCCACACGTTCCCGCCGATCACACTTCCCTTTCCGATGACAGTCCGTCCGCCAAGGATGGTTGCGTTGGCGTACACCGTGACATCGTCCTCGATTGTCGGATGACGCTGCACACGCGCCATCGTCTTGGCAACCCGCAGCGCGCCGAGCGTGACCCCCTGGTAGAGGCGCACATCATTGCCGATACGTGCCGTTGCGCCTACCACGATCCCGGTGCCGTGATCGATGGCGAAGCGCTCGCCGATCACGGCGCCAGGGTGCAGATCCACGCCGGTGCGCTCATGCGCCCACTCGGTGAGCAGGCGCGGCAGAATCGGTACCCCGGCCTGCCAGAGCGGCTGCGCCACCCGATGGCAGATCGTCGCGAGGAACCCCGGGTACGCCAGAAACACCTCATCCACACTTTGCGCGGCAGGGTCCATCTGGTACGTCGCCTCGGCGTCGTCGTACAAACGTTTGCGTATCGAGGGCAACGCCTCCATCAGATCGTCGACCACGACGCTGGCATTGCCGTCGCCGGGCAGGAGCGAACGCAACAGTTCATGCAGCGTGGATGCAACACTCTCGTACTCAGCGCGAACTCCGGCGCCGTCGTGACTGGCGCCCGGCGGAGCGGCGTGCGGGAACATGAGAGAGAGCACACTGCGCATCCAGTCTCGCGATGCTTCGTGCAGGCGCGCAGGGAGGGTGTACGCTCGGCGGGCGTCGGCGAGCTGCTCGAGGAAGGGTGACGGATCGTTTGGCACGAGCTTCAAGCTAGCTCGCCGAGCAATCTGTCTGTGTCGCGAAGGCGCTGGCCCGACCATTGCGCTGGAATTGGTGGAACCTCGAGTCACATCCTTCCCGGTCAGCATGTCGCAGCTCGACGAATCTCAAATCGCCTCCCGCCTGGGCGACCTCATTGCGGACGCCCGATACGTCGAGGCTCTGGACCTGCTGGAACGGTCTATCTCCACCGGTCCCGGGGACGCGTGGCTATACGGCATGCGGGCGCTCCTGCTGTTGGAGACCGGCGATACCAGCGGAGCGTTGAGTGCCAGCGCGACGGCGGTGCAGCAGGCGCCGGTGGCGGCGTTCTCGCACTGGTCTAGAGGGGTCGTACTGCTGCGGGCGGGAATTCTGCCAGGCGCTCTGCGCGCGGCCGAACGCGCCGTTGCCCTCGACCCGGAGGAGTCGGATACCCATGTGCTGCTGGCGCGGGTGTTCCTGCAGCACTCCCGATGGGAGGCGGCGCGCGCCGCGATCGGCGACGCTGAAGCGACCGGGGCGGACGAGGAGGAGCTGCTTCCACTGCGGGCCGCCATCGCCGCCGGACGCGGACTTGACGCCAGCGCAGGCGACACCTGGCGCGCCTTCGCCCACCGCTACCCCGCCAATGCGCTGGCACGCACAGGACACGCCTGGACACTGCTCGAGGCCGGCGACGTACGCGGGGCACACGACGAATTTCAGCAGGCGCGCGAGTTGGATCCCACCAACGGCTGGGCCACCGAAGGGCTGATGATCACCAACTCGCGTCTCCGTCCCATTCACCGCCGGTGGGCAGACGCGCTGTGGGGACGACTCATGTCGCGCCGCGAAGAGGCGATGCTGGTGACGGGTGCGGCCTTGACCACGGTCGGGGTCCTGCTGCTGGCGCTCGGCCGCTCGGGTATCATTCTCCCTCTCGCGTTGACGGTGGGCGGCGCTGCCGTGCCGTTGCTGGACGTCTGGCGTCGCGAGGCCACCTCGCGCTAACGCCCTGCTCCATCCATAGGCATGTCCAACACTCTGAAGGTCGCGCTGGTGGGGTATGGATTCGTGGGCAAGGTGTTTCACGCTCCATTGATCTCAGCGGTTGATGGTCTGGAGCTGTATCGCGTGGTGTCGAGCAACCCCACCGCGGTGCGCGCGGACTACCCGCAAGTGTCAATCAGCGCGACGCTCGACGACGCGCTCGCTGACCCACATGTCGATGTGGTGGTGATCGCGACGCCGAATGTGCGCCACGCGCCGCAGGCGCATGCGGCTCTCAGCGCGGGGAAGCATGTGGTGGTCGACAAGCCGTTCACCATCACGGTCGCTGAAGCGGATTCGCTGATCGAGCACGCAGCACAGGCGGGCAGGCTGCTGTCGGTGTTTCACAACCGACGATACGATGCGGACTTCACCACGCTCCGCGCGCTGATCGACGAGGGTGCGCTCGGCGAGGTGACGCAGTTCGAGAGTCACTTCGATCGATTCCGTCCCGATGTGCGCGATCGCTGGCGTGAGCGCGCCGGAGCGGGCTCTGGACTCTGGTACGACCTCGGTCCGCATCTGATCGATCAGGCGTTGCAGCTGTTCGGTGCACCGATCGGGATCACCGCCGATATCGCAGTGCAGCGCGATGGTGGTGAGAGCGACGATTACTTCCACGTCACGCTGCGGTACGAACGGCGCCGGGTGATCTTGCACGCGTCAACGCTGATGGCCGCCAACGATCTCCGATTCTCTGTGCATGGCACGAGAGGCAGCTTCATCAAGCAAGGCCAGGACAGTCAGGAGGATGCGCTGAAAGCCGGGCGGACGCCTGGTGATGCGACGTGGGGGGAGGATGCCCATCCGGGCACGCTGACGACACCGGACGGTGAGCGGTTTACGACTCGGGTCGTGCGCGGTGTCACGGGCAATTACTGTCGCTACTACGAGGCCCTTCGCGACGCGATCCTCGGCCTCGCAGCGAATCCTGTGACCGCCGATGAGGCGCGTGACGTCATGCGGTTGATCGCGCTCGGACTCCAGAGTTCGAGCGAGCGCCGCGAAGCGTTGGCGACTGTGCAGGCCTCTGCGTTCCACATGTAATATGAACCACTACAGCGGTACCACTCCGCGCCGTAGTCCATAACTCACCGCTTCGCTCCGCGTGCGCACGCCCAGCTTGGAAAAGATCGCCTGCAGGTGATACTTGACCGTGCTGGGACTGATGCCGAGGCGGGCGCCGATCTGTTTGTTGCCCATCCCTTCCGCCAACGCACGCAATACGTCCAGCTCACGATCGGTGAGATGTGGGTCGTCACCGTCAGTGGGTAGCGGAGCTGGGCGCTGTTCACGACGCAGGCCGCGGTTTCGCGATGTGCCTGCGCCCGGGAGCACCGCCGGCGACACCACCGTCAACCCGCGCACGGTGCCGCAGGCTGCGGCGACGACATCGTCGGCATCGGCATCGAGCGGCAACCAGCCCGTACTTCCGCGTGCGAGCTGTGATGCGGGTGGAAAGACCCCCGGATCGATGAGATAGACGGTGGCGGCGCCGCGCCCTTCCACTGCGTCATCGGCGTGCGGCCACTCAGTCACGTAGACAGCATGTGCGGCGTGGGAACGCGGTGCCCGTTGGCGTCGGCCGTCGTCCAGCGTCACCACGTCGTGCGTAGCCAGTCCGGCGCTGAGGCGAGCCCGCACCATCGCGGGCATCGCACCGAGCGTCAGGTGAAGCGCATCGTCAGGCACGCTGATCAGCGCGACCCGCGCGGGCGCTCGCCGATCGTGACCGGAACGATCACCACCGTCCCGCCGCGCACGACCTGCAACTGAATCGTGGTCCCTACGCGCTCACCACTGAGAAATGTCATGACATCATCATGCTGTGTGATGCGCGTGTCGTCGATACGCACGAGCACATCTCCGATCATGACGCCACCGTGGGCGGCGGGACTGTCGTGCTCCACGTCGAGCACGACGAGGCCGCCTCGACCGTCAAAGCCGAGCTTGGCCGTTGCGGTGTCGGAGAAACGCACCGCCTGCATGCTTGCTCCCAGCCAGCCGCGCGCGACGTAGCCGCGGTTGAGGACCGCGTCCAGCACGCGATCGATCGTGGTGTCGGGGATCGTGAGGCAGAGCGGCTTGCTCATGCCACCGGAGTTGATGCCGACGATGGTACCGTTGGCTGTGACGAGTGGGCCGCCGCCGAAGCCGGGGTAGAGCGTGAGATCGCTCTGGACGCGCCGGTCGAGTGTACCGCCGCGCCACGTGCGCCACGCCTCGCCGACGGTGCTCACCACCCCGAAGGTCGCCTGCGGCCCCTCATTGCCGGTTCGGGCGACGGCCAACACGAGACTCCCGGGCCGGAGGTCGGCGGCGTGCGAACGCGTGGCGACCGGCAGTAATCCGGTCGGAATACGGAGGACGGCGAGATCGGTGCCGGGGTCGCGACCGACCAGCGTCGCGCCGACCCGCTGATTGTTGGGCAGCGTGACGGAGATGTCGTCGGGCCTTTTCACCGTGGCATCGGTGGTGACGACGATGCCGTCCCGCCAATGCACGCCGGTGCTGGCGAGGCGGGGGCGGGCGTGCACGGCAACCACACTGGCTGCGGCGGTGCTCACGGCGTCGGCGAGCTGGTCGGAGAGTTCGGTCAGGGTTGGCATGGGATGCTCGGGTTAACTCGGTGAAAAACTACGGCGGAGTCGCCCGCGCCGACTCACGTCCGGCGCTCTGCAGACAAGGGTCGCCCCTGCGCAACGCGCGGAACATCGGCCGAATGGACAGGCAGCGATGAGGCTGGTCATTCCTGAACATTTCATGAACGCAGTGCGTATCGTTGGTCATGCGACCTTTCGCCCCACTCTCACTTGCGCTGCTCGCGGCGGCCGGACCGCTGGTCGGCCAGCAGCGCGCCGACACCGCGCGCCAGGCGTCGCTGCCGACGGTGACGGTCACGGCGACACGTACCAGAACTCCGTTCATGCTGGCACCGCTGGCCGTCACGCAGGTGACGACCGAACGGCTTCGCAGCACCGCAGGCCTTGGCCTGGCCGATGCACTGCAGGGGATCCCGGGCGTACTGGCGCAATCGCGCTCGGGCGGCGTCGATACGCGGATCACCATTCGCGGCTTCGGCGCGCGCGGTGCCGGTGATCGATCGAACGCGGGCACCATGCGTGGCATTCGCGTCATGGTCGATGGCATCCCCGAGACCGAGCCCGATGGTCGGACGAGTCTCGATCTGATCGATCTGGCGATGGTCACGGGCATCGATGTGATCCGTTCCAACGCCTCGGCGCTCTGGGGTAACGCGGCGGGTGGTATCCTCGCGTTGAACACGACGCCCACCGACGGCAATCAGATCGATTTGCGCACCATGGCTGGCAGCTTCGGCCTGCGCCGTGCCATCGCCCAGACGAGCAGTGGGTCGGGCGCATCGCGACTGTACGCCGGAGTGTCTCGCACACAGTCCGATGGCTGGCGCGGGAATTCCGAGGGTGATCGGACCGCCTTCTCGGCCGGTTTGCTCACCCCGTTTGGTGCTCGCACGCAGTTTGCGCTCCGGATCCTTGGCGGGCAGAACAACTTTGCGATTCCGGGCCCGCTGACCGCCGCTGCCGCAGCCGCCAATCCGCAGTCCGCCAACACCACGTACGACATGCGTCGCGAACGGCGTGACAATCAGGTGATTCGGGTCGGCGCCACGCTCGATCACGCTGTTGGCTCCACCGGCGTGCTGTCGTTCATGTCTTTCGTCACACCAAAGAAGCTGGTGCGCTCCGAACGCGGCACATATCGCGAGTTCAATCGCGTGCACGGCGGTGGAAGCGTGAGCCTGCGCGAGCAGTTTGGCTCTCACAACCTGATCGTCGGCGCAGACGTCCAGCACCAGGACGGTCCCGCGAAGTTCTGGTCGCTCTCCGCCACGGGCGGGAAGGGCACCACACTGCAACAGGACAAGAACGAACGTGCCACCACCGGTGGCCTGTTTTTACAGGACGAATGGACGGTTTCTCCGCGCCTCGTGTTCAACCTTGGCGCGCGTGTCGACGGACTGCAGTACACGCTCACCGATCGCGTCACGCCGCAGATCAGCGGCAGCCGGAGTTTCTCGCAGGTGTCGCCGAAGCTCGGGGCAGTGTACCGCACTGGCGGCACCGGAATGTTGTATGCCAATCTCGGCGCCGGTGTTGAAGTGCCGGCTAACAACGAAACCGATCCCCCCGGAACCTTTGGACAGGATACCATCACGGGACTCAACGCCCTGCTGAAGCCGATTCGTTCGCTGACCTACGAAGTCGGTACACGGCAGACGATTCCCGGCACGCAGGCGGGCATCCGTTCGTTGCGGTACGATGTCGCGATCTTCAACACCGAAGTGGAGAACGAACTGGTGCCGTATCGCGGTGGCCGATTCTACTTCAGCGCCGGCCGCGCACGACGTCAGGGGGTTGAACTGGGAGGAGAGCTGGAGACGGACTTTGGTGTCGCCGTGCGCAGCACCGCGACGCTCATGCGGACGAAGTATCTCCAGTACACCGTGGACTCGGTGCATTACGGTCGGCCCGGTTTCAGTGCCGACTTCGCCGGCAACTCGATGGTCGGGGTGCCACGCGCCATGGGAATGCTCGGCGTGCGCTACGACGTCGCGTCGACACCGCTGCGCCTCGACGGCGATATGCAGTACACCGGCAACTATCTGCTCGACGATGCCAACACGGTGGAGCTCCCCTCGGCCACAGTGTTCAACGCCACCCTGTCTTTACGCCGCGCAGCCCGGCTCTTCGGGTCACTCGGCGTGACGGGCTTCGTGCGGGTCGAGAATCTGCTCGACCGCCGCTTCATGACCTCCGGTTTCCTCAATCCGGATGTCGTTGCCGGTCAGCCAGTGGCCTTTGAACCGGGACTGCCGCGCGCGCTGATCGTGTCGTTCGGGTTTGTCCGCCTGCCGTAAGGCGTTCATGTCTGCTCCGAGCTGGTCCCGATCCGTGCGCATCGCCTTGCCGGGCGATGTGGATGTTGCGTGGACGCTGCGGTATCTGGTGGTGCGCACGGTGGATGGGTTGGAGCGCGTGCGCAACAACTACTACCTGCGGAGCGTGCGGGATCACGCAACCGGTTTGCATCGGCTGCTGGAGCTGGTGCACGAGCCCGACACGCACACACTCGTCGCCCGTAGCCGACCAGGCCTGCCAGCGTTGGCCATTCGTGCGCTGGTCGAGCGGAGTTTCGATCTGACCACCGATCTGACGGAGTTCCACACGATCGCGAAACGCGATGTGCTTCTCGAGTCGCTGGTGCGCGCACGTCCCTTTCTCCGACTCCCGCAACTGCTCGATCCATTCGAAGGACTGGTGCGCGCCGTGCTCGGCCAACAGGTGAGCGTGGTTGGGGCGAGCACGATGACCGATCGTCTGGTGCGGGCCTTCGGCACGCCGTTGCCGCCATTGGCGTCAGAGCCGACGCTGTTCGGGTTTCCGTCGCCAGCAATCCTGTCCGACGCCGGTGCCGCCACGCTGCGAACCATCGGACTCACCAACGCCAAGGCCGCAACGCTCCACAGTGTCTCACTGGCAATTGCCAGCGGTGCACTCGATCTCGCGGCGCTTCGCGGCATGCCGACTGATGATGCGGAAGCGACACTGATCGCGCTGCCGGGCATCGGCCCCTGGACCGCGCACTACGTTCGCATGCGTGCCCTCGGTGATCGTGACGCCTTTCCCGCCGCCGACCTCGGTGTCCTGAAGGCGATGGAGCGCGCCGGTGTGGCGAAGCGCGATGTCGCGGCACGGGCCGCGGTGTGGCGGCCGTGGCGCGCCTACGCCACGCTGCATCTGTGGGAGTCGCTCGGCAAGCGCGACTGAACACGCAGCGCGCGTTACACACCACGCAGGCGGCTACGTGGCGCCGGTTCGCGAGGGCATCACGACCAACAGCACACCGAGGAGTGTCACGCCACCGGCGACGAGCATCATCGGCGTGATCACTTCGTGGCCAATGGATGCGCCGAGCAGCAGCGCGACGATCGGATTCACGTAGGCGTAGGTCGCGACGTGCGACGTTTTTGCCACACGGAGGAGCCAGACGTAGGCGGTGAAGCCGAGCAGACTGCCGAAGAAGATCAGGTACCAGAACGCGATCCACGACCGCGCCGAGATCGCCGCTATGTCGACCGCGTTCCACTGTCCCGTGACGAGACAGGCGATGGTGAGAATGAGCCCCGCGCTCAACATCTGCAGCGCGCTCCCCATGAAGGCATTCGCCGGCTTGGGCATCTCGCGGCCGATCACAGACCCGATCGACCACGACACGCAGCCGAACAGCACCAAGCCCATCGCACCGATGTCGAGACTGCCCGCATCACCGCGCAGCGCGGCTGTGAGGCTGGGGCCACCGAGGAGTGCCAGTCCGCACAACCCCAGCGCGAGTCCCATCCACTCCTTCGGCAGTGGAGCCCGCCCGCCGGGGCGCGTGCTGGATGCGGCAACGATCCAGATCGGCGTCGTCGCCACGACCAGACTCGCGACGCCGCTTGCGAGACGGTGAGCACTGAAGGCGATCATGCCGTTGCCGATCACCAGCAACATCACGCCACCAATCACGCCACCCTTCCAGTGCTCCCGACGTGGCGGCGGCGTGCCACTCAGGCGCAACGCCGAGTAGAGCATGATCCCCGCCAGCGAATGGCGGGCAGCGACGAGCGGCCAGGCGGGAATCGTCTCGACCCCGATCTTCATGCCGAGATACGTGCTGCCCCAGATCACATACAGCGCAGCGAACGCTGCGACGAGCAGTGCGCGCGGTGGTGTCGTGGGGCGTTCAGCAGTCATCACGTCAACGTAATCGCACTCCGAAACAGGTCGGTGTTTTACGGTGCGAACTCGCCCACGAGGTTTCTTGCACGGGCCGCCGCCGCGGTGACTGTCGCGCGCTGGCCGTGCTTCTGGAGGAACGGCATCACGGCGTCGGGGGGGAGCGGGCGCGAGAACAGAAAGCCCTGTCCGAACTTGCATCCGAGCCCCGCCAGCACCGACAGCTGCGAATCGGTTTCGATGCCTTCGGCGACAGTCCGCAACCCGAGTGAGTTGCCCAGTGCAATCACGGCGCTGGCGAGCGCGCTGGCGCCCGGTCCACTGTCAATGCCGTCGACAAAACTCTTGTCGATCTTGAGCACATCCACCGGAAAGCGGTGCAGATAGCTCAGCGACGAATAGCCGGTTCCGAAGTCGTCGATGGCGAGTCGGACGCCAAGGGATTTGAGCCCGTTGAGGATTTCCACCGTTTCTTCACTGTTGGCCAGCAGCGTCGATTCCGTCAGTTCCAGCACCAGCTGGTTGCGTCGCAAGCCGGCGACACGCAGCGCCGTCGCAACGTCGTCGAGCAGGTGTTCGTCACCGAGCTGCCGCGCCGAGAGATTGACCGTCACGGTGACGGGCACCAGCTCGGGCAGGGAACGACTCCAGTGCCGTGCATGCGAACAGGCGTGCAACATCACCCAGCGCCCGATCGCAACGATCAATCCGGACTGTTCAGCGAGTGGGATGAAATCCAGCGGCGAGATCCGCCCGCGGCGCGGATGATCCCAGCGGACCAGCGTTTCAAGGCCGCTCACGGTGCGCGACTCGAGATCGATGATCGGTTGGTACTCCAGCTGCAGCTCCTCACGCTCGATGGCGTGGCGCAGATCCGCCAACAGGTCGAGCCGTTCCACCACCTCTTCGTGCATGTGCGATTCGAAGCGTTCCAGTCGCGCCTTGCCACGCTTCTTCGCGATGTACATCGCGAGGTCAGCGTTGCGCAGCAGGTCGTCGCCGCTCTCGCCGCCGTCGCTGACTACCATGCCGATGCTGGCTGTCGCGAAGACTTCGCGGCCTTCGAGCGAGAATGGGCGTGCGAATGCGTTGGAGATTCGCTCAGCCACCCGCGTCGCCTCTGCGCCGTCGTCCACACACCCTTCCAGCAGCACGGCGAATTCATCGCCTCCCAGCCGCGCCGCCGTGTCGCCCGACCGCAGACAGGCGCGCAGCCGATCTGCGCCCTGCTGCAGCAGCGCGTCTCCAGCCGCGTGCCCCAGCGAGTCGTTCACCTCCTTGAAGTCATCCAGATCCAGAAACAGAACGGCGGTCCGCTGTGCATCGCGCGACGCACGAAGCATTGCCTGCTCCACGCGGTCGGTGAACAGCGCGCGATTCGCCAACCCCGTCATTTCGTCGTGGAAGGCACGGTGCACCAGCTGCTCCTCGAGCGCAACGCGATGTGTGATGTCCCGGGTGGTCAGCACGATGCCGGCGATCGTCGTGTCGCTCAACAGATTCATGGCCACTGCTTCGACGCGATGCCACGCGCCGCTTCCGTGCAGCTGCCGCCACTGACCGGCGCAGGCGACGCTCTCAGGTTTGCTCGCGTCATCGAGAAAGGTCAACACGTGCACGACATCATCCGGGTGCACGAACTCACGAAGAGGCCGGCCTTCCACTGCCGACGGCAGATGGCCGAACACCGATGAAATCGCCGGGCTCACGTATCGAACCGTATCGGCATCGTCGACAATGGTGATCAGGTCACTCGAATATTGTACAATCGTTTGCAAGCGCGCTTCGCTGTCTTCCGTTGCACGCGCCATCGAACGCTGAGCGCGAACGCGAACCGCGATGGCCTGTCGCGCGACGACCAGAAGGGTCATCAGGAGCATCATCGCAACGAACGCGGTGGCTTCGTAGTTCGCATTCCGCACCGCGACGTGGAACAGCATGAGTGAGCCGGCGAGTACCGGGAGATGCGGCAGCAGGCCGCCGAATATCGTCGGGGGCGAGAGAGGTGCGGCCACACCGACGTCGACCTCCACGGTGTTCACCTGCATGACGATGCCGAGGAGTAACAGCGTCGTCGAGACGCCATCTCCGATCGTCAGGAGCACGGCGCGGTCAGGTATCCACCAGGTAAGGACCGAATGGCACAGGAACTGGCCGGCAAGGCCGGCCGCGACGACGCCCATCGCCGAGCGCAGGCCACGTGGATCCCGCAGCAACCGGAATTGTGTGGCGGCAGTCACTGCCAGCAGCTGCAGCCCAGGCACGACGAGCAGGAGCGGCGATGAGCGGAACCAGTCGGCGACATCCTGCACGGGGAGCGTCAGGCGCATCAGGTACCACGACAGCGTCGCGCCGGCAAGCAAACTGCCGGCGGCGTCAAGCGCGAACCCGATCCGCGCCGTGGTGCGTTGCAGCGTGGTGCGGAACGCAATCAGTCCGGCAACCAGCATCGTGGTCGCGAGGACCTGCGCGACGATCGCCCAGAGGGTGAAGAGCCTGGCGTCGGCGGCAAAGGGCGTCAGCCCTCGCGCCAGGTGGGACAGCGTCTGACATCCGAGCCCGATCGCCATCAGGCGCCACGCCAGGCGCGCCGTCTGTTCACCGGCGATGCCCTGGACGACCGCGATGAGCGCCGCCGCACTGCCGAGGCTCGCGGCCCAGGCGTGGCCGGGGGCGGTCGCCTGCCTCGGGTGCAGCCCGATCATCAGACACGCGAGCAGGCCACCTCCGACGGCGATCAGCACCAGCTGCCGAGTCCACGGCGTCCACTGGGCGAGAGGGAGCAGGGAGCGCGTGGGCTGGATCGGGGGCGATTGCATCTATTGAAGGATCGTCCGCTTCACGCCGCTGCTGGAGCAGAAACGGTCCAGCGGAAACACACCTATCGACGATCTCGTATTATTCAGTGTCACTCCCGGCGTGTGCGGTGGGTCCGGTCACCCGCCTGCCACACGCGATGTCCAATCGCCGTCACCTCGCGGGCATGAAAAAGTCCACCTCGATTCAGCTGCTTTTCATGAACACGATCGTCCTCGGCGTCTCCGCGTGCGATTCCGAACCGCCGCCGCCGGACCCGTGCAACACGAGCACCTTCAACGGCGCAGCCTGCGAAGGGGCGGTTCAGCAGCGCGGATACAACTACCACGGTGCGTGGATTCCAATGTTGTACCCGAGTCCGTATCTGTTCTACTACGCGGGATACACGCGTGCGCTTGGCGCCGGACAGCGGATCCACTCGGCGCCGGCATCCGTCTACGCGGGCAGCTATCGGTCCCTGGACACTCGCGCGCAGTCCTTCGCCGCCGGCGTCGCCCCACGCGGCACTGCCCTGTCGTCGTCGCGGACGTCCTCGATCCTGCGCCGGCCGGCGAGCATTGCGCGCGCACGGTCGGGGTCTACGGTACGACGCGGTGGCTTCGGGTCGATCGGACGCGGGCGCGGCTCCTTTGGCGGGTAAGCCGATGAGGCGTTTCGCACCGCTCGCGGCGCTGGCGCTCCTCGCGAGCTGCACCAGCGCCGCCGAGAAGGAGCAGCGGCGCCAGCAGGCGATGATCGAGCAGGCGGTCGCCGATTCGGCGGACGAGACGGATTTCCTCGAGGACTCCCTGAAGCTTGCGGCGTCGATCACGAACGATACGATCAGCGCATTGAGAGTGGACCGGGAACTGAGCACCGACGACGACGGTCGCTCGATGCCGGAGACGCTCTACCGGGTTGTGTCGCGCACGGGACTGGTGTGCACGGTCACTGCGGAGCGATACACGGCGACCTTCGTCGGCGATACACTCTCGTGTCAGTGGGCGGATCGGCCGTGAAACGGCTCGCTCATCCACTCAGAGCGGACTGGCAGAAGAAGGTCGAGGCGCTCGGCCTTGCGTGGCATTCGGCCAAGGGCGCCTACTGGAATGAGTCGGCGTATTACGCGTTCTCGATGGACGAAGTACTCAAGCTCGAAGCGGCCACCAACACGCTGCACCGGATGTGTCTCGAGGCGGCGCAACACATCATCGATCACCGACTGTTCCTCAAGCTTGGCATCCCGTCACACGTCATTCCGCTGATCGAGGAGGCGTGGCAACAGGAGCCACCGTCGATCTACGGCCGATTCGATCTGGCCTACGACGGGCTCGGCCCGCCGAAGTTGCTGGAGTACAACGCCGATACCCCCACGTCGCTGGTCGAGGCGAGTGTGGTGCAGTGGTTCTGGCTCCGGGAATCGTTCCCGACCAAGGATCAGTTCAACTCGATTCACGAGCGCCTGATCGAGCAGTGGAAGGCGTTACGTCCGTTCCTGCAGGGCGACCGTGTGCACTTCGCCGGGATGGATGACATCGAGGACGGGATGACGCTCGCCTACCTTCGCGATACCGCGGAGCAGGGTGGGCTGACCTGCGATACACTCACGATGGACCAGATCGGCGTCACGACGGATGGCTTCTTCACAGACGCCGACGATCGTGTGATGGAAGCCATCTTCAAGCTCTATCCGTGGGAGTGGATCGTCGCCGAGGATGACAGCTTCGTGCAGGCGCTGCTCAGGCAGGGCACGCGAATGCAGTGGGTCGAACCGATCTGGAAGATGCTGTTGTCAAACAAAGGGCTGCTGGCCGTGCTCTGGGATCTCTTCCCGGAGAGCCCGTATCTCCTTCCCGCGTCGCTGGATATCGCCGAAACGCTGACGTGGGATGCGTACGTGCGCAAGCCGCTCCTCTCGCGCGAAGGGGCGAACGTCACGGTCACGATGTTCGACCAGACGCTGATCGAATCGCAGGGCGACTACGGCGAGGAGGGCTACGTTTACCAGGCGATGGCCAGTATCCCGAACTTCGACGGTCATTACCCGGTGATCGGTTCCTGGATCATCGGCCAGGAGGCGGCGGGGATCGGAATTCGCGAATCGAAGCGAATCATCACGGATAACCTGTCACAATTCGTGCCGCACGTGATCGAGGGTTGAGGGCATCACGTCCGGCACGGCACGCGGTTGGCGGCGCCGTGCCGAGCGTATCTGCGTTCTGCTAGCGCACACCCGCTGGAACCCGACCCAACACCTGAACCACGCGGGCCGCCGCAGCACGAAGTTCGTTCGCCGGCGCAACCAGTGACAGGCGGAACCAGCGCGCGCCGGCCTGTCCGAACGCGAGACCGGGTGTGATCATCACATTGCCATCCGTCAGCACGCGGTCCACGGCATCCCACGCGTCGACGCCGTCGGGGAGCGGCAGCCACGCATACATCGCGGCCTGTGGTGCCTGCACATCCCACCCCCCCTGCTGCAACGCATTGTACAGTGCGTCGCGACGCGACTGGTATTCGGCGATGATCGGTGCCGTCAGCGCGCGCACATTGTCCAGCGCATGTGCCGCTGCATGCTGAATCGGCATTGCGACACCGTAACCCACGTTCGAACGGTAGGCGAGCAGCGCATCGAGTGCATCGGCTCGCCCGACGACGAAGCCGACGCGCATACCGGCCATGTTGAAGGACTTGGAACAGGAATGAAACTCCACCGCCACGTCCCTGGCACCAGGCACCTCGAACACACTCGGAGCCACGTGACCGTCAAAGGTCAGCTCTGAGTATGCCAGATCGTGCATCAGCACGAGATTGTGCCTCCGCGCGAACTCGACCAGCACCGACAGCTCGGCGATGGTTGTCACGGCCCCGGTGGGATTGTTCGGGTAGTTCGCAATCAGGACGCGTGCCCGTGCCAGCGTGCTTGCCGGAATGCTGTCCAGATCCAGTTGCCACCCGCGCGCCGGGTCCATCGGGAGCATGTGCACTTCTGCGCCATGCATCAGTGGTGCGCGCACGTACACCGGATAACTCAGTGACGGCGCCAGCACCACATCGCCCGGTCCGCAGAGCGCACCGAGCATCTCGGCAATCCCCTCTTTCGAACCCGCCAGCACGACCGTCTCGCGATTCGGCGATATTTCGACACCAAATCGCGTTGCCATGAAGCGCGATGCCGCCGTCAGCAGGCGATCGCTCCCGCGAAACGGCGGATACGCGTTGGTTGGACTGTCGATCGCTGCCGCACGCAGCGCCTCGATGATCGGCCCCGGTGTTGGCTGATCCGGACTGCCGATGCCAAGGTCGCGAAACTGATGACCAGCGGCCCGCGCGACCTGCTTCCGGCGTTCGAGCTCGGAAAAGATGTACGGCGGAAGCGATGCCAGCGTCGGCAGAATATGAACGGACACGAAGTCGAGATCGGAGGAGGTCCGACGGTACGGTCGCACCGGAACGGACGGAGTAAGCTACGGAAATCGGAATAGAGCGTGCGCGGTGGGCTGGTCGTGCTGCCGCCCTCGTCGAGACAGAGACGACCAACCAGCTGCAACGAAAGCTGGCGCATCAGCGCGCGCGCTGCCACACCTCGCACACTCAATAGGACCTGGCGTCCTAAACTGACGCAGCGGCCGGCCGGTTTGCAGCGTTCGACAATTCGTCGGCCCCTTACGGCATGGTCGGGGTATCTTTCCACATGCGTGTGCTCCAGATCCTGCTCAAATGTCTGCCTTTTCTTCTCAGCTTCCGACGCGACCTGCGGCGCTGGCTGATGTTCGGCGCGCCACTGGTGCGTTCGCCGGCGTTCCACGCTGCGCGCGCCGAGCAGATGGTGCGCACCCTGGCGGCACTCGGTCCGACGTTTGTCAAACTGGCCCAGCTGTTCGCCGGTCGCTCCGACATCATCCCCGAGCCGTATGTCGGCGCGATCGGGACGCTGACAGACCGCGTTCCTGGCGTGCCGGCGGCTCGTATCCGGGCGAGCCTCATTGAGAGTTACGGCGCGCCCCCTGAGACGGTGTTCGAGTGGTTCGATGTGCAGCCGCTGGCTGCCGCATCGCTCGGACAGGTCCATCGGGCGCGTGTCGATGGGCGCGAGGTGGTGGTGAAGGTGTTGCGTCCCGGGGTCGAGCGAATGGTGGAAGGCGATATCCGGGCCGCGCGGCGTATTCTCGAACTGATCGCGTCACGACTGAATCCACCACATGTCGCTGGACTACGCACCGTGCTGGACGAGTTCGAGAAGCGCGTGGCGGATGAGATGGATTTCCGGCAGGAAGCGCGCTACGCGCAGCGCGTGCGCAAGAATTTCGCGGCGAATGCGAACATCCGGATTCCCGAGGTGTTCGACGCCTACACCCGGCAGCGGGCGTTGGTGCTGGAGTTCATCGATGGCCGCCGCGTCGACCAGCTTGGTGACTGGATCACCACTGGTCGCGTGCGCGCCGATGACGTCCTGCGGTCGGTGATGGAACTGTATGTGCAGATGATGATGGTGGATGGACTCTTCCACGCCGATCCGCACCCCGGTAACGTGTTTGTCGATACGGAAGGGCGGCTGACCCTGCTCGACTTCGGGATGGTGGTGGATGTACCGGTTGCAACGCGCCGCACGCTCGTGCAAACCGTGTTCGCCTCGATACGCGGTGACATCGAGAAGACGGTCGACGGGTTTTACGCGCTGGGGCTGATCGAACCCGGTGCCGATCGCGCGATGATCGTCACGCTGGCCACGCAGCTGATTGCGCTGGCGAACGAACGCACCACCGCCACCGAGCGACTGGAACGGCTGACGCGACTCGCGGACGACGTGATGGCGACGCTCTACGATTTCCCGGTGCTCCTGCCGGGCGACATGGTGTACTTCGCGCGAACCGCCGCACTCATCGAAGGACTCGGTGTGCGCTACGATGCCCGCTTCAACGCCATCCGATTTGCGACTCCGATCGTACTTCGCCTGCGTCGCGAGATTCTGTCATCGCTCGGTGAGTCACCCGGTGGTGAGCGCGATGTCGCGACGGCAATCGGTGCCACGCTCGGGTCGCTGGTGGCAATCGCCCGGCGTGCCAGCCGCGAGGTCGTGGCGACGCTGGCATCGCAACTGATTCCCGCGCTCACGTCCCGGTCGCGCTAGCCTGGCCTGGCCTAGCCGACCGGCTGCGGGCGCGGCAAGGTCGGAACGACGCGCTCCACGGCGATCACACCGGGGATGTCCGGCTGCACCGAATTGAGACACGGAGCGCTGGTCTGCATGATCCCCGACGCGGTTGGCGTGAGCGCCGCCTGCACTGCCGCCATCGCCAGAGGAGTGTTGAACGCGCTGCGCTTCGGTTGGCCCGACGCCCCGTCGCTGCGCGATGATTTGGCGGGACGTGGTGCGCTCATGTCGCCCACTTCGAGCAGATCGGCCAGCTGGTACGTCGAGACGGGCCGGGAGTAAAGGTAGCCCTGCCCGTAGTCACAGCCGAGATTGAGCAGGTCCCACTCCTGCTCGGCGCGCTCGATACCCTCCGCGACAACCTTGAGCTTCAATGAGCGACCGAGCGCCACAACCGCAGACGCCAGCGCCCGTCCGTTCGGTCCGTGGTCCATGCCCTGCACAAAGCTCCGGTCGATCTTCAGCACGTCCAACGGATACTGCGACAGATAGCCGAGCGATGAATAGCCCGTGCCGAAATCGTCGATCGCCAGCCGTACACCCAGCGCGCGAATGCGGTGCAGGAGGGCAAGGGTTTCGGTGTTCCGTCCCACGAGCATGCTCTCCGTCAACTCGAGCACGAGGCGATCGGGCTCGAGGTGCGTCGTGTCGAGTGTTTTCTTGACGACGTCGATGAAGTTTCCATCCACCATCTGACGCGCGGAGAGATTGACCGTGATGGTGACCGGATGCGCACCAGGGGGAACGGGCCATGCGGCCGCGTCGGTGGCCGCAGTCTTCAGTACCCACTCGCCAATCTCCACGATCAGACCGGTCTCTTCGGCGAGCGGAATGAAGTCCATCGGTGAGACGAGCCCGCGGTAGGGATGATTCCAGCGCACCAGCGCTTCGGCGCCTATGATCTGCTGTGTGCTCAACTCCACGATCGGCTGATACACCAGCGCCAGCTCATGCCGCTCGACTGCTTTCTTCAGGTCTGACTGCAGTTCGATGCGATCGAGCACGGCGGCGTGCATGCCGCTCTCGTAGAGCACGGCGCACGCCTTGCCGCGTGCCTTGGCGTGATACATCGCGACGTCGGCGTTGCGCAGCAGTTCGTCGGCCGACTGCTGCGGCTGTGCCCGCGCAATGCCGATGCTGGCGTTCAGGTCAACGTCCTTGCCTTCGACCTGCAGCGGGCGAGCCAGGGCCGCGGAGATGCGGTGCGCGACGTCCATCACTTCGCCTTCGCCGCGGGTCTGCTCGAGCAGAATTGCAAACTCGTCGCCGCCAAATCGTGCCGCGGTATCGCTGTCGCGCAGGCAGGTTCGCAGGCGGTTGGCTGTCTGCACCAGCACCGCATCGCCGGCGGCGTGTCCAAGGGAATCGTTGATCTCCTTGAAGTTGTCGAGGTCGAGGAAGACCACGGCGACATCGTCGTTGGTGCGTTCGGCGCGCGCCAGTCCGTGGGCCACGCGATCCTGAAAGAGGGCACGATTCCCCAGACCGGTGAGCGGATCGTGCAGCGCCTGATGGCGCAGATGCTCTTCGAGCGTGACGCGTTCCGTCACGTCGCGAATGGTGAGGACGATGCCGTTGACGTTCGTATCAGCCAGCAGATTGGTCGCGACCGTTTCGGTGCGCATCCATTCGCCGTCCACCCGGATCATCCGGCAGCCAATGTGACTGATCGACGAACTGCCCATCAACGAGGCCGAGAAGTGCGCTTCGTACGCGGCGCGATCGGCTTCGTGGACCAGTTCAGCGAGCGTTCGATTGATCATACGTTCGCCGGGCGTTCCGAATACCCGTTCAGCCGCCGGGCTTACGTATCGAATGATGCCCATCGGGTCGAGGATCGCGAACACGTCGGACGAATGTTGCACGAGTGAACGGAAGCGCGCCTCGGTTTCCTTCGCCGTCTGCTCGATGAGCAGTCGCGTATTCTCGCGGACGGTGGTGAGCTGGCGGGCCATCACCAGCGCCGTCAGGACCACGGCACCGACGACGAGGTCTGTGATCCCGTACGACTCACGCAGCGCCATCCCGAACAGCAGACCGTAGCCCATGACCACGGCCAGATACGGCACGATGCTGAATCGCGCACGGAGCCGCGCTCCCCGTCCGCCCGGCGCCACTCCGCGGGCATCGGTCCACCCCACGCAGGTGCCGAGGCCGATCATCATGTAGCCGCCTAGCCGCAAGACATCCGTGACCTGGGCGATCGTCGGTGCGTAACGAATGTTCAGGGCGCTCCACGACGTGTTGGCGACGTAACCCACCATCAACCCAGTCGCGATCCACCACGAACTCCGTCGCAACGTCTGCCCCGGGTCCTGCAAAAGCATCGAGGCGGCGGCCACCAGCGTGATCAGGTCGAGGCCGGAGTACACCGTGTACAGCGCGATATCCTCACGCGATACCGCATCCGCGAAGAGCGGGGCGAGGATGAAGTGCCACACGACCATCGCGGCGGCCGCCACCACCGTCAGGGTATCGAGCGTGAATCGTGTTGCATCGGCCTTCGTGCGCTCACCCCGTGGAAACGCGACGACTGCCGCCAGCCAGATCGGTGAGTACAGCACCTGAGGGATGTGGCTCCATCGATCCCACATCGTGGTGCGGCCAATGATTTCGAAGTACGTCCATGCGCCATCGCCGGTCGCCTGAACCATCAGTGCCGCCGAGACCAGTCGCCACGCGAAGCGCGTGCGTGGATCGAGGGTCCGGCGCGCCGCTTCGCTCGCAAACCAGGCGGCCACCAGACACGGCGGCACCAACATGACATGGACGAGGATATCGGGCGCGTCGAAAACCAGCAATGCGGCGTACAGGAGCGCGTACAGAATCGCTGCACGCACCGCAAGCTGCGCTCGCGGCTCCAGCTTGTTGAGCCGTTGCGCGGTGAGAAAGAGCGGGGTGGGAAGCTGGATGGATGTCATGCAGAACCGTGACAGGCTGAACCAGACCGGCCACGGGGTGGGTGAACGGTCGCACATCTGCCCTCATGACATTCGATGGTCCCCTTGGTAACAGTCCCGTCCGGTATTTCCGTCGGTTGGCAGCACAGTCGAGACGCCGAACCAGTGGTAATTGCTTTAAAAGCGCCCGGTAATTAGCGCGCGTTCCATTCAGCCCAGCGCATCCCAGCACTATGCCGTAGTCGCGGGGTAGGAACCGAGCACGCGATATTGAACCGTACCGATTGCTCCGGCCTTCGCCCAAACCTCACTATGCCGCTCACCGCCCTCGCTCTCGCCGCCACCCTTGCCGTCAGCGCGCCGCTGGGTGACCCGTGGGGCATTTCCGCGCCTTCCCTGCTCACGGGCCTCCACGCCACCGGCAGCGGGACGGTCGCCGACCCGGTCCTCATCGATTGGCGTACGCTGGGCGGCATGAATCCGCAGACCGGCGCTGTCGCGCCGGCCCTCAAGGCGCTCAACGGCCAGGTGGTTCGCATCGCTGGCTACGTCGTGCCCCTCGATGATGCGAGCCAGGAGGATGCCGAGTTCCTGCTGGTGCCGTATTACGGCGCCTGCGTGCACACACCGCCACCGCCGCCCAACCAGATGGTGCTGGTGGAGATGGAAGGACGGCAACGGATCCGCCTCGATCTGTTTGAGGCGATCTGGCTCGAGGGGAGGCTCGGGATCGACCTCGTCGAGAGCCTGTACGGGACTGCGGGCTTCACGATCAAGGGCATGAAGGTGTCGCCCTACGTGAAGAAGTGACGGCGACGCCTGACGCTGCAATTGCAATACACGACCTGGCGTTTTCGTACGGGACGGGACCGCGGATCCTGGATATTCCAGGTTTGATCGTCGCTCGTGGGAGCCGGGTGTTTCTGCACGGGCCGTCCGGGTGCGGGAAGACGACGCTGCTGGGGTTACTGGCCGGCGTGTTGCACGCCACGACGGGAAGCCTGCGTGTGCTCGACCGCGATCTGGTGGCGATGAGCGGCGCCGCGCGCGATGCGTTTCGCGCCGAATATATCGGGTACGTGTTTCAGCAGTTCAACCTGATTCCGTATCTCTCGGCCTACGACAACATCGCACTGCCCTGCCGCCTCGACGCGAGGCGTCGCGCGCGACTCGGTCGCGTCCCGCTGCACGACGCGATTCATGACATCGCCGGGCAGCTGGACATCTCCCCGCTGCTGCAGCAGCAGGCGACGGCGCTCAGCGTGGGTCAGCAGCAGCGCGTGGCCGCCGCGCGTGCGCTGCTCGCGGCGCCGGAGCTGGTGATCTGCGATGAGCCCACGTCGTCGCTCGATACCGATCGGCGCGACGCGTTTCTGGCGCTGCTCGCGTCGAGCGTGGCCCGCGCGAAGGCGACGCTGCTGTTCGTGAGCCACGATGCCTCACTTGGCGAGCGATTCGATCACCAGCTCTCGCTGCCGGCACTGAACCGCGCGGCGCGCGCCGAGGCTGCATGAAACTGCTCGTCTCGCTGGCATGGCGTTCACTGCGCAATCGACCAGTCACGTCACTGCTGACGGTGGCGGCGGTGGCGTTGAGCATCACGCTTCTGCTGGGTGTCGAGCAGGCGCGCCGCGGCATGCGGGAGAGCTTTACCGGCACGATCAAGGGCACCGATCTGGTTGTCGGTGCACGTGGCGGAACATTGCAACTGCTGCTTGGATCGGTCTTCGGAATCGGCTCGCCGACGGGGAGCGTTCCGTTCGATGTCTACGAACAGTGGAGCAGGCACCCGGCGATCCGATGGACGGTGCCACTCGCGATCGGCGACTCGCATCGCGGGTATCGCGTGATCGGCACCACACCAGGACTGTTCGACCACTGGCGCTACCGCAGCTCCGGGCGGCTGACGTTCGCGCAGGGTCGCGTGATTGCGACCGCCGGCGACGTGGTGCTGGGCAGTGAAGTGGCGGAACGCCTGAAGTATCAAATCGGAACCGATGTGACTGTCGGGCACGGGTTGAATGCGGTTGCGGGACTTGGTGACCACGAGGCGCACCCGTTCACCGTGGTTGGCATCCTGCAGCAGACGTTCACTCCGCTCGATCGCGCGCTGTTTGTGACGCTGGACGGGATCGAGGCGATGCATGGCGACGAGGGGAGCGCGGGTCCGGGTGGTGCACCGATGATGCCCGGTGCCGCGCCGCCACCGACCGGCACCGTGGCGCCGCCGGCGATGCCGGGCGCCACAGCGCCGCCAGTGCCGACCAACGTCTTTCAGGATCAGCCGAAGGCGCTGAGTGCCTTTCTCGTCGGCACCAGAACACGATTCGAGACACTGCGTCTCCAGCGTGAGATCAATCAGTACAAGCCAGAGCCGCTGACAGCTGTAATTCCCGGTGTCACGCTGGCAGAGCTGTGGAAGACGCTTGGCACCATTGAAGGTGGGCTGCGGCTGGTGGGCGCGCTGACGATCGTGGTCGGGTTGATGGGGATGCTGGTTGCGCTCTACTCGTCGCTCGAGGCACGCCGTCGCGAGATGGCGGTGTTGCGCGCGGTCGGCGCGCGTCCCGGCATGATCGTGTCGCTGTTGGTGCTGGAGAGCGGCCTGCTCACACTGCTGGGCTGCGCCGCGGGCGTCGCGATCACGATGGGCGGATTTGCGCTTGCCCAAGGGGCGATCGAGGCGAACACCGGCGTACACATCGCCGTGCAACCCCCCGGCGCGTTGGAGTGGATCTACATCGCCGTGGTGTTGAGCGCTGGTGTGCTCGTTGGACTTGTTCCGGCGTGGCGCGCTTATCGGAGTTCATTGGCTGACGGGCTGAGTCCTCGTCTCTGAACGGGCGAGCCCGTGCGAGTCTATTCTCGATAACGCCCGTGCAAGCGTCGCCGTACGGGGAGCGTACGTTCCCCCCAATCACTCGAGGTTCCTGCATGATGTTGTCTGTCCGTCGATGGTCGCTCACTGCGGCCGCTGTGGTACCTGTGCTCCTCGTCGCGCAGCGCCCAGTCGAGGCGCCAACGGCGCAAAACGTCATGGCAAAGCCGATCGCCCCTGAGCAGTGGCCGGAGTGGGTGCGTCGCACGCCAGTCACGGATCCGACGCTGCAGCGCATCATCGACGAAGGGATGCAGCGGTCACAGGCCGGCGCACTGGCGCAGGTGCTCACCGATTCGATCGGGCCCCGGCTCACGGGATCGCCGGGCTTCGTTGCGGCCGGTGACTGGCTGGTGAAGAAGTACACGGAGTGGGGCATCACGGCGCGCAAGGAACAGTGGGGCACGTGGAACAGCTTCAGGCGCGGCGTGACGCACGTCGATCTGATTGCCCCGCGCACGCGCACTCTGGAAGCCACCATGCTCTCGTGGAGCCCGGCGACAAAGGGTGCGGTCACGGGCGACGTGGTGGTCCTGCCGCAGTTCGACTCGCCTGATGCCGCACATGCGTGGCTGATGGCGACCGCAGGAAAATTCGTGATGATCAGCGCACCGAACATCACCTGCCGCAGCCCGCAACAGATGGCGGAGTTTGCCATGCCGGCAACGATGGCATCGATGCGTGCGGCACAGGATTCGATACGCATCAGCTTCAACAACCGGAACGTCACGGCGGTCGGCTTGCAGGACAGCCTCAAGGCCTATGGCGCTGCCGGGGTGATCACCTTCGGCTGGTCCAACTACCCTGGCATCAACAAGATCTTTGGCTCGCCCCGTCAGCAGGTTCCGACCTTTGATCTGAGCTGCGAGGACTACGGTCTGGTGTACCGTCTGTCCGCCAGGAACCAGGGGCCGAAATTGCGCGTGAACATCGAGTCGGAGTTCCTCGGCGAACAGCCGGTGAGCAACACGATCGCCGAGGTGAAGGGAAGCGGGAAGAAGCCGGAGTATGTGATGTTGTCTGCCCACATGGATTCGTGGGAAGCGGCCAGCGGCGCAACCGACAACGCCACAGGCACGGTGACGATGCTCGAAGCGATGCGGATTCTGAAGGCGATCGGCTACAAGCCGAAGCGCACGATCATCGCCGGTCACTGGGCTGGCGAAGAGCAGGGCCTGAACGGTTCGCGCTCGTTCGTGAAGGACCACCCGGAGGTGGTGAGCGGTCTGCAGGCGCTCTTCAATCAGGACAACGGTACAGGGCGCGTGGTGAACATGAACGCGAGCGGGCTGGTGAGCGCCGACACGGTGCTGCGCGGATATCTGTCACAGCTGCCGAGCGACTTTACACAGTGGATCCGTTACACCGGTGTCGGTGTGCCTGGCAGCGGCGGCACCGATCACGTCAGCTTCGTTTGCGCCGGCGCGCCGGGCTTCAACCTCAACGCACTGGGCTGGGACTACGGATTCACCACCTGGCATACGAATCGTGACACGTACGACAAGATCATTGTCGACGACCTGAAGCACAATGCAACCTTGACGGCGATGCTGATCTACCTCGCCGATCAGGATCCGACGCTGATGGCCCGGATCAAGCTCGATCCTCTGCCCGCCGGGCTGAGCGGCGCGCCGGGCATCTGGCCTGTGTGTGCCGATGGCACGCGGAACACCAGCGGATATCGGCGGTAGTACCTGTTGCGTGGAGGGGAGTCCACGCAACCTCCTGGGTGGGAGTACGCGGGGTCGGTTGCCGAAAGGTGGCCGGCCCCGTGTGATTATCCACCCGGAAAAACACGTCACTACGGCAGCGGATTCGTTGGCGGCTTCACCGTCGGGTACGCGATACCGAGCTGTTCGAGATAGGTGCGATACCTGGCCGAGTCGTAGTACAGCTTCTTCATCTCCGGACGATACCGCGCCATGATCTCGGCGTTCAGCCACGTGGGCGGACCGTCGTTTGGACCGAGAAAGGTGACGTACTTCGTGTCCTTCGTCTGAACGTTGTTGAAGTAATCCCACGCATCGGCAACGATCTTCGGCTGCGTGAAGAGATCGATCAGTGTCATTGCCTGAACCTTGGCACCGGCAACAGCACCCTTGTGCGCAATCGGAGTCGCCATCGCGATTCCATTCGCCCAGTTGTGCCCGGGCGTGCCGGGGATGTTGCTGGGGTAGCGGAGTGTGATGGTTGGCACGTTCCAGCTGACGTCACCGATATCGTCGCTTCCTCCGCCAAATGCGACCAGACTCCGCGCCGGCCCCTGAAGGGGTCGCACCTGTGAGACGAGGCCGTTCTGCGCCACGCCGAGTTCGCGCTGGAGTCCCTTCGCCAACGCCTGATCGTTCTCGTCCCACTTGGGCAGGCCGACGCTTTCGATGTTCGCCTGCATCGCCTCGGCAACGGGCTTGCTGAAGTGGCCGGCCCACGCCGAGCCGAGAATGACGACGGTGTCGAGTGTGGTCTCGGACATCATCGCCGCGCCGCGTGCGATGCGCTTGCCGGCGTCGAACATGTCCTGCACATGCTGGTAGTCGCGCTCACGGAAGTAGAACCAGATCGAGGCGGTACTCGGCACGACGTTGGGCTGATCACCACCGTCCTTGATCACATAGTGGGAGCGCTGCCCTGGCTCCATGTGCTCGCGGTGATACTCCCACCCCTGGCCCATCAGCATGACGGCATCGAGTGCACTCTTCCCGCGCCACGGCGCACCGGCGGCGTGTGCGGACTGTCCCTTGAAGCGAAACTCCGCCGACACAATGGCCAAGGATGAAGACTGACCCCAGGTGACGCCCATGTCGTTGCCGACGTGTGTGAACAGCGTCACATCGACATCCTTGAACACGCCGGCGCGGACGAAATGCGCCTTGCCGGCGACGGCTTCTTCCGCGACGCCGGGCCAGAGCACGAGTGTGCCGGGCATCTTCTCGCGCATCATGATCTCTTTCACCGCGAGTGCCGCAGCGATGTTCACGGCCTGACCGGAATTGTGGCCTTCGCCGTGGCCGGGCGCTCCGGGTACCTGCCACTGTCGGAACGCGGTGGCCGGCGCCTGGTTGGACTGTGGAATGCCATCGATGTCGCTGCCGAGGGAGATGACAGGCTTGCCGCTGCCCCACCGCGCGACCCAGCCGGTTGGCATCCCGGCGACGTTCCGCTGGATGGTGAACCCATTCTTCTCGAGAATGCCGGTGAGATACTTCGAGGTCTCGAACTCCTGCATGCCGAGTTCACCGAAGGAGTAGACCTGATCGATGATCTCCTGAATGAGTTTGGCGCGGGCTTCGACCTTTGTGGCGGCTTCGGCTTTGAGACGCTCGATCCGGGGGTCGAGAGTCGCGCGCGGCGCGGACGGCGCCGGGGCGATGGTGGAGTCCTGTGCGGAGACCGCCAGCGGGCGAGCCAGCAGAAGGAGGGCGGCAGAGCACAACGTGGCAGCGCGGAAACGCGGCAT
>Ga0105046_10001142_pt1 | contig 40108 bp, 36 predicted proteins | sample MAT03_FD_78385 | JGI IMG/M metagenome (GOLD analysis project Ga0105046, IMG submission 78385) | Freshwater microbial communities from Lake Fryxell liftoff mats and glacier meltwater in Antarctica - MAT-03 (megahit assembly) | ecosystem: Environmental > Aquatic > Freshwater > Ice > Liftoff... | reverse complement strand
CGTCGACGAGAACACCACGCAGGACTATGGCTTCTCCGATTTTTGCGCGTCGTCTGCTGGCGTTCTGACAGGTCGCGCCATCATCACGGCGCTCGAAGGCGATGCCAACCGCGAGGGCGACGTGCTCTGCATCGCTCCCGGCGAGAACCCCGACGACAACGACTTCGTCGGTCTCGAGGGCCCGAACAACCCGACCAAGAACGTCTTCGCTTCGCAGATCAACGACGCCGCCGGCAACCTCGACACGAGTGGGACGTTCGGCAATCGCAACCATGATGCCCAGAACGCGGCGAACGTCAGCGGCGGTCGGCAGGGCTGGGACATCACGCAGATCGATCTGTCTTCGACCGACGGCTCGCTAGCTCCTGGCCAGACCGGCGCGGTGCTGCGCACGGCCACCCTCAGCGACTCGTACCTCCCGATGGCCGCGGGCTTTTCGATCGACGTGACCGCACCGTCCTTCCCGCCGGGCCCGGGCACCGCATCGACGATCGACACCGAAATGGTGGCGATCGGCGACACGTTCACGGTGACGGTCTCGCTCACGAACGACGGTCCCGTCGCCGCGAACGACGTCGTGTTCCGCATGCCGCTGCCCAACGGCATCTCGCTCGAGTCCTTCACCACCGACGGCAACGCCGGCGATGCGGATGGCAATGCGGTGGCGCAGGCGCAGCTCGCGAGCGGCGTCGATGAAGGAACGCTCGCGCCGAACGCCGACCGCTTGGTCGCGCTGACGTTGCGCGTCGACGGACCGCCGTCGGGCAGCTCGTACTTCTTCCAGCCGCTCTGGGCCTACGACTGGGTGATGTGCACAGGTCAGCCTTCGCTTTCCGAGAGCTTCGCCGGCCAGGGCGTCGTTGCAGCGTTCGACGACGAAGGCGCGACCGCGGCGAACGCAACCAGCGGCCCTGGTTCAGCTGGTTCGGGTGGCGATTCCGGCGCGGGCGGCGCGCAAACCGGGCCGGGCGCGGGTGGGAGCGGCGAGCCGTCCTCGACTTCGTCCGGTCCAGTGACCGCCGTCAGCTCGGCGGCGTCCGGCGTGCCGTCCACCAGCCCCGCGGCCGCGGGCAGCGGCGGTGCAGGAGACGGTGGCGGCAGCGCCGGCGAAGGCGGCAGCTCGTTCGGCGGCCCAGGCGTCGTGACCGAAGCGGAAGGGTGCGGCTGCAGCGCGCCCGGCGGCAGGAGCTCCGACGTCACCTGGCGGATCGCCGTGCTCGCGCTCGCCTTGGTGGGCTTGCGTCGCCGCGCGGTCCGCTCGGCCTGAGCCGTTCCGCAGCGACGCGACACTCCTCTCAGGCGCTCGGGCGGTTCCACGGAGGAGCCCTGGCGCTGCGGTTTCCTTGCGCATCTTTTGCGAAGGGTCGTGCAGCCCGCAATCTGCTCTACCCTCGAGCCCATGCGCTCGCTTCTCGCCACTCCGCTCCTGATCCTGGCCCTTGCGGGTTGCCGCACAGCCGTCGAGCCCCCGAGCCCCCCGGTTCTTCCGCCTGCACCGCCCGGGGCCTGCGCCGGGCCCAAGCCGAGCCCGGACGCGATCTGTGCGCAGGACTGCGGACCGCCCGTGACGCAACAGGAGACCCCGCCGCCTGGCTACAGCTGGCTCAGCACCGCGGAGGCCGAGAGCCGAGCGCGTTTCGGCTGTCCGATCTGCATGCCGGCGGACACGCGGGTCGCCACCCCGTCGGGCGAGGTGCGCATCGATGCGGTGACCCCCGGCACGATCGTGAGGACCCTCGATGCGCAGGGTCACCGCGTCGCGGTTCCGGTGCTCCACGTGGGCTCGACCCGCGCCCCGCGCACACATCGACTCGTGCACCTCGTCCTCGACGACGGTCGCGAGGTCTCGGCCTCACCGGGGCATCCGCTGGCCGACGGCCGCACGTTCGGCTCGGTGACCCCGGGCGATGCCATCGATGGCGCTCGCGTCGTTCGCGCCGAGCGCGTGCCCTACGCGCAAGAACGCACCTGGGACCTCGTCGTGGCGAGCCCGACAGGGGTCTACTTCGCCGATGGGCTGCCGGTCGGCTCGACCCTGGCCCCGCGCTGAGGAGTCTCGGAAAGTGTTCGGGCGCGCACGGCCATGAGCGACGTCGCGAGCTGATGCGTTCACCTCCAGAGCCTTCGAAGGGCCACGCGATTTGATCGCATTTGATCGCATTTGATCGCATTTGATCGCGGGGAGTATCGTACAACTCATTCGATTCAGCGAAGCGGCGGTCGAGGATTGACCCCATAGCTGACGAAAACCCTGGAGAGCTTGATGTCCCAGCCGAATGACCAGCCGAATGATCCCGACCTCTCCCGCGGCGACGAGCTGCTGCAGTCCTTCGCGCGCGGCGACGCGATGATCGGCCTCATTGCCGACATCCCTGGTGCCGAGAAGGAAATGATGGACGCCCTCTGGGCCGCGGCTGGTCGCCATCACTCCGGCGCATGGACCTCGATCGGCGACGCGCACATCGCGCGGCTCCGTCCAGTCGGCGCCTTTGAAGGCGTGGACGTCGACGGTCGCGGCGATGCCATCTGGTCGGAGGACGCGCGGCGCATCGTCGATACGGAGCAACCCCAGCTCGAGTGCGCGCTCCGCGCTTATTTCGAGGCGAGTCGACTGGGCGACCGCGCTGCGACGATGCAACTCGCGAAGATGTGCCGGTACTCGAACGTCGACAACAAGCGCATCGCCCGGCAGACCCTCGAGGGTCTGAGCGATCCGACGCCGGGGGAGGTCTACCAGCTCGGGTTGGTGCAGAACTGGCTCGGCGACATGGACGGGAGCGGCAAGAGCCACATGAGCGCCGCCGGGCGAGGCGACCTCGACGCGCAGTTCGAGCTCTTCATCTACTTCACCCAGGGTGTCGGCTTTGAAGCAGACGAGGCCCAAGCCACAGCGTGGCTCGAGCGTGCCGCCGCCGGCAGCCACCCGCGCGCGCTGTTCAACGTCGGAGCGGCCTACGCCACCGGCAAGAACGGCGAGCCTGACTTGAACAAGGCAGCCGAGTACTACGAGCGCGCCGCCCAGCACGGCAACGCGCGCGCGGCCGCGACCCTGGGCGTGATGATGTTGACCCGCGAAATCGACGGCACGAAGGAGCAGGCGATCTCCTGGCTCGAGCGCGCGGACGCCGCCGGCTACGACACGTGGGAGGCGCTCGACAATGCTGGGGTCGACGACCCGCGTGAATCGAGCAGCGACGACGAGCCCGACGCCTGAACGCTGGATCTCACCCGTCTACGATCCCGCTGCGGTTCACGAGTCGCTGGCCGCGTCGAGGATGCTCGCTATCGCGCTCGAGACGTCGCCGGACGTCTTCCTCAAGCAGGCTTGCAGCTGCTTGATGCACTTGTCGATCTGCTTGCGTCGAGGTGCTTCGTCGCTCGCCTCGAGCAGCTCGAGCTTCTTCTTCGGGCGCTTCGCCCCGAGGCGGCCGTTCGCTGCCGTCACGCGCCGGCAAGTGGCCAGTGGAACCAGGTCGAGAACAGGTCGCCCCGAAGCTGGGCGCCGACGTAGCCGTCGCGCAACAGCTCGCCGGTGTCGGGCACTCCGTACGCGCTGCCGACGAGGTACGTCACGATCTGCAGGCCGTGCCCCGACCCGGTCGTGGAGAACGATCCGAACAGGGCTGCGGGGTCGGCGGACAGCGTCGCCTCGAGGGCCACGCGATCGGCGCTCGACACCCTGTTCTGCACGACGACGCGCAGATCGTCCCCCGCGCGGAGGAAGGACACCGAGACGCTCGGCGGCTCGGCGTGGCGAACCGCGTTGTTGATGAGGTTGTAGGCGATGCGATCGATGGCGCCGCACTCGACGCAGCTCTCAGCAATGGTCGGGTCGAGGGGCCCGTCGACGTCGACGTCGACGTCGACGTCCACGTCGAGCTGCCGACCACCCACCTGGGCCGGGAACTCCCGCAACGCCTCGACCAGCGTCGTCAGCCTGTGGGGGATCATCTCGAGGTCCCGGGCGCGCGCTGCGGGGTCGAGGTCCGCAACGAGGCCGCGCATCATCTTCAGGTGGTCGCGGGCGAGGAACGCAATCGAGGTGACCCACGCTCGCCGGAACGACCGTGGGCCGACCCGCGAGATCTGGAGCACCAGCGCATTGAACGCGCCGCCTCGAATGTCGTGGATGATCCCCGCCCGGAGGAGATCGTGTGACTTCCTCCCCAGCGTCCGGACCCGGGCGACCATCTCGTCGAGCCTGTGTTCGGCGACGAACGCAAGAAGCGGCTGCGGTCCCAGCCGGGCCGCCTCGGTCGCGACGACGGCCCCAAGCGCCTTGAGGAGCGCGTAAAGGTCGACGATCGACTCCCGGTCGCCAGGGTCGAACACTGCGAGGGGAACCGCGACTTCGTCACCGCGGTAACGAGTCGATCGGCAGCGCTCGCGGCGCTCAGGCGCGAGCGCCATCAGCTCATCGCGTCGGCCGTTCACCCGTCCTCGATAGCACGAGCCCGGGTGAGGCTGATCCGGTAGGCTCGCGACAACGCGTACCCAATCGAGGATTGAGCATGATTCTGAACATGGGTGTACGTGGCTTCTTCCTCGTCCTTTCGGTTTCCGCGTTCGCATCGGCGTGCGGGGACGACTCGGGGAGCACTTCCGCGGATGGCGGCGGCGGCTCCGCCGCTTCGGAGACGGGACCCAGCGCAACGAGCGGTGGGGGCGATGCGGGCGGCGGCGCAAAGGCGGTCGGTGAAGCGCTGATCGCACTCATGAACGTCGAAGACGAGATCTTCACGGTCGAGGTCGAGGGCAGCGCCTTCTCGCTAGTGATGAACCGAGCCGCTGGCATCGTCTTCGCCGCGCCACTCTTCGATTGCGGCGCTGGGATCGGCACTTGCGTCGAGGTATTTCGCGAGGGCTTCACCGAGCCGACCGAGCTCGCCGTGGAGGATGGCGGAACGGCGGTGCACGTGTTCGCCGGCGAGCCTGGCGAGGAAGGCGACGCGACCAGCAACGACGAGCTGCCGGAGCCGGGCATCGAGGAGTCGGTGGTCGTCGTCCGCAACTACCTCGTCGGGCCGGAGCTGGTCCTCAGCGCGCCGGGAGGGACGCTGAGCCCGCTCGCATCGGGAATCGCCACGGTCGGGGCTGGCCAAGAAATCGCGTTCATCCATGAGGACGATACGATCTCCCTGACCGACATCGTCATCGAGGAGGGCGGCAGATACGCGATCGCCTCCGACGTCAGCTCCACCGGCGGCATCGAGCTCGTGGTGTGCCCGCTCGAGGACGGCGAAGACTGCCTGGCCTGGTCTTTCAACTGATCCCCCTCCATTGCCATGGCAAAGAGAGATGCTCTTGGAGTGCCGCCGATCGGCTCGAAGGTGAAGCGCTCGCTCTGGCCTTGCTCGACCCTTGTCAGGCCGGCCGCCCTGTCAGAGCATCGAGCGACAACATGCGCGCACCTCTCCTCTTCCCGCTCGGCTCTTGGCTCCTGATCGCAGCCTCTTGCGGCGACGGCGCGGGTGACAGCTCCGCGTCGAGCGCGAACGCAGGTGGGGGTTCGACCGAGGCGACGAGCCCGTCGTCGTCCTCGGTGTCGGTCGCCAGCACGTCGAGCACGGGTCCTGGGGGCGCCGGGGGTCAGGGTGGCGCTCCGTCGACCTGCGAGATTCCGGTCGAGACGGGAAAGATGCCCATCTCGACGTTCGACGCGGAGGCGCTACTCGCGGGCATCGATGGAGCGCTCGCCGACCGCGTCCCGGGCGCTTCGGTGGCCGTCATGCGCGGCGGCGAGGTGCTGCTCCTCTCTGCGCACGGCGAAGCCGACCCGCTCGACGGGCGGGTGATGACGGTCGAGACTCCGCTTGCCCTCGGCTCGCTCTCGAAGCCCTTCATCGGCGTCATGGCGGTCAAGCTGTGGGAAGACGGCCTGCTCGATCTCGACGCCGACGTGAGCGACGTCCTCGGCTACTCGGTGCGGTCGCCGAGCTTCCCGGATACGCCGGTGACGGTGCGCCAGCTCCTCACGCACACCGGAGGCATTGCCGACGCCCAATTCACTTGGGACGCCACCTATTTCGTGGCCGGCGACTCGCCGATTCCGTTTTCTAAGTTCGTCGAAGGCTACTTCGAGGCATCGAGCCCCTACTACGGCGCCGACGCGGCCTTCACCGGTCGGGAGCCCGGCACCGAGATTTGCTACGCGAACATGGGCGCCGCCCTCGTCGGGGCAGTGGTCGAGGAGGTGTCCGGGCGAGGCCTCCCCCAATACGCGCGCGACGCTGTCTTTGGCCCGCTGCGCATGGACAGGACATCCTACCTCATTGGCGACTACTGCGACCCCGGTGAGCTGGCCAGAGGTTGCGACCTCGTGGGAGATAGCTTCGTCTCGGCGGACTATGGGGTCCAGGGGCAGCCGGAGAGCCACCCCGAGCTCGCCTCGGGGGTGATTCGCAGCACGGCTGGCGACGTCGCACGCTTCACGTCCGCCATCGCACGCGGCGGCGAGCTGGATGGCGCGCGCGTCCTTCGCCCCGAGAGCGTCGAGGAGCTCGTACGGCTTCAGCTCGATGCATCGCTTCCGGATTGCGCGGATGGCAAGGTCGTTGCGGCGAACCAGAGCCTGCTCTGGATGCACCTCCCCTTCGACGGCGAGGACTACGTCGGCCACTACGGCGGCATCGAGGGCTTTTACACGGTGAGTTACTTCCGCCCCAGCGACGGGCTCGTGTTGTCCATTCTCCTCAATCGGATTGATCCCCCGGCGATGGATGGCGTCGAGGTCCAGCTGTTGACTGCGTTCCCAGCGCCTTGACGCCGGGGGGGCCACCTATCGACTAGCCTTTTGCTAGTTCGCATCGGCGCGCGGACTCGGGCGTGAGGTCAGGCCCAGGGCACGTCTCGCCCTGGGCGGAGCGCGACCAGCTCGGCCAATGCGTCGCGCGGCGCGAGCCCGTCGTGAAGCACCCGGCGGACGCGTTCGAAGCGTAGCCGACGACGACGGAGTCGAGGTTGGACACGTGGGTCGGTGCGACGATGATCGTCCCGATCGCAGAGAGCCGGCGCAGGCGGTCGACCTCACCTCCGATGCGCAGGCGATCCGACAATCGGCGGAGCTCGTGGACGCGGATAAGCGCCTGCCCCGGTGACGTCCCGTTGAGCAGCGCCGTGAGCGCGATGGGCAACGCGCTCGTGACGAGCCCGTGGATCCGGCGGTCGAAGTGCCCCTTGATCTCGCCCGCGTAGCGTTCGGTGATCGCGGCAATCAACTCTGGCGCTGCCGCGCTGCCACGCTCGCCGAGCTGCTGCGCGATGCGACGCACGAAGGCGCGATCGGCGTGCAGCTCGTCACCGCGACTCGCCGATGCGAGGCGCCGCACTTCGTGGACGATGCTTTCGGCGACAGCCTCTTCCGGCGCAGCCTCTAGCCCCGCAGTGGCGACGAAACCTTGTTGCAGGCCCGGGTTGCCGCGGCGGCGAGGACCTCACCGGGGACCATCAAGACCCCGCTCAAAGATTCCGAGGCCCGTGCAGGAGCCCATCATCGTGCGGCGCATGGGAATGCGAGTGGAGTACCCCTCGCGCCAGCGCGTCGGACCTCTTTCGCGGGCGGCGTGCCGCCCACGATGAGGCGATTCGGTCTACGGGTGCGCCTATGCCGGGAGGCCGGCGACGATCTCCTCCGACTTCGCCCACAGCCGCCTGGCGAGCGCCTCGTCGCGCGCGTCGGCCCTCGGCCGAGCCGGGTTGCAGTCCCTGAAGTACTCACCATTGAAGGGTGCTGCTCCGGGATGTGCCGCGAGATAGCACTGCGTCGCCGCTCCCTCGGGGATGCTCTTCATGACGAGTGGCGTGCCGAGACCGAACAAGAAGTTGGTGACCGGCCCCAGCATGCTCCGTCCCAGGTTGGTGTGGATGACGCCAGGGTGCAGCGCATTCGCCGTCCTCTCGGTTCCCGCAAAGCGTCGCGCGAGCTCCTTGGCGAAGAGGATGTTGGCAACCTTGCTCTGACCGTAGAACTTCCACGCGGAGTACCCGCGTTCGCCGCGGAGGTTGTCGAAGTCGATGCCGCCGGCGGGTGCCGCGCGATGTGCGTCGCTGCTCGTGATGACGACGCGACCTGCCGGCGCGAGCGACTCGATCAGACCGTTCACCAGGATGAAGTGCCCGATGTGATTGGTGAAGAGCTGCATTTCCCAGCCATAGGCCTTCTCGAGGTTCGGAAGCGCCATGATCCCCGCGTTCGCAAGGATGGCATCGAGCCGTACGCCGAGGGCCCGGACCGAGACGATGGCGCGCTGGATCGACCCGACGTCGGCGAGCTCGCACGCGATCGGCGTGAATGATCCGCCTGCTGCGTCGACCGATGCTCCAGCGTCGCGGGCCTTGGCTTCGGTGCGTGCCGTGCCAATCACGTGGGCGCCGCGCAAGCGAAGCACGCGCAGCGTCTCCAGCCCGAGGCCCGAGTTGCACCCGGTGACGAGGAACGTCCGGTCGGCTAGCGAGAGACCCGACGTGACGTCCTCGGCGGTGGAGCCGTAGCCGAACCCATTCGCGCCCGCTGGCTTGAGCATCGAGTAGAGCGACATCCCCTGCGGATAGCACCCGCCGACCGCTGCTGCTCGAAAAGGAGTCTCCGCTCCCGTTCAGCGGATCTCGTCGAGCGCTCTTTCGACCTGTCGGACGTAGCTCCCGCCGAAGAGGATCGTGTGGACGAGCAGCGGGAGCAACTGCCACAACGGGACGCGATCGCGATGACCCGGCGCGAGCGGCCACGCCTCGGCATAGGCGGACTCGACGCGCGACGAGAAGCCGCCGAAGAGGCGCATCATCGCGAGGTCGATCTCGCGGTGGGCGCCGTAGGCCGCCGGGTCGAGGAGGCAGGGTGCGCCGCCTTCGTCGACCATCGCGTTGCCGCTCCACAGATCGCCGTGGAGGCGCGCGGGTGGCTCGCCGCGCGGGACGAGCTCGTGGATGGTCTCGCAGACGCGCTCGATGCCGACGCGCATCGCGCGGCTGGCGAGGCCCTTGCGTTCCACCGCGGCGAAGAGCGGCCGGAGGCGTCGCTCGACGTAGAACGTGGTGCCGTCGGGCGATGCGCGATCGTCGGTGGTGATGCCGGCGAGACAGCCGTGCTCGCTGGGGCCGCCGAACCGACCGGGCGACGCGCGGTGCATCGCTGCGAGCCCGCGGCCGAGTCGCTCGTCGTGGTCCCTCGCCGGCGCGCCGCGCGCGACGTGCTCTAGGAGGAGAAACGCGCAGTCGCCGGCTTCCTCGCCGACCGCAAGGACCCTCGGGACGCGCAGTGCGCCCGGCTCGTCGATGAAGCGTAGGCTGCGCGCCTCGGCCGCGAAGGCGCCAGCCGGCGCATGCACGTCGGTCTTGAGAAAGACGCGCACGCCGCTTCCGAGCATCACCTCGGTCGCGGTCGCGATGCTGCCACCGGACACGGCGTGCACGGACGCGATGGCGCTACCGGTGGCGCGTTCGATGGCTTCGCGAATGCTCTCGTGGATCGACACGCGGCTGCCCCGTCGGGTCAGGATAGTCGACGGGTGGGTCGAGGCGGGCTCAGCCCGGAATGCTCTTCAGCTTCACGCGCGCGAGGACCGTGCTTTCGCGGTGCTGCGGGGACCGGCCGGAAGGAGGCGGCATGCGGTCGATGGCGATCACGCCGCGCTGGAAAAGCTCGTAGAGCAGGCGGAGCGTGTCGAGCCGGGACAGACCGGTGAGCTGGACCAGGTCCTCGATGGAGCATTGGTCGTCGAAGCGCGAGATGAGGTACGCCGCCCATCGATCGACGCCGTGCTGACCGAGCATCGCCGTGGGGACGGCGAGGCGCGGCACGTCCGAGCTCGAGCCGAGGTGGCCGAGGTAGAGATCCCCGAGCCGCTGCGCACACTGCTCGGCGAGGCGCCGAGCCTTCGCGTGGCCCGGCTCGCGCTCCAAAAGGGCCTCGCAGGCACGCAGCCCCCCCACGTCGTCGCCCGACGCGATGAGCCCCTCGATACGCGCCACCGCCGGGTCGTCCGGGGTGGGCGTCGGGGCGCCCAGCAAGTCCTCCCGGATGCGCGCGAGGTCGGCCTCGGACATGCGGCCGGTGAGCATCGCGTCGACGTAGGAGAACGTCGCGCTCGTCACCTCGCGAGGTTGCGCCGCGCTGGCCAGCCCGGCGAGATCGAATCCCCCTGCCGCCCGCACACGATCCTTCGAATCGTCTGCCGCCATGCGCGTCGATGCTACCGCACGGGAGGCGGCCGGCAATCGTCTCGACGGGACGCGCTGGATCGCCAGCCTCAGCACCTCCGTGGCCAGGGACAATGAGCCATGGAGGCGAGCCGGCTCAAAGCCTGCGCCTGAGCCTCGTGTTTACGAACCAGGGACGAACGAACCGACGCGGAGAGCGTGAATCAGCCAGCGGCCTCAGACTCGCCTTTCGACCTTTTTCAGAGAGATTCACAGGAAGGCGAGAAGGCAGGAAAAACCTCCGCGAGCGCGGCGAGCTGGTCGCTCATCGCCGAATCATCCCGCAACGGATCTGACGATCCGCCGTGCGTCAAGTCGCGGCGTCGGGCGAGCGAAGGATCTCGCGCCGGAAGTCGATCTCGCATTGCGCCAGGCGCGCCTCGAGCTCCGCGGGATCATCGGCGCGTACCACCAAGGTCGCCTCGTGGGGGGCGTCGCTGAACGCAGCTGCGATGTGCGGCCCTTGAAACGCATCGAAGCTGGGCGCCGCCTCGCGCGACAGACCGGCGAGCAGCGCCCCATAGGCGAGTGGCGCCTCGGGGAGCTCCATCGACCCGACTCCGAGCTCGAGCTCGATCTGGGCGCGCCACAGATCCATGCCGCTCGTCGCCTCGACGAGCGCCGGGATGCTGGCGCCCCCGACGCGGGCCGCGCTCTCGAGGAACACCGCGGTGCCGTCCTTGCCGACGATGAGCTCGGTGTGAGCGACCCCTCGCACCAGGCCGAGCGCGGCGATGATTCGCGCGTGGGTGGCACGCAGCTCCTCGTCGAGCCGCGAGCCGCGAAGCACGGTGGACGTGATCATCATGTCACCGCTGGCCGCCACTTCGAGCAGAGGGCGGCGATACCGATGCACTTCGGCGAAGGTGACGTGACCGCCCTCGACCACCGCATCGACGTGGAAGACGTCTCCGGCGACGAAGCCCTCCACCAGGTGGGTGGCGCGTGCGTCGCCGAGCGCGCCGACCGCCTCGCGCACCGCGTCGGCCGTCTCGGCGCGAAGGATTCCCCGCGATGAGGCCTGCGAGCGGGGCTTGATGAGGAAGGGGCCGCGCTCCGTGGCGAGAAAGGCGTCGAGCGTGCGTTCGTTCAAGGCGTGAACGAACGCCGGAACGCCGATTCCAGCGGCGCGCGCCAGGTTGCGCATCGCCAGCTTGTCGCGGAAGTGCCGCGCGACCGTGACGCCCATCCCAGGCACCTGGAGGTCCTCGCGGATCTCCGCGGCGAGGTCCACGCCCATGTCGTCGATGGCGATCACGTGCTCGATGCGGGCGTGGCGGGCCAGCCAGCGGGCCGCACCCAGCACCGTCGCCACGTCGTCGAACGTGGCGACCGCGAGGACGTCGTCGAGCACGTCGCGCTCCCACGCCGCGGCGAGATGGCGCGCCTCGGTGAGCAGCAGCGGGCGATAGCCCATCCGTCGCGCGTGTCGGAACGCGGCATGCCCGCGAAAAGCACCCGCGAGAAACAGGACGTGCGACTCGGTCAATGCGGTCTCCTCGCGGCGAGATTAGCGGTACACTGCCGAGATCATGTGGAAGCCTTACAGCCTTCGCTTCTTGCCGGCGCTCGTCGTGGTGCTGGCCTGCGGTAGCGACGTCCAGCCGGTGGGCGCTGGCGGCGGCGGCTCGGCCAGCACCGACACCGTCTCGGCATCCGTCGTGGGGTCGGTCTCCATCGCGTCTTCCGGGAGCGGCGACGGCGGCGACGCCACGACCTCGGTGAGCGTGACGGGAGGCAGCGGGCCGGGAGGCGGCGGCGGTGCGCTCGCAGCAGGCGGCGCGGGCGGGGCCGGCGGTACCACGACTGGCACCACAACGACCGGCACCGGCGGGCAGGGCGGGGGCGACCCGTTGGGCGACGTTCTCGCGGACCTTTCCTTGCTCGACGTCAACCCCGCTTCCAACCGCTACGAGGACGCCGTTTCACCGCGCGACTATCTGGAGATGGTGAGCGGCTGGTACTTCGGCCACGCCACGTGAGGCTACTGTCGCGGCCAGTTTGGTCGCCTCGATGAGCTTCAGAACGAGCTCGAGCTGGAAGGTGTCGACGACGTCCAGATCCTCGGCGTCAACGGTGTGGGCTTGGAGTCGGGCAATCCCCAGACGGTCGCCGAACGCGACCTGCCGTGGTTGCAGGACGTCGCTGGCGTGGATGTCTGGGAGACCTGGGCGGTTGGCTATCGCGACGTGTGGATACTCGACCGGGACAACCGCCTCGTCGGCGTCTACAACCTCACGGAGCACGACCTGAACGATGCGGCGAGCTTCGAGGAGCTCAAGTCGCTGTTCATCGAAGCCAGTTTGCGCTGATCCGCCCGCCGCCTTACTCCTCATTCGGCGCATCGCCGACGTCGAGCGATTGGACCATCCAGTCGCCGTCGCGCTTCACCCAATCGATGGTGATCTTGCGCTCGGTGCTGCGCGCGCCGCCGTCGTCGCGTCTCGTCAGCTCGGCGAGGCCCTGGAGGTGCGCCGCGCTCGGGCCGCCGAGGGTCACTTCCACGCCCGACCAGCCGATCTGAGCCGAGGGCCATCGCGTCGCGGCGCCGATCGCCGACGCGATGACCTCGCCGCGCGACATGTCCCCACCGACCTGGGGAACGTGAAACTTCGCATCTTCGGCGAGGTAGTCCGGCAGATCGCGCTTGAGGCGAAACCCGCGCACGACGATCCCCTCAGACGGATCGATCGACACCTTGGTCGACAGCTCCATGAGCCGTCGTCGGATGGCCTCCTCGTCGGTCTCGCGTCCGAAGATCGCCCAGCCGATCAGACATAGGCCCAAGCCGATGATGCCGAGGAGCAGGGCACGATTCCGCATAGGCCGAGTCTACGCGGGCCGAACCCTCCGCCTGTCAGCCGACGCCCTCGCCGCACGTCGTTCGAGCCTCGGCTCCTCCCGACCCATCGCGCCAGGTGGACCAGCGGCGCGCGGCTCGTATGCTTCACCGGTCCTCTCAAGCATCGAACCAAGGATGCCAACACCGAGGGCCGAAGGCCGAGGTGGTGGCGCCACGACGAACCACGTCTTTGAAAGGAGGCGCGGCATGACTCGCCAGACCCTTCTCCTCAACGCGTGGATGTTCCCGATGCGGATCGTCTCTTGGCAGGAAGCGATCACGCTCTGGTACCTCGGCAAGGTCGACGTCCTCGAGGCCTACGACGACGTCGTTTCGTCGCCGTCGGTCACCGTGCAGATCCCAGCCGTCGTCCGCCTCAAGCGATCGGTTCACCACGTCCGCCGCGGCGTGAAGTTCTCCCGCGCGAACGTGTTCGGCCGCGACGGCTACCGCTGCCAGTACTGCGGCGCGCGAAAGCCGCGCGCCGAGCTGTCCTTCGACCACGTGGTCCCCCGCACCGCGGGTGGCCGCACGGGGTGGGAGAACATCGTGACGGCGTGCCGGCCCTGCAACCACGAGAAGCGCAACCGCACCCCCGAGCAGGCGGGCATGCGTCTGCTCCGCCGGCCCGCGCGTCCGGCCACTCTTCCCGTGGCGCCCTTCGGGTTCGGCCTGATCGACATCCCGAAGGAGTGGGCGAGCTACTGCGTGCCGGTGGGCTGAACCGAGCTGCGAACCAAGGATGCCAACACCGGAGGCCGAAGGCCGGTCGACTCACGCACGAATGGCGCGGCTCCTTTGCCGGATCGCGCCATTTTTAGCTGATTTCAACGACTTGGGCCCTTGAACCGGGTGGCTGCGGCAACTTGCCGCGGGGTCGCGGCAAACCGCCATCTTGCCCGTTCCTGCGGTTTCGCCCAAAACCCGGGATCAAACCGGACGAGGCCCCAGCAGGCATGAGTCGCTTCCTATTCCCACGATGGGCGAACAAGGTACTCCCGTTGGGCGTGGTCTTCGGACTAGGCCCTCTGGGAACAGCCGTGGTCGCGGGCTTTTGGTACTACGGCACGCAGAAGCACACGGAGGTCGGCTATCGGCCGGTCCAACCGGTGCCCTACAGCCACAAGCTCCATGCCGGCGACATGGGCATGGACTGTCGGTACTGCCATACGACGGTTGAGAAGGCGGCCCATGCCGCCGTACCGCCGACGCAGACCTGCATGAACTGCCACTCGAAGATTCAAACAACGAGTCCGAAGCTCGAGAAGGTCCGCGAGAGCTGGGAGACCGACCAGCCTGTCGAGTGGGTGAAGATCCACAACCTCCCCGACTACGTCTACTTCAATCACTCGTCGCACGTGACGGCCGGCGTGGGCTGCGAGAGCTGCCATGGGCGCATCGATCAGATGCCGGTCGTGCAGCAGGTCCAGCCGCTCACCATGGGCTGGTGCCTCGAGTGTCACCGCGACCCCTCCCAGCACCTCCGCGATCCCAAGGACGTCACGAAAATGGGTCTCCTCGAGGCTTCGCAGGCGCCAGGCGCCAAGCCGGATGGTTCAGCGGGACAACCGCTCCCGGGGCGCCCGGCGGACATGCGTAAGCCGGCGCCCCCCGTGAACTGCTCGGGGTGCCACCGATGAAACGCCTTCCTGTCGTCACCAAGGAGAGGTCCGAGGAGTTCGCAAAGGTCTCCGGTCACGAGTACTGGCGCACGCCAGAAGATCGTGTCGGTGCGCTGGCGTTCCGGGCGCAGCAGGCGCGTGAGTTCACCGAGAACGAGCATGAGGCGCCCGAAGGCGTCGACCGACGCTCGTTCGTCAAATTCATGGGTGCGAGCATGGCGATGGCCGGGCTCGCGGCCTGCCGCCGCCCCGAAGAGAAGATTCTCCCGTACGCCCACCCTCCCGAGGACCTCATTCCCGGACGCGCGGACCACTACGCGACGAGCGTTGCCTGGGCAGGTACGGCGGTTGGCTTGCTTGTCGAAAGCCACGAGGGTCGACCCACCAAGATCGAGGGCAATCCGCAGCATCCCGACAGCCTGGGTGCAACGAACGCGTTCCACCAGGGGCTCCTCATCGATCTGTACGACCCGGATCGCAGCGTCACGCCGCGCAACGGCGCCAAGGACGTCTCCTGGGCCGAGGCAGAGTCGGGCTTCGCTTCCATCGCCGCGGCAGCGCGCGCCAAGTCCGGAAAGGGCCTTGCCATCCTCGTCCAGGATCACCGCTCGCCGACCACCAAGCGCGCCCTCGAAGCGCTCACCCGCGACATGCCCGAGGCGAAAATCGCCGCGTGGGAGCCGTTCGGTCGGGACAACGCCCGCGCCGGCGCCGCCCTCGCTTTCGGAAAGCCCGCGGACACGGTACTCGACTTCGCCAAGGCGACAGTGGTCCTCACCCTCGACGCCGATCCGCTCGGCACCGACGGCTCCAGCGTCAAGCACTCCAGGGGTTGGGCGCAGCGCCGTCGCGCCGAGGGGGGCAAGATGAGCCGCGTCTACGCGGTCGAGAGCGCGCCGAGCCAGACGGGCTTCGCTGCCGACCATCGCCTCCGCCTTCAGTCGCGCAAGATCGTCGCCTTCGCCAGCGCGGTCGGCGTCGCCCTGGGCTTGCCCAGCGGCGCCAAGGGCGATCTCGACGACAAGACCCAGGCGTTCGCCAAGGCGGTCGCCAAGGATCTGCAGCGTGCCGGCGCTTCGGCGCTCGTCGTCGCAGGGCGCACGCAGCCTCCCGCACTCCACGCGCTCGCCATCGCCATCAACGACAAGATCGGCGCAGCGGGCTCGACCGTCCGCTACGTGCCTGTCGTCGATGACATCCCGAGCGGCGCGCAGGCCCTCACCGACCTCGTCGCGAGCCGCCCCGACACCGTCATCGTCCTCGGCGGAAACCCCGTCTTCGACGCGCCGGCCGACGTCGACGTCAAGGGACTCCTGACAAGCACTCAGAGCGTTCACGTCTCGACGCACGTCGATGAGACCAGCGCGATCTGCAAATGGCACATCCCCCGCGCGCACGCGCTCGAGGGTTGGTCCGACACGATGGCGGAAGACGGTACGCCGTCAGTCACCCAGCCGCTCATCGCCCCGATGCATGGCGGCAAGACGGACGCTGAGATCCTCGAGCGACTCGTCGGCGGGACCCGCAACGCCTACGACCTCGTTCGCTCGACCTGGGCCGGGATGTTCGGCGGGCTCACCATGCCGACCGGCGCCGGCTTCGAGAAATCCTGGCGGCGCGTCGTCCACGACGGGCTCCAGCTCGGAGTCGCCCTTGCCCCCGTCGCCACCGCGGTGGATGCGGTAGCCGTCGGCCAGGCGCTCGCGGCACTCCCTGCGAGCGAAGGCGCGGTCGAGGTGACCTTCTCTCCCGATCCGCACGCATGGGACGGACGCTTCGCCAACGCGAGCTGGCTCCAAGAGCTGCCGGACCCGATCTACAAGATGTGCTGGGCGAACGCCGCGGCCATCTCGCCGGCGACCGCGAAGAAGCTCGGCGTCGAGAGCGGCGACCACGTGACCGTGTCGGTCGGCGGCGCCAACGTCGAGCTGCCCTGCATCATCAGCTTCGGTCAGGCCGACGACTCGGTCGCGCTGACCTCGGGTCAGGGTCGCAAGGTGGTCGGCCGCGTCGGCAATGGCGTCGGCTTCGACACCTATCCACTCCGTCGCAAGGCCGGCCTCGACATCGCCGCCGGCACCCTCGTAAAGGCTGCCGGCCACACGAAGCTCCCCATCACCCAGGGGCACTTCTCTCTCGAAGGTCGCCCGCTCGTTCGCGAGCAGACCCTGGCGGAACACGACAAGAAGCCCGATTGGGCCAAGCACCTCGTCAAGCACCCGCCCGAGATCAATCTCTTCCAGGGCTTCGAGTACCACGGCCACAAGTGGGCCATGGCGATCGACCTCTCGCTCTGCACCGGCTGCGGCACCTGCGTGACCGCCTGCCAGTCGGAGAACAACACGACAATCGTCGGGCCGGAAGGCGTGCTTCGCAACCGCGAGATGCACTGGATCCGCATCGATCGCTACTTCGAAGGCGCCGAGGACAACCCGCGCAGCGTCGTGCAGCCGATGCTTTGCCAGCACTGCGAAAATGCGCCGTGCGAGCAGGTTTGCCCAGTCAACGCGACCACGCACAGCCCGGAAGGCATCAACGAGATGACCTACAACCGGTGTATCGGGACCAAGTACTGCGGCAACAACTGCCCCTTCAAGGTCCGGCGCTTCAACTACTTCAACTACACGAAGGACATGCCCGGCACGACCAGCCTGGCGATGAACCCGGACGTCACCGTTCGCAGCCGCGGCGTGATGGAGAAGTGCTCGTTCTGCGTGCAGCGCGTGAACGAAGCGAAGATCCACGCCAAGACGCAAGAGGGCCGCCTCCGACTGCGCGACGGCGAGGTTGTGGTCGCCTGCGAGCAGTCTTGCCCCACCGGAGCAATCGTCTTCGGTGATCTCAACGACGGCGAGAGCCGCGTCGCCAAGGCTGCCGACGTCCCGCGGTCTTACCGCATCCTCCAGGAGCTCAACGTGCGTCCGCGCGTCAACTACCTCGCCCGGATCACCAACCCGAACCCGGAGCTCGAGAAGGCATGAGCACCGCACTTCCCGAAGGCGCAGTGGGTCCTGGCGGCCTCGTCCCGGGCGATACGCCGGGCACCCGTGCCCCGCACGTCCTCGGGACGCCGACCTTCGTCACGCTCACCGAAGACGTCGCGGCGGTCAACGAGCGCAAGACGCGTATCCGCTGGATCCTGACCTTCGCAGCAGCGGTCAGCGTCCTCTTGATCCTCGCCGGGTCGCTGACCAAACTGGTCTATTCCGGCGTCGGTATCTGGGGTCTCGACAACACCGTCTTCTGGGCCTGGGACATCACCGGGTTCGTGTTCTGGATCGGCATCGGCCACGCCGGGACGCTGATCAGCGCGATCCTTTATCTGTTCCGACAGAAGTGGCGCACGGCGATCAACCGCGCGGCGGAGGCCATGACCATCTTCGCCGTCATGGCCGCCGGTATCTATCCAGCGTTCCACGTCGGACGCGTGTGGTTCCTCTACTGGGTCTTCCCGGTGCCGAACCAGATGAGCATCTGGCCCAACTTCAAAAGTCCGCTGCTCTGGGACGTGTTCGCCGTCTCGACCTACGCGACAGTGTCGATCCTTTTCTGGTTCGTGGGCCTCGTCCCCGATCTTGCGACCCTGCGTGATCGCGCCAAGTCGAAGCTCGCGTACACGCTGTACGGCATCTTCTCGCTCGGTTGGCGCGGCTCGCACCGCAACTGGCTGACCTACGAGCGGGCCTACATGATTTTTGCGGGCATCTCGACCCCGCTGGTGCTCTCGGTGCACACGGTCGTGTCGATGGACTTTGCGACCAGCGTCATCCCGGGCTGGCACACCACGATCTTCCCGCCGTACTTCGTCGCCGGCGCCATCTTCTCGGGCTTCGCGATGGTCATCACCCTGATGGTGATCGCGCGAAAAGTCCTCGATCTCGAGCACATCATCACGATGCGGCACCTCGAGAACATGTGCAAAATCATCCTCGCGACGGGGTCCATCGTTGGCTACGCGTACGCGATAGAGTTCTTCGTCGCCTGGTACAGCGGCAACCAATACGAGCAGGACATGTTCTTCAAGGTCCGCGCGTCGGGACCTTACGCCTGGGCCTACTGGACGATGGTCAGCTGCAACGTGATCATCCCCCAGCTCTTCTGGTGGAAGAAGGCGCGCACGAACATCCCGATGATGTTCGTTCTGAGCATCATCGTGAACATCGGCATGTGGTTCGAGCGCTTCGTCATCATCGTGACGAGCCTCCACCGCGACTACATCCCTTCGTCGTGGACGTACTTCACACCGACCGTCTGGGACATCTCGCTGTTCCTCGGGACGTTCGGCCTCTTCACCACGATGTTCCTGCTCTTCTGCAGGTTCCTCCCCGTCATCGCCCTCTCCGAGGTGAAGGCGATCCTCCCAGCCGCCGATCCGCACCCGGCCCACGGCCCAGGTCACGACGGCCATGGGCACGACGACCATGGGCACGACGACCATCACCCCGCCGATCACGCATCGACGAAGGTGACGTCGACTGACGACGAGGCCGCACTCGTGTCGAAGCCCAAGAAGAAGAAGAAGAAGAAGGAGGTCCAGGGCAATGGCTGATCATTCCTCCTCATCCGGCGGGGCTCTGTCCGGCGGGGCCCTCTCCGCGCTGCTCGGCGAAGGAACCCCAGCGCCGGGTGAGACGTTCGGTGTCATGGGCATGTTCGACACGCCGGCGGATCTTTTTCACGCCTGCGAGAAGCTCCGCGACAAGGGCTACGTGCACTTCGATGCGCAGACGCCCTTCCCGGTGCACGGACTAGAAAAAGCGATGGGCCTCAAGCCCACGAAGATCCCGTACATCTCGCTGATGGGCGGGGCGGTCGGGCTCATCTCCGGCATCGCACTCACCTACTACTGCAACACCGACTACCCGCTGAACGTCGCCGGCAAGCCCCCCTTCAGCTGGCAGATCTACATCCCGATCTACTTCGAGCTGACCATCTTGCTCACCGCGCTGGCCACGTTCGTGGCCCTGTGGGCGATGTGTGGGCTCCCACGCTTTTTTCATCCGACGATGACTCACAAGTCCTTCTCGCGGACGACGACCGACGGCTTCTTCATCGTGGTCGAGGCGAAAGACGCCAAGTTCAACCTCGCGAAGACCGGCGCGCTCCTCACGGACCTCGGCGCGAAGGACGTGGAAGAGGTGCTCGCGTGAACCGCTCTCTTCTGCAGGCCGGTCTCGTCGGCGCGCTTGTCCTCACCTCGGCCGCCTTCGCCGGCTGCCGGGGTGAGCCGAGCGAGGACCCGCCGTTCCACCTCGTTCCCGACATGGACTGGCAGTCCAAGCGTCTTCCCCAGTCGGAGTCACCCAAGGACGACGACGGCAAGTTTCTCTTTGCCGACAAGCGATCCTCGCGACCGTTGGTCGCCGGGACCGTGGCGCTCGGCAAGCTCAAGGACGACGACGCGTTCTTTCGCGGCGTCGACGAGGGCGGCAAGCACGTGCGCCGCATGCCGATCGAGGCCGTGCTCGAAGCGACACACTCCAAGACGCTCGCCGACGTCGCGAAGCGCGGCGAAGACCGCTTCCACATTTACTGCACGCCCTGTCACGACAACTCGGGCGGCGGCAACGGCATCATCATCCAACGCGCCGCGGGCGGGTTCCCGCCGCCCACTCCGCTCTCGAGCGCGACGGTGAAGGACATGCCCGACGGGCAGCTTTTCGACGTCATCTCACACGGCGTGCGCAACATGCCGGGCTACGCGACGCAGATCCCCGAGGCCGACCGCTGGGCGATCACGCTCTGGGTGCGCGTCCTCTCCAAGAGCCAGGGCGCGACGATCGACGATGTCCCGTCGGGGACGCGCGGCTCCATCTCCGAGCCGGAAGCGGCCCCCATGAAAGAAGGTGGCAAGTGAGCGCCGCCGTCAAAAAGCTCCCCGCCGGCGATGGCCTCGTCCCCAAGGCGCAGGCGCAGGCGCTCGGTCGCATCTTCATGGCCTGCGCCGCCGTGGGCCTCGCGCTCTCGGCCGCCGGGTACCTCACCGACCCCAAACACTTCGCGCATTCGTGGCTGGTCGGCTTCGTCAACGTGTGGACGATCTGCATGGGCGGGCTCTTCTTCACGATCATCCACCACCTCACCAAGGCGAGCTGGTCGGTCGGCCCACGGCGCGTGATGGAGTGGCTTTCGCGGGGCCTGCCCGCCTGCGCCGTGGTGTTCCTTCCCATTCTCGCCTTTTCCAAGGACCTCTTCGTGTGGATGCGGCCAGAGGCCGCACATGACGAACTCATTCAATCGAAGACCGCCTACCTGAACCAGCCGTTTTTCCTGGTCCGCGTGGTTGTCTACTTCGGCCTGTGGATCCTCCTCTCGGCGTTCTTCGCCGGCAAGAGCCGCGCCCAGGATGCCTCTGGCGATCGCACGCTATCGGAGAGGATGCAGGCTCGCGCCGCGCCGTCGGCCGTGGTCTTCGCGCTGTCGATCACCTTCGCGGGCTTCGACTGGCTGATGAGCCTCGACCCGCACTGGTTCTCGACCATGTTCGGCGTCTACATCTTCGCCGGAGCCCTGGTCGGCTCACACGCGGTGCTGGCGCTCGCGACGCTGCGCATCAACAAGGAGCGCTGGGGCGGGGACGTCGTCACGACTGAACATCAACACGATGTCGGTAAATACCTGTTCGCCTGGGTCGTGTTCTGGGCCTACATCGGTTTCTCCCAGTTCATGCTCATCTGGTACGCGAACATCCCGGAAGAGACGATTTTCTACCGCCACCGCTGGGAGCACGGTTGGAGCGTCGTCAGCCTGACCCTGGTCATTGGACACTTCGTGTTGCCGTTCCTCATCCTTTTATCGCGCACCGCCAAGCGCACCGGAATCCTCGCTATCGGCGCGGTCCTCCTCCTGGCGATGCACTACGTCGATATCTATTGGCTGGTGATGCCGAGCTTCTCGCACCACTTCCATCCGAGCTGGATCGACCTGGGCGGGCTTCTGGCGCCGCTCGGCCTGGTCGGCACCTGGGTTTCGCGCCGCGTGCTCGTCGACCCGGTGGTTCCGATGAAGGATCCCTATCTCGCCGAGGCCATGAAGGCCGAGAACCTGGTCTGAGAGAGCGGCCATGGCTGACGACGACAACAAGGCTGGCGTACGGCCGACCAAGGCAATGAAAGACGCCCGTCGGTCCGACGAAGAAGCAGCACGTGAGATGCGCGAGCGAGACGAAGCCGCCGCGCTCACGGCGAAGGCCGCTGACGAGGAAGCTCAGATGAAGTCCAAGGCCGCAGACGAAGAAGCCGACTCCAAATCGAAGGAGGCCCTCGCGGCTGCCGCGGAGCTGGCTACAAAGGAAGCGGCGGAGGCCAAAGTGAAGCTGGAGGCCGATGCGGCGGAGTCGGCGCGCAAGCTGCGCGAGGACGACGCCGACGATTCGCCTCCTGCCGGTGCGGTCGCCGAGGCTCCCGTCGCCGAGGCTCCCGTCGCCGAGGCTCCCGTCGCCGAGGCTCCCGTCGCCGAGGCTCCCGTCGTCGAGACTGCTGCCGAGAAGAAGGACGCCGACGAGCAGCTCGGCCACAAGGTCTCCGACAAGAAGGACGACGCAGACACCAGCGAGGTGGTCGCCGCCGCGGCGAGCGATGAAGACGTTACCGCCGCCACGTCTCCCGTCGTCGAAGATCCGATTGAGCCACCCCACTCGTCCGATCCGGCGGGGGAAGACGACGAAGACGAGCACGATCATCAGGGCCACGCCGAAGTTGCAGCCCCCCACGTCGAGGATGAGGGCGATGAGCTTCCGCCCGAGCGTGACACGCCGAAGATGCGCGTCATCACCGGCGCCTTCATCGTCACCTCGCTCAGCGTCATCGTCCTGGTCCTCGGCACCCGAGAGCTCTTCCTCTCGATGCTGAACGGCGAGTACGAGCGGAAGGTCATGCGCCAGACGCAGCCCGCCTTGGCCGAGCTGCACGCGAAAGAGGAAGCGGCGCTCAGCAGCTATCGCTGGATTGATAAGTCCAAGGGCACCGTACGCGTTCCCGTCGCGCGGGCCAGCGAGCTGGTGCTCGCCGACTACGCGAAGCCACTTCCCGTGGAGCCGCCGCCGGCTCCCGCGCCGACTCCCACGGAGGCGGTACCCACCGACGCGATCCCTGGGGGCGAGCCGCCTGCCGGTGACGCGCCGAAGGACGCACCCAAGGAGGAGAAAAAGGACGAGAAAGCTGCGCCGCCGCCCGACGCTCCCCCGAAGAAGACCGCGCCGCCGCCTTCTCCCCCGAAGAATCCGAAGCCTGCGCCGCCCGCCCCTCCGCCTGGCGGAGGCGACCCCTATCCCTGAGTCCATCGCGACCCTATCCAACGACCCGGAAGCCCGAACCACCGTGACCTCACTCCGCCGCATTCCATTCGCGCTCGTGCTGGGCTTCGTCGCCCTGTGCGCGCTCGCGTGGCCGCAGCGAGCCGAGGCGCAGCGCGCACCGACGCTCGGCTCGATCGGACCGGACGCGCGGCCAGTGGTGAACAAGACGCCGACGGCGCTCGAGGAGATCGGGATCGAGGATCGCTCCGGCGTCCTGGTCCCGCTCGACATCCGCCTGACCAGCAGCGCAGGCAAAGGCGTAACGTTCGACGAGTACGTCGACGGCGAGCGACCGCTCCTCTTGGTGCTGGCCTACTACAGCTGTCCCCAGCTCTGCTCACTCGTCGTGAACGGACTGCTGGACGGCATGAAGTCCGCCAACTGGACTGCTGGGGACCAGTACCGCGTCCTCGTCGTGAGCTTCGATCCGCGCGACGGCCTCGAGCTCGCGCAGGAGAAGCAGAAGAACTACGTCGGCGCTTACGGCCGCGAGATGCCGAACCCGAAAGACGGCGCCCCGGGCGGCTTCGAATTCACCGTCGGCGCCGAGACCGAGGTTCGTCGCCTGGCCGACGCCGTCGGCTTCCACTACCGCTGGGACCCGGCGACCAACCAGTACGCCCACGCGGCTGGCGTCTTCGTCATTACGCCGCAAGGCAAGCTCGCCACGACGCTCACCGGCGTGAAGTTCGCCGGCGAAGAGCTCCAGAAGGAGCTGACCTCGGCCGACCAGAACCTGTCGCATGCCCCGCTCTCTGCGGTGTTGATGCGCTGTTACGTCTACGACGCGCGCGCCGGCAAGTACGTCGTCGATGCTCGCTTCATCATGAAGATCGCTGGTGGTGTTTGCGTCCTCGGACTCGCCGCCTTCGTCTTCCGTCTGACCCGCCGCCGCCCGCCTGGCCCCAAGGGCCCTCTGGTCCCTCTGGTCCCCGCCGGAGATGTAGCCGCGTGACGGCCCTTCAGTTTTCGACTCCGCGCACCCTTCGCGTCCTCACCGGAGCCACGTCGTGAGCAATCCTCCGAACATCCCGCCCATCACCGAAGACGGCTTCTGGTTGCCTGCACAGGCCTCCACCATTGCCGCGGAGACCGATCACACCTGGTGGGTGACCTACTGGATGTCGATCTTCTTCTTCTTTCTGGTCATCGTGCCGATGATCTACTTCGCCATCGTCCACAAGCGAAAGAGCGAGACGGAGAAGACGAGCCCCATCGATCACAGCATGAAGATCGAGATCGCATGGACGGTCCTGCCGACCGGCCTCCTTCTCTGGCTCTTCGCCCTCGGCGTGACAGGCTACGCCAACAGCCAGGTCGCGCCCGACAACTCGTACGAGATCAAAGTCACCGCGCAGATGTTCTCGTGGAGCTTTCAGTACCCCGATGGGACTGTGAGCGGCGAGCTCACCGTCCCCAAGGGTCGACCGGTCAAGCTGGTGATGAGCTCGCAGGACGTCATTCACAGCTTCTTCGTCGCGGAGTTCCGCGTGAAGCAGGACGTCGTCCCGGGTCTTTACACGACCCTCTGGTTCGAGGCGAACAAGACGATGGAGACAGCGCTGCAGTGCACCGAGTACTGCGGCGAAAAGCACTCCAACATGCTGACCAAGGTCACCGTGCTCGAGCCCAAGGACTTTCAGACCTGGATCGACAACGGTGGCACGATGGAGAAGATGCCGCCGGTCGAGTGGGGCGCCAAGCTCTACGCGTCTCGCGGTTGCGCCAACTGCCACAGCGTCGACGGCACCCGCGTCCAGGGTCCCACTTTCAAGGGCTTCTGGACCAAGGGTAGTGAAAAACTGACTGACGGCAGCACCGTCAAGATCGATGAAAACTACGTGCGCCAGAGCATCCTCGAGCCCGCGACGCAGATCGTCGAGGGTTACCCGAACGTGATGTCGGCCTACGCGGGTCAGCTACGCGACGAAGACATCGACGCGCTGATCGCTTGGCTCAAGACGCAGAACTGAGGAGGCAAGACATGTCGCGCAGCATCACCGCCGAAGAAGTCTCCCAGATTCCGCAATCGGGAGGCACCAACTACATCAACGCCGAGCAGGGCGTCTGGTCGTGGCTCACCACGGTCGACCACAAGCGCATCGCGCTCATGTACCTCGTGAGCACGCTCATCGCGTTCCTGATGGGCGGCTTCTTCGCCCTTCTGCTGCGCTTCGAGCTGCTCCACCCCGGCAAGGATCTGCTCGACGCCAAGGGGTACAACCAGGCCTTCACCCTGCACGGCGCGGTGATGGTCTTCCTCTTCGTCATCCCGTCCACCCCGGCCGTGCTCGGCAACTTCCTCCTGCCGATCATGCTCGGCGCGAAGGACGTCGCGTTCCCCAAGCTCAACCTGCTGAGCCTCTACCTCTACTGGACGGGCGCGCTCTTCACCCTGTCGTCGTTGGTCACCAGCGGCCTCGACACCGGGTGGACCTTCTACGTGCCGTTCAGCACGGCTGTCAGCGACACCAGCGTCATCGCCGTCACGTTCGGCGTCTTCATTCTGGGCTTCTCGTCGATTCTGACCGGCCTCAACTTCATCGTCACCGTTCACAAGCTGCGCGCCCCCGGCATCACCTGGTACCGATTGCCGCTCTTCTGCTGGGGCATCTACGCGACGAGCCTCGTACAGGTCCTCGCGACGCCGGTGCTGGCAATCACGCTGCTCCTCCTCATCTTCGAAAAGGTCGCCCAGATAGGCATCTTCAACCCGAAGCTCGGTGGCGACCCGGTGCTCTACCAGCACTTCTTCTGGTTTTATAGCCACCCCGCCGTCTACATCATGATCCTGCCAGGCATGGCGATCATCAGCGACGTGATCGCGGTGCATTCACACCGCCGGATCTTCGGCTACAAGGCCATCGCGTTCAGCTCGGTCGCCATCGCTCTTATCGGGTTCCTCGTGTGGGGCCACCACATGTTCACGTCCGGCCAGAGTGAGCTTGCCTCGGCGATATTCAGCTTTCTGACCTTCTTCGTTGCCATCCCCAGCGGCATCAAGGTCTTCAACTGGACGAGCACGATGTGGCGCGGCTCCATCGCGTGGAACACGCCGATGTTTTACGGAATGAGCTTCCTCTTCCTGTTCACCATCGGCGGGTTGACCGGCCTGTTCCTCGGCACGCTCAACGTCGATCTGCACCTGCACGACACGTACTTCGTCGTCGCGCACTTCCACTACGTCATGATGGGCGGCTCGGTCATCGCGTTCCTCGCCGGCCTCTTCCACTGGTGGCCCAAGATGACGGGCCGCATGTACAACGACTCGCTGGGGAAGCTTTCCTGCGTGATCGTGTTCATCGGCTTCAACATGACCTTCTTCACGCAGTTCTTCCTGGGAAGCCGTGGCATGCCGCGCCGCTACTACACCTATCTCGACCAGTTCCAGCCGCTACACGCTTTCTCGACCTACGGGTCGTGGGTGCTTGGTCTCGGTCTCATCCTCGGTCTCGTCACGCTGCTCGCCTCGCTCAAATCGGGCGCGAGGGCCCCGTCGAACCCGTGGGGCGCCAAGAGTCTGGAGTGGGAGACGCAGTCGCCTCCCATCACCGAGAATTTCAAGCGTACGCCACTCGTCACGCACGGGCCGTACGACTACGACACGACGGAGGACAAGTGAGCTCGGCCACTGCACTTTCGGCTGAGCAGGCGCCCTCGGGTGAACGTTCCCCTGACTTCCACGTCGGCCACCATTGGGACTCGGCGGACTCGCAGTTCGAGGCCGGGCGCATGGGCGTCTGGCTCTTCCTCGTCACCGAGATCCTGTTCTTCGGCGGCCTCTTCTGTGCGTTCTTCGTGTTCCGGAGCTGGTACTTCGACTCGTTCGTCGAGGCGCACAGTCACCTCGACTGGCACATGGGCGCGGTCAACACGGTCGTGCTCATCTTCTCGAGCCTGACGATGGCGCTCGCGGTTCGCTCCGCACAGACCAACAACAAGGCGCGCACCGTCCAGATGCTGGTGGTGACGCTGGTCTGCGCGGCGATCTTCCTCGTGGTGAAGTACTTCGAGTACTCCCACAAGATTCACGACGGCCTGCTCCCGGGCGGCCTTTTCCACGCGACGGGTTTCGTTACCGACCACCCGCAGATGTTCTTCTCCGTCTACTTCATGATGACGGGCGTCCACGGTCTCCACGTCGTCATCGGTATGGGTTTGATGCTGTGGATCCTGATCCGCGCAAACCGCGGCGAGTTCTCTCAGCGCTACTACGCACCGGTCGAGGGCGTGGGCCTGTATTGGCATCTCGTCGACCTCGTCTGGATCTATCTCTTTCCGCTGCTCTACTTGGTCGGCTGAGGGCGCCATGTCTCAAGACGCACACGCAGATCACACGTCCGTGCCTCACGCTGCCGGCCACGCTCACGGCGCTGCCGGCCACGCTCACGGCGCTGCCGGCCACGCTCACGGCGGTCCGGATCACGTCCCGCACGTCTCGCCACTATCGCTCTATCTCAAGACGTTCGGCGCCTTGATGTTGCTGACGATCATCACGGTGGGCGTCAGCCGAATCCATCTCGGTACGACCACCAACCTTGTCATCGCGATGTTCATTGCGACGATCAAGGCGACCGTGGTGGCCGCGCTCTTCATGCATCTGTTGACCGACAAGCGATTTCACACGGTTATCTTGCTGTCGTCGCTCGTCTTCCTGGCGATCTTCATCTCGTTCACGATGTTCGACACGAACTCGCGTGGGCGTGCCGAGGCGATCGAGCACGAGCGGCCCCACGACAGCGCCAAGCCTTGGGAAATCCGCGCGGCGAAGCCCGCGGCGGTTCCGAGTGAAGCCAAGAAGCACTGACGACCAACGAGCAATGACGACAAGGGCGCGCGGCGCGCCCGCGGTTGGTTCCGGCCCGTGCCTCCCACAGAAGAGAGCGGGCCTTTGACGTCTCCAGTCGGAAGTGACGGCGAGCGACCTCCGACGAGTGAGGCGACGCGGGGAAGCCTGCCGGGGCCGCCTGCGCTCGACGGGCAGGAGGCCGTGGTCGTGGGCGGTCGGCCCTTCTCGGAAGATCCGGCGGCGCGTTGGTTGGTCTGGCTTCGCTGGGTGGCCCTGATTGGCATGGCCGCGACGATCGCGGTGGCGGAAAGCATCGTAGGTGGGCTGCGGCTGGCGCAGCTCGGTCTGACGCTCGGCTGCATCGCGACGACGAACCTCGTCTGGTGGATCCTCATTCGCCGTTCTCCCGGAGAGCCGGTTGCGCCACCCCGCGAGGGCACCGCTTCCATGGCGCGACGTTGGGTCGAGCCTCAGCTCGTCGCCGATGTGGTCGGGCTGACCATCGTCCTGTGGTTCGCCGGAGGCGTGTCGAACCCTTTCGCCGCCTTCCTCACGTTCCAGATCGCGCTCGCCGGCCTGCTCTCCACGCCCCGCGTCACGGTCGGCGTGGCCTCGCTCACCATTGTCGCGCTCGGAATCCTGACGCTCGCCGAACCGCTGCCGACCATCTCGTCGTGGCAGGAGCGCTTCGCTGCGGTGGTGTCCCTCAGCACGCTCAGCGCGCTGCTCAGCGCCTTCGTTGCCGTCTACGCGCAGCGCCTCGATCAAATGCGCAGGTGGCACGCCCAGAGCGAGAAGCTTGCGACGCTCGGACGCCTGGTCGGCTCGATGTCGCATGAGCTCAACACGCCCCTGTCGACCATCCTCCTCCTGGCGCGCGATCTCGAGGAGTTCGGCGGGGAGATGAGCTCGAAGGAGTCGCAAGGTTTGATTCGCAGCATCCACGAGGAGGCCGAGCGCGGCAGCCGCATCATCGGCCTCGTGCGCGGCCACGTCGTTCCTGACGAGATGAGCGAGCCGGTCGAGCTCGCGACGTTCGTGAAGGAGTTCGTGACCTCGGAGCTGGATCGGTTGGGGTTCCAAGGAGAGCGCGTCTTCCGCTGCGAGGAGCCCATCGTTGCGTACGTGGTCCTTCCCGCGCTCGGGCAGGTTCTGGTCAACGTCCTGCGCAATGCGACCGAGGCCAGCGTGCTGGGCCGCCGCCGCCGCATCACCATCGAGGTCGCGCGGGTGGGTCAACGCGCCGAGATCCGAGTGGAGGATCGTGGCCCCGGCTTTTCCCCCGAGATCCTCGGACGATTGGGCGAGCCGTTCCAGACGACCAAGCGCGGCGGGATGGGTCTCGGGCTCTATCTCAGCGGCGAGCTGGCCCGCCAGATGGGCGGTGCGCTACGGGTCCAGACGGCGCCGAGCGGTGGCGCGCGTGTGACTCTCAACATTGACGCGAGAGGCCCTGGGGGCGAGCCTGAGTGGGAAAACGTGGACTGACCGTCGCCATGCGCAAGATTGCCTCCGCCCTGCTCGTCGACGACGACGACGCCTTCCGCCGCGCGCTGCAGGGCGCACTGCGCCGGCGTGGGGTCAAGGCAATCACCGCGGCCACGGTCGACGAAGGCCTCGTCCTCGCGGGCGACGAGGTCGTCGATCTGGTGGTCCTCGACCAGCGCATGCCGGCTGGTGATGGGCTCGCCGCGATCGCACGCTTTCGCGAGGCGTGTCCCGATTCGATCATCGTGATGCTGACTGGGTTCGGCGACATCCCGCTGACGGTCGCGGCCATGCGTGAAGGCGCCAACACGCTGCTCACCAAGCCGATCGACGCCGATCGCCTGTTGCGCGAAGCGTCGATCCTCGGCGAACGGGCCCGCGAGGCCGATGGCACACCCGCATCGACCGGCCCGCGCAGTTATCGCCTGGACGACATCGAGCGGCGAACCATCGAGGCGGCGCTGCACGACTCGGGCGGCGTGGTGGCGACGGCGGCGAAGATGCTCGGGATCGATCGGCGGACGCTGCAGCGGAAGCTGCGGCGACAGGGGTAGGCGAGGCTCGACGCGCTCAGCGCTGCTGCTGCGCGCCGACCATGCGGAGCGCCTCTTCGAGCCGCTGCCGTGCTTCGTGGGTCGCGCCATTTGCCGCGAGGGCCTGCGCCTCCTTGGCGATCGCGATGGCGGCTTCCGCCTTGCGCGCCTTGGCCTCTTCGTCCTCGGCGGCGGCGAGGAGCTGCTTGGCCGATTCGCGCATGCTGCCAGCCGCGGTCAGGTGGGTCTCGCGCTCGAGGCGGATGCGATCCAGCGCCCGCACCCACTCGGATCCGGTCACTGCCGCCATCGCCTGGACGGTCGGCTTGCCACCCGTCCCAGCGCCAATCGGCTGCGAGGGTGCGGCGGGCGGGGCCGACCGATGACCGTGAGGATCGCTCACCTGCGGCGGGCGCGGCGAGTCGCGTGACGGAAGCGGCGGCGGACCCTTGCTGCGGCTCGGCGTGGGCGTCAGCTGCGTGTTCGCCGGCGGTGGCGCACCCAAGGTCGGTCCGACGGTGCCGGCGGGCGGGGGCGGGTTGCTGCGCTGGGTCGTCGGTCGCGCCCCGAGGTCGGTTGCCGGCACCGGGATCCGCGCTGCGCGGTTCTCTCCCGATCGCGCCAGCGCCTTCATCAGCTCGTGCGGCAGCTCGCTCCGCCGCATCGCGATCGTCGGGATCTCCTCGCTGTCCTCCTCGAACAGCGTGGGCGCGTCGATGATCGATTGGCCTCCTTGGGGGGGCGGCTCGCTCGCCGTCTCGGGCGAGCGGGGAGGCGGCCGGCTCGAAGCACGGGGGTTGCGTGGCGCTTCGCCGCCCCGCGGGACTGACTGCCCCGTGGAGCTCGGCGGGTTGGGACTGGAGTCCGCGCGCCGGCGGCGGGGGAGCTGGCGCTCCACCTGCGTCACCTCGGCGCGACTCTTCTCGCTCACGCGCGGCGGCTTCGGCGCCGACGGACCGGATGCCGACGGCGCGCTGCGACCGGGGAACGATGGCGCGGGCCTCGGCCCCGCCTCGATCGGCGCGCGCCCCGCGATGGCGCGCTCGAACCAGTTCATCTGGCGCATCCCGTTGCGTCGGATGAAGCGACCCAGAGCGACGTCGTTGTCTTCCGTCCAGCCGTGCGCATACAACCACGCGCCGAGCTCACGGACCACGTCGTGCGCTGCTTGCCAGCGCGCTGCGGGATCCTTGTCGAGGCAGCGCATGACCGTGCGCGCAAGGTTCCGATCGAGCTTTGGGCGCAGCGTCAGCATGTCCGCCGGGGGCTCGCGGACGATCTTCTGAACGGTCTCCAGATCGTTGTGCCCTGAGAAGGGCAGCTTGCGCGTGAGCATCTCGTAGAGGATCACGCCCAGCGAGAAGAGGTCGCTCCGGTGGTCCACGCTCTCGCCCCGCACTTCTTCGGGCGACACGTGGGACGTCGGGCGGTTGGGGAGGCTGCTGGCCGTCGAGCTCGAAAGACGTTGCTTGGCCTTGGCAAGACCGAAGTCCGCGATCTTCACGTCGCCCTGGAAGCCCAAGAGCACGTTCGACGGCGTGAGGTTGCGGTGGATGAGGGACAGCGGCTCGCCGCGGTCCGAGCGAAGATCGTGGGCGGCGCCGAGGCCGCGCGCGATCGACGTGCCGATGTGGACGGCGAGGCGTTCGGTGAAGTCTTCGCCGGTGTCGAACACCGTCTTCATCAGGCGCGCCAGGGACACGCCCTGCACGAGCTCGACGGCCAGATAGCTGCCACCCTCGTCCGTTCCCCAGCCGATGACACGCACCACATTTTCGTGGTGCAGCGCCGACGTCATCCACACCTCGTCGAGGAAGCGCTTGGAGAGGACGGGGTCGTCTTTCAGCTCAGGCTGGAGGCGTTTGACCGCGAGGAGCTCGCCTTGCGCGTAGGGGCCGAGGGATCGGCACAGGTCGACCCGTGTCGTCGATCCCACGGCGATCTCGGCAAGAAGCTCGAGCTTCAAGCGGCCGACGGCAGGGCGCTCGTCAGAAGACATGCCGCAGAGCAATGTAACAGGGCTTGGCCCTCCTAGGAGGGCGCTGGTTTTCGCCGATACCGCCCGCGATCCCGGCAGCGCGCGTGCTCACGTCCAAGGAGGACGCTCCGCGCGACGCGCCAGCGGCCTCGCTCGGTCTCGACGCGCCGTCATCGGCTTGGCCAGGCGCCCTCCTACTTCGGAGGACCTGGTCTGCATTTCCCAGCGCCCTCCCAGGCGCTCGCGTTCCCCCGAGAGCCAACCTACGCTCCACGCCCACATCGTGCGTCGAGGCAGCGTGCTGCCCTTGACGCTCGGCGCGCCTTCGTAGACCTTTTCAGGCCATGCCTGTCGCAGATGCGAAGACCCTCGAGCGGGTTGCCCAGGGTCTCAAGCGTTCGGGGTCGATCCTCGCGCAAGCTGCGACGGTGTACGGCGCGAAGCCCGAACAGCCCGAGGCCACGCCCGGAACGGGCTTCGATCCCGTGGCAGCAGCGCTCTTCGAGGCGCTGATCGAAGGCGCCTACCTCGTCGCCAGCGCCGACGGTGTGGTCGACGACGAGGAGCGCGCCGCCTTCGAGCAGGTCGTGGCGAGCGCCTCGGCGACCGGTGCGCGGGTGCAAACGACCGGCGGTCAGGTGCATGCGCTCCTCGAAGACCTTCACGAGTCTCTTCGGGAAGACGGTCTCGAGCGGCGCGTCGAGATCGTGACGCGCTCGGTCACGCGACCCGAGCACCGGACCGAGGTGCTCCGCGTCGCCGCGCTGGTGGCGCAGATCTCCGGCGGCGTGAGCGCTCCCGAGCGCGCCATCATGGAGAAGCTCGCCGTCGGCCTCGAGCTGACCAACGGCGACGTGGATCAAGCCATCGCCGGTGCGACCTTGGCCCTCGCGGACTGAGGCTTTCGCCGCGTTGCGGCGCCTTTTTCGCTCGCGCCCCGCGCCCCACGCCCTGCGGACGGGCTTTGTGCACTCAGGATGTTCGACTAGGGTCCGACCCATGTCGACGCAGCCCCTCCACGTCGCGAAGCCGGCTTCTCATGCGCCGGTGTCTTCCGCTGCGGCTCTGTCCGCTCCGGCGCCGGCGAATCATGTCGGGTTGGAACAGATCGCGGCGCAACGCAGCGCCGCGCGTCGCCCGACCGATGCGCGCGACGAGGACGTCGTGCACGTCCTGCGTGACGACGGCTCGCTCGACCCGGCGACCGATCCCGGCCTCCCCAAGGCAGATGTCGTCGCGCTCTTCGAGATGATGTTGCGCGTGCGCATCCTCGACGACCGTCTGGTCACGCTGCAGCGCCAGGGGCGCATCGGCTTCCACATCGGGTCGCTCGGCGAAGAGGCGGCGATCCTCGGCAGCGCGTTCGCGCTGCGCGATCAGGACTGGATCTTCCCCTGCTACCGCGAGTTCGGCGCGGCGCTGTGGCGCGGCATGCCGCTCCAGAGCTACGTCGACAACATGTTCGGCAACGCGAACGACACGGCCAAGGGTCGGCAGATGCCGGACCACTACTGCTACCGCAAGGCGAAGTTCACCTCGATAAGCTCGCCCATCGGCACCCAGATCACGCAAGCGGTCGGCTTCTCCTGGGCCGCCAAGATGAAGAAGGACGATCTGGTCACCCTCGCCTACCTCGGCGAGGGCGCGACCAGCTCCAACGAGTTCCACAACGGGATGAACTTCGGCGGCGTCTTCAAGACCCCCACGGTGTTCTTCTGCCGCAACAACGGCTGGGCGATCAGCGTCCCCACCGAGCGTCAGACCGCCAGCGCGACCTTCGCGGAGAAGGGCGTTGCGTACGGTGTTCCCGGCGTGCGGGTCGACGGCAACGACATCTTCGCAGTTGTGAAGGTGACGCGCGAAGCGGTCGCGCGCGCCGCGCGCGGCGATGGCCCGACCCTGATCGAAGCGATGACCTACCGCCTCTCCGGACACTCCACCAGCGATGATCCGAAGGCGTACCGCCCCGAGCCGTCGCTCGAGCCTTGGCGCGCGCTCGACCCGCTGGCGCGCCTGCGCCAGCACCTCAAGCTCACCTACAACTGGGACGAGTCGAGCGAGAAGCAGCTGGAGGCGGACCTCGATGCGCGGCTGAAGGAAGCCATCAAAAACGCCGAGGCGACGCCCGCTCCGTCGCTCGAGTCGATGTTCGAGGACGTCTTCGCGCAGGTGCCGTGGCACCTGCGCGAGCAGCGCGACGAGCTGGTGCGCGGCCCGCGCGCCGCCAAGCACTGACCCGCCTTCTTCCCCCGACCCGCCGCCGCCTCCATCATCCGCGACCGCGCCCCCCGCGCGGTCCGTCGCGCCCACCGAGCCCGCGAGATCTTCCGCAGCCTGCGGAAACAGGAACACCTTCCGATGACGCAGATGAACATGGTCCAGGCCATCAACGATGCCCTCCGTCTCGAGATGCGGCGGGACAATCGCGTGGTCATCCTCGGTGAAGACGTCGGCAAGGTCGGTGGCGTCTTCCGCGTGACGGCTGGGCTCTTCGACGAGTTCGGCGACGACCGCGTGATCGACACGCCGCTCTCCGAAGGCGGCATCATCGGCACCGCGATCGGCATGGCGCTCTATGGGCTGGTTCCCATCCCGGAGATCCAGTTCGCCGACTTCATCTTCCCCGCCTACGACCAGATCGTCAGCGAGCTCGCGAAGTACCGCTACCGCTCGGGCGGCGAGTACCCGGCCAACATGGTGATTCGCACGCCGGTCGGCGGCGGCATCCGCGGCGGCCAATATCACTCGCAGTCGCCAGAGTCGCAGTTCATCCACGTCGCGGGCCTCAAGGTCGTCTGTCCGTCGACTCCGGCCGACGCCAAGGGGCTTCTGCTGGCGTCGATCCGCGACCCCGATCCGGTCATGTTCTTCGAGCCGAAGCGCATCTACCGCGCGGCCAAGGGTGACGTCCCCGAAGGCGACTACATCGTTCCCCTGGGTGAGGCACGCCTCGCTCGCGAAGGGCAGAACGTCACGGTCATCACGTGGGGTGCCATGGTCTACGAGGCGCTCGACGCCGCGAACAAGGCGAGCGCCGAGGGCGTCGAGTGCGACGTCATCGATCTGCGCACGCTGTGGCCGCTCGACATCGACTCCATCGTCAAGAGCGTGACCAAGACCGGTCGCGTCGTGGTGGTGCACGAGGCCCCCAAGAGCTGCGGGCTCGGCTCCGAGATCGTCGCGCTCATCAACGAGAAGTGCTTTCTCAATCTCGAAGCGCCTCCCGTTCGGGTGACCGGCTTCGACACGCCGTTCCCGTACACGCTCGAGAACGAATATCTACCGCTGTCGCATCGCATCCTGCCGGCGCTTCTGGCAACGGCTCGGTACTGAACCATGCCCATCTCGAGAACCGCAGCTTCCGTGATGCTCCGTTTCGGCCTGCGGTGCGTGCTCACGTACAGGAAGTACGCTCCGCGCGCTCCTCGGCCAAAGCCTCGCCTGACGAAAGCTGCGGTTCCCGATTTGGGCACGGTTTAATCGTAAGACGTCGGCTTTCCAGGGATTTCCGGAGACGATGGTATGAGCACCTACGAGTTCAAGCTCCCCGACATCGGCGAGGGCGTGACCGAGGGAGAGATCGTCAAGTGGCTGGTGAGCCCGGGCGATCGCGTGGCCGAAGACCAGCCGATGGTCGAGGTCATGACCGACAAGGCGACGGTCACGATCACCTCGCCCAAGGCCGGCACGATCACCGAGACGCGCGGCGCCGTGGGCGCGGTGGTTCCGGTGCACGGCGTCCTGGTGGTCTACGATCTCGGGGGTAGCCCCAGCGCTGGCACACCGCCGGTCGCATCAGCTGCCGCAGCACCGGCAGCGGCGATGAGCGCTCAGGTCAAGAAGGATGATGGCCCGGCTGCGACTGCGGTTGGCGACATCAAGGAAGACCTGCCCGGCATGCAGATCTTCGCCAAGGCGCCGAAGGCTGCCGCTCCCCCCGCGCTGACGACCTACTTCAACGACAAGCCTCTGGCCACGCCGGCGACCCGCAAGCTCGCCCGCGATCTCGGCGTCGATCTGCGCACCGTGGCGCCGACCGGTCCGAAGGGTCGGGTCTCGAAGGACGACGTGCAGAGCACGCGTCTCGGTGGTCGTGGTCACACGGCGGAAATCCAGCTTGACCAGGCGAGTCGGAGCGCCCCGCCGGCGGCGGCGGCCCGCACCGCCCAGTCGATCCCGCGCTCGTCCTCCAGCCATGGCGCGGAGGAAGACGAGCGCATCCCGCTGCGCGGCGTGCGCAAGCGCATCTTCGACGGGATGACGCGCTCGAAGCACACCGCGGCGCATTTCACCTTCGTGGAGGAGTGCGACGCGACCGACCTCAAGGCGTTGCGCGAGCGTCTCAAGCCGCAGGCCGAGCGTTCGGGCGTGAAGCTCAGCTTCCTGCCCTTCATCGCCAAGGCCGTCGTCGCGGCGCTGCGCAAGCACCCCACGCTCAACTCGGCGTTCGACGAGTCGACCAACGAAATCGTCGTCCGCCGCGGGATCCACCTGGGTATCGCCGCCTCTACCGACGCGGGGCTCATCGTTCCCGTCGTGCGCGATGCCGACCGCAAGAGCATCCTGGACATCGCCCGCGACATCCAACGCCTCGGCGAAGACGCGAAGGCCGGCAAGGTTCGGGGTGAAGACCTCGGCGGCTCGACCTTCACCATCACCTCGCTGGGGGCGCAGGGTGGTCTCTTCGCGACGCCGATCCTCAACCACCCCGAGGTGGGCATCCTCGGCGTCCACCAGATCAAGCAGAAGCCGGTGGTACGCGATGGGCAAATCGTCGTGGGCGACGTGATGCTCCTGTCCCTTTCGTTCGATCACCGCATCATCGATGGCCACATCGGCGCGGCGTTCGCCTACGAGATCATCGGCTACCTCGAAAACCCCGACCGGCTCTTCCTGGAGAGCTGAGGGGCCGCCCGGAAGGTCGTCACCGAGCCGTCACCTGGCTCGGGCGCCGTCCGGCATGAGCTCGGGCGATTCTTCGCCCCCGGGTGTTCGGGCCCTTCGGGGCGATTGACGGCCGATGCCGCGAAGGCCAGCATGCCGGAGATGATTTTCGGCCTCGACACGGCCCGTGGGAGCCGTGCCCTGTCGCGTGTCCGCGCGGCGGTGACGGCCCTCGCTCTCGCAGGGTCGGTTTGCGCTTTCGCGCCTTCCATCGCTCATGCGGCGCCCGATGCGGCGAAGGTCCGCACCGCCGCTGAAGAGTTCGATGAGGCGGTGCGCCTCTACAAGCAGAAGGAGTTCGCCTCGGCGGCGAGCCACTTCGAGTCTGCCGATGCCGCGGTGGCGAGCCCCAAAGCGCTCCGCCTCGCGATCAAGTCTCGGCTCGAGGCGGGGCAGAATTCGCGCGCCGCGACGCTGGCTGCCTATGCGCTCGACAACTATCCGTCGGATCAAGAGACGGCGCAGACCGCGCGCGAGACCCTCGACAAGCTGAAGCCGTCTCTGCAGGAAGTGAAGGTCAGCTGCGCCTCGCTCTGCATCCTGTCGATGGGCGCCAGCTCCGCCGGCGAGGCCGCGCGCAGCGTCCACGGCAAGCCCAACACCCGGTGGACGGTCTACGTCGATCCAGGCAAGGCCACGATCAGCGCGAGCTTCATCGGCGATCTGCCGGGAGGCGAGAAGGGCGTCGAAGCCGTCGGCGGGACCAGCGTCGACGTCCGCTTCGAGCCGTCGTCGGGCGCGGCTCCGGTCGTTCCGCCGCCGGCGGGCAAGAAGCCGAAGCCGCCGCCGCCGACCGAGCCTCCTCCGAAGGACGACACCGACCGCGGTGGCATTTCTCCCATCTTCTTCATCAGCGGCGCGGTCCTCACCGCCGCAGCTGGCGGCATCACGATCTGGAGCGGCCTCGACGCGACGAACAACCCCGGCAAAGACGCTGTTGTCTCGGGCTGCGTGGGCCAAGGCACCGAATGTGCGCTCTACCAGGACGGCCTTGCCGCCGAGATGCGCACCAACGTCCTCATCGGCGTCACCGCCGGGCTCGGCGCTACGACGCTCGTCCTGGCGATCCTCACCGACTGGGACGGCGACTCCGAGCCCAGCGCTTCGGTGGGCGGGGTGAAGCTCGCCGCTCCCGCGGTCGCAGCTGGGCCCGATCACGGCGCCGTCTCCTTGCACGGACGTTTCTGAGGGATCGGGCGCCGTGGCGAAGGTCAAGCTCCTCGATCCCACCGACCAGCGGCGCAAGCTCGATCGTTACGAGCTGATCGGCGAAATCGCGACCGGCGGCATGGCCACGGTCTTCCTCGCACGCCTCGGCGGCGTCGGCGGGTTCCAGCGCTTCGTCGCGATCAAACGACTGCATCCGCACCTCGGAAGCGAGCCGGAGTTCGTCGAGATGTTCCTCGACGAAGCGCGTCTCGCCGCGCTCATTCATCACCCCAACGTCGTCCCCATCCTCGAGGTGGGCACCAGCGACAGCGGCTACTACCTCGTGATGGAGTACGTCGAGGGTGACACCCTCGCGCGCATCGTCTCGCGCTCCATGGCCGGCGGTCAGCTCCCGCATCGCGCACCGCTGCTCCGCATCCTCCTCGACTCGCTGCACGGTCTGCACGCGGCGCACGAGCTGTCTGACGAGCGCAATCAGCTTCTCGGCTTGGTGCATCGCGACGTCTCGCCGCAGAACATCCTGGTCGGCATCGACGGCACGGCGCGCCTCACCGACTTCGGCGTTGCGCGCGCGACGAGCCGCCTGTCTTTCACGTCGGACGGCAAGCTCAAGGGCAAGCTCGCGTACATGTCGCCCGAGCAGGCCCGTGGCGACGAGCTCGACCGTCGCAGCGACGTCTTCGCGATGGGCGTCGTCATCTGGGAGACCCTGGTGGGCCGCCGGCTCTTCAAAGCCGAGACAGAGGCGGGAACGCTGCAGCGCATCCTCGTCGAGCCGGTGCGCAAGCCGAGCGAAATGCTCTCGACGATCCCGCGGATCTACGACGACGTCGTCCTGCGCGCGCTGGATCGCGACACGCGCTCCCGCTTCCAGAGCGCGGCCGATCTCGCCGACGCGCTCGAGAAGGTGGCGCGCGACACCGACGGCATCGCCTCCCCCCGCGAGGTCGCATCCTACGTTCAGACCCTGCTCGGTCAGGAGCTCGGCGCGCAGCGGGAGAGCGTTCGCGCCTGGCTCGCACAGAGTGACACCAGCCACCCGTCGATCACGCCGAGCCGGCTCGCTCGTCTCCATCCCGACCGCACCAGCACGCCGCCGCCACCCGCGGCGCCGGCTTCGGGGCGAGGCGAGGCGATGCCGATGCGCGACGTGACGGTGCGCGTACCGCTCGACAAGGCGGCGGCCGACGCCGCTGCCAAGCTCGCCCGCCCGTCCCCACCCACGCCTACGCCCCAAAGCTCACCGACCCTGATTGGACAGGGCGCGCCGCCACCCTCGCTCGAAGACACTGACTTCGAGACCGAAAAGACACACACGCGTTCGAGCGAGCCGCGGCAGGGCTCGCCCATCCAGCCGTGGAACGACGGCGCCGCCACGCACGCGATGGCGACCGTCACGGCGAGCGGTGCTCCTCCCCCCGATCTCGACGATCTGCCGACCCACGCGCTTCCCCATCACCGTGGCGAGCAACCCTCGGGGTCGAGTGTCACCCCAGGGGGTGTCGCGATTCCGCCGGGCGCGCTCGCGCCTCCGATGATGCGCGACCCGCTCCTCGACGACGACCCGTTCCCTCGCGAGAAGAAGGGCAAGCGCTGGCTCGTTCTCGTCGCGGCCGCGGTCCTCGTCTTTTGCGGCGGCCTCCTGTGGATTCGGATGACGCCGGAGCAGGTGACGAGCACGCCCACCGTCACCGTCGGCACCAACCCGACGTCCAAAGTCGAGCCGACCAGCGCCGCGCCCCGGATCGAACCCACCACCGATCCATCGGCCGATCCAGCGAGCAGCGCGGAAGCGCCAGGGTCGGCGACGTCCGACGCATCCTCCGCACCCAACGTGCCGACACGTCCGCAGACCGGTCGTCCGACTTCGCGTCCCCCGAAGCCGACGACAGCGCCCACCGCAGAGCCGCCGAAGAAGCCCGAAGAGGATCTGACCTCGCCGTACAAGTAGCGGGTTGCGTCTGCGAGGTGCCGCCTCCAACCAGCCGGGCGAGCGGGGAAGTGCGAAGTGCCGACTCAGGGCCGGTCCGTCAGCGCGAGGGTCGCTATGGCATCGGCTCTGGGTCTTGCGGCGCTTCGGGCTGGGGCGCTGCGGGTTGCGGCGCTTCGGGCTGGGGCGCTGCGGGTTGCGGCGCTGCGGGTTGCGGCGCTGCGGGTTGCGGCGCTGCGGGTTGCGGCGCTGCGGGTTGCGGCGGATACGCACGGGGTGCGACGGGCGCCGGTGCGCCCGGTAACGCGGACGGGGCGAGCTG
>Ga0105046_10001140_pt1 | contig 40120 bp, 38 predicted proteins | sample MAT03_FD_78385 | JGI IMG/M metagenome (GOLD analysis project Ga0105046, IMG submission 78385) | Freshwater microbial communities from Lake Fryxell liftoff mats and glacier meltwater in Antarctica - MAT-03 (megahit assembly) | ecosystem: Environmental > Aquatic > Freshwater > Ice > Liftoff... | reverse complement strand
TGCTCTGCCCGCCCGCGACACTGCTGGCACAGATGGCTTGGGCCGCCCGGGGAACCCCGCTTCTCCTCGGCGCGCAGGACTGCCACGCCAAAGCCTCGGGCGCGCACACAGGCGACATTTCGGCGATGATGCTGGAGGAGGCCGGGGCGAGCCACGTGATCGTCGGCCATTCCGAGAGGCGCTCGGATCACGCTGAAACGGACGCCGCAGTCAACGCGAAGGCCGCGGCGGCGGCCCGCGCAGGGCTGATCGCGATCATGTGCATCGGCGAGACGGAGGCAGAGCGGAACGCAGGCGCTACGCTGGACGTGATTGGCCGACAGCTGGACGGATCGCTACCCGAAGGGGCGACGGCGGCGAACATCGTTGTGGCCTATGAGCCGGTCTGGGCCATCGGCACCGGACGTACACCCACCCTGGCCGAGATTGCCGAAGTGCACGGCTTCATCCGCATGCGCCTGTCTGGCCAGATCGGGGCAGAGGCTGCCGGGGTGCGGCTCTTGTACGGCGGCTCGGTCAAACCGTCGAACGCGGCCGAGATCTTCGCTCTGCCGCATGTGGACGGGGCGCTCGTGGGCGGGGCAAGCCTGAAGGCTGCGGATTTCGGCGCCATCGTTGCGGCCCTTTCCGCCGCATGAGTCGGCCCGCGCGTCGTCATTGGAACAGCTGACCGGCACGGGCCGGGCCAGCTTTGCGCAAAAAGAGGCCAAGACGTGATATCTTTTCCCCGGGCTGGCAGCACCCTTGGCGCGAATGTGCTGTGTACCCTGTCGATGATCATCTGGTCGGCGGGCATTCTGGCCGCAGATTTCCTCATTCCGCATGTGCCGGCCCTCCAGCTTTCGGCAGCCCGAATTGGACTGGCGGTGGCTGTCCTGTTGCCGCTGTGGTGGATCATCGAGCGCGACCGTGCGCGGATTACCGGGGGTGAGTGGCTGCGGGGCCTGGGGATCGGCGCGATGCTGGGGCTCGGGGCGCTGTGCCTTCTGCTCGGTCAGGGGATGACGGATGCTGTGACGGTGGCGGTAATCTCTGCCTCGATGCCCGTCATCGGGATCGCACTGGAGGTGGTGCTCGATGGCCGGCGGATCACGGCGGGTATCGTGATCGGCGTGGTACTGAGCCTTGTAGGTGGGGCGGTTACCCTGCTGAACAAGCTCGGCGGGCTGCAGGTGGGCCTGGGGGCGGCCTTGTGCTTTTTGTCGATCCTGTCCTTCACACTCGGCTCGCGGCTGACTGTCACGGCCTTTCCGCGCCTGACGCCCCTTGGCAGAACCACTGTCACGCTCACGGGCGGGGCGGTGGTCAGCATCCTCGTCGCGGGGGTGGCGCTGGCATTGGATGATGCCCGGCCGGATTGGGCGGCCCTTGGCTGGCGTGAATTCGGTGCGCTCCTGGTCTTTGCCATCGGGGGGTTGGCCATCAGCCAGATCCTGTGGGTCGTGGCGGTGGGACGGCTGGGTATCGGCCTGTCGTCGCTGCACATCAACCTCACGCCCTTCTACGTCATGGCGATCCTGTTTGCGCTCGGCGGCAGCTGGAACTGGATGCAGGCGCTTGGCGCCGCCGTCGTCGGGGTGGGTGTGCTGGTGGCGCAGGGGGTGATCGCGCTTCCGGCGCGGCGGGGGCGCGGATGACAGAGCTCAGCGTACTTAGCCAATCGCCCGTCGACGCGGCCTTCGTGCAGAACCCTTACCCGTTTTATGAGCGCGCCCGCACTCAAGGGCCGTTCTTCCGCTGGCAAGAGTATGGACTGGTCGCCACCACGTCGGCTGCCGCGACCAATGTGATCTTTCGCGACCGCCGCTTTGGCCGCGAAGCGCCACCCGAATGCGCGCCGGTGATCCCGGACCATCTGCGCCCCTTCTTCGCCGTCGAGGCGCATTCGATGCTGGAGCTGGAGCCGCCGCGCCACACGCGGCTGCGCAGTCTCGTGCTGCGCGCCTTCACCTCCCGCCGGATCGCCGCGCTGGAGCCGGAGATCGCAACCCTCGTCCATCTGCTGATCGATGACATCCCTATTGGCACACCCTTCGACCTTCTGCCCCGCTTTGCCCAGCCCCTGCCCGTCCGGATCATCGCGCGCCTTCTGGGTGTGCCGGAGGAGATGGCGGGCGACCTCTTGTGCTGGTCAAACGCGATGGTTGGCATGTATATGGCCGGACGCACCCGCGCGGTGGAAGACCGCGCCATGGCCGCAACCGAGGCCTTCGTGGACTTCCTGCGCGGTTATGTCGAAAAGCGCCGCGCCCGCCCTGCCGATGATCTGATCACCCATCTGATCGCCGCCGAAGCCGACGGCGACCGGCTGTCAACCGAAGAGCTGATAACCACCTGCATCCTCCTGCTGAACGCGGGCCATGAGGCCACGGTCCATACGATCGGCAACGGCGTCAAGACCCTGCTTGAAGCAAGGGCTGCGCCCGCCGCGCTCCACCCCGAAAAGGTCGAGGCCACGGTCGAGGAAATCCTGCGCCACGACCCCGCCCTGCACATGTTCACCCGCTGGGCATATGAAGACATCGAGGTGATGGGCCGAAACTTCCGCCGCGGCGATCAGGTGGCGCTGCTGCTGGCCGCCGCGAACCGCGACCCCGGGGTATGGGATCAACCCGCCCGGTTCCTGCCCGGGCGAAAGGTGAAACCGCACGCGAGCTTTGGCGCCGGGCTGCATTTCTGCGTCGGCGCCCCGCTCGCCCGGCTGGAACTGCAGGTGGCCCTGCCGATCCTGTTCCAGCGCCTGCCTGGATTGCGCCTCGAAGAACTGCCCGTCTATGCCGATGTCTACCACTTTCACGGGCTGAAACATCTGACCCTGCAGGCCTGAACCCGCTTTCAGTCTGGCCAAACGGAGAATGGAGGGCAGTTCATATCGGCAGCATCGTGGTGGACTTGATTTCTTCCATGCTCAGAAGGGCTGTCACGTTGTAGATGCGCACTTCCGAGATCAGCGCCTGATAAAAGGTGTCATAGGCGCGGGCGTTCTTGACGCGGACTTTCAGGATGTAGTCGATGTCGCCCGCGAGACGGTGCGCCTCCATCACTTCGGGGCGCTCCCGCAGGGCTTTGAGGAAGCGGCGTTGCCAGTCTGCCTCATGCTCGCTGGTGCGGATCAACACGAAGAAACAGGCCTCGAGCCCAAGCGCCTCGGGGTCGAGAATCGCGGTCTGGCGCAGGATCACGCCGGCCTCGCGCATTCGTCGGATCCGGTTCCACACCGGCGTCTTGGACGAGCCGACCTTACGGGCGATTTCATCCAGCGACTGTTCGGCATCGCCCTGCAGTTCGGACAGGATTTTCCGGTCCAGATCGTCAAGTTGGGCCGCCATCGCGAGGATCTCCGGTTTTGAGGAACAGCGTTCCGTCGGCGGCCAGAATGCGAACAAACATCCTTATCAGCAAGCGGCGATGGCGCAAATACAGGAAAATCTCCTATATTGCATCCTGTTCCAGCCCCGTTCCAGCCAAGGAGTGCAGCGTATGAGCCGTCGTTTCATAGCCAAGGTCGTGACAGCCAATGACCTGCGTCTGGGGGATCCGGTTTACCTGACTGCGCACGACCGCTGGTCGCGTCACCACCACGAAGCCGAGTTGATCGAGGATGAGGCGCATGCCCAGATGCGCCTTTTGCACGCAGCGGCGCAGAAGCTGGTAGTTGTCGGTGCCTACCTTGCCGATGCGCGCCCCGGACCCGATGGCCCGGAGCCCCTGCATTTTCGCGAGGCGTTCCGTACGCGCGGCCCCTCCAACTACCTTCACGGCAAACAGGCGGACCTGCCCGATGTATGACTACAGCGATTTCGATGCGGCCTTCGTCCGCGCGCGTGTCGCGCAGTTCACGGGTCAGGTGGCGCGGCGTCTGGATGGCTCGCTGACCGAGGACGAGTTCCGCCCGCTGCGGCTGATGAACGGGCTTTATCTGCAGCTTCACGCCTACATGTTGCGGGTCGCGATCCCCTATGGCACGCTCGCGCCCCGCCAGATGCGGCAGCTCGCGTTGATTGCCGACACCTGGGACAAGGGCTATGGCCATTTTACCACCCGTCAGAACATCCAGTACAACTGGCCGAAGCTCGAGGATGTGCCCGCGATCCTGACTGCGCTTGCGGATGTGGAAATGCACGCGATCCAGACGAGCGGAAACTGCGTGAGAAACGTGACCGCCGACCATTTCGCAGGTGCTGCCGCGGATGAGATCGAGGATCCGCGCCCCTATGCCGAACTTTTGCGCCAGTGGTCCACCGACCATCCGGAGTTCCAGTTCCTGCCCCGCAAGTTCAAGATCGCCATCACCGGCAGCCCCAATGACCGCGCTGTTACGCGCGCTCATGACATCGGTCTGCGCATGCACCGCAACGCCGCCGGAGAACCGGGGTTCGAAGTGATGGTGGGCGGAGGCCTCGGCCGCACGCCGATGATCGGCACCACGGTACGCGATTTCCTGCCCGTGGTGGACCTGCTGCCCTATGTCGAGGCGGTGCTGAGCGTCTACAACACGCTTGGTCGGCGCGACAACAAATACAAGGCGCGCATCAAGATCACCGTACATGAGACCGGAGCGGAGGAGATGACTCGCCTGATCGCGGCCCGCTTTGCCGAGCTGCGCCCGTTGTTCGGCGGCGCTGATCAGCAGTTGCTGCAAGATATCCGCGCGGCCTTTGCCCCGCCCGCCTTCCGCAATGCGCCACAGGATGCCCATGACGCCTTTTACGATGCCGACCCTGCCTTCCGGGCCTGGGCGGATACCAACCTGTCGCTGCACCGCAACGCGCAATACGCCATCGTCACCATCAGCCTGAAGGCGCATGGGGCGACGCCGGGGGATGCAACCTCGGACCAGATGCGTCTGATGGCCGATCTGGCCGAGCGATACGGCCATTCCGACCTGCGCATCAGCCACGAACAGAACGTGATCCTGCCCCACGTCCACAAGTCCGACCTGCCCGCGTTGCATGCGGCCTTGGCGCAGGCGGGGCTGGGGACGGCGAACGTCGGTCTTTTGTCCGACATCATCGCCTGCCCCGGGATGGATTACTGCGCGCTGGCCACGGCCCGCTCTATCCCCGTCGCCCAGGAGATTGCGACCCATTTCGAGGCGCTGAAGCTGGAGCATGAGATCGGTCCCTTGAAGATCAAGATCTCGGGCTGCATCAATGCCTGCGGGCATCACCATGTCGGGCATATCGGCATCCTCGGGCTGGATCGCGCGGGGGTGGAGAACTACCAGATCACCCTTGGCGGCGACGGGACCGAAACCGCAGTGATCGGCGACAAGGTCGGCCCCGGCTTTGCTTATGACGAGATCACGCCCGCGATCGAGCGGATCCTGCGCGCGTATCTTGCGATCCGCGAGGACGCGTCGGAGACGTTCCTGCAGGCCTACCGTCGGGTCGGCCTCGCCCCGTTCAAACTCGCGCTTTACGGCGCGGAAGGGGCGCAGGATGCCGCGTGATCTGCACACGGGCGACGTGGCGGCGCGGGTCGCCGCGCTGAACGCGCGCTATCGCCACCACGGGGCGACGGCAGTACTGGAACATGCGCTGAAGGACGCGGACCTCGGACGGGTGGCGCTCGTTTCCTCCTTCGGGGCGGAATCCGTGGTGCTGCTGCATCTCGTGTCGGTGATTGCGCCCGAAACCCCGGTGCTGTTCATCGACACGCGCATGCTGTTCCCCGAAACGCTGGAGTATCAAAGAAAACTCGCCGAGGAGCTGCACCTTTGCGACCTGCGCACGATCCGTGCCGCCCAGCCCCGCGTGGCGTTCGAAGATCCGGACAACACGCTGCACCAATTCAATACCGACGCCTGCTGCCACGTCCGCAAAGTGGAGCCGCTGGAGCGTGCGCTTGCGACGTTTGATGGCTGGATCACCGGCCGCAAGCGCCATCAGGGCGCCACCCGTGAAGCGGTGGAGTTCTTTGAAGCCGAGGGCGGCCGTCGCATCAAGGTGAACCCGCTGGCCCATTGGGGGCGCCAGGATCTTGAGGATTACATCGTCAACAACCGACTGCCCCGGCATCCACTGGTGGCCAAGGGCTATTCCTCGATCGGCTGCGCGCCCTGCACCACTCCCGTGAAAGCAGGTGAAGATCCGCGCGCAGGCCGTTGGCGCGGCAGTCAGAAAACCGAATGCGGTATTCATTTCATCAATGGCAGCGCCGTTCGCACACCTGAGGAAACTGCCGCATGACTGTTCTTGTGACCGACGCAGGGTTCGCCCCGGCTGCACCTGTCGATGCCGTGAGCCTGGCCGATATCGCAACCCACCGGGGCGTGCTCGATCTGGCCCATACCGATGATCCGGTGGCGGTGGAGCCTTTCCTTGCCGCGCTGATGCTGATCCGCGTGGGCTTTCCTGCCTTCAACGACGGACGCGGGTTTACCATTGCGCGGCGGCTCAGGTTGGCGGGCTATACCGGCGAATTGCGCGCGCTTGGCCCGGTGATTGCCGACCAGTATGCGATGGCGCGCCGTCTCGGGTTTGACGCGGTCGAGATCCCCGATGTCCTCGCCGCCCGTCAACCCGAGGCGCAGTGGCGTGCCCGGTCCGACTGGCGCGAGCATGACTATCAGGCGCGTCTGCGCACCTGAAGCCCCCCCTTCACCGCCGCCGCGCGGGGCTTTCGCGCTGCGTTGCGCTGACGTAAAGAAAGGTTGCACCCTTGACGGAGCTTGCCCCGATGAACGCCCCCGCCGCAAAGCCGCACCTGCCCGACACGCAGACTGTCACGTCAGTCCGGCACTGGACGGACCGGCTGTTTTCCTTTCGCGTGACGCGGCCGCGGTCGTTGCGCTTCCGTTCGGGTGAATTCGTGATGATCGGGCTGGCGGGCGACTCCGGCAAGCCGCTCCTGCGCGCCTATTCCATCGCCTCCCCCGCTTGGGATGAAGAGCTGGAGTTCTATTCGATCATTGTGCCGGACGGCCCGTTGACCAGCCGGCTGCAGCACATCCAGCCTGGCGATGAGATCATCCTGCGTCCCAAGCCGGTGGGCACGCTGGTGCATGACGCCTTGCTGCCCGGCAAACGCTTGTGGTTCCTCGCCACCGGCACCGGCCTTGCACCCTTTGCCAGCCTGATGCGCGAGCCGCAGACCTATGACAAGTACGATCAGGTGATCATGATGCACACCTGCCGCGAGGTGGCGGAGCTGGAATATGGCCGCACTCTGACGGAAAGCCTGAAGGATGACCCGCTGATCGGTGATCTGGTGGGGGAAAAGCTGATCTACTACCCCACCACCACGCGTGAGCCTTTTCATCACATGGGGCGGATCACCGACAATCTTTCGTCCGGCAAGGTTTTTGCCGACCTTGGTCTGCCGCCAATGACCCCCGGCGACGATCGCGCCATGGTGTGCGGCAGCCTCGTCTTCAACATAGACGTAAAGGCTATCCTCGAAGGGTTCGGGCTGCATGAGGGTGCAAATTCCGACCCGAGGGAGTTCGTGGTGGAGAAAGCCTTCGTCGGCGACGGTATCTGAAAACCGGGCAGGAAAGCGCTGCGGCAGGAGTGCGGGCCGCGGAGCTTTCCTGTTCGCCGGGGTTTACATGCCCAGTGCGGTCTTCACCTGCGCCACGGTGTCGGCCACCAGCGCGGGGTTTGAAGCAGCCGCAGTCACGGCGGTTTTCAGCGTGGTTTTCGTGGCCTGATCCAGCGCCGAGCCGTCGATCATGGCGGTGATCGCTGCGGCGTCGAAGTTGGCCGGATCCAATACCGCGGCGGCATCGGTTGCGGCCGTGGTCGCAACATCGGTCGCGGCGGAGCTTGCGGCAGCGGCGGCGGCGGCCTCTTCGGCAACCTTTGCGGCGGCGGCGTCTTCTGCAGCCTTGGCAGCGGCGGCAGCCTCATCAGCGGCCTTCGTGGCGGCGGCCTCTTCAGCAACCTTGGCGGCGGCAGCCTCCTGGGCGGGCAGGTAGCTGAGCTGGTAATAGCCACCGGCTGCCAGCAACACGACGATCGCGCCGATGATCACGGTTCTGTTCATGGTCGTTCTCCTGTGGACCGGTTCTGAGATCCGGATGTACCGGCATATGACACTGTGGGAGGCAAAAAGGAAGTGCCGGCCCCCGATCCACCGTGAATCCGGGCGCAAAGGTCGAAATCCGGCTCTGCCGGCAAGGGAATGCGGGTTGAATCCGGCGCTTCGTCCAGCTAAATTGTCACCCAGAACAGAAGCAACACGAAGGACACCGACCATAGCCCGCAGACCCCACAACGCCCCGCCGCAACGAGAGACCGGCCCGCGCATCAATGACCGCATTCGCAACCCGGAAATTCGTCTGATCGGGGCAGATGGCGAAAACGTCGGTGTGGTGACACCGGCCCGTGCCATGCAGATGGCGCTGGACGCAGGTCTCGATCTGGTCGAAATTTCGCCGAACGCCGAGCCACCGGTTTGCAAGATCATGGATTTCGGCAAGTACAAGTACGAAACCCAAAAGCGCGAGGCCGAGGCCCGCAAGAAACAAAAGATCATCGAGATCAAGGAAATCAAGTTCCGCCCGGGGACCGATACCAATGACTACGATGTCAAGATGCGCTCGGTGATGAAGTTCCTGGACGAAGGCGACAAGGTCAAGATCACGCTGCGCTTTCGCGGCCGCGAAATGGCCCACCAGGATCTGGGGATGGATCTCTTGAAGCGCGTCGAGGCGGATGTCGGCGATGTCGGCAAGGTCGAATCGATGCCGCGACTGGAAGGCCGCCAGATGGTTATGATGATCGGGCCGAAGTGACGGGCTGACATCCCGAAAAGGGTTCCCGCAATGCCGGGGATCTTTTCATTTCATTGCATCGGTCAGACACTGGCTGGGCACCGGCGCCGTTGCAACCGCCGTGGGCGACATCAGCGCCAGCATCATCTCCACGCCCTTGGGCCTGCGGTTGAATGTGGCCGAGGGTACCAGCCCCTCCACAGGTGAGCCGGTGTGCAGAAGGCCCATCGGCCCGCCAAGCCCCGCAAGCACTGCTGGTCCGCAAACCCCTGCAGGCTCGTCCGGGCAAAGCGTCTGGCACAGTGCCGCTACCGCATCGGCATGTCCGGCGATCCAGCCGCTGAGGCTGTCCGGTGTCGGCTCGTGCGGACCAAACAGCGCGCGGTGCGGGTCGGCGGGGTCAAGCCGGGCGGGGCTGCCGCGCTCCAGCGCCGCATAGGGGGCGAGGGCTGCGGGAAAATCCGGATCGCCCGCCAGCGCCGCAAAGCCGCGCCGCTGCCGCGACATCAGCCGGAACGCCGCCTCAGCCGCCGCGCGCGGCTCGTCCAGGCGGGCAAAATCAAGGATGACCGTCATCGGCGCATCGGCCTGCAGCGTGCGGCCCCAGATCGCGGCCCGCGGGTCGTCGGGTGACGAGAACCAGGATTTGCCGGAAAGGCTAGGCACGGCCTCCGGCTTGCGCAAAAGGGTAATCCGCACGGCCCGGTCCTGCGCGCCGATCCAGGGACCCTGCAGCGCGGGGGTCACGTTCACCACGCCGAGCAAAAGCCGTGCCGCCGCGTTCCCCCCGGCCGCGAGCGCGGCCATCGCGGGCAGCGCCACCGCCTCATCCCCCTCCAGCCAGACCGACAGCGCCGCCTGCATCGCCGCATCCTCGGCCCCCGCAATCGGCGGAGCGGCCAGCGCGGGACCGGCAAGGACAATCCCGATGATCAACGCCTTGAGCATAACCTAGGCCTCCGGTTCGCGTTGTTGCGGGCGTGAGGAGATTTCCTTCAAAAGCCCCCCCACCCCCATTGCGGCAATTTCGGCATCCCCCACGGTCAGGCCGCAGGCCAGCCGCTCCAGCACCCAATCGGCGCCGTTCAAGGCTGAAGATCGCGCACAGCCTGGCAGGCCGATCACCGGACGCAGGCCAAGGCTGCCGACAAACAACAGGTTCCCCGGGTCTACCGGCATGCCAAAACGGGCAACCGAACCGCCCGCGCGCGCCACGGCCAGAGGTGCTGTGTCATGCAGGTCGGAGGTGGCAGAGCCGGTCAGGATCAGCACGATGTCCCCCCCCGCCTGCGAAAGGGCGGCTGCCAGCGCCGCCTCTTCATGCGCAACCGTCGCACAATCTGCAAGGCGCATGCCCAGACCGCGCAGCCGCCCCTCTACCGCGCGGCGCCCCTTGGGGCCGAGCTTCGGGTCTTGTCCGGGTACTTCGGTCAGGATCAGGCTGGCCGTACGGTGCATGACCGGGCGCAGGCGGATTGCCCCGGCGGCCAGCGCGCAGGCCCGGGCCAGCGCCTCGCCCGGTACGGCATAGGCGATGATCTTGACAGTGCCAAGAAGCGTCCCCTTTGACACCCGCGCCAACGGTGCAAGTGTGGCGAAAGTGATCGCCGGGTCCACCCGGTTCAGCGCATGCACTGCCGCGCCCTCAACCTCCACCACCCCCGGCCCGGTCGCGTTGAGGTTCACCCGCCCGGTGAAGGCAACGCTCAGGCTGATCCCCTGCCCGTCCGGGTCGGGCACAAGCGCAAAAGCCAGCGCCGCTGCCGCCCCATTCTCTTCCACATCCCCGGCGTCGAGAGTGGCGGCCATCACCTGCCCAACCCCGGCCGCCCGCAGTGCCGCAACATCCGCCGACAGAAGCCTCAGCCCCTTGCGCCAATGCGCGCCCCCTGCATTGACCGAATGGGCAAGGATCGCCCCCTCGGCCCTCACCAAAGGCAGGGGGCCAAAGCGCATCAGCCCCCCCTCAGCACTTGGGTGATCTCGGCAAGGATCGAAACCGCAATTTCCGCAGGCGTTTTCGCCCTGATGTCCAGCCCTACCGGTGCGTGCAGCCGCGCAATCGCCGCATCGTCAAAGCCGCCCGCGCGCAGCCGGTCCAGCCGTTTTGCATGGGTGCGGGTGGACCCGAGGCAGCCGATATAGAAGGCTGGCCCCTTCAGCGCCACCTGCAGCGCGGGGTCGTCAAGCTTGGGGTCATGGGTCAGCGTCACCACCGCGGTGCGGCTGTCGGGGGCAAGAGCGATCAACGCCTCGTCCGGCCAGTCCTCGACGATCACCTCCCCGGGAAACCGCGCGGCAGAGCCGAAGGCGCCCCTCGGGTCGATCAGCGTGGGCGCATAGCCCACCAGCCGCGCCATCGCGACCAAAGGCTGCGCGATGTGCACCGCCCCCACCACGAGCAGCCGCAGGGGCGGGTTGTGCACGGCCAGAAACCGCCCGTCCTCCTCCATCCCCGAGCGGTCGCTGCGCAGCCGCGCGGCCGCCGCCGCATCCTCGGAGCCGATCAGAGCATGGCTCCACCCGTCGACCCGCGTTGCCAGCACCACCGGGCGCAGCGCCGCCCGCGCCGCGACCAGATCGGCGAGCAGCGCCTCGGGCAGCGCTTCATCCCCCTCCCCCACCGGTTCCACCATCACCCGGATGGTGCCGCCACAGGCGAGGCCCACGGCAAAGGCCGTCTCATCGCTGACCCCGAACGTCAAAAGCCGGGCGCGCCGGTCCACGAGCGCCTCCAGCGACTCGGTCACCACCGCGCCTTCGACACAGCCGCCCGAGACCGAACCTGCCATCTCGCCGGTTCCCGAAATCGCAAGCTGGCTGCCCGTGCCGCGCGGGGCGGACCCCCAGGTCTCCACCACCGTGGCTAGCACGGCGCCCGCCCCGGCGCGATGCCACTGCAGAGCGGTTTCGGGGATGCGGTCATGGATGGCGGCGGTCATGGCGGGTTCCTCTTCTGCGCCCATCATGGCCCTGCCTGCGCGGCCATTCCAGCCGAAAATGCGGGCGGCGCGGGCGTTCCCTTTGGCAGGCGCGACGCGACGTCGCAGCCGATGCAACCGAAGTGGCGCAGCATATCTAACCTTTCAACACGACCGGGCGCATTGCCCCACGCGTAAAGGACCGTCATGGACACGCTTTTGCTGTCTCGCATCCAGTTTGGGGCGAATATCTCCTTCCACATCCTGTTTCCAACCATCACCATCGCGCTTGGCTGGGTGCTGCTGTTCTTCAAGCTGCAGCTGCAGCGAACAGGCGACCCGAAGTGGATGGCGCTTTACCTGTTCTGGGTGAAGGTATTTGCACTTTCATTCGCGCTTGGTGTGGTGTCGGGGATCACGATGTCGTTCCAGTTTGGCACAAACTGGCCCGGATTCATGAATAGTGTCGGCAACATCGCGGGCCCACTCTTAGCCTATGAGGTGTTGACCGCGTTTTTCCTTGAGGCGGTGTTTCTTGGCATCATGCTCTTTGGCGCGTCGCGTGTGGCCCCATGGGTGCATACAGGGGCGACTTTTCTTGTTGCCTTCGGCACGACCATGTCGGCCTTCTGGATCATCGTGCTGAATTCATGGATGCACACGCCTGCGGGCTACGCAATTGAAGATGGCGTGGTGATCGCTGCGGACTGGTGGGCAATCATCTTCAACCCGTCGATGCCTTACCGCCTTGCGCACATGCTGCTCGCATCGGGCCTGACGGTCGCGTTCCTTATCGCGGGGCTGTCGGCCTACCGCCGCCTACTGGGCGACCGGGACCCGTCGGCCGCCACTGGCCTGCGGTTCGGCCTGTTGCTGGGGGCGCTGCTCATCCCGGTGCAGATCGTGGCGGGGGACATGCACGGGCTGAACACGCTGGAGCATCAGCCGCAGAAAATCGCGGCAATGGAGGCGAACTGGGAAACGCGTCCCAACGTGCCGCTGGTGCTGTTTGCCATGCCGAACGAGGCGACGCGCAGCAACGACTATGAGATCGCGATCCCCAATGTGGCCTCGCTTATTCTGAAACATTCGCCTGACGGGGTGATCCCCGGACTGAACGATTTCGTGGCCGAGGATGGCACACCGATGCACCCGCCTGTCGCTCCGGTGTTCTGGAGCTTCCGGGTGATGGTCGGCACCGGCATGCTGATGCTGCTGGTGACCTGGGCGGGTGCCGTGATGATCTGGCGCCGCGGCGCCGAAGCGTTGCCCCGGCCCTATCTCATGGTCGTGTCTGGTATGGCCTTTTCGGGCTGGGTCGCCACACTCGCAGGCTGGTACACGACCGAGATCGGCCGCCAGCCCTGGCTCGTCCAGGGTGTGCTGACCACCAAGGCTGCGGTGGGCGATGTCGCCGCCGGCATGGTGCTCGGCACGCTTGTGGGCTACGTGATCGTATATGCCGGACTGCTGCTCGCCTATATCGGCGTACTGACCTATCTTGCGCGCAAGGCCGCCGGGGTCGGACCGGCCCTGCGCCTGCAACCGGCCGAGTGAACGATGCTGGACCTGATCTTTGCCCCTGACAGTTTGCCGGTGATCTTTGCAGGTCTTCTCGGCATCTCGATCCTGCTTTACGTCGTCCTTGACGGGTTCGACCTTGGCGTGGGCCTTCTCTTCCCCTTCGCCACACCGGCCGAGCGTGACCGCATGGTCGCCTCCATCGGGCCTTTCTGGGATGCGAACGAAACCTGGCTGGTGCTGGCCATCGGCATTCTGCTGGTGGCCTTTCCTGCGGCGCATGGCGATATCCTGACCGCGCTTTACCTGCCCGTGGCGTTCATGCTTCTGGGCCTGATCCTGCGCGGCGTGGCGTTCGAGTTTCGCGCAAAGGCGCCGGGACAGCACAAGCGCTTGTGGGACCGCGCGTTCTTTACAGGCAGTCTGATGACCGCACTGGCACAGGGCTTCATGCTGGGAATGTATACCATGGGGCTGACCTGGAATTTGTGGCATGTGGCCTTTGCCACGCTCACGGCAGGGGCGCTCACGGTGGCTTACAGCTTCATGGGGGCCAGCTGGACTATCCTGAAGACGGATGGGCTATTGCAGGTCAAGGCGGTGGACTGGGCGCGGGGCGGCATCTGGGGCCTGATTCTGGGGATGGCCACAATCTCGGCGGCGACCCCGCTGGTTTCGCCGCGGATTCTGGAAAAGTGGTTCTCGTTCCCGCAGATGCTGTGGCTTGCGCCCCTGCCGATCCTGTCGGGTTTGCTGATCGTGGTCTTGTGGCGCGCACTGCAGGTCCTGCCGATGGACGGCGACCGCCGCGCCTGGGTGCCGTTCGTCGCGGCGACAGGGCTGATGATGCTCGGTTTTGCCGGGATGGCGTACAGCTTCTTTCCCTACATCGTTCCGGATCACCTGACCATCGCCGAGGCGGCGGCGAGCCCCGAAAGCCTGTCGATCATCCTCGTGGGGGTTATGGTCGTGCTGCCTACGATCCTTGCGTACACGGTGCTTTCCTACTTCATCTTCCGGGGCAAGGCGACCGATCTGCGGTACGACTGAGCGCACGCACAATGGACCGAACTTCGGACATCGCACGCGCCCATTGGCCCCAAACCGGGCACGCAATGCGCCCTCTGGCCCCCGAAAGCCGCGGGGTGGTCGGGGGGGGGGGCGACCTGACGGGGGGCAGGTCTCCCATGGGTTCAGGCCGCAGGCATCCGTGCCTCAGCCATCCCGGCGTACCAGCTCGCGCCAAAGGGAATGGCAGCATCGTCAAAGACATAAGCCGGATGGTGCACCATGGCCGTGTCCCCGTTGCCGAGAAAGATATAGGCCCCGGGCCGTTCGTTCAGCATATAGCTGAAATCCTCGGCCCCCATCAGGGGCGGGGTGTTGCGGTCAACGCGACCCGAAACCGCTTCCGCCACTTCTGCGGCAAAGACGGTGTTCTCGGGCGCATTCACCGTGACCGGATAGCCGCGCGAATAGTTCACATCCACCCGCGCCCCGAGCGCCATTGCCGTGCCTTCGGCGATCTGGATCAGGCGCGCCTCGACATGGTCCTGAACGGCCTTGTCCATGGTGCGCACCGTGCCGCGCAGCTTTACCACCTGCGGGATCACGTTATGCGCCGTGCTGTCCGTTTCGACCGTGCAGACCGACACGACCACCTGCTTCAGCGGGTCCACGTTCCGGCTGGCAATTGTCTGCAGCGCTACGATGATATGGGCAGAGACGACCGTCGTATCCACGCAATCATGCGGTTTTGCTGCATGACCGCCCTTGCCGGTCACCACAATCTCGAATGTATCGGCCGCGGCCATCAACGCGCCGGGCCGGATCGCGAATTGCCCCACCGGGATGCCGGGCATGTTGTGCATCCCGTACACCTCCTGCACCTGCCAGCGGTCGAGCATCCCGTCTGCCACCATCTCGCGCCCGCCACCGCCGCCCTCTTCGGCAGGCTGGAAGATCACGACGACAGTGCCGTCGAAATTCCGCGTCTCGGCCAGAACCTTCGCGGCCCCCAGAAGCATTGCCGTATGCCCGTCATGTCCGCAGGCATGCATCTTGCCGGGGCTGGCGGAGGCATAGGGCAGCCCGGTCTGCTCATGGATCGGCAGGGCATCCATGTCGGCCCGCAACCCGATCACCCGACCCGAGGACCCGCTCTTGCCCCGGATCACCCCGACCACCCCGGTGCGCCCGATGCCTTCGACGACCTCATCGCAGCCAAAGTCGCGCAGCAGCGCCGCGACCTTGCCCGCTGTGCGCTGAACATCGAACATCAGCTCCGGGTTCTTGTGAAAATCATGCCGCCAGGCAGTGATCTCGGGCAGCAATTCGGCAAAGCGGTTCCTGACGGGCATGGCGCATCCTTTGGTTTTGCCAAACCTGAGCCGAAAGGAGACCTTCTGCAAGGGGGTGCGCAGAAGGTGGGGGCAGGGAAGGCAGGAGGCCGCAGGCAGATGAGCCTTGCCGCCCGGCGCGTTCCGATCCGCCCCCCTGGATACGTGTGCCAAACTGAAACTGGGGCCATCCACCCCAGCCCGACAGGGCAGCGCGCAAGCCCGCTACGACACTGCGCAACCGTCAGGGAGCGCGGCCCCGGTCCCGGTCAAAGCGACGGTCCGGGGGCGATTTTTGTGCCATCGAAGAAGCGCTGCAGACGGAAGCGGCCCAGATCATGCCCAGTCGGCCGGCCAGCGACCAGATCGGCCACCACCCGCCCCATGCCGGGGCCGATGCCGAAGCCATGCCCGCTCATCCCGGTGGCGATCACGAGGCCGGGCAAGCTTGCGCGGTCGACCACCGGCACCACATCGGGCAGCGTGTCGATCATCCCGGCCCAGGCACACCTGAGCCGCGGCGGGCCGAGGCCCGGAAACGTCCGGGCGAAATCAGCCACGAAGCGGCGCACCGTGGCCATGTTGGGGGCGGGGTTCAGCACGCGGACCGCCTCGAACGGCGAAGGGCGGTCCTCTGCCCAGGTGCGAGGCGTGCCCCAGCCATCGGGAAAGCCCGCAGGCGCCGCCGCGCGGAAGGAGGTGGAGCGGATGTCCTTGCGCAGCGTCGGCAGGTAACGGGTCAGGCTGCGGAACGCATCGGGGCCGATCAGGAAATCATGCGCGGCCCCCGGGGCCAGCGAATAGCCGCCGTCCACCCGGCGGCGAAACGCGAAGCGGTCATCCGCGGCGGCGCCGGGGGTGATCTCGGCCATCGGTTCGGTTGCAGCAACCGAAGCCAGCACCGACAGTTGCGGGATATGCACCCCATGGCGGCCAAGGAACAGCCGTGACCAGGCCCCTGCGGCCACCACCACCTGATCGCAGGCCACGCGGCCCGCTTCGGTCACCACCCCCGCCACCCGGCCCGCCGCCAGATCGAGCGCGCGCACCGCGCAGCCCTCGCGCAGCGTCACACCGCGTGCAGCCGCCGCCGCCGCCAGCAGGGGCACCGCGACCCAGGGTTCCGCCCGCGCGTCGGACGCGGTGTGCAAGCCCGCCGTCCAATCCGCGGACGTGCCGAACATGTCCGCCACCGCCGCCCGGGTCAGCATGCGCGTATCCAGCCCGTGGGCGCGGGCATGCGGCAGCCAGGCTTCGAAGCCCGCACCCTCGGCCGCCGTCCGCGCGAGGTAAGTGACGCCCGCCTGGCGAAACCCCAGCCCTTCGCCCAGATCGGCTGCGAGCGATTTCCACAAGGCGAGGCTTTCCACCATGATCGGCAGTTCTGCCGGGTCGCGTCCCTGCTGGCGGATCCATCCCCAGTTGCGGCTGCTTTGCTCGCCTGCGATGCGGCCCTTTTCCAGAACCGTGACGCTGAGGCCATGTGCCGCAAGGTGGAAGGCCGTCATCACGCCGATGATGCCTCCGCCGACCACCACGACATCACAGGCGGCGGGAAGCGGGCCGGACCAGACAAGAGGCGTGGCCGTGGAAATCGGAAAGGCCATCATCCCTGCAACTCTGCCAGCAGCCGCTCCATGAAGGCCTGCCCCGCGGTGAATTCCGAAACCTCCAGGAACTCGTCCGGCTGGTGCGCCTGCTGGATATCGCCGGGGCCGCACACCACGGCAGAATAGCCGGCCTGCTGGAAATGCCCGGCTTCGGTGCCATAACTCACGACGCCCGCAGAATTGCCGCCCGTCAGCCGCCGCACCAGTGCCTCCGCCGCGCCGCCAGACTCGGGCCGCAGGGCGGGCACACCGAAGAAAGGCGTGAGGGTCACCCCCGCCTCGGGGCGCACGGCCTGCATCGCGACAGCAAGCCGCGCGGCCTCGGCGGTGAAGGCCGCGTCAAAGGTCGCCATCTCCTGATCGGGAACCACCCGCATCTCCAGCGCAAAGCGGCAATCGGCAGCGGTAATGTTATGCGCCGTGCCGCCCGAAATCATGCCTACATGCAGGGTCGAAAAAGGCGGATCGAACATCGCGGCGACCGCAGAGGGCGCGCGCGTGCTCAACTCGGCATTCATCGCGTTGGCCCAGCCGATCAGCCGCGCCCCTTCCATGATGGCCGAGACTCCATAGGGCAGCAGGGACGAATGCAGCTCAAAACCCCTGACGTGGACATGGTATCCCGCCCCGCCCTTGTGCCCGGTGATCAGCCGCATCCGCGACGGCTCGCCCACCAGCACCACCTCGCCTTTGGGCAGCACGCCCTGCATCGCGGCGATCATCGGGGGGGCGCCGGTGCAGCCGACCTCCTCGTCATACGAGAGCGCGAGTTGCAGCGGCCTGCGCACGCCCCGCTTTTGCGCCGCAACCAGCGCCCAGATCGCGAGCGCGACATAGCCTTTCATGTCGCAGGTGCCGCGCCCGTAAAGCCGCCCGTCGCGTTCGGTCACGGTCCAGGGGTCGGAGGTCCAGGCCTGCCCGTCCACCGGCACCACGTCGGAGTGGCCCGAAAGGACCACCGCCCCCTCCTCCCATCTCCCGACATGGGCGAAAAGGGCGGCCTTGCTGCGATCTTCATTCCAGTGGCGGTGCGCGGAGATGCCGTGGCCCGCGAGATAGCCTTCGAGCCAGTCAATCAGATCGAGGTTGCTGTCACGGCTTACGGTGGGAAAGGCGACCAGACGGTCGAGAATTCCGCGCGCTGTCAGGGCTTGCATGTCGTCTCCGCTGGTTTGTCGACTAGGTGAGACTGCAGGCTTGACGGTGTCAATCCCGGGTCAGTCCGGATACGGGTTGCGCGCGCCTCGGTCGGGCGAAAGCGAGTCCTGACGGCGCTGCACCAGCGTCTCGATCGCATCGGCGAGGTGGATTTCCGAGATATGGTGATCCCCGCGCGCAACCCGGATCCGGTGCGCGGCGATCATCACGTCGGCATGGCTGCAGGCGAAGGGCGGCTCGAACTTGTAGCTCGCAAGCTCGATCAGCAGGCCGAGCGGATCCTCGAAATAGATCGAGTCCATGAAGCCGCGATCCTTGACCCCGCTATGCTCGATCCCACGTTCGTCCAGCCGCTGCACCGCTTGGCGGAACGTGGCCTGCGAGACCGAGAAGGCCAGATGATGCACTGCACCCGCATCCGTCGAGGTGCGTTTGCCGGTCGGCTTGCGCGTCTCGTTGGTGAAGATGGTGATCAGCCGTCCGTCGCCGGGATCGAAGTAGAGGTGCCCTTCCTCGGGGCGGTCCAGATTGGGCTGATCAAAGATGAACGGCATGCCGAGTACGCCTTCCCAGAAGTCAATCGAGCTTTGCCTGTCGGCGCCGACCAGCGTGATATGGTGAACGCCCTGACTTTGCAGTTTTCTCATCGCGCCACTCCATCTGATCCTGTTCTGCCATGGTGGCGGGGCGTTGAACAAGAGGCAGACCGGAAAGGGGCCGCGCGCCCTGCCTGAAGGGAACCGGTCATGTCCTGTGGAGGGGGGACAAGAGGTTCCACCGGCGTTTCGGTTCCACCACGCATGGTGGCAGCATTTGGCACAGACACCAAATGCATCCAAACCAAGCAAAGTGTAGCGCCTTTTGGGCGAAATGACGAAAATCGCAGGTGGAATGACGCGAAAAATCGGGATTGATAGAGCATCGGGAATCGTGAACACTCGGCCGATGTCAAAGGGGCGGCAATGACCGCCTTTCACAGAAAATACAAGAAGACCAAAGACCTGGGGAGTATCTTATGCCCGATGGGGCCGCGCCCGTCCTCGATGTGAGGGGCCTCAAGACCGTATTCCGCACACGCGGTGGCGAGATTCATGCGGTGAATGCGGTCAGCTTTCATGTGATGCCCGGAGAGCTTCTGGGTGTCGTCGGCGAAAGCGGATCGGGTAAATCTGTGACGATGATGTCGCTGGTCGGGCTCCTGCCCTCCCCGCCCGCCGATGTGCGCGAGGGCCAGGTGCTGCTGAACGGGCGCGACATTCTGAAGATCACCGCCGAGGAATTGCGCCGGGTGCGCGGGGCCAAGGTGGGTTTCGTGTTTCAGGATCCGATGACCAGCCTGAACCCGGTCTTCACCATCGGCATGCAGATCATGGAGCCTTTGCGTGAGCACTGCGGGCTGACGGGGGCCGCAGCCGAAGTGCGGGCCGTGGAGCTTCTGGACCTGGTGGGCATTCCGGATGCGAAAAAGCGGCTTGCCTCCTACCCCCACCAGTTTTCGGGCGGCATGCGACAGCGGGTGATGATTGCCATAGCACTCGCCTGCGACCCCGAAGTGCTGATCGCGGATGAGCCTACCACCGCACTCGACGTGACCATTCAGGCGCAGATCCTTGAGCTGGTGAAGGAGCTACGGCAGAAGCTCGGAATGGCGATTGTCTGGATCACCCATGATCTGGGCGTGATTGCCGGGATCGCCGACCGGGTGATGGTGATGTATGCGGGCCAGGTGGTGGAACAGGCCCCGGTGGCCGAGCTGTTCGCCAACCCGCAGCACCCCTATACCCGCGCGCTATTGAAGACCGTGCCGTCGATTTCAGGGCCGCGCGCTGAACGGTTGCAAGTGATCGAGGGCCAACCCCCGATCCTTGGCGCCGCCCCCACAGCCTGCCCGTTCCGCCCGCGGTGCGCCCATGCGATGGCGGTCTGCGCGACATCGAACCCGTTGCGCCGCTCGCTGGATGCGCGGGCCGTGGGGCATGGCCATGATGTGGCGTGCCACTGGTCCCCCGAACCGGCGGAGGCCGCCGATGCGTGACAGCGCCGCCGCGAACCCGGCCCCCCTGGTGCGCGTGCGCGACCTCAAGATGTATTTCCCGGTCCATTCCGGCATCCTGCGCCGCCACACCGGCGACGTGAAGGCCGTGGACGGCGTGAGCTTCGACATAAATCCCGGCGAGACGCTGGGTCTGGTGGGCGAGTCTGGCTGCGGCAAATCCACCGTCGGCCGCGCACTTTTGCGGCTGTATGAGCCGACCGCCGGGTCGGTGGAGATTGACGGCGAAGATATCGCCACGCTGGCGCCCGAGGCGCTGCGCCGCAAGCGGCCCACCATGCAAATGGTGTTTCAAGACCCGCAGGCCAGCCTGAATCCCCGCATGACATTGTCCGAGATTATCGGTGAGCCTTTGGTCGAACACACCGACTGGACGGCGGAAAAGCGGCTTGCCCGGGTACACGAGTTGATGGATGCAACCGGGCTGAACCGCCGCTTCGACAACCGCTTTCCGCATGAATTCTCGGGCGGGCAGCGCCAGCGCATCGGGATCGCGCGGGCGCTGGCGCTGAACCCGAAGTTCATCGTCTGTGACGAGCCGATTGCGGCGCTTGACGTGTCGATCCAGGCGCAGGTGGTGAACCTGCTGGAGGATCTGCAGGACCGCCTCGGCCTCACGTATCTCTTCATCAGCCACGATCTGTCGATGGTCCGCCACATCGCCGACCGGGTGGCCGTGATGTATCTCGGCCGGATTGCCGAACTTTCCCCGCGCGAAGACCTGTTCCGCGACCCGCTGCACCCCTATGCCAAGGCGCTGCTGTCCGCGGTGAACGAACCGGACCCAGCAAAGGCCGCCACGCGCAAGCGGATCATCCTGAAGGGCGATGTGCCCTCGCCTGCGAACCCGCCGAAGGGCTGCAATTTCTGCACCCGCTGTCCCGAGGTGTTCGACCGCTGCCTGACTGAAAAACCCGTCTTGCTAGAGGTGCGCCCCGGCCGTCAGGTCGCCTGCCACCTTTACACCGCCACAACACCAGCCGCCGGATCAACCGGCAGCGTCCGAGGCCAATGAGCATAACCAACGAGGAGACATCAATGAAACTCAAGACAACACTTCTGGGCGCGACCTGCGCCCTTGCCATGGCCTCGGCTGCCTATGCCGAGCGTGGCGCGGATGGCGAGGTGAAGCTTACCTTCCCGCAAGCCGTGTCGATCATGAACCCCTACCTGTCGGGCGGCACCAAGGATATCTGGGCCTCCTCGATGGTGCTGGAGCCGATGGCCGGCGTGGACCCCGAAGGCAATCTGGTCACCAAGCTTGCCACCGAAATTCCGACGCTGGAAAATGGCGGGATCTCGGCCGACATGACCTCGATCACCTGGAAACTGCAGCCGGGCCTCCTGTGGTCAGACGGCTCGCCCATCACCGCCGATGACGCGGTCTTTACCGCAGCCTATTGCATGGACCCGGCAGGCGGCTGCGCGCAAGCCACGAAATTCGAAGGCGTGGCCTCGGTTGAGGCGGTCGATCCTTCGACGGTGAAAGTCACGTTTACAGGGCCGAAGCCAAACCCCTACACCGCCTTCGTGGGCTCGCTTTCGCCGCTGCTGCAGAAGGCGCAGTTCGCCGATTGCCTTGGCGCCGCGGCCCCCACCTGCACCGACGCCAACAACATGCCCATCGGCGCCGGCCCCTTCATGGTGACGGGCTTTACCGTCAACGACACCGTGTCGATGGCCGCGAACCCCAACTACCGCGACCCTGCAAAGCCCGCCTTCGCCACGGCGGTGATCAAGGGCGGCGGCGATGCCGAAGGTTCAGCCCGCGCCGTGATGGAAACGGGCGAATTCGACTATGCCTGGAACACCCAGATCCCGCCCGACAGCCAGGCTTCGATGTCGGCCGACGGCAAGGGCCAGTTCGTCGTGGCCTTCGGCACGCTGGTCGAGCGGATCGAGATGAACACCACCGACCCCTCGGCAGACCTGCCGGAAGGTGAACGCGCGACCGCCAAGCACCCCCACCCGATCCTGTCGGACATCAAGGTACGTACTGCACTGTCCAAGGCCATCGACCGCTCGATTTTGGTCGAAGTGGGTTATGGCGAGGGTGGCAAGCCCACCTGCAACGTGATCCCGGGCCCTGCTGCATGGGCCTCGGACAACGAGGGCTGCATCGCGCAGGATCTGGAAGGCGCGAAAGTCCTGCTTGACGAAGCGGGCTGGAAAGACACGGACGGCGACGGCATCCGCGACAAGGACGGCAAGAAACTGTCGATCCTCTATCAGACCACCGTCAACCCTATCCGCCAGGACTTCCAGGCGCTGATCAAGGATTGGTGGGGCGAGATCGGCGTCGAGACGGAACTGAAGGCCATCGACCCGGGCGTGTTCTTCGGCGGCGACCCCGGTTCGCCCGACACGTTCCAGAAGTTCTATGCCGATGTCGAGATGTATGCCAACAACTCCGACTCGCCTGACCCGGAAGTCTACCTGGGCCAATACCAGTGCAAGAACGCGCCGCGCCCGGAAACCCAGTGGCAGGGCGAGAACATCAACCGCTTCTGCGACCCGGCCTATGACGCGCTGATCGCCGAGCTGAGCACGGCGACCGACGTGCCCAAGCGTCAGGAAATCGCCAAGAAGCTGAACGACATGGTGACCAAGGACAGCATGACCGTGATCCCGCTGGTGCACCGCGGGACGCTGTCGGCCCATTCCAACGCGCTTGGCGGCGTGATGATTAACGCCTGGGATTCGGAGCTGTGGAACGTCGCGGACTGGTTCCGCGTGAAGTGATCTGACCCAGGGCGGGGCTGCATCCGCGGCCCCGCCCGACCTTTGCCTTCGTTCCAAACCCGAAAGCTTTGCCGCGCATGCTTACCTTCACATTGCGAAGGCTGCTCCTGGCCATCCCGACTTTGCTGGTCATCTCTCTGGTGATCTTTTTGCTTGTCGATCTGGCCCCCGGCTCGCCGATGTCGGAGATCCCGCTGACCGTGCCCCCTGACGTGCGCCAGCGCATGATCGAGGCGCTTGGCGCCGATCAGCCGGTCTTCTTTCGCTATTTTCTCTGGCTGCGGCAATTCTTCTGGGTGGAGCCTGCCACCTTGTTCGACAGCTGGTTTGGCACCAGCCTTGCCGGTGACGAACAGCGGATCCTGTCGTGGCAGTCGCGCAGCCCTGTATTCACCATCATCGGCCAGCGCATTCCCCAAACGCTGACGGTGATCGGCACGGCCTATCTGGTTGCCGTCCTGATCGCGCTGCCCATCGGGATCTATTCGGCTTACCGGCAGTATTCCTTCTTTGATCAGGCGGGCACGCTGTTTGCGATGATCGGCTTTTCGGTGCCAACCTTCTTTTCCGGCACGCTGTTCATCATCATCTTTGCGGTCTGGCTGGGCTGGTTTCCGACCAAATACGACACACAGCTTTCCGTGACCGACTGGCCAAGCTTTCTTGAGAGGGTGCGCCAGATGGTGCTGCCGGTGATGACCCTTGCACTGGCCAATGCCGCCGCAATCAGCCGCTACATGCGGTCATCCATGCTGGACAACATGGGGATGGACTACGTCCGCACCGCCCGCGCCAAGGGGATGCCAGAGAAGACGGTGATCCTGAAACACGTGCTGCGCAATTCGCTGATTCCGGTGGTGACGGTGATCGCCCTTGGAATTCCCTCGATTTTCGGGGGCGCCATCATTACCGAGAACCTCTTCGGCGTGAACGGCATCGGCGCCGCCCTGATCGGCGCAATCCACGCCAACGACATTCCGATGGTTCAGACGCTCGCCTTCATTTTCGCGATCCTGATCGTGCTGTTCAACCTCATCGCCGATGTGCTTTACGGCCTGCTAGATCCGAGGATCCGCTATGACTGACCACGGCGCCGCATCCTCCCGCCCCATCAGCCACAACCGCGCAGTCTGGCAGCAGTTTCGCAGCCACAAGGGCGCGTTGTTCGGGCTGGTCATTCTGGGGCTGCTCACGCTCGCTGTGCTGATCGGACCGCTGATCTGGGTGCCGGACAAGCTGACGGTGGCCGAGGCGATCAAGCTGAAGAACCAGGGGCCAAGCCTGCGCTTTCCGCTCGGCACCGATCAGCTGGGGCGCGACATGCTCTCGCGGATGATGCTTGCGGGGCGCATCTCGCTGGCGGTGGGGTTCGTCGCGATGATCATCGCGATTGTCTTTGGCACCTTCATAGGGGTGATCGCGGGCTATTACCGCAAGCTTGACGGACCACTGATGCGGCTTACCGACATGTTCCTTGCCCTGCCGCTTGTCCCGCTTTTGCTGGTGCTGGTCGTGCTTTTCCGCGACCGCGTGGCCGGGTTGCTGGGGCCCGAGCTTGGCGCCTTTCTGCTGATTGTCTTTGCCATCGGCATCACCTCGTGGATGCAGGCCGCACGGATTGTGCGGGGAGAGGTGCTGACGCTGAAGGAACGCGAGTATGTGCTGGCAGCGCGCTCCATCGGCACGGCACCCCGGCGCATCATCTGGCGCCACATCCTGCCCAATGTCATCTCACCCGTGATGGTGGCCGCCACCTTGGGCGTGGCCGAGGCGATCATCACCGAATCCGTTCTGTCCTTCCTTGGCCTCGGCTTCCCGCCGGACTTTCCGACCTGGGGGCGGCTCCTGTTCGATGCGCTTTCCTACATGCAGGTCTACCCTGAACGGGTGATCTGGCCCGGGCTCGCGATCTCGCTGACCGTCCTGTCGGTGAACTTCATCGGCGACGGGTTGCGTGACGCGCTGGACCCACGGATCAGGGGGCGCTAGGAGGCAATCTGCAAGGACGTACTCTCAGGATCGGCCGAAAGCCTTGCGCTCTTTACTCCAGATGCGTCCGGATCCGCCGCACCATCAGCCAGACGCCCAGCAAGACCAGGGGCGTCAGCATGGCGAGAAGTTGTCCGTGGCTCAGGCCCGCGCCACGGGCCAAAGGCTCTAACGCATAAGCCGCAAGGTTCACCGCGTAATAGCTGATGGCCACCGTCGACAGCCCCTCGACCGTGCGCTGAAGCCGCAGTTGCAAGTCAGCCCGTTTGTCCATGCTCTCCAGCAGCTTCTGGTTCTGGGCTGATCGCTCCACATCCACCCGCGTGCGCAACAGTTCTGCCGCGCGCTGCGCCCTTTCAGCCATGCCCCGCAGCCGCCCTTCAGCCGATTTGACCGTCCGCATCGCCGGATCAAACCGGCGCATCATGAATTCGCCAAAGCTCTGCCGCCCCGCAATGCGCACCTCGCGCATCACCTCGATGCGCTGGTTCACGATGGCCTCATAGGCCGCGGTCGCGCCAAAGCGGAAGGAGAATTGCACCGCCAGGCTTTCCAGCTCGGCTGAGATCGTCAACAGTTCATGCAGCGCAGCCTCGGGCGAGGGTTCGGCATGATCAAGCCCCGAGACCAGCGTCGAAAGCTTGGGGTCCAGGGCATTCAGCCGGGTGCTCAACTGCCGCGACCGGATCAGACCGAGCATCGACATGGCGCGGTAAGTCTCAACCTCCAGAACGCGCTGCACGATACGCCCGATCCGGCGGCTGCCCGTCCCCGGTTTTACAAAGATGGCAAAGCGCATGTGGCCCGCGCCGTCAATCCGGAAATCCCCCGCCACAACGGCCGCACCATCCACAACGCGGGATACGGCCAGGCTTTCAGGAACGAACCACTCCTCCAGCCTGGCAAGGATCGCCTCCTCGCTCTCGGGCATGAAATCCACCCGCACCAAGACCGAGGTGAGCCGCGTGCCCGGCGCCATTGCGAGCCAGTCGGCCGGAAACACCTCTGCCTCGAACGGATCAAACGGCCGGTCCGACAGCCCCTTGGTAAAGGCGGTGTAGGTCACGAATTCGGTATGGCTTTCCCATTTCAGATCCGCCCGGCCGATGGGGCCGGAAAAATGCGTGGCGTCAGGCTGCGGATGCGCCGAGCCGTTGCGGTCAAGCAGCGTCAGCAGATGCGCCCGGTCCAGCGCGCGGTCCCGGTTCGCCGCCTCGACCGGCTCCTTGATCGCGACATAGGCCGCCATGCAGGGCGCCTCCAGCGCCGGAAACGGGCGGGCGTGGAGTTCGTTCACCGTAGCGTAACGTTGCGGGTGGTCTTCGATCAAGGGCATTTCTGGCTTTCTGAGGTCTGCAGGGAAGGTAGCACGACCGGTTCTGCGGCAAAGGGCGAAGAACCGCAAACGGCCCAGAAAATCACGCCCCCGTGCAGAACCGCCGCAAACTTCGGCTCTGTGCCGCAGTTCACTTCAGTGTTGCGGCGCGCATCCCGGGCGCCCCGACTTGGCAACCATCGATCCTGCTTCGTAAGACCCGGCGCGGGCGCTTTCCAAAGCTCACGAATGCGGCCCAAGCCAACACCGAATTAAAGCTGATCGCGGTGGCAAAGGCCTGTTCGCCACCCGCGCGGTGACAATCGCAACTCATCCGCGTGACAAAGGCCGCAAGAACGCGCGCAAAAACCTGCCCGGCACTACTTTCCGGAAAGGTCCGGACGAAGTACGCGATACCGACCAAATCCCGGGGCGCGCAGCCGCTCCGGGTGTGGACCCCTCCGCTGGTCTTCGGGACCGGCGAGGTTTGGAACGAACGCGCCCGTTGCGACTGCGAGTTCGACGCGAAACTGGTCGGAACCCTTGGCATTTTTGAAGCCGGCAAGCGCCGCCCACTGATGGCCAGGAGGGAATAATTCTTGCACAAAGCCAGTTTGATCCTCCAGCCCTGCAGGAAAGGTCTGATCTTCCACCCTTACGAAACGGTACCGGATTGCTGCGCCACCCCGCCCGAAAAATGATTTCCGGCAGGGTCAGTCCGTTGGTCTGAACCGCTTCGTTATCCGGTCCGATGGGCAAAGCCGCCCAAGGCCGATCACTCGATCATCGGCAAGAGCGCATCGAGTGATTTCTTGGCATCGCCATAGAACATCCGCGTGTTTTCCTTGAAAAACAGCGGGTTCTCGATACCCGAATATCCGGTGCCCTGCCCGCGCTTGGACACGAAGACCTGTTTTGCCTTCCAGCATTCGAGGACCGGCATGCCCGCAATGGGGGAATTCGGGTCCTCCTGTGCGGCCGGATTCACGATGTCGTTCGAGCCGATGACGATGGCCACATCGGTTGCGGGGAAGTCGTCGTTGATCTCGTCCATCTCCAGCACGATGTCGTAGGGCACTTTCGCCTCGGCCAGAAGCACGTTCATATGCCCGGGCAGGCGCCCCGCGACCGGATGGATGGCAAAGCGCACTGTCTTGCCGCGCGCGCGCAGCTTGCGCGTCAGCTCTGACACCGACTGCTGCGCCTGTGCTACAGCCATCCCGTAGCCCGGAATGATGATGACCGAATCCGCATCGTTCAGCGCCGCGGCCACCCCTTCGGCATCGATAGCGATCTGCTCGCCCGTCACTTCCATCGCAGGCCCCGTGGTGCCGCCAAAGCCGCCCAGAATCACCGAAATGAAAGACCGGTTCATCGCCTTGCACATGATGTAGCTGAGGATCGCGCCCGAAGAGCCGACGAGCGCACCCACCACGATCAACAGGTCATTGGACAAAGAGAACCCGATCGCAGCCGCAGCCCAGCCCGAATAGCTGTTCAGCATCGACACCACGACCGGCATGTCCGCCCCGCCGATGCCCATGATCAGGTGATAGCCGATGAACAAGGCCGCCACCGTCATCCCCGCCAGCGCCAGCGTCGAGCCCGACTGCAGATAGACCACCAGCAGCGCGAAAGAGATCAGCGCCGCGGTTGCGTTCAGCATATGTCCGCCCGGCAGTTTCCTGGCCTTGCCGTCGACGCGGCCCGCCAATTTGCCAAAGGCGATGACCGACCCGGTGAAGGTCACGGCCCCGATGAACACGCCAAGGAAAGTCTCCACCCGCAGGATCGTGACCTCGACCCCGCTCTTGTGCGCCACGACGGCGGCGAACCCGTCCAGCACCGCCCGCGCTGCCTCATCCATGCCCGTCACGCGCACCATCTCAAGATGGGTATTGAAGCCGATGAATACAGCCGCGAGGCCCACAAGGCTGTGCATAGCCGCCACCAGCTGCGGCATCTCGGTCATCTGCACACGCTGTGCGACGACCCAGCCGATGGCGCCGCCCACGGCAATCATCATCAGGCTGATCGCCCAGTTCCCCGCCCCGGGGCCATAGATCGTGGCCGCAACCGCCAGCGCCATGCCGAAGATGCCGTACCAGACCGCACGCTTGGCGCTTTCCTGACCCGAGAGCCCCCCGAGCGACAGGATGAACAGAACTGCCGCAACGACATAGGCGGCTGTGGTGAATCCGTATTCCATCGGGTCCGCTCCTTACGATTTCTGGAACATGGCGAGCATGCGCCGCGTGACCATGAAGCCACCAAAGATGTTGATCCCGGCCATGAAGACCGACAGGGCGGCGAGCACGACCACAAGCCACGAGCCAGAGCCGATCTGCGTCAGCGCACCCAGGATGATGATCGACGAAATCGCATTCGTGACCGCCATCAAGGGCGTGTGCAAGCTGTGCGAGACGTTCCAGATCACCTGAAAGCCGATGAAGACCGAGAGCACAAAGACGATGAAGTGCGACATGAAGCTTGCGGGTGCAAAGAGGCCCGCGAGCAGGATCAACGCCCCGCCCCCCACCAGCATACCGACCTGATTGCGGGTCTGCGCCTTGAAGGCCGCAGCTTCCGCCGCACGCGTCTCGGCTGCCGTCCGCTCTACCACTTTCGGCTTCGGTTTGGCTGCGGCGATGGCAGCCACCTTCGGCGGCGGCGGCGGATAGGTCACCGCCCCCTGATGCGCGACAGTGGCGCCTCGGATCACGTCATCTTCCATGTTATGGACGATCACACCGTCTTTCTTTGGTGTAAGATCAGTCAACATGTGCCTGATATTATTCGAATAAAGCGTAGATGCCTGTGCTGCCATCCGGCTCGGAAAATCGGTATAGCCCACGACCGTGACGCCGTTCTCGCTCACGATCTTGTGGTCCGGCACCGTCAGATCGCAGTTCCCGCCGCGCTCCGCCGCGAGGTCGACGATGACCGAGCCGGGTTTCATCAGCGCCACCATATCGGCCGTCCACAGCTTGGGCGCAGGACGACCCGGGATCAGGGCCGTAGTGATGACGATGTCCATCTCGGGGGCAAGTTCACGAAACTTTTCCAGTTGCCTTTCCCGGAACTCGGGGCTGGAGGGGGCTGCGTAGCCGCCGGTGGCCGCGCCATCCTGCCTGTCGTCGAAATCGAGGAACACGAAATTCGCGCCCATCGATTCGATCTGCTCGGAAACCTCGGGGCGCACGTCGAAGGCATAGACAATCGCGCCGAGCGAGGTTGCCGTCCCGATGGCCGCCAGACCCGCGACCCCGGCCCCCACGATAAGAACCTTCGCAGGCGGCACCTTGCCCGCCGCTGTCACCTGACCGGTGAAGAAGCGGCCGAAGTTCGACCCCGCCTCGATCACCGCGCGGTAGCCTGCGATATTGGCCATCGACGACAGTGCGTCCATCTTTTGCGCGCGGGAAATTCGCGGCACCATATCCATCGCGACCACGGTTGCGCCGCGGTCTTTTGCGACCTCCAGCAGCTCGGCGTTCTGCGCGGGCCAGAAGAAGCTGATCAACGTCTGTCCGGACCGCAGGGCCTGCGCCTCGGCCATTTCAGGTCCGCGCACCTTGGCCAGCACATCCGCCGCGGCCATCACCGCCGCCGCATCCGCCAGCACCTCGACCCCGGCCTTGGCATAAAGCGCGTCGGAAAAACCCGCCTTCGCCCCCGCCCCGGCCTCGATGCAGCAGGAATGCCCCAGTTTCATCAGTTGCAGCGCCGAATCGGGTGTCATCGCCACCCGGTTTTCGCCCGCAAAGACCTCGCGCAGAGCCCCGATTTTCACTATGTATCCCCCGTCTTGCGGCGCCTTCAAGCGTCCGGGCCGTTTGTTCCAGCACGATCTATCACCGCGAAAGAATATTTCAAAGGCTCCTTTCTGAAGCGTATCAGCCAGCTGCGCAATCATTTCAAACTTGAAATTTCCCTGACACCGCCGCATAAGGACGAAACGTCTGCAGGAACCCTTCATGACCACAGATTTCGCCTCCACCCGCGCTCAGTTCCATCTGCCCGAGGGGGTCGTCTACATGGACGGCAACTCTCTGGGGCCGCTGGTCAGGACCGCCGCCGCCCGCGTGGCAAAGGCGGTGGAGACGGAGTGGGGGGAGCTTTTGATCACCGGCTGGAACAAAGCGGGCTGGATGGCGCAACCAAGCCGTGTCGGCGACCGGATTGCTACGCTGATCGGGGCAGAGCCAGGCCACGTGGTGATGGGCGACACATTGTCGATCAAGGTCTATCAGGCGCTCGCCTCGGCGCTGGAGATGAACCCGGGACGGCGGGTGATCCTGTCGGATACCGGGAATTTCCCGTCGGATCTCTATATGGCGGAGGGGCTTTGCCGGACCCTTGGGCCGGATTACCAGTTGAAGACGGTTGCGCCCGAGGCTTTGGCGGATGCCATTGACGAAACCGTGGCCGTGACCCTGATCACCGAGGTGGATTATCGCACCGGGCGGCGGCATGACATGGCGGCGCTGACGGCGCGCGCTCATGCCGCAGGGGCGCTGACGGTGTGGGATCTGGCACATTCGGCAGGCGCGTTCCCGGTGCATCTGGCGGCCGCAGGCGTAGATTTCGCGGTGGGCTGCACCTACAAGTTCCTGAATTCGGGCCCCGGCGGCCCGGCCTTCATCTATGTGGCCCCCCGCCATGCCGGGACGGCGCGCCCTGCCCTGTCCGGATGGCTGGGCCACGCGTCCCCCTTCGCCTTCGATCTCGACTACCGCCCCGGCGCAGGGATCGAGCGGATGCGCGTGGGCACCCCCCCGGTGCTGCAGATGGCGGCGCTGGAGGCGGCGCTGGACGTCTGGGACGGGGTGAGCCTGGATGATCTGCGCGCGGCCTGCCTCGCCTTGGGCGATCGCTTCATTGCCGGGGTCGAGGCGCGCTGCCCGATCCTGACTCTCGCCACGCCGCGGGCGCATGCTATGCGCGGCAGCCAGATCAGCTTTCACCACGCGCAAGGTTATGCCATCATGCAGGCATTGATCGCGCGCGGCGTGGTCGGCGATTTCCGCGCGCCCGATATCCTGCGGTTTGGCATCACGCCGCTGTTCATCGGGCCGGACGACATTGACCGTGCTGTGGACACGTTGGCCGACGTGATGGACAATTCGCTGTGGGACCGCCCGGACTACAAGGTTCGCGCAGCCGTGACGTAAGGAAGACACCGATGCCCACCCCGCGCCACTGGAACCCCGAAGGCGTCGCCGCCCCGGCCTCACGCTACAGCGATGCGGCGATCGTGGAAGACCCGGCACGCTGGCTGCATCTTTCGGGGCAGGTGGGCACGGCGCCTGATGGCAGCCTTGCGCCCGATCTGGGGGCGCAACTGAACCAGTGTCTCGCCAATATCGACGCCGCCTTACGCGCTGCGAACATCACGCGCGCCAATCTGGTGAAGCTCACGTGGTATCTTGCCCAATCCACGTCCGAAGCCATCGCCACCTACCGCGCCTGCCGAGATGTCTGGCTGGCCGAGGTGTCCGCCCCCGCCTCCACCCTCCTGATCGTCGCGGGCCTCGCCTCCCCCGCCTTTCTGGTTGAAGTGGATGCCGTGGCCGCCGGATGACCGGGCGATGATCGCCCCTGCAACCCCTGTTCCTGTGATCACGGGCTGCGGCACCTGGGCTGCCGTCTGGCGCCGCATCGGCGCCCAGTCCGTCCTCAGCCAGCGGAGCCGTCCTTTCGCCTGATTCCCTTGCCCCCGTGACGGAGACGCGAAATGACCACCCCCTCCCCCGGCTGCCCGATGCACGCCCGCCCCGACCCTGCCCAAGACGGGGCCGAGATGGCCTTCGATGGCCGGATGTCTTACGGCGATTATCTCGCCATTGATCAGATCCTCGGCGCGCAGCACCTGCTGACGGGTGCGCATGACGAGATGCTGTTCATCATCCAGCACCAGACCTCCGAGCTTTGGATGCGGCTCGCGATCCACGAGCTTGACGCCGCGCGCCGGGCGATTGCTGCAGGCCGTGTGCGCGAGGCGTTCAAGATGCTGTCGCGCATCGCGCGCATCTTCGAGCAGCTGAATTCGGCCTGGGACGTGCTGCGCACCATGACGCCCTCGGATTACACCACCTTCCGCGACGCATTGGGCCAATCCTCGGGCTTTCAATCCTGGCAATACCGGCTGATCGAATATGCCGTGGGCAACCGCAATGCCGCCATGCTGCGCCCTCATGCGCACCGCCCCGACATCATCGCGCGGCTGGAAGCCGAACTCGCGCGGCCTTCGCTTTATGACGAGGCGCTGAGGCATCTGGCCCGCGCAGGCCTTCCCGTTCCGCCCGATGTCCTGGCACGCGACCTGACAGGGCCCTGGGCCGCGAATGATGCGGTGCGAGAAGTCTGGGCCACCGTCTACCGCGACCCCCAGACTCACTGGGAGGCGTATGAGCTGGCCGAGAAGCTGGTCGATTTCGAGGATTACTTCCGGCGCTGGCGATTCAACCATGTAACAACGGTGGAACGAGTCATCGGCTTCAAACGTGGAACCGGGGGCACCTCGGGTGTGCTTTACCTGCGCCGGATGCTCGAAATCGAACTCTTTCCCGAGCTTTGGAGCCTCAGAACCGCGCTCTGACCCTTTGACGTTGCCGCCCGGGTCCTTTACTTTGATGACCGAGTTCAGATGTCAGCCACGCCCTGCCGAATCCAGAGGATCCCTGCATGACCCGTATTGCCGCAAGTTTGATTGCCGCTTTGGCCCTGATGGGAGGCCTTGCCGCGTGCGTGCCTGATCCAAACCTTGCCCAGAGCGGTGCCTCGGGGCCAGCGCAGATCGCCGATGCCTCGACCTATGCCGCCACCAAGGATGCCAACATCGACGTGCCTGGCCTGCCGCTGGAAGAGATCCCCGAACCCTTCCGCCGCCAGGTTGTAGCCTATCCGTCGGATCAACCCCCGGGCACCATCATCATCAACCCCGCGCAGAGGGTGCTTTATTTCGTAACCGGCAAGGACCGCGCGATCCGCTATGGCATCGCCGTCGGCCGGGCCGGGTTCGAATGGTCGGGTGAAGCGGTGGTTTCCGAAAAGAAGCCCTGGCCGACCTGGACCCCGCCCAAAGAAATGATCGAACGCGACCCGAAACTCGTCAAATGGGAGAAGGGTCAGCCCGGGGGCATCACCAATCCCCTCGGCGCGCGCGCCATCTACCTCAACACCAACGGGGTGGATTACGGCTACCGCATCCACGGCACGCCGGAATGGCGCTCGATCGGCAGCAATGCGTCATCCGGTTGCATCCGGATGATCAACCAGGACGTGATGGACCTGTTCAACCGTGTGCCGATGGGGGCCAAGGTTGTGGTGCTGACGGCGAGCGGTGAAGTGCCCAAGGGGTTGAAGCTGCCCCCGCCCGCGCCAAGGAAGGTTGTGCCGGTAGAGCCGGTGGTGCCCGCAGGCGCCATCCCTAAGCTGGTGATCCTGCCGCCGCCCAACATCAGCGCGCCCATAATTGGCGCGACCGCCATAGGTGCGCCTGTGGCGGCACCTGCCGCTGCAACGCCTGCCGTCGCACCGGAGCTTGTGACGCTGCCTGCGCCTGCCGCCGCCGCACCAACGGCTGTCGCCCCGGCAGCGGCCCCCGCTCTTGATGCGGCCGCCTGCAAGGTGGCGCTGGTCAACGGCGTCTGCCCGCCGCAGCCCTGAGAACGCTCGCCAGAAAACGATCTTGCGCGCAGGACGCGCAGGATCCGCCCCTCCCCCTCACGGGACGGGGGATCAGCTTGCGGCCGTCCTTCATACGCGACGTGCAGCCGCGACAACCACTTGGACTTTCTCCTGTTGCTGCGCGCCGGGAGCCGAGCAATCTCTTGCGGAGGGGCGGGGAGGGGTTCACCTCCTTGCAGCCCGTTCCTGCCCGGCTTCAGGCACTGCGTTCTGACGAATGACCCCTTTCGCGGCCCCACCCCGCAATAGGGAGGTAGCACCTGCTACAGCGGTCGGGATAAGTGGTTGAACCGGACACAAGACCTGCCGCAGATCAGCAGCACCTATGCCCTGTCGCGCAGCGCTTCAGCGAAGCCAGCTGTCATAGTCGCTGACCAGAAGATGCATGGGCGCCACGTCCTCCTCGATGTCCGCAAAGCGACCGATCGGCTCGACAAAGATGTTGTCGGTCACATCGTCATTCACGGTCGAGACCTCGCCGATCAGCACATCACCGCCCTCCCCCCAGAAGGCGTGCCAGTCGCCCGGCATCAGCGTCACCGATTCCCCCGGCGCCATCATCAGCTTCTCGCCCGGCGCATAGGCCCGCTCGATCCCATCGCAGCGCACCCGTCCACCGCGGTCGCGGGCAAAGCGGCCCTGATCGTCGGAGCCGTAAAGCTCCACCACCAGAGTGGCGCCGCCGCGGTTGATGATATCCTCGGCCTTGATCACATGAGTGTGCATCGGGCTCAGCTGATCTTGTCGCGAAATCAACAGCTTCTCGGCATAACACATACCGCCACCGCGCTGCAGGTCGGCCAGAACGCCGTTGCGCAGGGTAAAGAGAAAGAGGCCCAACGCGTCGAACCGCCCCTGTCCGTAATCGGTGATGTCCCAACCCATGCGTGAGGCCACGATGCGACCGGCATCGGTGCGGGCGCGGAACGCGTCTGGGGTCCAGTAGGCGAAGGGCGGCAGCACAAAGCCATAGTGCCGGATCATCTCATCCGCCGCCGCCATGATCTCGTTGATACGCGAGCGTTTCATGCCTGCACCTCCCTGAATTGTCGCGACTATACCAAGGACGGGGCCGCCCTCAACCGGTTTTCCGCAAGAACCGCCACGTCAGCATGCCCCCCGCCCAGGCCAGCGCCATGATCCAGCCGAGCCATATTCCGCCCGGCCCAAGCCCGAGCGGTGCCGCCAGCACCCAACCGAGCGGCAGGGCAAAGACCCAGTAGGCCAGAATGCTGACCCCGGCGGGCCAGGCCGTGTCCGACAGGCCCCGCAGTGCGCCCACCATCGTCGATTGGACCCCGTCGAACACCTGGGCGAGGGCGAAGACCAGCAGGATGCTCGCGGCCGTGGCGACCACGGCCGGGTCCGCCACCACCAGCCCCGCAAGCCACCGCCCACCAAACGCGAACAGGACGGCCGAGCCCGACAGCCACACCGTCGCCACCGACAGCGCGGCAAAGGCCACCGGCCGCAGGGCGGCGAGGTTTCCTGCCCCCCGCTCTTGTGCGACGCGGATCGCCACTGCCCCTGCCACGCCCAGGGGAATCATGTAGACCACACCGCCCACCGCCATCGCCACCTGATTTCCCGCAAGCGCAGCGGTGCCGAAGGTGCCGATCAGCACTGTCACCACTGCCACTGCCGCGGTCTCTACCAGATACATCAGACCGAGGGGCGCCCCCTCCACCGCCACCGCGCGCATGCGGCGCAGCGAAAGCGCCGCCCGGATCCGCATCCGCCGCAGCGACGGCGCCCACGACCACAGCATCCACGCGAGCGCCAGGGCCACGCCCTCAGCCAAAACTGAAGCAATCCCTGCGCCGGTCAGGCCGAGTTCGGGAAACGGTCCGATTCCCCAGATCAGCATGTAGTTGAGCGGCACATTCACCACGACCGCAAAGAGCGCCAGTCCCGTCCCGAGCCAGGGCCGCCCCACCGCCTCGAACGAGGCCTTGAAGACCATCAGAACGCCAAACGGAATCATGTAGCAGGTGATCGCCGCGTAATAGCCCGGCATCGCTGCCAGCACCTCGGGTGGCTGGCCGAGCAGCGGCAGCAGAAACCAGATCACCCCCATGACCAGCATGGCCAATGCCCCGACCCCGGCCCCAAGAGCCATCCCGTTGCGCATCAGCGCCGCAATCGCCCGCCCCTCGCCCGCGCCATGCGCAAAGCCGATCCGCACCGACAATGCTGACAAAAGCCCATAGATCGCGGCCACATGGATCGTCGCGATCGCCCCTGTCAGCCCCACCGCTGCCAGCGCTACCGTCCCCAGCGGCGCGATCATCAGCGAATCGGTCACGTTGATCAGCATCGACGCCGCAAGCCCCGCGATGATCGGTACGGCCAGCGCCAGAAGCGCCGGAACCTGTGCCCGAACCGACCGCCACCCAGCCATCTTGCGCGCCTCCCCGATTTCACATACGAATGGTATCCGGATTATCCACATACGGACCGTATGTCAACTGACCGACCCACCCGTGCCGAAACGGCGCGCGCAACCACCGACCGGCTCTTGCGCGTCGCGCATGCGGCCTTTGCCGGGCGGGGGTTCTCTGCCGTGTCGCTGGATACGATTGCCGCCGAAGCCGGGGTGACGCGGGGCGCGTTGCACCACCATTTCACCAATAAGGCAGGCCTGCTGGAGGCCGTGCTGCGCCGCATCGACGCCGAGATCGGGGCCGAGCTGCAGCCGGTTTTTGCAGCCGAGGCCGATGACTGGGCGGGGTTCCGCGCCAGTTTTCATGCCTATCTTGACGCGGTTCTGCAGCCCTCGCGGCTGCGGATCCTGTTTCAGGACGCACCAGCGGTGCTGGGAATGAGGTCAGTCGACATCTTGCTTCAGTCCGGGCTCGCAGAGGTGATCGCCTTGCTGCAAAGCCTTGCGGCATCGGGCAGGATTCGAGCACCGGACCCCGAGGCGCTGGCCGTGGTGCTGAACAGCACGTCCGTCGCACTGGCCTTTTGGGTGGCGGAAAGCCCCGAGGAGCCTGCGCGCCTTACCCGCGCACATGCCACGCTTGCGGAGCTGTTTGACGGGATGACCGCAGGTCCGCAGGCCTGAAAGCGCCCGCTCAGGCAGACAGCCTGAGCCGTGCTTCGCGGGTGGCCCAGGCGGCGGCAGCGGCGCCAAACGCCTCAAACAGCGTGCGAGAGACCGGGTCGATCCCGGCGTTCCATTCCGGGTGCCATTGCACGGCGAGCGTAAAGCCCGGCGCGTCCTTGACATAGATCGCCTCCGGGGTTCCGTCCGGGGCAACCCCGTCCACCACAATCCGCGCCCCGGGCCGGGAAATGCCCTGACCATGCAGCGTGTTGGTCATGACCTCTTCGGCCCCCATCAGGCGGTGAAACACCCCACCGGGCTGAAAGCTCACCGCGTGGCGCAACGCGAACACCTCTTCCAAGGTGGCATTCTGCGGCATGCGGTGGTTCAGCCGCCCCGGCAGATCGCGGATCTCCGGGTGCAGCGTGCCCCCCATCGCGACGTTCACTTCCTGAAACCCCCGGCAGATGCCAAGGAAGGGCTGCCCACTCTCGACACAGGCGCGCACCAGCCCCAGCGAGATTGCGTCACGCTCGCGGTCAAAGGCGCCATGGGCGGAGGTTTCCTCCTCGCCATATTCCTGTGGATGCACATTGGGGCGACCGCCGGTCAACAAGAAACCGTCACACAACGCCAGCAGTTCGGCGACCGACACAAGCGCAGGATCGGCAGGCACCACCAGCGGAAGGCATCCGGCCACCCGTGCCACCGCTTCGGCATTCAGCGTGCCGGAGGCATGCACAAGGTAATTCTCGTTCATCAGGCTTCGATTGCCGATGATCCCGACAACGGGCCGTTTCTCTGAGGGACGGGACATGTGCTCACCGTAGAAACTGCCACAAATCGATGATAGGCGGACTCTTGCGTCGCGGAAAGGCCAAGAACCCACAAAACCTGTGCATCAGCGCACAGAATGGGCGGCATTTAGGCAGAAACATCACCATATGTTGCGAATTGATCGTTTTCTACACCATGATGCGACTCGAATTCCACCGACAGGAAGGTGGCGGCGTCCATCCCGCAGAAAACAGCAGACCGAAATCACCCGCAACGGCCTCGTCGCTGCCTTGGTTTGCGACGCCCTGTGCTTTGCCGCAACTGCCGAGACGACAACCACTGCGGTCACATGATGACAGGCGACTAGATGGGCGACCAGATGGGCGACTAGATGGGCGACCAGATGGGCGGTCTCGGCCCCGCCTCGCAGGCATTCATCGAGGCGAATGCCAGAATGCCTGCAGTGATGGGCGCGCCACTGGCCGGCAATGCCGACTTCGACTTTGTCGCAGGGATGATCCCGCACGATCAGGGCGCCGGCGACATGGCGCGGACCGCGCAGGACTATGGTACCGACACCGAGGCCCGCGCCTTTGCGGAGAAGGTGGCGCGGCGCAGGAAGCAAGATCGTCCGAATGACAACCTGGCTCTCGGCTGCGCAGGCAAAACAGCAACCGCGCGGCCTTGCCTCTGGTAATACGCGGCAGGTGCCCCATATTTGCGGAATGCTGAAGCTTGCCCCGATCCTGCTGATGGTCGTCTATGCTTTCCTGATGATGCGCTTTTCGGTCTGGCGCACCAACAGGATGCTCGATGCCCAGTCCCGCCCGCTGACCGACCCCGCCATCACGCGGCTGGCCGACCGGATGGCGGCGGCACTGGAGATTTCACAGATCAAGGTGCATGTCTTCGAGGTGGAGCCGGTAAACGGACTTGCCGCGCCGGACGGGCGGATTTTCCTGACGCGCGGGTTCTTGAACCGCAAGATGCGCGGCGAGGTCACGGCAGAGGAGTTGGCATCTGTGATCGCGCATGAGATGGGGCATGTGGCCCTTGGCCATACGCGGCGGCGGATGATCGATTTTACCGGGCAAAATGCAGTGTTCGTGATGCTTTCGGCGCTTTTGAACCGGTTCGTCCCGATTGTGGGCGTGTGGATTGCCAACACGATTTCCACCGTGCTGATGGCGCATCTGTCGCGTCGCGACGAGTTTGAGGCAGATGCCTATGCCACAGCACTTCTGATCAAGGCAGGCATCGGCAGCGAGGCCCAGAAGTCGTTGTTCCGCAAGCTGGGGGCCTTGACCAAAGGGCACGCCGAAGGTGTTCCCGCCTGGATGCTGAGCCATCCCAAAGCCGACGAACGCATTGCCGCGATCGAGGCAAACGAGAGGCGCTGGCTGGCGCCGCGGATCGGTCAGGAGGGCTGAAGCGCCCGTCCCAGACGCGGCAGTTGCGCGCGTTTCAAGAGGGCACGAAGCGGGAGCGCGCGGCCGGATATCTGCTCGGCCCTGGCATGGACGCGCGCTATCACCGTACTGACCGCAACAGGGTGATGCGACCACAACTCCCAAAGAAAACCATCCGGGTCGCGGCGCTGCAAACCCTCTGCAGCCAGCACATGGCGCGGAAAGTCGACGGCGTTGAAGGTAAGGATTGCATCGGCATGGCCCGCAATCGCCGTAGCCAGCACATGCCGGTCATTCGGGTCGGGCAGCAAGAGGCGCGCCTCGATATCCGGCAGCGTACGCACCATCGCGCGGGGGAAAGCCGCTGTGATCACCGCAATCTCGCCCCGGGCAATCCCTTGTGCCCCGGGGCCAAGCTTCACCGCCGCACGCGCCCATTCCTCAAGGATCCGCTCGGACCAGAGCGGCTCATAAAGCCCCGCAGCCGCCACGCCCGCAAGCAACTCTCGCAAGACCGTGGGGTAAAGGACGCAGGCGTCCAGAACCAGCCTCACCCGTCAAGCCGGAAAAACAGGGCCTTGAGATAGCTCGATTCCGCCAGTTGCGGCAAGACCGGATGGTCCGGCCCGGCAAAGCCCGTGTGCAGCAGCTGCCCCCGCCGCCCGCCCCGCCCGATCCCCCGGGCCGAGGCGTTGCGGAAGGCCGCAAGATCGGCGGCATGGGAGCATGAACAAAGCCCCAGAAACCCGCCGGGCGAAACAAGGGGTGCAGCCAGCCGCGCAAGCCGTTCATAGGCGCGCAAGCCCGCCTCCAGCGCCGGTTTGGC
>Ga0105046_10001139_pt1 | contig 40140 bp, 29 predicted proteins | sample MAT03_FD_78385 | JGI IMG/M metagenome (GOLD analysis project Ga0105046, IMG submission 78385) | Freshwater microbial communities from Lake Fryxell liftoff mats and glacier meltwater in Antarctica - MAT-03 (megahit assembly) | ecosystem: Environmental > Aquatic > Freshwater > Ice > Liftoff... | reverse complement strand
GATGAGCTCATCGGCGCGCTGCTCGTGGTCCAGGCCGACGGCGACCCGACCGGCGCCCGTGCCGAGGGCAGCGAGCACGTCTTCGCACTCCTCGACCACGAGGTCGGCGCGGTGCGCGACACCGCCTGGGAGACGGCCGCCAAGGTCGCCGATGGCGCGGGGTTGGCGAAGCTGTTGCCGACGTTGGCCCACGACAAGGCGCTCGCGGTCGTGCGCCTCCTCGCCGCATGGGACGGCGAGCCCGTGCAGCTCGCGTTGTGGCAGCTCGTCAGCGGCAGTGATCAGGAGCTCGCGATCGAAGCCGCGTTGGCGCTGAGCGCAAGAGGCAAGCGGGCGGCGCCGCAGATCGGGGACCGCCTCCAGATCCTTTTGAAGCACGCGAACGGCGCCAGCCTCCGTCTTGGGCTCATCGTCTATCGGCGCTTTGGCCACGACCCAAAGGAGGTGATCTCGCCTGCGATGAAGGACGCTATCGATCGGGCGCTCACGTCGAAGGACGAGCCGCTCGTGTTGGAGGGTGTGCGCTCGACGCTGGTGCTCCCGGCGGAGGAGCGGGCGCCGCTCTACGAGCAACTCGCGCTCGACCCGCGGCCGGCCGTGCGCGCGGTCACGGCTGAGATGCTCGCGCGCCAGACCAAACCCGACGGTTCAGCCGTGACACTTCTCGACAAGCTCCTGACGGACGCCGAAGGCGACGTGCGCATGGCGGCCACGAGAGCGCGCGCCCAGCTTGGCACGCCCGAAGAGCGTTTGAAGGTCATCGGGCCGCTCTTGAGCGACAGCCACCGAGGCGTGCGGCTGGCGGCAGCGCTGTCGCTGGCGCAACCCGACCTCATCACGCTGGGCCTGCCGATCCTTTTGAAGCAGCTCGAGCGTGAAGACCACGAGGCCTCCAAGGTGATCCTCGGCGCGCTCTCGAGCTCGACCCAACGCGCCGTGCTGTTGACCGTGATCGAGCTGATCGGCGGGGCTGACTCCAAGCGCGTCGTCGCGGCGCACTTCGCGTTGACGACTGCCACCAAGCAGGACTTCGGTGTCGACATCGGCGCCTGGAAGGGCTGGCTCGACAAGCAGTATCCGCCACCGCCCGAGCCCGCCGCGGACCCCGGGTCATCGCCCGGGACGGCGCCCAAGGCGCTGCTTCCAGGCACCGAGAAGGCGCTGCTTCCAGGCACCGAGCCCAAGGTGCTGCTTCCAGGCACCGAGCCCAAGGCGCTGCTTCCAGGCACCGAGCCCAAGGCACCGGCTCCTACTCCGAAGGCCCCCGCGCCTGCGCCCAAGACACCCTGACCCGCGGCGGCGAGTGCCCCAACGAAGCGGTTAACGGGCCTTGTTGAAGCGCAGCTTCACGACGTTGATCATCGCCTCGCGCACGATCCGCCCCGACATCTTGGATTGTCCCACGCGCCGGTCTGGGAACACGATCGGCACCTCGGCGATGCGAAAACCTGCGAGGTGCGTGCGATAGGTCAGCTCGATCTGGAACGCGTACCCCTTGGAGGTGACGGCATCGAGGTCGATCGTTTCGAGCACGCTCCGCCGGAAGCACTTGAAACCACCCGTCAAATCGCGAAACGGCAGCCCCATGACCGTGCGCGCGTAGAGATTGCCGCCCTTGCTCACGAGCTTGCGCAGGAGCGTCCAGTCTTCGGTGCCACCGCCCGGCATGTAGCGACAGCCGAGCACCAGGTCGGCGGAGGCGGCGGCGCGCAGGAGCTCGGGCAGGTACTTCGGCTGGTGCGAGAAGTCCGCGTCCATCTCGAACACGTATTGGAAATCGCGCGCGAGCGCCCAGCGGAAACCCTGGATGTAGGCGGTGCCAAGACCTTGCTTGCCAGGCCTGTGCAACACATGCACGCGCCCATCGCGCCCGGCGATCTCGTCCGCGATGCGCCCCGTGCCATCGGGCGAATTGTCGTCGACCACCAGCACGTGAACCGCGGGCAACACCTCGTGGATGGCCGTCAGGAGAAGCGGCAGATTCTCTCGCTCGTCGTAGGTTGGAACGATGATGAGCGTGCCGGCACCGTCGAGGCTAGGCGAGGCGTTGGGCTGGTCAGACATCAGAACGACTCCGCGTAGAACGAATCGATGAGGTGGCGATAACGCTCGGCGATCCGCGACCGCCGCAACGTCTGCGTCGGCGTCAGCGTGCCGGCCTCGGCGCTGAGCCCACTCGCGAGCAGCGCGTGCTTTTTCACCGCCGCGTGCGGTGGCAGGCGTTGGTTCACCCGCTGCACGTGCGCCGAGACGCGCGCGTGCACGATCGGGTGGCGTGACAACGCTTCGGCGTCGAGGTGGCTGAGCCCCTCGCTCTCGGCAAGCCGCGTCAGCTCCTCCCCATCGAGCGCAATGAGCGCCGTCGCGAAGTCGCGTCGCTCGCCATACACAAGGGCCTGCGCCACGAGCGGCGCTTCGCGCAACGCCGCTTCGATGGGTCTTGGCGCAAGCGTGCGACCGTTCGAGAGCACGATGATCTCGCGCTTCCGGCCCGTGATGAAGAGGCGCCCCTGCTCATCGATGCGGGCGAGGTCGCCGGTCGCAAACCAGCCGTCGTCGTCGAAGACGCGCGTCGTCTCGGCCGGATCGCGCCAATAGCCAGGACTCACCTGCGGGCCACGCAGGAACAGCTCGTCATCAGGCCCGATGCGCTGATCGACGCCCGGCAGCGCACGCCCAACGCACCCGACGACCGGGACCGCAGCGACGTCGAGGTGCGTCAGGGCCAGCGTCTCGACCAGGCCATACGCCTCACGCAGCGGCACGCCGTGGCGCAGGTAGAAGCTCTGCACGCCCTCGCCGAGCGGGGCACCGCCTGATAGGTACAGGCGACAGCTGCCGCCGAAGCGCTTGGACAGCCCCGACTTCACGACCCGCTCGGCAATCCCGTAGCGCAGCCGCTCGCCTAGCGACGGTTCCTCGGTGCGCGCCTCGTCGGCCCAGCGCGACACCAGCGCCGAAATCGGGCCGCCGCCCTTCAGGTTGCGCATCACCTCGGCACGCGCGCGCTCGAAGAGGCTCGGCACGCCGACCATGATCGTCGGCCGCAGGAGGCGCGCGTCATCGAAGACCGTCAGCTCCGAGCGCGCCAGCGCCGTCACGAGCGGCGGCTCGGCGGGCCCTTCTGATGGTTTCGGGCGATGGGGCCCGACGAGGCCGAACCACAACAGCGCGCGCGAGAACGCCTGCGCGAGCGGCGTCGCCAGAAGCTGCACTTCGGGCGCACGTGCAGGCTTCTCGGGCCAGGGCAGAACTCGCGCAAGTTGCGACGTCAAGGCGCGCAGGTTGTCGTGCGTCCACATCACACCCTTGGGCTGCCCCTCGGTGCCCGGCGTGTAACAGAGGGTCCAGCATTCGTCCGCGCGGGGCGCCTCGGCCCTGTCCGGCACGTCATCCCAACGCGACGCTTCACCGCCACGCGCTTCGATGGCCGCCAACGTCAGCGGCGGCGCCCCCATCGGGCCGAGTTCAGCGAGCGTCGCGCTGGCGCCGGAAGCCAGCGTCATGACCTCGTCGATGAGCACGATGCGCGGCTCGCCCGCCGGCTCGAGCCCGCCGGCCGCGCTCCCATCGCGCGGCGCGCGCAGGTCGAGCACCTTCTTTGCCTGCCACGGGTTCTCGGCGATGACCACCTGGGTGTCACTCGCGCTGAGCACGCGCCGCAACGTCTCTGGCTCGATGTTCGGGAACAACGGCACGCTCACGAGCCCGGCCAGCACGCACGCGACATCGACCAACACCCACTCGAGGCGTGTATCGCAGAGGATGGCGACGCGCGCCGACGGCGGCAACGCCCCACCCGCGCCAAGCGTCTGCAAACCCTTGGCGATGGCCTGCGCGCGCGTCGCGAGGGTGCGCCAGCTGATGCTCAGCGGCGTGTCGACCGGCGGCTTCGCGCCTCCGATTGGCCCGCGGGCGCGCTGCGGCAGGATCCTGAGCGCTTCGGCATCCGGGTGTGCGTGTACGCGCGCGACAAAGAGGTCGTGGAGGGTCGGATGAGACCTGGCATCCCCAGCTCCGGGGCGGGCGTTCGGCACCCGCGCTGAATGCCGCAAAGGTGTCGGGAGGTCAACGTCCGTTCTGGCCGTTCTGGCCGTTCACCGGCGCGGGCAGGAAACTGGACGATCGGATCGGGAGCCGAGATACAGCGTTGCATGATCGACCGTCGCCGCACCCCAGATTCACGAGCGCCAGATTCGGTGGGAAGCCTGCGGCGTAGGATCCGTGTCGGGCTATTGGCGGGCCTCGTCGCTGGCGGTGCCTGGGTCGCCTTCGAAGAGCGGCCTGACCACGCCCTCGCCCACGAGGCGGCGGCCTTGCGCCCACCACCGACCGTGCTCGCGCTCACACGCGACGACGAGGGCGGCTCCAGTACAGCCCGCGTGTCCGCGACCACCCCCGAGGTCGCCAACCTCACCGGCGTCGCCGCCTCGAAGGGCGGGCGCTGGGCCATCCCCGCGGGCGCCATCGACCCCAGGCGCGCGACCCTGCTGGACGGCCGTCTCGGCCAGGTCCTCGACGACGGCACCCGCGTCGTCCTGACGCTCGACCCACGCTTGCAGAACGTCGCCCAGGCGACCCTCGAACGTTATCAGGTCGAGTGGGGCGCGGTCGTCGCCATCCGCCCCCAGACGGGCGAGATCCTCGCCTTCGCCGAGTACGCCCAAGGCCGCCCCGACCTGTCGCGCCTGGCGCTGCACGCGGGCGCTCCGGCCGCCAGCATCTTCAAGATCATCACCTCGAGCGCGCTCCTCGAGTTCGGCGGTCTCACGCCCGACTCGGAGATCTGCACGCACGGCGGGCATCACAAGCTGACGCTCTACAACCTCAAGCCCAACGAACGCCTCGACACCAAATGCGAGACTTTCGCGCAGGCCCTCGGCAGCTCGAACAACGTCGCCTTCGCGCGCTGGGCGGACGAGAAGCTCGAGCCGACGCAGCTCCAGGCGATGGCGAACCGCTTCCTGTTCGGTAAACGCATCCCGTTTCCGTGGGCGGTCGGCGTGTCCGAGGCACGCATCCCATCCGCCAGTCGGCTCGGACTCGCGCGGGCCGCCGCCGGCTTCGAGGCCACGACCTTGTCACCGCTGCACGCGGCGCTCGTCACTGCGACGGTCGCTAACGACGGCGTGATGATGGCCCCCTACCTCGTGCAGCGCGCGGTGAAGGATGGCGCCTCGGTCTTCGAGGCGACGCCAGCCCAGCTCGCCCAGGTGCTGACGCCGGCTATCGCGCGCCAGCTGCGTGGCATGCTCGAAGAGACGGTCACCTACGGAACGGGGCGCAAGTTCTTCGAGAAGAAGGGGGCGGCGCGCTTGCCGGTGCGGGTCGGCGGCAAGTCGGGCAGCCTCTCGGGCAAGGACGCTGGGATCACGCGCAACTATTCGTGGTTTGTGGCATTCGCGCCGATCGACAAGCCCGAGATCGCGGTCGCGACGCTCGTCGTCAATGGCGCGGAGTGGACCGTGAAGGGCGCCGTGCCGGCGCGCGAGGTGCTGGACGCGTACTTCGATCGTGGCGCCGCCAAAGAGGTCGACCCGGCCGACCGCGATCCGCTCGCCGCCCCTTGAGCGCACGTGATGGCCTGACACGACGACGCTCATCTTGTAGTGTGCGCGCCGGGCTTGGGACACTGAGAGACGGAGGGACCAGATGCGTTTGACCTTTTGGGTGACCGTGTGTGCGGCGATCGGCCTTGGACTTGGCGCCTGTGGCGATGACGGCGACACGACCGCCGACACCACCCAGCCGCAGGACAGCCAGGACAGCGCCGGCGAGACGGTCGCCGAGACTGTCACCGAGACTGTCACCGAGACTGTCACCGAGACTGTCACCGAGACTGTCACCGAGACCGTGGCCGAAACTGTCGCCGAGACTGTCGCCGAGACCGCCGAGGAGGTCGTCGTCGCAAAGGTCACCTGGGATGACGTCCATGCGATCTTCGCGGCCGACTGCACGCCCTGCCACAACTCGCAGACGCCGGGCGGCGGGCCCTCGGGCGGTCATTCGATCGCCTCGACGAACAAGGCCATCGCCTACGCGGCCTCGCAGAAGAACGCGAACCTCGCGAAGTGCGCCGGCAAGACCGTCGGCGAGTGCGCGCTCATCCGCATCCAGGACGGCTCGATGCCGCTCGGCGGCGACTGCTCACGTGAACCGAAGGGCCCCAAGTGCCCCGACAGCGACCAGCAGGCGTTGATCCAGCAGTGGATCGACGACGGCATGCTGGAAAAGTGAGTTTCAGGCTCGAAGTCTCAGCCTGGCAGCGCGAACAGCCGGCGCGCGTTGGTGGCGGTGAGCTCGGCTAACGCTTCGAACGATTGCCCGCGCACCTCCGCCAGCGCCGCGATGACCAGCGGCAATAGCGCCGGTCGGTTCGGCTCACCGCGATGCGGCACCGGCGTCTGGTCGGGGGTGTCGGTCTCGACCAACAGGCGATCCGCGGGTGTGATGAGCGCCGCCTCCCGCAGTCGGCGCGATTGTGCAAACGTGAGCGTACCGGCGAACGAGAGATGCAGCCCCAGCGCGAGCAGCTTCTTCGCGAACTCGGCCGAGCCCGAGAAGCTGTGCACGACCCCACCGGCCGCGGGCAGGCCTTCTTCGCCAAGGACGGCGAGCGCCTGCTCGTCCGCGCGCAGGAGATGCAGCACGACCGGCAGCTCGAAGCGCCGCGCCAACCTGAGCTGCTCACGGAAGGCGTTCGTCTGCGGTCCGAGCGCGGCCTTCGATGCGGGCGTCAGGCGGTCGAGCCCGGTCTCGCCGAGCGCCACCGGACGATGCGCGATGAGCGCTTCCTCGAGCGCGATGTACATCGCTTCGAGCGATTCACAGTCGAGCTCGGCGATGATCTGCGGATGGATTCCAAAGACCGTGTGCAGACGCGGCAGCCGGCGCGCCAGCTCACGCTGAGCGGCCCAACCAGTCGGATCGACGCCGGCCATGACGATGTCCTCGACGCCGATTGCGCGTGCATCCGCGACGACCGCGTCGGCGCTTGTCCCGAGGCGGTCACTGTCGAGGTGGCAATGCGCGTCGATCATGGCGCTGCGCTGTTCACCCGATGCCAACGTACGATCGCCGAGAGCCCGTCGTTTATCCGCTCGAGCCCATCGCGCTCGCCCGTCAGGGACCCGCTCGTGCGCCCATCATAGGCGCGCTGCAGTCCGGTTCGCAGCATCGCGAGCGCGCGGTCTAGCTCCGGCTCCACAGGCCCCACCGCATCCAGGCAGCGCATGGCGTCCTCAGCGTCCCGCGGCGCGATGGTCGTCGCAGTCCCGTCGAGCGCCACGGCCACCCCACGCACGCAGCTCAACGCCTGGTTCGCACGCACGTCGCGCGCCGAGGGATCGAACAGCCCCGGCGGCACCTCCCACAGCAACATCATCACCGTCGCCGCGATGACGATTGCGCCCATTGCCGCCGCCCCCGCGAGCCACAGCTTGCGCGCCCAGTCGCGTCCCTGCCAGAGCCCGAACCCAACGCCCATCGCCGCGCCCGTCAAGAGCCCGCCAAGGTGTGCCACGTTGTTCACCTTCGCCACGATGAGCCCGAACAGCGCGTTGAGCACCACCAGCTGAATCGCCTGTTGCGTCACCGGATCGCGGAAGTTGCCATCACTTATTCGCCGCTTGACGATCGTCGCGCCGAGGATTCCGGCCACCGCCCCCGACGCACCACCGCCACCGATGCCGACCCCCTGCGAGGCGACGAAGCCGACGATGCCGGCCGCGATGTACATGAAGAAGAAGGCCGCCGAGCCGATGTCCGCCTCGAGCTGGCGCCCGGTCACCCACAGCACCAGCGTGTTCATCACGAGATGCAGAAGACCCAGGTGCAGGAAGATCGGCATCACGATACGCCACCACTCGCCCTCCGCGACGAGCGCGGGGATCTGCAAGCCGAGCCGCACGAGTGTCAGGCGGTCCGGCACGAGCAGCTCCATGCCGCCCTCGGCCGGCTGCTGCCCACCGACCAGGACAATCAGCAGATAGACGAGCAGGTTCGCGACCACGAAGCCGACGGTCACGCCGATGCCACCGCGCGTTGTCCCGAGCCGCCCGACGCGAACCGAGACCGAGCTTGTATCCTTGCCGCAGTAGGGACACACGCGGTCGAGCCCGATGAGCTTGCCGCAACTGGGACACATCTTGGGTCGACCGCTCAAGAGACCTCGCTCGCTGACGCTGACGCGCAGTGAGCGCTAGCGGTACCCACGACCGGCCTGATGTTCAAGCGCGGCAACCCGGCTCACGTCATCCAGGGCCGCTTCGACGCGGCCTCGCGCGCAGCCGTCAAGAAGCGGAGCGCCAACGGCTCGACCGCCTCCCAGCCGGCCGACTCGTTGAGCGCCACCTCCAGCGCACGCCCGAGCTCGGTCAGCTCGGGGTGCCCCATGGTGCTGCCGGAGCCCGCGACGCGATGCGCGACGTCGCGCAGGCGCACCCGCTCATGCGAGCGGATCGCGTCTTCCATCGCGTACACGCGCTCGGCCAGGACCGCGTAGAACTTCTGCAGGAGGTCGGCCGGCACCTCGGGTGGCGGACCCTGGCCGGGCCCCCGCAAGGATGGCGGAGCCTGGACTGGAGGCCTCACGTGGGGCCCGCTCGATTGTGCGCGCTGAACCGACGGCGGAACCGCCGCCGGCAATGACTGTGAGGTCGGCTGTGAGGTCGGCTGTGAGGTCGGCTGTGAGGTCGGCTGTGAGGTCGGCTGTGAGGTCGGCCGCGCGAGCGTCGGGCGCTGAGTCAGCGGCCGAGCCGGCTGCACCCGCGCTCCAGGAGCGCTCTCACCCAGCACTTCTGGTGCGCCTCCGTCGCCCGCATGAAACAGCGCCGCGACACGCGCAACCAGGCGATGACCGACGATCGGCTTGACGATGAAGTCGTCGACGCCCGCGCTCAGCGCCAAGGTGCGGGTCTCGAGCAGCGCGTCCGCGGTCAACGCCACAATCGGCCGCAGGTCGCCGCGCGCACGCAGCGTGCGCACGAGGTCGAGCCCATTGCCATCGGGCAGTTGCAGGTCCGTCAAAACGAGGCTGATCAGCGCACCACCCGCATCATCATCGGCGAGCTGAGCGTAGGCCTGCGAGAGTGACGCCGCCTCGATGACACGGGCCCCGCCATTGCCAAGGAAGTGCGCGACGATGCGGCGATTGTCTTCGGTGTCGTCGACGAGCAACACGGTGATCCCGTCGAGCCGAGCCGACTCCGTCTCTTCCGGCCGCAGCACGCCGCTGCGGGTCACGAGCCTGGCCGGCGTCGTCGCCTTGCCGAGCCCCGCCTCGATCGGCAGGGTCAACGTGAAGACACTGCCGACCCCCACCTCCGAACGCACCGCGATGTCGCCTCCGAGCATGCGCGCCAGTCGCCGTGCGATGTCGAGCCCGAGCCCGACTCCCCCGGCACGCGTTCGATTGCCGCGCTGCTCACCCTGCTCGAATGGAAGAAACAGCCGCTCCAGATCGGGCGCCGCGATCCCAATGCCGGTGTCGATGACCTCGAGCACGAGCTCGGTCGCCTGGCTCCCATCCGCGGCGCGCGCCGTGCGTGTGCGCGCATACAGAGCCACCTGGCCGCTCGGCGTGTACTTTACCGCGTTGCCAACCAGGTTCACGAGGATCTGTCGCAGCCGCAGCGGGTCAGTCCGGATCTTGGCCGGCAGCTCCGTCTCGGACACGACCACCAGCTCGAGCCCACGCTCGACGGCGCGCGGCTCCATCAGCACGCCGACCTCCTCCAGCACAGTCGTCGGCTCGGTCAGAACGAGGTGGAGGTCGAGCCGGCCCGCGTCGATCTTCGCGAGATCGAGCACGTCATCGAGCAACGCCAGCAGGTGCTCGGCCGAACGCTGCAGGCGCTTGGACCACTCGCGCGTCTCGGGGTGGGACTGCTCTGTCGCGGCGATGAGATTGGCGTAACCCATCACCGCCGAGACCGGGGTACGGATCTCATGGCTCATGTTGGCGAGAAACGCGGTCTTCGCCCGGCCTGCCTTCTCGGCTGCGCTTCGTGCCGCTTCCAACTCTCTGAGCTGCACCTCGCCCTGGCTCTGAAGCTCCTGCTCGACCTCTTGCAGGCGGGTCTCGACGTCGGCGAGCGCTGCCTCCATCCTGCCGAGGTTACTTTCGACCGCGATGCGCGCCCGTCGCTCGGCGTCGAAGCGGGCCTGCCACACCCGCGCGTCGTCGCTCGACGTGGGGTTTCGTGGCCCAGCTCCCAACTGCAGCTCGAGGGCCTCATCCGGTTCGCTGGCCATCCCCTTGGGCCTCCCACGCCCGAGGGCAGAGGGTAGCGCGGGACACTCTTGGAGGGAAAGCTCGGCGCATCGCCGCCATCACTGTCATCACGGTCAAGTTGTGCTCGGATCGCCGCTCACGAGGGGTCAGGAGATGACCCGTCGCCCTGAGCTCCCATCGCCGCGACGACCCGAGCGCCGGACATTGGTCTCTATAGCGACAGCCGTGCCAAGCGAGGCCGACCCAAACAGTGACGGTCGGCCGAGAGCGGAGCGCATGAGACCGCGCCCTCTGCAACACGACTCGTGCCAGAACGAAACACCTGTGTCACAGTGGCTCGCACCATGTCGAACCAGCCCGACGCTTCCAGTCTACTCCACCCGAATGAGCCTCGGGTCGCCTCGCTGCCGACGGTGCTGGTCATCGATGACGACCCGCTGGTCAACGAGCTCATCTCCCACTGGCTCGAGAGTTCCGGCTACCGGGTCGAGGTCTCGGCCGACGGCGAGATGGCGCTGACCGAGCTCGGCCGCGTCCTGCCTGACGTCGTGGTGCTGGACCTGTCCTTGCCCGGCATGGGTGGGCTCGAAGTGCTCGTGCGCATCCGCAGCGCGATGCCCCGCACGCCCATTGTCATCCTCACCGGCACGACCGATGTCGCCACCGTCGTCACCGCGATGCAGCGCGGCGCCTACGACTACCTGCTCAAGCCCGTCGATCGCACGAAGCTCCTGACGACCGTCGGCAACGCCTTCGAGCGCGGCCGCCTGGCCCAGCGCGTGGCCGAGCTGGCGCGGACCAGCCAGCGCGACGAGGGCGCGCTCGGCTTCTCCAACATCGTCGGCCGTTCGAGTCCAATGCGCCTCTTGTTCCGCCAGATGGAGCGGGTCGCGGCCTCGGACGTGACCGTGCTCGTGCGCGGCGAGAGCGGCACCGGCAAGGAGCTCGTCGCGCGCGCCCTGCACGATCATTCGGTCCGCAAGAAGGGGCCGTTCGTCGCCATCAACTGCGCGGCCATTCCGGAAAGCCTCCAGGAATCCGAGCTCTTCGGTCACGAGAAGGGCGCCTTCACGGGCGCGGTCGCGCGTCACTCAGGCCGCTTCGAGCAAGCCCATGGCGGCACCCTGTTCCTCGACGAGATCGGCGAGATCGCCCCGTCACTACAGGCGAAGCTGCTGCGCGTCTTCCAGGAGCGCCGCTTCCACCGTGTCGGCGGCACGCAGGAGGTCCAGGTCGACGTGCGCATCGTCGCCGCGACCCACCGCGACCTCGTCGCCGAGGTCCATGCCAGCCGGTTCCGCGAGGACCTGTACTACCGCATCGCCGTCTTCGAGCTCGAAGTCCCGCCACTGCGCGAGCGTGTCGGTGATCTGCCGTTGTTGGTGTCTCACCTTCAAGCCGAGCTCGAGAAGAAGCACGGGCAGCCGAGCCGTGTGCTCGAGAGGGCGACGCTGGAGGTGCTCCAGACGTATGATTGGCCGGGCAATGTGCGCGAGCTCCAGAACGCGCTCGAACGCGCAGTGGTCGTGGCTTCGGGCGGCATCGTCCGACCGGAGGACCTGCCCAGGCGGGTGCTCGAAGCCCGTCGCTCCGAGGCGCTGCGAGCGGTCCAGGCAGCGGCGGCGGCGCCCGAACCGAGCCTGCCGGAACTGCCCCAGCTCGAACGTGCTCAGGCAGCGGTGCGGCCTCGAGCCATGATCGACATCGAGCGCGAAGCGATCCTCGAAGCCCTCGACAAGACGCGCCACAACATCAGCGAGGCCTGTCGCCTCCTCGGGATCCCGCGCACGACGATGTACCGCCGCCTGCGGCGTCATGGGATCCCGGCGAATCGAGGCTGAGCGTGGGCGCGGGCGCGGGCGCGACACGAAGTGACAAAAGGTCGGCGAGCGATCACAGCCAGAGGTTCAGGGGGGCCCGGTCTGGATCGCTCGCCGAAAGCGACGCGCCCCGTGCTACTGCACGAGGTCGCCACCGTGACGGAGAGCGAATCGCCTCCGCTGGGTAGGGTTGGCCTGAGCGCTCGGCTCAGGCGCGGGGGGAGCCGGCTCGGTGACCGGCAGGCGCGGGGACGGGCGCTTCGGGCGTGGATGACACGCCGTCTCGACGAAGGCCGCGGCGTCGAAGCTCTTTCTGCCGGTAAGAACCGTGCTGACTTCGGGCGCTTGCGCCGGCTCGACCAGGTCGGGCACGTCGAAGCCACGCGTCGCCGACGGCTTGCGTGACGCGCTGCGGTCGGCCTCCTTGACCTCGACGGCAGCCGATGCTGATGGCTTGCCAGCGACGAGCTTCGCGGCCTTGCCGACAATCGGATTCACTGCCACGAGCTCCGAGCCATCCGTCGGGCAGAACTTGAAGTTCTTCGCCCAGGCGCCTCCACACGTGCCGCAGATACGCTCGACCATGGCCTCCGCCTTGGCCCGGCTCGCGTCGGCTCTCGCCGTTGCGCCTCCGAGCAGTGCCACCCGAGGCGGAACGCCACGGGGTCGGAGGTCACCCCCAGGTCACCTCCGACCAACGTACTGTGCAGAAAGCAGGCCACTGCCTGGGCATCGAGTCGGTAGGACGCTGCTCAACAACGCCCATCGACCGCCTTCACGGCGCGAGGCATCCCGGGAAAGCGGCCCCGCCAAGGCACTTGCCAGGTGACGCGGCTGCGCCCCCGGAACCGACGGTCTTGTGGTTGACGAAGGCACCGCTCACGTCGGGCGAGCGCGCGCTCGACTGGTCGACCGGGATCGTCGCGAAGACCTCGGACGCGAGCAGGTCGCCGCTGGCGCCGGTGACCCGCACGGTCTCCGGCCCGGTGTTGTTGAGGCTCAGGCTATGAATCTTGTCGTCGATCGCGACCATGCCGGCGACCGTGAACTGCTGCGCGAGCTTGCCATACACCACGACCGCCTCGCCCTGCTCGAGGCAGACGGCGCCAAACGTGAAGCGCACTGCGTTGTCACCGTCGCCGATCTTCACGCCCGTGAGGCTCAGCGCGCCGCCGCTGTTGTTTACGAGCTCGACGAACTCGTCCTGGACTGTCTCGGCCGTGCCGTCGCCATTGGAGTCGAAGCCCGCCGGGGGGTCGAACAGGACCTCGTTGATGATGAGGTCGCCCGAGACCGGCGCCGGTCCACAGCTCGGTCCGACATCCTCGACCGTCTCGGCCGTGTCGCTGACCTCGCTCATAGTCTCCCCAATCTCACTGACCTCGCTCGCGGTCTCCTCGGCCACCTCGCTGAGCTCGACCACGTCGCTCTCGACGCTCTCGACCACTTCGGCCGCACCCGCGCAATCCGGGAACGCGTTGCCGTTCTGGCAGCGGCCCGGGCTCATCTTGGCGCCGCCCGCGTTAGCGGCCAGCGAGTGCTTCACGAAGGCCGCGCCCGCATCGAGGTCGGTCGCACGTACGATCGACTGGTCGGCGTCCGCTTCGCTGCCGTAGGCCACCTGGGCCAGTACGCCGGCGCTGTCGCGCAGCACGACCGAGTCGCCACCATTGTTGAGCGACAGGTTGCCACCCGAGAGCGCCACCACCCCCGCGAAGTTGCCCGTGCCCTTGTACTCACCGAACACAACGATCGCCTGGTTCGGCGCGACACACACGGCTGGGAACGCGAAGCTGGCGGTGCCCCCGTCGCTCAGGGTGACCCCCGAGAGCAGTAACGTCGTGCTCGAGGCGTTCACGATCTCGACGAACTCGTCGTCGCCCGAGTCGACCAGGCCGTCGCCGTTCGCGTCCTGGCCCGTCACCCCACTCCCGGGATCGGCCATGACCTCATTGATGACCAGGTCGCCAGCGACTGGAGCCTGACTGCAATCGGGGATGATGACCTCCGTCGCCGTCTCGCCATCAGCGACCTCGACATCGGGCTCCGCGCCACCGCCGGCGCAATCCGGAAAGTCGTTCCCGTTCGAGCACTTGCCTGCCGAGTAAGGCGTGCCCCAGACATCCTTCGAAAGCACCCACGCCGACGTCGGATCGAGCTGCGTCGCGAGCGTCATCGACGAGTCCTTGCCACCCTCGGCGCCGTACGGGTGCGTCTGGGTGACGCCGCCATCGATGACCAACGACACCGCGCCCGAGGTGTTGGTGAGGCTCGGCAGCCCGCCCGACCCGAAAATCACGCGCGCCCCGTTCGGTGCGAGGCAAAGACGCCCGGCCGCCACGCGCTTGCCGTTGACGTCGATCTCGACGTTCGAGAGCGCGACCTCGCGCGCCGACACGTTTACGATCTCGACGAACTCGTCTTCGGTCGTCGACGGGATGCTGTTGCCGTCCACGTCCGCGCCGGCCGGGGGGTCAGCCAGGATCTCGTTCAACACCAGGTCGCCGACGACCGCGGGGTCGCACGTGAGCGGCACGTCCGAGACCGTCTCGCCATCGGCGATGACCACGCCATCCGAGCCATTGGGATCGAGGGCGCACAGCCCGACCCGACAGATACGCCCCTGGGGGCAGTCAGCGTTGCTCGAGCAGTCCTTGTCGTCGCCACAGGCGGCGAGGCCCGCGGCGAGCGTCGCGGCGAACGCGAGGGCGAGGGTGGGATTGCGCATGATAGCTCCGGGATGGCACCGCACTCACGCAGTGCGGCCGACATCGGCGGTGAACCTACAGGGCACCGCAACTCCCGGTCAATCGCCCGTGTTCATCGCGTTCATCGCGGTCAGCGCGGTCGTCACGCGTCGCGCACGACCCGGTTCAGCCTTCACTGGCGATCGTGCGCTCGACAATCCACGGCTCGACCTCGGGCAGACCGACTTCCTGTCCGAGATCGACCGCGCGATCCCAGAGGTCGACTGCTGCCCATCGTTGGTGGGCAACTAGCGCCCATGCGGCGGCCTTTGCAAACGTGCGCGCAGCTTCGCTACGACGCCCTTCGCCGACGTGCCGCTCGGCCTCCATCTGCGCGATCTCGCTGGCATATTGCCAATACTCGCCCTTGGCGAGCAGCTGGGCCATCTCCAGCGCCTCGGTCGGGCCGAGGGCCGCGGTCCCGGTCTGGCGCAGGGACTCCATGAACTCGCTGGTCACGACTTCGGGGTCCAGGCCCGGCACCGCGAGCGTCGCCGCCAGCGCCGTGCGCAGGCTCCGCAGCTCTCCCACCTTGTCGCCCAGCCGTCCCCGCGTACGCGCCTGCAAGAGCAGCCGATCGAGCGCCAGCTTACCCTGCGCGAGCTTCAGCGCGATGCGCACGGCGAGCTCGCTGCAACGCGCAAGCCCTTCCAGGTCCGCCGCGTTCTGCACAAGCGTCAGCACCCGCGAGATCACGTCGTCAGCCCGCACCCAGTCGCCGACCTGGACAAAGCAGCGCGCCAATGCGTAGCCGATCGGTGCCAGCCGCAGCTCGTCGCCCGCGGCCTGGGCCAGCACCCACGCCTTTTCGTAATTGGGGCGCGCTTCTTCGGGACCGACCCGCTTCTCGATCCGCTGCGCCGTCGCGACGAACAGGCGCGCCCGCTTCATCAGGGCTCCGGCCGCTTCGAGCGCCTCATGCGCCTTTTTCAGCGGCTCGGCCGCCTCGGCGATCTGACCGAGCTCGAGCAGGATGACCCCGAGCAGCCCCATCCCGCGACCACGCGTCTGGGCCGACTCGTGCGTCTCGACCAGTCCCTCGACCGATTCGAAGGTCGTCACGGCCTGCAGCACCTGGCCCGAATCGAGCAGCGCCTCGGCCAACGCGACCGTCGCCCGCACCTCGTCCGACGAACGCACGTCCACCGCGCCCTCCGCCAGCCGGGAACGTTCGTGGTGCTTTACCGCGTCGCGCAAGGACGCAATCGCCTCGTCCACCTGCCCGAGGTCGAGCGCGACCTCGCCCGCCATCTCGAGCGCCTCGCCGAGCAGCCCCGCCCGTGCCTCGTCCCCCGCCTCACGGGCCGCGAGCACCGCGTCGCGTGAGTGCTGGCGTGCCTCGCCCCCACCACGCGCGTGGTAGACGACGCGCGCCAATGCCATGCGCGCCATCGCCTCGTCGCCGAGTGCCTGCTCCTTACGAAACGCGTCCGCCGCGCGCTCGTACCAGTGAGCCGCGTCGGCCATCTCGCGCAGCCCCTCGCAGAGCTGCCCCAGGCGCCAGTGAAAGGTCGGCGCCAGGCTACGCAGTTCCCACTTCGACTCGGCCAGCGCAACGCCCCGCTCCCAGGCCGTGCGCGCGCGATCCCAACGCCCGATAGCGCCGAGCGCGTCGCCGACTTCGACCCACGCCGCGATCCGCGCCGCCGCCGCGGGTTGCTGCAGCGCGAACAAGTAGCCCGGTGCCCGCAGCCCAAGGGGTGCTATCAGCGCCGCGTCCGGCAGAGGGCCACCAGGCGCCACGACGATCGGCGCACCGAGCATCGCGACGGGGCGCCGCCCAGCCCGGTCAATCGCCGGCTTCGCTGCGCCGGCTGGCCTGGACCATTGCAGAATCGGTTCGGGATTCAGCGGCTCACCGGGCGAGCGCGGCCCGTTCGATCGGCCCGTCATCGACCGCTCAGAGCTCGGAGCGATTGTTGACGATACGCGACACGAGCCCGTAGTCGACGGCCTCCTGGGCGTTCATCCAGTAGTCGCGCTCGGTGTGGCGCGACACGATTTCGATCGGCTGCCCCGTCTCGCGCGCGAGCATCACGTTGATGAGCTCGCGCGTCTTCAGGATCTGCCGCGCCGTTATCTCGAGGTCGCTCGCGACGCCGACCACATTGCCGTGGATGAGTGGCTGGTGGATGAGGAACTCGGTGTTCGGCAGCGTGAGCCGGTTCTCCTTTTTGGCGCCCAGCAGAGTGATCGTCGCAATCGAGGCGGTCAGGCCGAGGCAGACGATCTTGAGCTCGGGCTTCACGAAGCGCATGGCGTCGTAGATCGCGAAGCCATCGGTGACTGAACCACCCGGGCTATTCTGGAGGATGGTGATGGGCTTGTCGGCGTCGTCGCTCTCCAGGAAGAGCAGCTGCGAGATGATGCGCCGCGCGAGCACCGTATTGACCACGCCGAACATTTCGATGGTGCGCGTCTTCTTCAGCGCGTCCAGTGCCGCGCCACGTGGCCCGCCCTTCTCGTCGTCATCGCCTGCGTTCATGATCTCATGGGTGAGGTTGCTCAGGTGGGTCATATATCGATGCGCTCCAGCTTCATCGGGCTCGTCAGTACGGCGCATCCTAATGACGCATCGACGCTCCCGCAATGGCTCCCCATCCTTTGGGCGAGCCCGTTGCCGGGCGCATTGGAAGCGGCCCGACCGGGCCGTTGACAACCCCATACCTGCTGTGTAGGGTCCGCCGCCCTAATCGCCCGGACTCCTTTGCGCGGCTCAGGTCGAGCACGCAACTCCCGGCCCGACCCTTTCCCGGATCCAACTTGGCCACTCAAGCCCAAACCTTCTCCAACGAGATCGAGAATTTCGAAGCCCTGCTCGCCGAGTTCGAGGCAAAGAGCCCGACCAAGGAAGGCGAAATCGTCAAGGGCACCGTCATCGCCGTCTCCAAGGACTACGTGACGGTCGACATCGGCTACAAGTCCGAGGGTCAGATCCCCATCGAGGAGTTCGTCAACGTCGACGGAACCCTGACGATCAAGGCTGGCGACCTCATCGACGTGTACCTCGAGTCGCAGGAGAACGAGCACGGCCAGATCGAGCTCTCGAAGGAGAAGGCCGACAAGCTCAAGATCTGGGACGAGATCAACGACGCCGTCGAGCGCGACGAGCTGGTCGAGGGTGTCATCACCGGGCGCGTCAAGGGCGGCCTGACGGTCGACATCGGCGTCAAGGCGTTCCTGCCGGGCAGCCAGGTCGACCTCCGACCCGTGCGCAACCTAGAGAAATACATCGGGGAATCGCACAAGTTCAAGGTCATCAAGTTCAACAAGCGCCGCGGCAACATCGTGCTGTCGCGCCGCGCGCTCCTCGAGTACGAGCGTGAGCACCTCAAGAGCAAGACGCTCGAGACCCTCGAGGTCGGCCAGACGCTCAAGGGTGTCGTCAAGAACATCACCGAGTACGGCTGCTTCGTCGACCTCGGTGGCATCGACGGCCTCCTCCACATCACCGACATGAGCTGGGGCCGGGTCTCGCACCCGACCGAGATGTTCGAGGTCGGCGACGAGGTCGAGGTGATGGTCCTGAAGTTCGACCCCAAGAGCGAGCGCGTCAGCCTCGGTCTCAAGCAGGTCTCGGACGACCCGTGGATCACCGTGCCAGACCGCTATCGCATCGGCGATCGCGTGAAGGGCAAGGTCGTCTCGCTCACCGACTACGGTGCGTTCGTCGAGCTCGAGCCGGGCGTCGAAGGCCTCATCCACGTCAGCGAGATGAGCTGGACCAAGCGGGTCAAGCACCCGAGCAAGGTCGTCAACCAGAACGACCCGGTCGAAGCGGTCATCCTCGACGTCGACATGGAGAACAAGCGCATCAGTCTTGGCATGAAGCAGACCGAGGACAATCCGTGGGAGGTGCTCAAGGAGCGCTACCCGGTCGGCACCGTCGTGCGCGGCAAGATCCGCAACATCACGAATTTCGGTCTCTTCGTCGGCATCGAGGAAGGCATCGACGGTCTCGTGCACGTGTCGGACATCTCGTGGTCGAACAAGATCAAGAACCCGGCCGATCACTTCCAAAAGGGTGACGAGCTCGAGGCCGTGGTCCTGCACATCGACGCCGAGAAGGAGCGCTTCAGCCTCGGCGTGAAGCAGCTCACGCGCGACCCGTGGGACGTGGTCGAAGAGAAGTACCCGCCCGGCTCGGTCGTTCGCGGCAAGGTCACCAAGGTGCTCGACTTCGGCGCCATCGTGGAGATCGAGGACGCCATCGAAGGCCTCGTGCACATCTCGGAACTCTCGCACGAGAAGGTCTCGAACGTCACCGACGTGGTCCGCGAAGGCCAGGACGTGACCGCCAAGGTCATCTCGCTCATCCCCGAGGAGCGCAAGATCGGCCTCTCGCTCAAGCGCCTGTCGAGCGAGGAGAACGACCCGGACTACGCGAAGTTCCTCGAGACGCAGCGCTCGGAGAGCAGCACCAAGCTGGGCGACGTGTTCGCCTCGAAGCTCGCGAACCTCAAGGTCACCGAGTAATCGAGCTCACGCGTTAGCGACACGAAGGGCGTCCCTCTCGCGAGGGGCGCCCTTTTCGTTTCGGGCGCGGGCGCGCTCTCTCAGTCTCCGCGCTGCAGCCTCGGATCCGGTGGCGTCGACGGCCAGACAACCGCGGCCGCCAGCCCAGCGACAACACCGACGACCCCAATCGCGAGCCCAGCCTGCTGGGCACCGGGACCTGGCGCATTGTCTGCCAATGGATTGAGCCCGAGCCCGACGCCCAGCGACAGCCCAAGCGCCGACACCACCGTCAGGATCTTCGCCGCGGTCAGCTCGGTCTCGTAGCGCTCGAAACTAGCCGCGATGTTTGCGACCTTGAGGCGCCCCTCGTACTCCGCGGTCGGCTCCCAGACCGTCGGCACCATCGGCACCACCCGCGCCACGACCGGCCCGTCGAGAAGCCGCGCTTCCATCGTCGGCATCAGGCCCGAGCGCTTGCGCCGCAGGAAGTCGATCGCGACCGCGTCGTTCTTTCGCTCGAGGGCCTTCCTCTCGGCTTCGGCCTTCGCGCGTGCGGCCTGCTCTTCCTCGAGCTGTTTGCCGAGCTGGTCGCGTTCGAGCTCGCCCTTCATGCCGTTGATGAACGCGGCGATTTCGGTCCGGTACTTCTCGACCTCCGGCCGCGCGAGGATCGACTCGAACTCGGCAATCGCCTCATCTCGCCGCTGCAGCGCACGCAGCGATTTTGCCCGAAAGTACCGGATCTTCGGATGGTCGGCCTCGGTCAGGGCGGCATCGAACAGGCGCAGCGCCGCCTCGTGCTCGCCGTTTTGCTGGAGCTCGATGCCGCGATCCGTCAGCTGCCGTGCAAGCAAAGCGTCACCCGCACGTGCGTCCGTCCCGCCCCCGACCGCCAACGCAATCAGCACGAACAGACCAATACACTGAGCGACCACCACCGAACGCCATCTCGCGGATTCGCGCATCACACGCCTCACAGGTCCTTGAAGGGATCCCTCCCCCCGACGCCCTTCTTGCGCGTGAGCACGTGGTTGACGTTGAGGGCCTGCCCGCCGAGCTCGGGCCCGAGCGAGAGTACCACCGGCAGATCCTCGTAGCGATCCTTCTTCAGGACCAGCTCGACCTGGCGCTTGTCGCCCGTGTCGAAGCTCAGGTTCAGCGGCGTCATGCCCTCGACCTTGCCGTTGACGAGCACCTCCGCGCCCGAAGGCTGCGACGTCACCATGAAAGCGACCTTCGAGATCGCCAGCGGTCTCACCTCGGCCGCATCGGCCTTGGCCGGCACCGCCGGGACCATCGCCCCCGCTCGGTCCAAAGCAGGCAGGACCGTCTTCGCCTCGACCTGCCCAGCGCCCGGATCGGCTAAGACGCTTGCGTCCGGGATCGCCTTGGGCGCTTCGACTCCCTTGTCCGCGACCCGCGCCGCTCCGAGCCCTGCGCCAAGCGACGCGGCCTCGCGTTCGACACCTTGCGACGGGTTGGCCGAGCCGGATTTCCCAGCGGCGCCCTCCCCCGCTCTGGTTGATTCGAGCCGTGCCTCAGCGCCGAGCTGTTCGGGTACCGTCGGCCGCGAGACGATGAACGCGACCACCGCCGCGACCGCCCCGACGACCAACGCCGCGATCGGCGCCCACAACGATCGGGAGCGCGCCTTGTCGAGCACGAGCCGCGGCTGCGTGTCGACCGGCACCGCTTCGTGCGGTATCGCCAGCGCGTCGCCAAGGGTCGGCATATCGTGCGGATCGGCGGCCTGCTGGGCCGCGATGATCTCGCCCCAATGGCGCACGGGCTTGAGCTCGCTCTCCTTGATCGCAGCCAGGAACTCCTTGGCCGACTGCGGGCGCTCACGCGGATCCTTCGACAGGGCCCGCATCACGAGGTCCGCGAACTCGCGCGGAACGGCCACGCCCACCATGCGCTCGAGCGGCATCGGCTTGGTCAACCGATGCGCCACGACGATCTCATGCGCATCCCCAGAGAACGGCCGCCGCCCCGCCGCCATCTCATAGAGGATGATGCCCATCGAGTAGATGTCGCTACGAGCGTCGACCTCCACCCCGAGCCGCTCGCGATCCGAACGCATGTAGGTCTGTTCGGGGCTCATGTACGGCGGCGTGCCGAGCACCATGCGCGCGCCCGTGAGCTCGACGTCACGCTTTTCTTCCTCGGGTGACTTGAGCGACGCGATGCCGAAGTCGAGCACCTTGACGAGCTCGTCGAGGCTCGAGCGCTCGACCATCATGATGTTCTGCGGCTTGAGGTCGCGATGCACGATCCCGGCTGAGTGGATCGCATGCAGCGCACGCGTGAGCTGGGTCGCGACGCGAAAGACGAATGCCCACGGCAGCGGGTCGCCGTTCAAGTAGTCCTTGAGCGGCGTTCCCTTCACCAGCTCCATCACATAGTAGAGCCCAAGGTTTGGGTCCTCGCCGATGTCGAAGACCGCGACGACGTTCTCATGGGACACGCGGCAAGCCGCTTCGAGCTCGCGCCGAAAGCGCGCGCGCACCGTCGGGTTCTCCGCGTGCTGCGGATGCAACACCTTGACCGCCACCCGGCGCGGCATGCGCTCATCGTCGGCCATGAAGACCGAGCCGAAGCTCCCCGTGCTGAGCGGGGCCGAGAGCAGCTTATAGCGTCCGCCTAAGAGCATCCTTCCGATCCTCGGAGCTGGCCTCGGGCGAGGGCCCAAAGCACCTCGGCCAAGCCGAGGCGATCATCGATGCACTCCGCGTCCGTGTCGGGTCAAGACACGACGCGCAGAGCTCCTAAGGAGTGAGGACGAACGCCCTCCTGAGCAAGCTCCCGGCACTTCAATGACGGCCCCTGATGTAACCTGCATGCCTGGCGCAGCGTGGGCTGAAGCCCTGCGGTCACAAACGACCGCCAGCCGCTCCAATCAAGCGTGCCGAACGCCCCTGTGAAACGCCTCAGTCACGCACGGCGCAGTACACGTCGTACTCGAGCTCGATGGCCTCGTCGAACTTCGGAAAGCATGCGCTGCCTTCGTCGAAAACGACCGCGCCCGACGTCGTGTTGAACGTCCAGTCGTTACAACGCTGGCCGGCGACGCGGACCTGCAGGGTCGAGACGACCGGCTCCAATGACGGGTAGAAGCGGTCCTTCAGGCCAAACGTGCGCGCGGCGACCTGCGCGAAGGCGCTGCCGAAGTCGGGCTGGCAGATGCTGACGACCTGCCCGCCCAGGGCCTCCGAGGTCTGCAGATAGCGCTGGCCCGGCGTGCCGAAGCCGCCGAGGCAACCCTCGGGCGTGACGATGACGCTATGCACGACCACGCCGACGCCGCTGCCTGGGACCTTCAGGTCGGCGAATCGGTCCACATACCAGCCGACCGTCTGCGGGCTCGAGTCCTCCTCGTCGCTGACGATGATGATGACCAGCTCGGCGTCGGGGCGGAGGAAGCCGTTGTTGCGACCGGCGCAAGAGCCCGCAACGCAGATGAGCCCGAGCCCGTCGTCGTCGCGCGGGCACTGGCCCGCGAGGTCGGGATTGCACGCCAACGGGGTCTCGGCCGAGCGGTTGTAGAGCGCGAGATAGGCTGCCTCGAGCCCCATCTCGATGTAGTAGCCGGCCGTACCTACGAGCAGGTTGTGCGCGAACTCGCTCGGGTCGGTCGCAGTGTCGGCGAAGCGCGGAAAGCCGACGAACTCGCCCCGCACCTGGAGCGTGTCGGTCGTCGTGATGCCGAGGTGGTAGTCCTGGGCCCAGGTCGTGGCGATATCGATGACCTGCGGCAGCTCCTGGCGCAGCCGTTCCTGGTCGTCACCCATCGAGAAGCTGTCGTCGATGACAAAGAGCACGTCGACCTTGGGCGCGGGGAGCTGACGGAACGCGTCGATGACGTGGGTCACGGCCGTGCCCTGGCCGCTGAGTGCGATATCGACGATGGGTTTGTTGTCCGAGTCATTCTCGATGCGCAGCACGCACTCGCGTGGGACGACCGTGTCGGGCGCAAACGCGACGCTCCAATACTGGGCCGAGAAGCCCTCGATGACGGCCGGCACGGCCGGACCAGTGACGCGCATCTCATCGCCGCAGCCAATCGGCTCGACCTTCGTGACGGTCGCCGCGATCGGGCCGTCAGCGCGCACGCGCACCTGCTTCACGTCGGACGCGCAGTCGGTGCGCACCACGCCGAAGCTCAGCTTGCCAGGATCGACCGAGACGCGCGGCACCGCCGACTCGGCGCGCACATTGACGCCCCGTCCGACGCCGCCTGGCGGCGACACGAACTCGAGCGCGCGCGAGTTGGGGTCGTACAGGAGCGCCGCGAGCCGCGCGTAATAGCTGTCGCGGCCGTAGTCCGATCGTACGCCGGGTGCGTTGAAGGCGAGGTCGAATTCGAGTCGGTCGCCTGGCCCGAGGATCGTCTGCGGTGCAGGCTCGCCCGTGATGGTGAAGGGGTTGAAGGCGAGCTGGTTGTCACAGATGAACTGCACGCTGATGCCGAACTGGTCGGCGAGGCACGCGTCGAACTCTCGCTCGCGATACTCGCAGTTGCCCGAGCCGGTGTTTTGGATGACGATCTTGCCTTCGCCGATAGCGCCCGGCCGGAACGCACCGAGCGCCAGCAGGTCGGGCACGAAAGCGGCTTCGCAAGTTGGGCGCTGGGCGCGGCGCCCAACGACGTCGAGCGGGTACTCGGGCACGACCGGGTCGCTTGTGTAGAGGAAGAAGCGCGCGAACTCACTGCCGTCCGCACCGCGCTTGTTCTCGAAGGTGAGGTCGAGCTGCACCGTCTGGCCGGGGTTCAGCACCTTGGGCAGCACGCCTGGATTGACGAACACGAACTCGTCGCTCGACGGGTCGACCAGCTCGGCCCGTGTCACCGTGACTGGGCCCGCGCCCTGGTTCACGATGACCACCGAGCGCTTCGACGTGAAGCCCTCGGCGACGAACGCGAAGTCGACGATCGACTCCGGGATGACGAGGATCGACGGGTCACCGGCGGCGCCATAGACCGGCACCACGAACGGGTTGCGTGCCGCGTCGTTCGACACGATGCGGATCTTCGCGAGCGGCTCGGCGGTCATCGGCACCTCGCGAACGGGTGAGAACACCACGCCGATCGTCTGCGCCTCGTTCGGACGCAACGTGAAAGCGCCTGGCGGGCGGCCAGTGACCGACACCACGTTGGGCGCGTCCTCGAGCGCGATGCTCTCGATCGCAAGGTCGGTGTTGCCCTCATTGAGGATGACGATCTCACGGCCGGCGACCTCGAACGGGCGCGTCCAGCCGAGCTGCACGAGCGACGGCGTGACCGCCAGCACCGGCGTCTCCTCCTCGCCCGTGGCGTTCACGACCATGCTCACGTCCGGACGCTCGGTCGTGAGCGTCAAGGTCACCTCGTCATCGTTGCGACCGGTCGGCGAATAGACGATCGGCACGATGATCTCGCTCCCCGGCGCGACCGTGGCAGCGGCCGGGATGAGCGCCTGGAAGTCGCCGACGTCCTCGCCCTCGAAGAGAGCGCCGGTCACGGTCGCCGGTGCGGTACCGCTGTTGAGCACCCGGAGGTCGATGGTCTTGGGGGCGGCAGCCTGCACGATGCCGAAGTCGAGCTGCTGCGGTATGCCGATGAGGCGGCCGCGCTGGCCCGGTGTGCTGATGTTGATGCGCGTGTCGGGCCGGCCGGCCAGGTTGTGGCCGATGACGAGCACGCCAGTATCGGGTTCGTCGTGCGCTGAGCTGTAGACGATCTGGATGCGCACCTCCTCGCCCGGTGAGAGGGTGTCGGCCTCGATCTCGCCGATCAACAGGTCGAGTGAGTCCGTCTCGAGCCGGATCGGCTTGAGGTTGATCGTCCCGCTGGTACCGATGTGGCGCACAGTGACGTTGAGACGTGCGAGCTGGTCGCGTGGCACCTCCGGAAACGCCAACAACGACGGGGTGATGTCGACCTGCGCCCCAGCGCCGAGCTGGATCCCGCCGCCGCCGTCACCGCAGCCGAGGAAAGCGAGCGCCGCTATTACGCCCGGCAAAGAGAACGTCGCGAGCTTCTTGGAACCGCGCATGATCGACCTGCCCTCTAATTCATTCGCGAAGGCCGCGCAGCGGCGGCCCTCGAAACTCATTCGCGAAGGCCGCGCAGCGGCGGCCCTCGAAACTCATTCGCGAAGGCCGCGCAGCGGCGGCCCTCTAATTCATTCGCGAAGGCCGCGCAGCGGCGGCCCTCGAGACTCTCTCGTGAGGGCCACTAAGCGGCGGCCCTCGAAACTCATTCGTGAGGGCCACTAAGCGGCGGCCCTCGAAACTCATTCGTGAGGGCCACTAAGCGGCGGCCCTCGAGACTCATTGGTGAGGGCCACTAAGCGGTTGCTCTCCGCCCCTTTGAATCGCCAGTGCCCGGGCCACCTGCCCCATCGGCCCCACGGTCTGTTTGTCGGCGTCCGCTTACCACCCGTGCCCTGAGGCCACAACGCAGTTCCGACAAACGAACGCGCGAGGCTTCGCACAACCGCTTGGAATCTTGCTCCAGGGCCGTTCGCATGCAACCTTGCGCGGGCCCATGTCGCCGGACCCAGAAACCCTTCGCGCGGACTTCGCCAGGACCGTGGCGCTCGCGCTCGAACGCGTCGCCCCGCTCGGCACGCAGCTCGTCGCAGCGGTCAGCGGCGGGGCGGACTCCGTCGCGCTCGCCTGGGGCCTGGCACAAGTGCGTGAGCGCTGGCCGCTGGCCGCGGTTGCCTTCATCGACCACGGGCTTCGCGACGTCGCGGCCGAGCGCGCGGCAGCACGGATGGCAGCGCTCACGGCCGGGGCCGAATTCGTCGAGCGCCGGGTCGTCCTGGCCCCGGGCAATGTCCAGGCGAGCGCTCGGCGAGCCCGCTACCAGGCGCTCATCGCGGTGGCACAGGCGTCCGGTGATGGCACCCTGGTCGCCACCGGTCACACACTGAGCGACCAGGCCGAGACCGTCCTGTCGCGCCTCCTGCGCGGGGCCGGGCTACCAGGACTGGCGGGTCTCGCACCGCGGCGCGGGAGGCTCGTGCGGCCGCTGCTCGCGGTCTCACGCCCGACGACCCGCGCACTCGGCCTGCCTTTCGCGGACGACCCGAGCAACGCCTCGCCGCGCTTTCAGCGCAACCGCCTACGCACTCTCCTCGAAGCGTTCGGCCCAGAGCGGGCGCAGCTCGAGGCCGGCCTGGCGCTCCTCGCGGACACGGCCCGGAGCTCGACGCGCATCCTCGATGCCTTGGCGCTCGCGATCCCGGAGGTGCGCCTGAGCGGTCTCGACAGCGAGACGACCCAGACGCTGCTCGTGCATCTGGCCCGCTCCAACGGCGCGCGGGGGCCAAAACGGCGCGCGATGCGGGCCTGGGCAGAGGCCCTGGTGACCGGCGGGGCGAGCGCGGTATCGCTCGGCGAAGGGCTGCGAGGAGTGGCGCGGGCGGGACGCGCGGCGCTCGTGAGTGACGAAGACCCGCGTCGCGTGGTTGTCGCACCGCGACCCGGTACCTATCGTGCTCCCTCGATGGAGCTGACGATCACCGAGACCATTTACGCAGCACTCACGACCTTGCCCGAGGGCGAGGCCGCGGTGCCGTCGCGCGACGTGGTCTGGCCGCTCACGCTCGGACCCGCGCGACGGGACGAGGCGGGCGTGTTCGGCGACGAGGTCGACCTCACGAGCGGTACGCTGCTCGGAGGTTGGCGCATCACGGATGGCGCCGGGCGGACGCTCGTTCCGAGCGCGGGACCGCGGCGATCACCCCAGATGGCCGGGGGCGCCCAAGAAACCAGTTGGATTCGAATCGTTTTGAAGCCTTTGAAGGACCCGTTCGATAGAAGGGTTGTAGGCAACTCCAAAGGTCCGCTACACAGAGAATGATCGTCGCCCTACGCGCCCGGCAAGGCATCTGGGACGACGACGCACACGCGGGTCACAGGGACCCCACGCCGCACAGGCGGTCAGGAAGGTTGGGTTGAAGAACAACAAGTCGCTCAGGACCGTGGCACTCTGGGTATTCCTGATCGTGATCTTCATCATGATATATCAGACCGTCTCGAAGAGCGGCGCGGGCAAACCGGTGCAGTTCTCCGACTTCATCAACAACGCCCTGCCACCCTCGTACGTGCAGAACAGCACCCCGCCCCCGATGGGTGTGGTGACGGTCTACCAGACCGGCCCCAACGCTGCGGACGCGATCATCGAATACTCGGTGAACCGCACCGATGACGGGCGCGCCGCGACCGCGGAGGAGCTCGCGAAGAGCCGCCGCGAGTTCTTCACGCGCGGCGATGTGCGCATCCCGCTCGGCCTCGCCGAAGGCGGACAGACGCTCTACAACGCGCTGTCAGATCGCGGCATCGCGGTGACGTTCGGCAAAGCGCCCGACCCGGCCCCGGGCTTCGACCCGAAGGGCAGTGAAGAGCCCTTCTCGGCCTTCGTGACGGACGTGCTGACGATCAAGCCACGCACCAACGTGTCCAAGATCACCGTGCGCGGCAAGGAGATCAGCGGCACCTACGCCAACGGTCAGAGCACGTTCACGACCGTCGGTGACCTCGCCCCCTATCGTGCGGCGATCGTTGCGCGTGGCATCACCGTTGTCGAGGAGCCGGATGGCGAAGGCTCGATCTGGTTGTCGATCCTTGGGACCTGGCTGCCGACCCTGTTCATCTTCTTCCTGGTCTTCCTGTTCCTGCGCCAGATGCAGGCCGGCGGCGGCAAGGCGATGAGCTTCGGCAAGAGCAAGGCACGCCTCCTGAACGAGTCGACCAACAAGGTGACATTCAAGGACGTTGCCGGCATCGACGAGGCCAAGGAGGAACTCCAGGAGATCATCTCGTTCCTGAAGGATCCCAAGAAGTTCACCCGCCTCGGCGGCCGCATCCCCAAGGGCGTGTTGCTGATGGGCCCGCCGGGCACCGGCAAGACGCTGCTCGCCAAGGGCGTGGCCGGCGAGGCCGGCGTCCCATTCTACTCGATCTCGGGCTCGGACTTCGTCGAGATGTTCGTCGGCGTCGGCGCCTCGCGCGTCCGCGACCTGTTCGAGCAGGGTAAGAAAAACGCCCCCTGCATCATCTTCATCGACGAGATCGACGCGGTCGGCCGCCACCGCGGCGCAGGCCTCGGCGGTGGGCACGACGAGCGTGAGCAGACCTTGAATCAGCTCCTGGTCGAGATGGACGGCTTCGAGTCGAACGACGGTGTCATCCTCGTCGCCGCGACGAACCGCCCCGACGTGCTCGACCCGGCGCTCCTGCGCCCGGGCCGCTTCGACCGGCGCGTGGTCGTGAACCGCCCCGACGTAAAGGGCCGGCTCGAGATTCTGCGGGTGCACACCCGCAAGGCGCGCATCTCGAAGGACGTCGAGCTCGAGGTAATCGCGCGAGGCACCCCGGGCTTCGCCGGCGCCGACCTCGAGAACCTCGTCAACGAGGCGGCCCTGTTTGCGGCCCGCGGCGACAAGGACTTCATCGAGATGTCCGACTTCGAGGCCGCCAAGGACAAGGTCCTGATGGGCGCCGAGCGACGCAGCGCGGTGCTCACCGACGACGAGAAGCGCATCACCGCCTACCACGAGGCCGGCCACGCCCTGGTCGCACGCATGATAAAGGGCAACGACCCGGTGCACAAAGTGACGATCATCCCGCGCGGCATGGCGCTCGGGCTCACGTGGACCCTGCCCGAGGCCGATCAGCACGCGTTCTCGCAGGACCAGGTGTTGGCGCGCATCGCGATGGCGATGGGGGGTCGCGTCGCGGAGGAGCTCGTGTTCCAGCGCATCACGACTGGGGCGGGCAACGACATCGAGCAGGCGACCAAGCTCGCGCGCCGCATGGTGTGCGAGTGGGGCATGAGCCGGCTCGGGCCGATCGCCTTGACCAAGGCGGAGGGCTCGGTGTTCCTCGGGCGCGACATCGGGCGTTCGTCGGACTTCAGCGAGCAGACGCAGTCCGAGGCCGACGCGGAGATCAAGCGCATCGTCAATGAGCAGTACGAGCACGCGAAGAAGATCGTGGAGGCCAACCGACCCATGCTCGAGCAGCTTGCGTTGGCTCTGCTCGAGGTCGAGACGCTGACGCGTCACGAGCTCGACATGATCTACTCGGGCGCCACTGTGAAGGAGGTGCGTGACTACCTCGCGAAGAGAGAAGGACGCCTGCTTGCGGCCCGCGATGCCGCGGACACCCGCACGACCGCCAGCGAGAAGGCCGACAAGATCGAAAAGGCCGACAAGGACAAGTCGGTCCTGCCGAACCCCGAGCCAAGCAGCGCCCGGTCACGCCTCACCTGACGTTGCCCGCCCCCTTCATCTTGCGGAACGGACACGCGCTCACCTTCGAGCGCGTTGTCGTCATGGGCGTCCTGAACACGACCCCCGACTCCTTCTCGGACGGGGGTCGCTTTGCGTCGAGCGAGGCCGCGATCGCGCGAGGCCTGGCGATGGCCGGACAGGGCGCGCACATCATCGACGTCGGCGGCGAGTCGACGCGTCCGGGGAGCGAGCCAGTACCACCGGATGAGCAGATCCGGCGGGCGCTGCCGGTGGTGCGAGCGCTGGCGGAAGCGGGCCTGGTGGTCAGCATCGATACGACATCCGCTCGAGTCGCGGCCGAAGCGCTCGCGGCCGGAGCTGCAATCATCAATGATATCAGCGCATTCCGCTTTGATGAAGGCATGCTCGCGCTGCTTGCGCAGACCACCGTGCCGGCGATCGCGATGCATACGCTCGGGCCACCCAAGACGATGCAGCAGGCACCCACCTACGCGAATGTCGTGGCCGAGGTCGTCCTGCACCTGGCCGAACGTGTGCGCGTGGCCGAGGCGCATGGCATCGACCCGGCGCGCATCGCGCTCGACCCGGGTATCGGCTTTGGCAAGCAGCTCGAGCACAACCTTGCTCTGCTCGAGCACCTGGACCAGCTCGTGGCGCTCGGGCACCCGGTGCTGGTCGGTACCAGTCGCAAGAGCTTCCTCGGACGACTCACCGGCAAGCAGGTCGGCGACCGCTTGATGGCCACCGCCGCATCGGTCGCGATCGCCATCGCCAAGGGCGCACACATCGTCCGCGTGCACGAGCCGGGCGAGCTGCGCGACGTCATCGCGGTCGCGGATGCCATCGCACATGGGGCCTCTTCGTAAACGGCGAGGCTCGCCAGCCGCTGGCGATGCGGGCTTGCGTTCATCTCGGCGTCGCCTTATGCGCCATGGCAGCGTCAGCGCGAGCGAGGTGGATGATGTCAGAGCAGCGAAAGCTCTTCGGTACCGATGGGATCCGTGGCCGGGCGAACGACTTCCCGATGACCCCGGAGGTGGCGCTCCAGCTCGGGCGGGCCATCGCGCATGTCTTCCGCCGGCGCAGCGAACCAGCCGCGCCGCTTGGAGTACGCGGCCAGGCTTCGCGTCCGCGGATCGTCATCGGCAAGGACACGCGCCTGTCGAACTACATGTTCGAGACCGCGCTGCAGGCGGGGATCTGCTCGATGGGCGTCGACGCGGTGCAGCTCGGCGTGTTGCCGACCCCGGGTATCGCGTTCCTCACAGCCGGCATGCGGGCCGAGGCAGGCGTCGTCATCTCGGCCTCGCACAACGCCTACGATGACAACGGCATCAAGTTCTTCGCGGCCGACGGCTACAAGCTCCCCGACGAGCTCGAACGGCAGATAGAAGCCCTCCTCGAAAACGGCCACGTCAGCGACCACCGCGCCCACGGCGCCGACATCGGCCGGGCCTATCGCATCCAGGACGCGGTCGGGCGCTACGCGGTCTTCCTGAAGTCGACGTTCCCGCGTCACCTGGCACTCGACGGGCTGCGCGTCGTCATCGACTGCGCCAACGGTGCGGCCTACAAGGTCGCGCCCGAGGTCCTTTACGAGCTCGGCGCCGAGGTGGTGCCACTCGGAACGACGCCTGATGGCACCAACATCAACGACGGCGCGGGCGCGCTCCACCCCGAAGTCATGGCCAGGCGGGTACGCGAAACGCGGGCCGACCTCGGCATCGCGCTCGATGGCGACGCCGATCGCGTGATCATGTGCGATGCCGAAGGGACCATTCTCGATGGCGACGTGCTGCTGTTGTTGCTCGCGCGCCGCATGAAGGCGCAAGGCCGGCTGACACACGACACGGTGGTCGCGACCGTGATGTCGAACCTCGGGCTCGAGCGTGCCCTGCGCGCGCTCGGCATCAAGATGGAGCGCGTTCAGGTGGGCGACCGCTACGTCGTCGAGCGCATGCGTGAAGGCGGCTTTGTCCTGGGCGGCGAGCAGTCGGGGCACATCGTGATGACCGACTTCGCATCGACCGGCGACGGGCTCATGGCCGCGCTGCAGGTGCTTGCCGAGGTCGTCGAGACGCGGCGACCGCTGGCCGATCTGGCGCGTGGGCTCGAGCCGGTACCGCAGGTGCTGGAAGGCATCAAGGTCACGAGCAAGCCGCCGATCGAGACGCTCGACAGCGTGATGGCAGCGATCGCCGACGCGACGCGAGCGGTCGGCGACGGACGGGTGCTGGTGCGTTACTCGGGGACCGAGAAGAAGTGCCGGGTCATGCTCGAAGGCGATGACGCAGCCACCCTCCAGCATCACGCCGCGGCGATCGGCGACGCCATCCGCAAGGAGATCGGCGCATGAGGGACCCCGGCCTGCGAGATGCGGAGGGCTTGGAGCTGCTCGCGACGCAGGACGAGGTGCGGCGCATGGATGCGCTGGCGATTGAAGGAACCTGGGGGACCTTGGGTGACGGGGCCGAAGGCGTGGCGACGCCGATCGCGGGCCGCCTGCTGATGGAGCTCGCCGGCGCCGGGGCGGCACGCCTCATCCGTGAGCGCGCAGGGGGGCTCGCAGGCAAGGCGGTCGTCTTGTGTGGGCCAGGCAACAACGGTGGCGATGGCTGGGTCGTCGCGCGCCACCTCGCAGCCGCAGGCTGGGTCGTGCGCTGCGTCTGCCTCGCGGAGCCAGCCCCAGGCGGGGACGCTCACGCCAATATGCGGCTGTGGCATGCGTTGGGCGGCGACATCCGGATGGCCGAACGCGGTGCCACCGCGCGCATGAAGAACTGGTTGAACCACGCCAACGCGATCGTCGATGGCCTCTTCGGAACCGGGCTCAAGCGTCCACTCGACGGCGCCGCAGTGGACCTCGTGCAAGCCGCCAACGAGGCCGAGCACGGGCTCAAGGTCGCGCTCGACCTGCCCACGGGTATCGACGGGGACCGCGGCAACATCCTTGGAACCGCTTTCCGGGCGGACCTGACGACCACCTTCGGGGTGCGCAAGCTCGGACTGTATCTCGGTGCGGGACCTGAGCATGCGGGCGAAGTCGTGCGCGTCGACATCGGCTGGGTGCGCCCGGTCGTCGATCGCATCGGTGCCTCGGCGCGGCTCGCCGATGAGCAGGCGATGCGGCCGCTGGTGCCAGCGCGTCCCGCGGAAGGCCACAAGGGCAGCTTTGGTCATGTCGGTATCGTCGGTGGCTTCCCCGGCACTGAAGGCGCCGCGGTGTTGGCGGCTCGTGGTGCGCTGCGCGCTGGCGCCGGCCTCGTGACCTGGACGTCGCCCGATGGCCCAGAGGTCGTCTCGAGGCCGCCCGAGATCATGCGCGTGCCGTTCGTCACAGCCCTGCCGCCGCGACCGAACGCGCTCGTGGTCGGGCCTGGCCTCGGCACTGGCCTTGTCAGTGAAGCGGCCGTCGGCGCGGCGCTCGCCGATACGCGACCCCAGGTCTGGGACGCGGACGCATTGAACCTCATCGCAGCCAGCGACCAGCTCGCGAGCCTCGGTGCGGGTCGCGTGCTGACGCCTCATCCCCTCGAAGCAGCACGCCTCCTGAAATCGGACGCGACCTCCATCCAGGCAGATCGGTCCGCGGCGGCGCGCTCACTTGCCGAGCGTTCAGGCGCGGTCGTGATCCTGAAGGGTCGCAATCCGATCGTCGCCACTCCGGGCGAACCCCTGGTCATCTTTGACCTCGCCGAGCCGACGCTCGCAGTCGGGGGCTCCGGCGACGTGCTCGCGGGCATCGTCGGAGCGCTTCTGGCGCAAGGCCTCACCCCGCGCAATGCCGCATTGTTGGCGGTTCATCTGCATGGCCAGGCCGGGATCGCGTGCGGCCTCGGACAGGCCCAGCGCGGCGCCTTTGCAAGCGACATTGCCGACGCCGTGCCCGCCATCCTCGGACGCCTCACCGCGCATTGAGCGGCGGGCCTCGGCCTCGGTATTGCCTTCGGCTGCCTTGGCCCGTCGCACGATGCCGCCAGGTTCAGAACGCCCCGCCGACGCTCAGCGCGAGCCCGTCGCTCAGGGGCGCAATCCCGACACTTTGGAGCACCAGGCGCCTGCCGAGATCGGCGTTGTAGGCGCTGGCCGCCTTGACCTTGCCGCCCCAGTCGAGCGGGTCGGGCTCGATCGTCCGCGCCAGCACGAGGCCCACCGTGCCAAGGCCAACGGCCGCGATGCCGGAGATCCCGAGCGCGCCGAGCTCGAGCTGCGGTGTCCCGCCATTGTTGAAGAGGTCCTGCCCAAAAAGCACGACGCCTACGAACACGACGCCGCCGGAGATGATCGTCGCGAGGCTCTTGTCGGCGTCGACATCGTCGTACTGCCGCACGAGGTCGTACCGCCCCATGGCGATATACAAGTCGCGCGGCTGTGCCAGGCGACGCCCGTCCTTTGCAAAGCTGCCGCCGCGCGCGAACACTTCAGTGCCCGGGTCGGCGGGGCTGGTATCTATCTGACCGGAGCCACGGCTCATCGGCGAAATCCTCTGCCGCAGGTACTCGGCGGCAGGCTCCGTGGTCGTGACGTCGACCCGCAGCGGCTCTCCCTTGGAGGCATAGAACACCCGCAACAGCACACCGAGTGGCGTGTAGATCTTCACCCCTGCAATTGCCGTCGCGCGACCCTCGCTCGGCATGAGCCGCAGCACCCAGATCGATTCGACGTTGCGCGCATCGCGCTCGGACTCGACGACCCGGGCGTCCGAGAAGTCTGGGTCCAGGTCCCGCACGAGATCGACGTCGATCGCCGTCCACCTCCCGCTCGCCTTCAACCCGGCGACGAGCGCGGCACGCGCCTCCTCCAGCGCGGCCGAGGGCGCGCCGGCCGCGACGACCGTCGCCCGCGTGCGGCCCGGCATTGCCAGCGCGCCGATCGCGGCGGGCTCGAACGTTCGCTCCCATGAACCGGCGCGCGCGCCACCCGCCGTGAGCCAGGGTCCCACGATAGAAATGATCAGGAGCAGCGAACGGATCGCTCGCCCAGTCAGAGTCCCCACGTCGCGCATCCCATCCCCACGCCTTCTGAGCGGCCACGTCCAGGACGCGGCCCCATGTTGCGCCGACTCACTACGCGATTCCGGTCAGCGCTTCCAGCACGACGCTTCGCTCCACCACCACGCTCGACGCGAGGCGTCAGATCCGGAGCCACGCTGAGCTGAGGTCCTTGTCGCCCGCGAACCGACCACGAACGAACCAGACCTCACCTTCGGCCGGTTCATGAAACCCGACATCGGCCCGAAACGTCTCGGCCTGCCCGACCGTCAGCTTCTGAGGTTGGGCAATCTGATGCGACACGATCGGCTGCTTGTTGTGCTTGGGCTCCCTGTCGTCGCTCACCGCGGCAATGACCTGGGTCACGTCATCGGCATCGATGGCAGGCGCCGCCTTGGCCGTGCTCGGCGGTGCCGCCGGTTCCGGCGGGAGCGGGGGCTTGGCCGGCGATGCGCTGTGCAACGGCTTGCCTGCCTCGACCTCTTTCGCCGCGAGCGCCGCGACCGCGGCGTCGCCCTGCTTGATCGACGCGACCGAACGCTCACCTGCCAGCGGCTGCGTTTCAGCCTCCACCTCGCTCTTGGCCCCCTTTCGGAAGTCGACGAAGACACCGCCGTGGGCATCGAAGTCTTCGACCGGCACGACCGTCACGGTCACCGGCAGACGGCCATCATGCGCCTCGGCATGTGAGACCGTCACAGTTCGCGGTGTGTCGGCTGTCTTGGCAATCTTGAGTGCGGTCTTGCCGCTATCGGTGGGGGTGGGGGTGGTAGTCGACGTCATTCTGTCCTCACACGGCCGTCATCACACGAGAGACTCCGCTTCCGGAATACCGCTGCGACATCGAAGAATGTCGCGCGTCCAGAGAATCAGGTCGCTCTGTGCGGGCCGCTTGAAGCTTAGGCACGAGGGGTGTCACGGCAACTCGACAATGCCGCAGCGTCAAATGACCCTGATTGAATCGCGCTCACGAAAGAGTTTACAAAAAAGCGCGACACGTGCCGCGCTCGCTTGCCACTTGGATGTGAATTCAACGACGGTCGGTCAAAGACCTGCGCCCGCCTTATCGAGCAGCTCCACCTTCAAGTACTTGAAGTTGTAGCTCTTGTCGCCATTGCTACAGCGCACGAGCTTTCCCTCGTAGAAGCCGTCCGACCAGTCGTTGCGCAGCCCGTGCGACCCGACAGTGCAGATGACACCCTTGAAAGACTGGGTCGTGTCGAACTGCTTGTCGCCTTCGCCTACCTCGATGATGCGCACATGCGCCCCTTCCACGATGCGATTGGGATTCTGGATCCGGTCCCCCGTATGCATGCTCTTCGGGGCCGAGCCGCAGGCTGGCAACGCGGTGGCAAAGAGTAAGAAAGGCAGGGCAAGGGCAAGCTTGAGTGCGATCATGGATGGGTTCCTTTGGCGGGCGAGGATGCGGGCAAGGACGGTGGGAGCCTACCTGGCTCATGCTCAGAAGACGAAGCGGACGCCGAGCTGCCCGCCGATCCCGAAGCCGTCGTGGTCGAGTATTTCGATGCCGGGACGCGCCTCGAGAAATATCTCGACGGGTGCGTCGAAACGGATGTTGAGACCGATTGGGATGATCAAGGCAAACGAGGTGTCGTCCTTCTCGTGGCGGAACGAGACGGCGCCACCAAGCCCGATATAGAAGACGCCTTTGGCGGAGTCGCCGAGCCAGAACGACGCGAGCCCGAGCTCGTATTCGACGTAGAGCCCGACGCGCTGCGAGAAGCGCCGAAAGCCGACGCCGATATCAAAGCCGCTACCCTCGCCGGTCCAGAGCTTGAGATCGAGCGCGGTCGGGTCGCCGAAGCCGACACCCAGTGAGGCGTTCGAGGTTCGATAGTGCCGGCCAGTGCGCTCATCCGGCGCCGCCTGCGCGCTGTTGGCGGAGGCAAGGCAGGAGGCAAGGACGACAACGGCGGAGAGGGTCTTCTGGAGCTGATTCATGGGGAGTCCGTGTGCGCGTGTGGGGTCAAGCGCCTCGCCGGGCGAGGCCGAAAGGCGGTTCTCAGCGGTAGTTGCGGCGCGGCGCGAAGCCGATCCGCTGGAAGATGATGATCACCAGGAGAATCAGGATCGCTCCGAGTGTGCCATTGAGGATCGATGCCAGCAGGCCAGTCCCGAGCACGACTCCAATCCGCGGGAAGAGCCAGCTTCCAAGCAGGCTGCCGAGGATGCCAATGACGATATTGAAGATCAGGCCGAACCCGTATTGGGTCACGATGACCGTTGCCAGCCAGCCGCAGATTGCGCCGACCAGCAGAGTGATGAGAATCGCTTCGAGAGACATGGCGGCTTCCTGCAATGACTAGGCTAGGATGTGTTCGATGACACTCTCGGGGAGTATCATCCGACACTGAACGGGTCGGCGAAGTGGCGGATTACTATCGAGTCCTGGCTTGGGGCCGGACCTCTCGTGGTGGTCGAAAAGTAGGCTCCGATTCGTCGCGGGTTAGGCCGAAGACAACTATTGCCGGATTATGGTCGACCTTATTGACCGCGTAGCGCACCATATTGCTTGAGCTTGCGGTACAGCGTCGCGGTCCCGATCTCGAGCACCTGCGCCGTCCGCGTCTGGTTGCCAGCGTTCATCTCGAGGACCGCGAGGATGTAGTCTTTTTCGATGTCAGCCAGCGACCGCAGCGTGCCTGCCTCGTTGGGCGCGGGGATCGCATGGCGGATCTCGTCAGGCAGGTCGTCGAGCTCCGACTCATCCGCGTTCGCGAGCGCGACCGCGCGTTCCATTGCGTTCTCGAGCTCGCGCACGTTGCCGGGCCAATCATACCTCAGGAGCTGAGCGGACGCCTGGGCGGACAAGCCCGAGATCTGCCGATTCATGCGCAGCGCCGCTTCGGCGAGGAGAATGCGCGCCAACGGCAGGATGTCCTCGCGTCGCTCGCGCAGGGCCGGCACGTGCAGCTCCACGACGTTCAGGCGATAGTACAGGTCCTTCCTGAAGCGCCCCGCCAGAATCTCCGCATGCAGATCGTTGTTCGTCGCGGCGATGACGCGAGCGTTGGTCGCGCGGCTCCGATTCTCGCCCACGCGTCGTACTTCGCGCTCCTGCAGGGCGCGCAAGAGCTTCACCTGAATGCCGAGAGACACCTCGCCGATCTCATCGAGCAGGAGCGTGCCGCCGCTCGCCGCCTCGAACAGCCCTGCGCGGTGTTGCACGGCGCCGGTGAAGGCGCCACGCGCATGGCCGAAGAGCTCGCTCTCGAGCAGCGACTCGGTGATGGCGCCGCAGTTGATCGCGATGAACGGGGCGGCCGCCCGGGCCGACTCGTCGTGCACGAGGCGCGCGATGCGTTCCTTGCCGGTACCGCTCTCGCCGGTGATGAGCACCGTCGAGTCGACCTTGGCGACCCGCCGCGCCAGACTGATGAGCGTGCGCATCGCCGAGCTGCGCGCGACCATGCCCAGCGGATCCACCCCATCGGTGATCCGCGCGAGCACACGGCGCTTGAGCCGCAGCTTCTGCTCGACCCGCTTCAACGCCTCGGTCATGTGATGCAGCGATGCATCCAGCAGGTCCGCCAGAGGCTCATGCTCGAAGAAGCTCAGCTCGGCGGCGCGGTCGTCTTCCCATTCGACACGTGTGCGGGCGCGCAGGCAGCAGCTGCTCTCCCCTTTGCCAAGGCATCGTTCCTCGAGCACGAAGATCTCCTGGTCGAGAACCCGGCTCAGATAGCCGCTGAGCATTCCGCAGATCATCCAACAGGTCGGGCTGTCGCTGCGCCCCAGATGAGCCGTGTGTTGCTCCGCCTCGAACGATGCGACGAGCGTCGCACCGACTTTCGAGAGCGGGTCACTGCTCGCCGGTTCGACCTGGAACATGCCTTCGATCATCAGAGCGCGTCGCCCTGCCAATAACCGATCTTCCACGGACGACCAGTTGAAGCGGGATTGCAGCGCCTCGGCCATAATCCAGCCCTGCGCGAATCCAAAGCGGGTCAGGACGGCGCGCGCTGAGCTGACCCCGAGTGACTCGATGAGATCCTTGCGATGCACGCCAAACGCCGTCGCATCGATGAGAATGGCCCGTTCACCGGCGACGCGGATCTCTCCGGCGGGGGTGTGGAACTCGACCAACTGGTCGCTCTGTAGATCGGAAACGTGCACAGGACCATCACTCTGACCGGGCGATCACTTCTTGCAAACTGGAGACAGGGTGGGCTCGGCTGACCATCAAATCAATCTCCAAATCGAAATGAACGGCGTTGTCGATAGCCTGTCATGCAAGTTCGCCAGCGAGTCAATCAATATGATTGCCCGTGAGGCCTGCCCAAAAAAGGCCGGCCGCGGAATTGCGGGGTATTTCTGCCCCAGAGACCCACCGCCATCGGGGGCGGTCGCAGGGGGGTCAATTGAACCAGTTGAACGGCGCTGGTGAGTTGCCACTGTGATGGCTGGACACTGCCTCTCAAGGATCGACTCCATGCGAAACTCATTTCTGGTTCTCTCTGCCTTTGTCGCACTCTTCTCTGGTCTCAGTGTCGGTCTCGCGAGCTGTGACGAGGTAGACCGCGTGACGGACTGCCAGGACATCTGCGGCCGCTATGCCGATTGCTTTGATTCAGCCTACGATGTCAACGCCTGTCGCAACCGTTGCGACGAGGCGGCGTCTGACAGCGAGAACTTCGACCAGAAGGTCGACACGTGCGAAAATTGCCTCGACGATCGCTCCTGTGCGAGCGCCACGTTCGGCTGTGCCACCGAGTGTTCCGGCATCGTGCCTTGATGTGGCTCAGCGATCGGGCTCGTGAGCGCTGTCTGCCGACAGGACAACACGCCCGACCTTCTTCACAACTCGCAGCCGTTACCCCTCCGAATGATGCGTTTACCCAGCCAAAATGATGGAGTTCGAGGCTTGGCTGAATCGCCAGATGCGGTGCCCCACAGCGGCCAGGCGGGTCGGGTCTGTGTGGTGGGACTTGGCTCGATGTTTGCTGCACCGGCCTGCGTTAGCTGGGAACCGGACATTCGGCTTCTCCAGCTCTCCGCTGTCAGATGGCAAGGGGGTCGCCGATGGTCAATTCGCCGCTGCTCGACAGCTCGGCCACGCTCCGGCTGCTCGAAGTGTTCCTGTGCGCGGAGGTCTCTGCCGTAGCCGATCACCTTTCCGCTATCGACACCTTGCACGCTGCGCCGTTAGCGCGCGTGCTGCGGCACAACCTCTGTTCGCACGAAGACCGTGTGCGTCTGCTGACAAAGGAAATCCTGCGCCTTGGTGGCATTCCGAGCGCGGGCAACGATGTCACGCCCTCGCCCGCCCCGGCGATGCGCGCTACGGCCTTCGATATCGAGACGGCCGTGGCGCTCCTAGAAGCCGGTGAGACGCGTGGCCGTGACGCCTATCTGCGCGAGCTGGAAACCGTTGATCCAAAGGAGCAGCCGTTCGTACGCTGGCTTCTCTCAGAGCAGCGTGACAGCCGCGCGCTAGTGCTCGACCTGAAGGCGATGATGGCCGTCATCCGTCGACACGATTGAAACTAAAACGGATGGCTCTCGAGTGACGCTCACGGGGAAGCGCCACCGAGCGTCGGGGATGCGACCGACCATCAAAGCGGGCGAAGCCCGCAGGGAGGGAGCGCCCCGACGTCGGTGGTGCAATGGTTGGATCTCAGT
>Ga0105046_10001137_pt1 | contig 40187 bp, 33 predicted proteins | sample MAT03_FD_78385 | JGI IMG/M metagenome (GOLD analysis project Ga0105046, IMG submission 78385) | Freshwater microbial communities from Lake Fryxell liftoff mats and glacier meltwater in Antarctica - MAT-03 (megahit assembly) | ecosystem: Environmental > Aquatic > Freshwater > Ice > Liftoff... | reverse complement strand
CGGGGAAGCGCCACCGAGCGTCGGGGATGCGACCGACCATCAAAGCGGGCGAAGCCCGCAGGGAGGGAGCGCCCCGACGTCGGTGGTGCAATGGCTGGATCTCAGTCGAGAGTCATCCGTTTTTAGGACTGTCAAGCTGTGGCGCGAGCGCATGAGCGGGCTCACCGCCCCTTCATCACCGCCGTGCGCGTGCAGCGGAAACGACGTTCGGTAAGCCTCGCGCGCCTGCTCGACACACGGCCCGGTCGCGCACAGCGCATCCCGAGACCACTCCTGGGCGTTGCCCATCAGGTCGTAGATCGCCTCGCCCGCGGCCGCCGGGGTCTGGTCCTGGTCGCTCGCCATGACCGCGCCCGGTGTCACCCCCGCGCCCTGATAGACCATCGTCCGGCTGAGATCCGGCGGACTCGCGCCCCATGGATAGGGTCGTCGTTCCTCGCCGCGCGCGGCGAGCTCCCACTGCTCCTCACTCGGCAAGACCCCGCCGAGCGATCGGCACGCAAACGGATCCGAGGTCAGCTCTCGAGGAGCGCGATCTCGCTCATGGGCACCCGCACGACCGGAGCAACCCAACGCGCAAAGGCCGTGACCGCGACCTGGATTCGCGCCACGAGCAGCACCGTCGGCGGTGCATCGAAGCGCTTCGACGAGGTGACGAGCCCTTGCGACGGCGGGTTATCCCAGTCACTGGTGTCGTCGGCCTGGAGGATACGGCCGTCGCGCGCGAGCATCGCGCAGCGGAACGACATCGTGTCGAACATGACGCCGTCGGGCACGCGCACCTGCGTGAAGACCTGGAAGCGTTGATCCGGATCGGGCCGGGCGAGCAACAGCGTCCCGCGCACCTCGCCCGCGACGATGCTCATCGAGCGGGTGCCCATCGGCTCGCTCTGCAATGCGTCGAGGTCGAACTCGAGGAGCGTCGACGACAACGCCACCCGCGACGCGAGCCGCACCTCGATCCGCGTAGCGCGCTGCATCAACGACGCCGGCACGTTCACGTTCCAGCCGAACGGCAGCGATTCGCCGTCGCGCGCGACCTCGCCCTCCCAGGACGTGTCCTCCACAAACAGCACCTCCTCCTCACCCGAGAAGAGGGCGACGTGTACGCGATGCCGGTCGGTTGCGGCGGGCCTATCGATCTGCAGGGCCCCGCTCACGCGGAGACGCACGACCTTGCCGTCCGGCTCGTCGTAGCGTCCCAGGGTCACAGTGCGAGGATCGAGCGCGACGGTTCGGTAGTTCATCCGCGCTGCTTCGCACGCGCAGCGCGCGCTGCCAAGGGCTATACCGAGGCCCGGCGCTCGGCGGAAGAAGCAACTCGCTTCCGCCAGTCGCATGACGTGTGTATAGATAGGCGTATGGCGAGGATGCAGCTCTATCTTCCAGACGACCTCTACGACGCTGTGAAGGCCCGTAACCTGGCTGCTTCCGAGCTCTTTCAACGGGCCGTTCGTGCCGAGATCCGGCGGCTCGACCTCCTGCAGAAGACCGACGCGTACGTCGCGGGTCTTATCAAGGAGGTCGGCACGCCGACGCCAGCGGAACGCAAGCGCGCCGCGGCAACGGCGGAAGGGCTTGAAATGCGCACGAAGAGACGCGCGGGATAGGGGTCATGCTGGTGCTGGACTCGGTTGGCGTGAGTCGCCTGGCGGAGCGTTCGCGGCCTGTTGTGGCATTGATTGTCGCCTTGCGGGAGCGCGAGCTATGGCCACCGCTGGTGCCGTCCGTGGTCCTGGTCGAGTGCCTCCAAGGTCACGGCGGGCGCGACGCGCATACCAATGCGTTCCTGAAGGCATGTGACATACTTGAAGAGGTACCCGAGTCGCTGGCCCGACGCGCTGCCCAGCTGCGCCGAAAAGCCGGGAGGGGTTCCGCGGTCGATGCCCTGGTGGTCGCAATGGCCGAGCCAGATGGGACGGTCCTGACTGGCGACGTCGACGACCTTGCGGCGCTTGCTCGGTACGCCGCAGGAGTACGGGTCGCGCGGGTCTGATCTGAGAGCGAAGACGCGGTCGAGCCGCGCGGAGGGCTCGTCCCCCCTTCGAGTGCTGACAGCGCGAACACAGTGACTCGGTCACCCGACCCGGTCTCTGCCCACCGAGCGTGCGGGCTTTCGCATTGCGGCCGTCGCTCTCGAACCTCGCGAGGCGTCTGTGTCGGCGCCCATCGTCTCACCGGTGGAGGTACCTATGAAGCTCTGGAAAACGATCGCCATCACCCCGGCCCTACTGCTTGGCGTGGCTCAATTTGCGGGCTCGGCTGAGGCCGGCTTCCCGAAGATCCCGAAGGTCGAGGTGCCCAAGATCACGACCGACCCCTCCGAGGCCCGTGGGCAGGCGATGTGAGAAGTCGTTTGGCGAAGGCAAGCCGGTCAAGGACGACAAGCTCGACGCGTTCGACAAGGCGGCCAAGGCGTACACGGCCGACCCTAGCCCTCGCAGAGCGGCCAGGCCGGGACCATGTGCTTGACGTGCTTCACCACGAAATTGGTGAGCCACCCCTCGAGCCCGGGGAAGAGGTCGCCGACCGTCGCGACGATGACGCTCTCGACGGCGGTCTTGCCGATGACCTCCGCGACCGTGCGGGCGAAATTCTCCAGCACCACGACCGCCTTCGCGCCCGAGTCCGCGAGCTGATGCTCGAGCTCCCTCGGGGTGTAGAGCGGGTTGCAGTTGACGACCACCAGACCCGCGCGGAAGGCGCCGAAGAGCGCGACCGGATACTGCAGGAGGTTGGGCATCACGATCGCCAGCCGGTCCCCCGGCGCGAGCTTCAGCGCGCTCTGGAGGTAGGCGGCGAAGTCATGCGCGTGGCGGTCGACCTCCCCGTAGGTGAGCGTCACCCCCATGGTGGTGAGGCACGGCAGCTCGCGAAAGCGGTCGCAGCTCTGGTCGAAGATCGCGTCGAGCGACGCATAGGCGAGCACGTCGACCTCGTGCGGCACGCCCTTGGGATAGTGCTCGAGCCATATCTTGTTCCTGATGTTCTCCTCGGTCGCGGTCGGAACCTACACCCTATAAGTGGGCGTGGGTGCCGGCATGGGCGGCCTCCCCGCCCGTCGCGATTTCACAGGAGCGAAGCCCACAGAGGTCTGATATACACGCGACCGCTTCACGGCTTACAGGACTCACATGATGATGATGGCACCACGCACGCGGCTGAGATTGATGTCCGCAGGGATCGCTCTGACGGCCGGTGCCTCGCTGGCACTCTCCCTGCTATTCTCACGCCTCTTCAGCGTGACGATGTACTACCACTTCGCGTTCTTCATCGTGTCGTTGGCGCTGCTCGGCATCGCCATCGGTGGCGTCGCCGTCTATGTCCTGCCGAAGGTCTTTCGCGAGCGACGCATGTTGCCGATGGCGGGTGTCGTCGCTGCTCTGGTGGCACCGCTCACCTTACTCGCGATCGAAGTCGCCGTCTCGAACCCGATGAGCGTCGCGCTCGAAGGCGACAACGTCGGCCGCCTGCTCGAGATCTACTTCGCGACCGCGCTCCCGTTCTTCGCCTCGGGGCTCGCGGTCACCCTCGTAATGTCCGCCGCCAAGGCCGACATCGGCCGCATCTATGCGTTCGACCTCGGCGGCGCGGCCCTCGGTTGCCTGGCGATCATCCCGCTCATCGCGAGCGCGGGCGGCCCCGGCGCGCTCGCCATCGCCGGCGCCATCTCCGCCATCGGCGGCGCCTTTCTCTGCCTCGCCGGTGTGAGCACGCCCACGCCCACGCCCACGCCCACGCCCCCGCTCACGCCCACGCCCACGCTCACCCGCTCCCTTCCGCTCGTCTTCAGCCTCATCGCCGCCGCCGCTGCCCTCTACATGGGCCTTGGCCCGGCCCAGACCGGCGGCGCCTTCAAGTTCAAGCAGGGCGAGAAGTTCCTGAATGAAGCGAACGTCATCTGGGAGGGCTGGAACGCGCTCTCTCGCATCACGGTCTCGACCTCAGAGGCGGATGACCACCGCTGGATCCACATCGACGCCGACGCGGCGACCCGCATCTTCTCGGCTGATGTCACCCAGCACCACCTCGACGCGCCGTTGCGCTACTCGGAGCACCGCGTATCGAGCCTCGTGTACGCCGTGAAGAACGCCGGTCCGGCGCTCATCATCGGCCCGGGTGGCGGTCCGGACGTCATCGCCGCGCTCAACGCGAAAGTCCCGCGCGTGGTCGGCGTCGAGGTCAACCCGCTCATCGCGGAGACGGTCATGAAGTCGGTCTTCGCCGCGTTCAACGGCAACCTCTACACGCGCCCCGAGGTCGAGGTCGTCGTCGACGACGGTCGCAGCTTCGTGCGCCGTTCGGAAGACCGCTACTCCTCGATCCAGGCGACGCTCGTCGACACCTGGGCCGCCTCGAGCGCTGGCGCCTTCGCGCTCACCGAGAACAACCTCTATACCGCCGAAGCGTTCGAGGACTACCTCGACAAGCTCCAGCCCGACGGCATTGTCTCGATGACGCGCTGGTACGGCGCCCCGCCAAAAGAGTTCATCCGCCTCCTCGGGCTCGGCCGCGAAGCGATGTCGCGCCGCGGCATCCCCGAGCCCGAGCACGCCGCCCACTTCTTCGTCGCCGCCGATGCGCGCATGGCAACCATGCTCTTGAAGCGCACACCGTTCACCGGCGCCGAGCTCGATGCACTCGAAGCCCGCTGCAAAGCGGACAAGCTTTCGATCTACTTCCGCCCCGCCAGCGGCGCCACTCCTGCCACCGCCAGGCCCGAGCTCGCGACGTACTTCGCGACCCGCCCCGAAGCCTTCTACGCGGCGCAGTCCTACGACGCGCGCCCGACTACCGACGACCGCCCGTTCTTCTTCTACACGGTCTGGCCTGGCGATTTCCTCGGCCGCCTCGGCGAGTTCGCCGACTTCGAACGGAACAACCTCGGGCTCGCCATGTTGCAGCTCGTGCTGATCGTCTCGCTCGGGCTGACGCTGCTGCTCGTGTTGTTGCCGCTGTTCCTCTTCCGGCGCGCCGCGCTGCGCTTGAACCGCGGCCAGAAGCTACGCGTTCTGGGCTACTTCCTGTTCCTCGGCTTTGGCTTCATCCTGGTCGAGCTCGGCCTCATGCAGCGCTTCGTGCTGTTCCTCGGGCATCCGATCTACGCGCTCGCCGTCGTCATCGCGGCGCTGCTGCTCGCGTCCGGGATCGGCAGCTCGCTGTCGCCGCGTCTCACACGACGCTTCGGCACCGCCAAGGCGATCCGCGTCACCATCATCGCGCTGAGCCTCCTGCTGCTGCTCTACCTGGTCGCCCTCCCGCCGCTCTTCCACGCGCTCATCGGGCTGCCGCTGGAGGCCCGCATCGCCATCGCGGCGCTGCTCGTCGGCGGCCTCGGGATCGCGATGGGCATGTTGTTGCCGCTCGGCGTCATCACCGCGCTGAAGGTCGACCCCGAGCTCGTGCCCTGGGGCTGGGGCATCAACGGTGCCACCAGCGTCGTCGGCTCGGCGCTCGCGGTCGTGTTGTCGATGAACGTCGGCTTCACCGCGACGCTCGTCGCCGGCCTCGTCGCCTACGTGCTCGGTGGGCTCGTCATCGCTGGCGTTGCGCGCGACGCCTGAGCGTGTCGTGCAGGTCGCTCTCAGGCGAGGAACAGCTCGCCGAGCGCGATCACGACGCCCTCGAAATCCTCGGGGCGTGCGATGTCGGGAGCGTTCGCCTGGAGCAAGGTCACATAGGCGCCAGCGCGCAGCGCCATGAATTCGATGCGGTCGATGTCCGGGTCAACGAGCCAGTAGTGCGGCACACCGAAGCGCGCATAGAGCCGCGCCTTCGTGATAACATCGCGGCGACGTGTTCCTGGCGAGAGGATCTCGACGACGAGATCGGGCGCGCCCTGGATGTTCTTCGCCTCGATGATCTCCGCCCGCTCGGCCGAAACGAAGAAGATGTCGGGCGCGACGACGGTGTGCGGATCGAGCACGACGTCCATCGGGGCGTAGTAGACCTCACCCCGTCCGGTCAGCTCGAGCACCTGGTACAGCAAGAAGTGCAGCCGGCGGGAGATCTTCTGGTGTCGCGTGGTGGGCGAAGGCGTCATGGCCAGCTCTCCGTCGAGGATCTCGTAGCGATTGCCGTCGTCGGGAAGTCGCTCGAAGTCGCTCAGCGTGAACCGCGCGGTACGGGGGTGTTCCAGGGATGCGCTCGTCATGGTCAGCCAGATCCTCCGTGCCAGAGCGTAGCCCGTTCGGCGGGTCGGCTGTCAAGGGGCGCGCAGGTACGGCATCCGCGAGATGCCGAGCGTCATCCGTTAGATGAAGCGCCCGAACAGCGTGAAGGCCTTCGCCTCGACAATCTCGACAGTCGCGAGCCTGCCGACCCAGCGCTTGTTCCAGAACTCGCCGAATGGCACTGGCACATTCACGATGGTGCTCGAACGGGTCCGGCCCATCATCTGGAAGCCGCCGCCGGTAGTACCGTCAGCGGGTACGGTCCCGCGCGCCGCGCGCTGCGACGGACCTTCGACCAGGATCTCGACGATGCGGCCCTGCATCGCGGCAAGCTTCTCGTGTGTGATCGCGTCCTGCAGCGCCTGCACCTTCGCGAGACGCGCCTTCTTGACCGCCTCGGGCACCGTGTCGCCGAGCTTCGCCGCGCGCGTGCCCGGGCGCTCGCTGTACTTGAACGCGTAGATCGAGTCGTAACGGACGCGTTCGAGGAAACCGAGCGTGTCCTCGAACTCCGCCTCGGTCTCACCCGGAAAGCCGACGATGATATCGGTCGAGAGTGCGATATCCGGGCAGACCGCGCGCAATTTACCGATCTTTTCCAGGTAGTCGGCGACCGTGTAGAAGCGCCGCATGTCGTCGAGAATGCGGTCATTGCCGGCCTGCACCGGCAGGTGGAAGAACTCGCAGAGCGTGCGCAGCGACCCGAACAAGGCGATCAGATCATCGATCGCGTCCATCGGATGTGACGTCGTGAAGCGCAGCCGCTCGAGCCCCGGCACCGCGTCGACCGCGCGCAACAGCTCGGCGAAGGTCGGAACGCGCGCCGCGAGCGGACCGCCGCCTTCGTGCAGGTCCTTGCCGTACGAATTGACGTTCTGCCCGAGCAGCGTCACCTCGCGTGCACCAGCGGCGACCAGGCGTTCGACCTCGCGCACGACCATGTCGTGCGACTTCGACACCTCGCGGCCGCGCGTGAACGGCACGATGCAGTAGCTGCAGACCTTGTCGCAGCCCTTCATGATGGTGACGAACTCGCTGACGCGCGTGGATGCCCCATCCCCCAAGCGAGGCTCGGCCTCGATGAAGCGGAAGTCCTTCCTCTTGTAGAATTCGGTCTCGGCGATGCGCCGCTCGCCGCCGCGCATACGCTCGAGCATCGCCGGCAGCTCGGCGATGTGATCGGGCCCCATCACGAGGTCGAGGTAGGGCACCTTCTGGAGGAGGGCGGCACCTTCCTGCTGCGCCACGCAGCCGGCAACACCGAGCACCAGCTCGTCGTTGTGCTCTTTCAATGGAGCCAGCCGCCCGAGCTGCGAGAGCATCTTCTGCTCCGCCTTCTCGCGCACCGAACACGTATTGAGGAGGATCAGCTGCGCCTTCGCCGGGTCGTCGGTCGCGACCCAGCCGTGCGGTGCCAACACCTGCAGGATGCGGTCGGTGTCGTTCACGTTCATCTGACAGCCGAACGTCTGGACGTGCACGAATCGCGTCGCGCGTGCCGCCCCGGGGATCGTCTTCAGCTCGACAGCGACCACACCCACCTCCGCCAGCCACCTAGCAAGGGCACCCGCCACGGTCAAGCTGGGCGTGCGACCCGCTGCGCGCAACCTCGCGGGGTCAACGTGCCCGTCAGAACGACGGTGCGAGCGGCAGCACGCCCTTGAGGTCCTCGTCGACGAAGCGGATGCCGAAGCCGACGAACCAGTCGCGCGCCGCGCCGTTCAGCACGTCGTCGATGCCGGCACTCAGGAAGAAGTGGCTGAAGAACTCCCACTGCGCCATCACGCGCAGGCGTGGGTACTCGTCACGCCCGAAGTCGAAGATGTCGAGCTTGAAATCGAGCGCGTCCTCGAGCAGGTTCGCGTCGATGCCGAGGCCGCCCGTCGACTCCATGACGCCATAGCGGAACGTCAGGAAGTTGAAGCGCTTGGCGAACTGCGCGGTGAACTTGAAGTCGCCGCTGGTCTCGCTGATCTCCTCGACCAGGATCGGCGGCACCCGCGGGTCGTTGCTGGTCGTGACGCGCAGCTTGCGGGTGGCCCTGCCGATCGGGTCGTCGATGAGCTGGAACAGGTAGTGCTTGTCGGGTCCAGGCTCGAGCGCGAAGTCGATGGTCGACTTGTAGGCGCCGCGACCGACGTAATAGTCGGTGCGGAACTGGACCCGGATCTGGGTGCGCGAGAAGGTCGACGTGAAGTCCTCGATGTCGCCGATGACGCGCTCGATGTCGGTGATGAGCTTGTCGTCGGTCAGGAGCCGCCCAATCGTGCCGCGCCCCTGCTCGAGGTTCTCGGTGACGCTGCGGATGTTCTCGAGGCTGCCCTCGATGAGGGCCATGCTCTTCTCGAGGCCGGCCAGGGTCTTCGACACGGTGCCGTCCTTGGCGGTCTCGGGCGAGGCGGTCTGGTCGTCGACGAAGCGGCCGACCGAGTTGGCGATGCGCTCGACGCGTTCGAGGATCCGCTCGACGCGCTCGCTGCCGGAGGTCGACGCGTTCGCGAGCTGGGCCGACGTCTTCTCGAGGTTGATGAGGATGCGGTTGATGTTGTCGCCGCGCGGGTAGATCTGGCCCGCCAGGAACTCGCGCATCTCGGCCGTCAGCTTCTGCACGTTGTCGGTTGTCTTCTCGACGTCGCTCTTGATTTTCTCGATGGTCTTGGCGCCCTCATCGTCGCCGATGGTCTTGCGCAAGGCACCGGTGATCGCCTCGATGTCGTCAGTGATCTTTTCGAGCGCCGGGAACACGATCTTCGATGAATCCTCGAGCGTCTTGATGATCGCCGGCAGGCCCGTCTCGCCCGTGACATTCGGGATCGTTCCGCCGGGCGGGATGATCTCGCCCTCGAGCCCCGGCGACAGCGCCACGTCGTAGTCACCGATGAGGCTCGACTGGCGGCGCAACGCGGCGGCGCCGTTGGTCCAGGTGTTCTTCTTGGGGTTGAGTATGCCCATGCGCAGGACGACCGTCTTTGCGAGGTTCAGCGGCACGCGCGCCATCGCGGGCGTGTTCGGGTCGAGCTCGGGCGTGCCGAGGCGCCCGACCTCGATGCCGGCGAGGGTGATGCGGGTGCCCGGCGCGAGCCCCGACGCATCGTCGAAGCGCGCGTAGACCGTGTACATGTCCGCTTCGCTCATGCCCTTATTGAGCGTGCCGAACGTAAAGATGAACGCGCCGGCGGCGACGAGCACCAGCAAGCCCACGAGCAGCGGGGTCTTCGCTTTCAACATTCAGAACATCATTACGGTCAGGAGATAATCGAACACCAGCACGGCCACCGAAGAGTAGACCACGGCCTTCGTTGTCGCCATGCCCACGCCGCGCGCGCCGCCTTCGGCAGTATAGCCCGAGTGACACGAGATGGCGGTGATGACGAGCCCGAAGATGGCGCCTTTGATGAGCCCGCTCCAGACGTCCCAGGGCATCATCACGTCGATGATGCGCCGCTTGAAGACGCCTTCGTCGAGGCCCAGGCCGAGCACCGCGACCACCCAGGCACCGATGATCCCGATGAGCGAGAACAAGAGCGTCAAGACCGGCATCATCGTGACCGCCGCGAAGAGCCGGGGCGAGACGAGGTACTGCACGGGGTTCACGGCCATCGATCGGAGCGCATCGATTTGTTCGGTGACGCCCATCGTGCCGATCTCGGTGGCAATCGACGAGCCGACCCGGCCCGACACCATGAGCCCCGTGAACACCGGCGCCAGCTCACGCGTGAGCGCCAGCGCGACGGTCGTGCCGACGTAGCCTTCGGCGTTGAACAGGCTGAACGCGTAGGCCGACTGCACCGCGAAGACCATGCCCGTGAAGGCGCCCGTGAGGAGCACGATGGGCAGTGAGCCGACTCCGATGAACTCGAGCTGTTGCAGGTAGACCCGCCACCGGAAAGGCCGGCGGAACATCTGCATGAAGCCTTCCCAGGCGAGTAGCGTGGTCGCGCCGGTGTTCTCGACGCGCTTCATCGCCCACAGGCCGAGGTTCTCTACAAAGTTCACGGGGCGCACCTTAGCAGCACATCCGGCGCCCTGCACCTGCGGTGAAGTGGGTGTCGTGTGCGGCGAATTGCTGCTCGCGACGTGTGGGGTGGTGATGCTATGAGGCGCGCGAGGTGCGGATGCGGCTCACGGTGAACGGCGAGGCCAAGGAAATCGCGGGTGCGACACCCGATGCGGCGGTCACGGTGGCAACCCTGGTCGCGGTGCTCGGCCTGGCGGCGACGCGCGTCGCCGTCGAGGTGAACCGCAAGATTGTGCGTCGTGCGAATTGGCCCGAGGTGGCGCTGGCCGAGGGCGACGCCGTCGAGATTGTGCACTTCGTGGGAGGCGGATGATGACCGGGACGATGACTGCCATGACGAACACGGGCGACCGCTTGAAGCTCGGCGCGAAGGACTATGCGTCGCGCCTCCTCATCGGCACCGGCAAGTATCCGACTGCGGCTTTGGCGCGTGAGGCGCTGGCCGCGTCGGGCGCCGAGATCGTCACCGTCGCGGTGCGGCGCGTGAACCTCGACCGCAATGCGGAGGACTCGATCTGGGCCCAGGTCGACCTCGCGAAGTACACGCTGCTCCCGAACACAGCCGGCTGCTCGACCCAGGAAGAAGCGATCCGGACCGCAATGCTGGCGCGTGAGGTCGGCATGGGCGAACTCGTGAAGATCGAGGTCATCGCCGACGCGAAGACCCTCTACCCCGACAACCAAGCGACGCTCGAAGCCGCCAAGATCCTTATCGCCGAAGGCTTCACGGTGCTGCCGTACATCACCGACGACCTCGTCGTGTGTAAGAAGCTGGCCGATATCGGCTGCGCCGCGGTGATGCCGCTCGGGGCGCCGATCGGGAGTGGTCTTGGGATCCGGAACCCGGTCTCGATCCGTCTCATCGTCGAGGCGATGGTCGAGTATGGCGTGCCGGTCATCGTCGACGCGGGCGTCGGGACGGCCTCGGACGCCGCCCGGGCGATGGAGCTCGGCTGCGACGCGGTCCTCATGAACACCGCCATCGCGGGCGCGAAAGACCCGGTGATGATGGCCCACGCGATGCGCCTCGCGGTCGACGCCGGGCGGCTCGCCTCTCGTGCAGGACGGATGCCGATGAAGCTCTACGCCACCGCCTCGAGCCCGCTCGAAGGGCTCATCGGCTAGCGGGATGCGTGCCGCGCGGGTCGCCGGTCGGGTGCTGTGCGTCGTCGCGGACCGTGCGACCTTCGGGATGGCGCGCCTGCGCGAGGTGCTGCCGGCGGTGCTGGCGCTGGCTGGGCCGCGGACCATTGTCATCGATCGGGGTGACGGCGACGCCGAGGCGCGCAAACGGCTCGCTTATCTGGTTTGGCTGAAGTCCGTCTGCCAAGCCTCGGGCGCGCTCTTGATGGTCTCGCGGCGCGTCGACCTCGCGCTGGCGGCGGGCGCCGCTGGCGTGCACCTGCCGGAGTCGGGGATCGCTCAGGTGGCCGTGCGCGCGACCTGGCCAGACCTCGTCATCGGCCGCTCGTGCCATGACCGCGCCGGGCTCGAAGCGGCCTCGCTGTGCGCGGACTACGCGCTCTTGTCCCCGGTCGCCACCCCGACCTCGAAGCCGAGTTCCTCAGAACCACTCGGGATCGCAGGATTTTCGCGCTCAATCGCGGGCCTCTCGCTGCCGGTCTTCGGCCTCGGCGGGGTGACGCCTCGGCTCGCGGCCGAGCTGCGTCGCGTCGGGGCCGCGGGAGTAGCGACGCTCGGCGATGTGCTGGGCGCCGCCGATCCCCCGGCGCGCGCGGCCGAGATGCTTCGGGCGTGGGACGGAGGGGCGGGTTGACAAGACACCCACCCCGTCGGACAAACAGCCGACTATTTCCGGCCCTCCCGAGGACCAAAGGAGCGAGATGATGTTGGCGTTGACCATCCGTGAAAAGAACGGAGAAGAGCGTCAACTCATCTTCGAGAAGGAGGAGGTCACGATCGGTCGCGCCACGGGCAGCGACATCGTGCTTCCGCGCTCGAACATCTCCAAGCGCCACGCGCGCCTCGTGGACAAGCACGACAAGGTCGTCATCGTCGACCTGCGCTCGACCAACGGCACCTACGTCAACGGCCGCCGCATCACGGCACCCGAGCTCCTCACCTATGAGGACAAGGTCTACATCGGCGACTTCGTGATCCGCCTGTCGCGCCCGGCCGAACAGCACGCCTCGCAGCGCATGACCGCGCCCTACACCGCCAGCGCCACGCCGGAAGGCCCGCGCACGAACCGTGGTCCGACCGCCGCCGTCGACGCGGCGATGGGCCACGACGAGGACATGGACGAGCCGTTGCCGCCGGTCGCGGAGTCCAAGCGTCCCGCGGCCCGCGCGACGCCGCCAGGACCGCCGCCGCCGCTGGACGACGAGGAGGATCGCACGCGCGCCATCTCGGCCATGCCGGATGAGGACGACGAGCCGCCTCCGCCGAAGAAGGCGCCGGCCCCGGCCCCGCGCAAGGACGTGCCGCCGCCGGTCGTGCCGATGGCCACGAAGGAGCCGAACCCGGCGACATCGACCTTGAAGGCGCCCGCAGGTGCCGCCAAGCAGAAGGCCGAGCCGCCCAAGCCCTCGGCTGCCGCGGTTGGCAAGCCCGCGCCGGTGCCGCCCGCGCCGGTGGCGAAGGCTGCGCCGGTGCCGCCGCCGACCAGGACCGTACCGCGCCCGCAGGAGGAACCGCCGACGATGAGCGTCGCCGTGCCCGCCGTCCTGAAGCGGGCCCCGCCGCCCGAGCCGGAGACGATGAGCGATGATGCTGCCCAGGCCGACCCGTGGGCGGAGTGGAACCAGGCGATCCAATCGGTCGTCGAAAGGATCGAGCGCGAGCACGAGACGGTGGCCTACGAAGAGGCCGAGTCGATCGTGGCCGACGCGGTGGCGCAGGCCATCGACGCTGGCGACATCGCGCTGGAGACCGAGCGTGAGGCGCTGGCGGCGGACGTCGTGTCCGAGCTGGTGGGCCTTGGGCCCATCACCGACACGCTGGCCGACCCGACGGTGCTGGCGATCTACATGAACGGCCCGAAGTCGATCTATCTCGACCGCGGGGCGGGTCTGCACGAGCCCAACGGCCGGCTGTTCGCGACGGCGGCGTCGTATCGGCGGACGATTGCGAACCTGTCGGGCATCCTCGAATCCGAGGAGATCGCGGGCTGCGAAGAAGTTGCGTTGGCCGATGGGGCGACGGTGCGCGTGGTCGGTGCCGGGCTCGGTGCTGCACCACTGGTCGTCTGGCGCAGAGCCGCCCAGGAGGTGCCGCTGCTGCCTGATCTGGTGGCCGAGGGCATGCTCGATCAGACGCAATCGCATGCGATATCCCAGGCGGTCGTCGATGGCCGCAGCATCCTCCTCTGTGGGGCTCCGGGTCCGGGTCGGTCCGCATTGGCTGCGGCGATCGCCGCCGAGGTCGGCCTCGACCGCCGTGTGGTTGCGGTCGGTGACCGCACCGAGGTCGCGATCGCACACGCCGACAGCGCGCGAATCAGCGCACGCAGCCTCTTCTCGGGCACCAACATCGCCGGCCTCGAGCCGGACCTGGTGGTGTTCGAGCGGCTCGACGCGGGCACGATCGGCGAGTGGGTCGAGACCTGCCTCACGATCGGCAAGCCGGTGCTGGCCCTGACGCCCGAGCCGTCCGCCGAGCGCGCGCTGAAGCGGCTGGGCCTCATCTTGGAGCTGGCGCAGTTGCCGGCGAGCCCGGGGCGTGGCGCGGTGATCGTTGGCGAGGCGGTCGACCTGGTCGTGTCGCTCAAGACGCATGCGGACGGCGCGGTGCGGGTCGACAAGCTCCAGGATTGCGAGAGCAATAAGGAAGGCTTCGCGCTCAAGGCGTCGGCCAAACGGTGAGGGAGCAGCAGCGGGGACAGAGGTAAGCGCTGATGTTCACCCTCATCATCGAGGACAAGCATGGCGGCATCGCCGACGAGTACTCGTTCGAAGAGGGCGAGTTCTATATCGGTCGCAGCCACACGTCCGACATCATCCTGCCGTCGGACAATGTATCGCGGCGCCATGCGCGCCTCTATACGGTCGACGGCAAGTGCTACATCGAGGACCTGAGCTCCTCGAACGGTGTGTTCGTCAACGGGCGACGTATCAACGAGGTCTATCAGATCCAGCGCTCGGCCCAGATCAAGGTCGGCGACTACTACCTCCACATCGAGTCGGACGCGGAGCCCGGCGGCGTCGAGGAGGAGCGCACCTGGTGCAAGCTGACGGGTCGTAACCTCGCGTTCACCAACCAGGTTTTCCGCGTGCAGCGGAAGGTCAACCTGATCGGGCGCGGCAAGGACTGCACGCTGACGATCATCGATCCGTCGGTATCGCGCATCCACACGAAGATCTCGGTCGAGCGTAGCGGCGCGCTGACGATCGAGGACCTCAAGTCGTCGAACGGCACCTTCGTCAACGACGAACGCATCGAGGTCGCGACGGTGCATCACCGCGACATCATCCGCTTTGGCAATGTCGAGTTCCTGGTCGAGATCGCCGACCAGGAGGGCACGACGACCGGCTCCAAGCCGACGAAGGACAAGGAGCGCGAGGTCCGGCGCGAGCGTTCACGGACCGACGAACGGGAGCGCGAGCGAGATCGCCCCGTGGCGGCGAAAGCTCCGGCGGCCAAAGGCAACGCGACCGCGGCGGCCTACGAAGACGCCTGGGCCGAGCCGAAGAAGGGAGGCCAGTCGGGGTGGCTGCTCTGGGTATTGATCATCGGCTTCGTCGCCATCATCGCGACCCTCGTGCTGGTCGCCTTCAAGGAGCAGATCTTCGGTGTGCCGCTGATGAAGTCGCCCGAGGGCGCTGCGCTTCAGGCCCCGGCGGCGACACCGGAGGCGGCCCCGGTAGTGCCGAGCGCTGAGGACACGGCTCGCGCGGAGGCCAAGGAGAAGGAGCGCAAGGCACAGGAGCTCCAGGGCATCATCGAGGTCGGCAAGGAGCACATCCGCGGCAAGCGCTGGGACCTGGCGCTCGGGCGCTACCAAGCGGTGCTCGAGATCGACCCGCTCAACGAAGACGCGCAGCGCGCGGTCAACCACATCAAGCTGATGCAGCTCCACAAGACGCGCCTGGAAGAGGCGCGGCGTCTGCGCGACGCGTTGAAGCGCGGCGAGGCGGCGAACCTGTTGCGCGATATCGACGACGCGAGCGTGTACCACGCCGAGGCGCAGGAGGAGCTGCAGAAGCTCCTGGAGGCGAAGCCGACGCTGATTCTGACGGCCGACAACCTGGTGCGCCAGAAAGACTGTCAGGGCGCCATTACGACCCTGAAGGAGCTCCAGCTCATCGACCCGAAGGACACGATCGTCACCGAGAAGCTGGAGGCCGCGAGCAAGCTCATTGGCACCCGTAAATGTGTCAAGTGATCGCTCTCATCGCTACTGGGCGTCGACCTTCTTGTTGATCTTGCCGATGAGGGCATCGAAGCCCTCCTTCTGGATGACCTTCTCGAACTGTTGACGCCAGTTGAGCGCCATCGAGACCTCGTCGACGATGATGTCGTACGCGCGCCACGCCTTGGTTCCGGCGACCTCGGCGTAGCCGAGCAGGTAGTCGACGTCGGCCGCTACGTCTTTCTTGCCGCGCACGGTCGTCTTCACGGTCGCTTCGGTCTTGTCGGCGTTCGTGAAGGTCGCGTCGCCGCGATACTCGACCGCGAACTCGGACTTCGGCTGGAACTTCTTGGCGTAGGTGCGGATTACGAGTCGCTTGAAGCGGTCGATGAACGTCGCCTTCTGGGCGGGGGTGAGGCCCGGCCACGAGGTCTTCAGCGTGCGCGCCGAGAACGCCTCGTAGTTGATGAACACGTCGAGCTCGGCCGTGACCGACGTCGTGAGCTCGGTCTGGGTCGCGGCGGTCGCGGCGGCCTGCTTGATGTGTCCGTAGATGGCGTCGATGCGCGCCTTGGGCGGCGGCGGCTCAGCCGCGAGGGCGACGCCGGACGAGGTCATCAGGAGGGCCGCGACGAAGGCGATGCGGCGGACATGAGGGGCGAGTTGCATGGAGTCTCCTAGGGCGGCGGGCGGCGGGCCGAGCGTCGCGGCAGGCGGATGAGCAGGGCCAACGACGGCATCGGCGGCGAATGATTCAAGGGGTGACGGCTGCGGGTACCTTGCCAAACGTGCGCACGTCCGCCCCGATGGCCTGGCTCAGGCGCCAGGTGACGAGGTTGTGGTCGAACACGAGCTTCAGGTAACCGAACTTCTTTTGATAGAACTGCACGAGCGCATCCATCACGTCGCGAAAGCTGCCAAAGCCGGCGTCATACGTGTCCCAGGTCGCCGTGAGCCAGCCCTGCGCCGCCTTTTGTGACTCGGCATACACGCGCAGGAGCTCGCGCTTGTTGGCGAGCTCTTGCGTGAGCTGCCGGACCTTGAACTCCTGCAGGTCGGCCTGCACTTCGGCCTGCGCTTCGGCCATACGCGCCTTGGCGCGCGCTTCGTCGGTCTGGAAGATGCGCTGCGGCACGTCCAGCTTCCAGCGCAGCCCGAGCACCCCGCCGACGGACCGCTGATGAAATGGGTCGCGCGCGAAGGTCGACGGCTGGTCTTCTATAACTGACGCCTCGGCGAGCGCCACCTGACCCGCGAAGAAGATGTCGGGCCACGCCTCGGCCTCTTTCGCATCGGCCAACGCCCACTGCGCACGCGCGCCGTTCTTCGCGATGGCGGTCTGCGGGTCCGACGCCTTGGCAATCGCCACATACTCGTCGACCGGCCGCAGCTCGAAGTCGTAGGGCTCGAAGGTCTTGTCCGCGAGCTCCACGGTTCTGTCCGACGGCCGCTGCAGGAGGATGCGCAGGCCCTGCGTCGCCTGCGTCAGCAACAGCAGGTTGTTTGCCTGCAGCTCGTAGAACTCGGCAACGCGCGTCTTCAAGCGCAGGTGCTCGAGCTGGTCGTACTCGTTACTGTCCTCGGCACGAAGGCGCTCCATACGCTTCTCGGCCTTGTCGAGCCACTGCTTGCCGTCGACCAGGATGGTGTCGAGCTGTTTGCCGAGGAGGCGCCCCATCCACGCCTCCGCCACGCGTGTACGCAGCTCCCAGCGCGCGATCTCGACCGCCTGTTTGCCGACGTCGACGCCCGCCTCGGCCGCGCGCTGGAGCGAGCTGATCTTGCCGAAGGTATAGATCGGCTGGACCATCTCGAGCTTCGCCTTCGCGTAGATCCCGATCACGTCCCAGTTCGAGTCCGACTCGAGCGCGTTGCCCGTCACCTGCGGCGTGATGGTCGTCGTCGCCTCGATGCGGAACGCCGGGAACATCGCCCAGTCCGCCTGGTGGAGCTTCGCTTCGAACTGCGCCAGGCCCGCGCGCGCGGCCTGCATCAGCGGGTGGTGCTGCTCGACGTAGGCGAGGAACGCGTCCCAGGTCCAGACCTCGGCCTTGTTGCCCGGGGTCGGGGCGGCGGGCGCTGGCTCCGCGGCGAACGCGCCCGGCGCCACGGTCAGGGCCGACGCGCATCCCATGAGGGTCAACAGCCACATCCGTCTCACGAAGCTACCGCCTTTGCGCCTGGCCTTGGCCATAGCAGCCGAGGCGATAGTGAGGCCACGCGCTCTTTCGCGCACTCCTCAGACGAGGCCCCGGTCCCCCCGTAGCCCCGTCTTCAGCTTCACCCGCTCGCGCGCGAGATGCAGCGCCTGGAGCGCTGCAAGGCAGGTGCCTTCGAAGCCGAGCCCCGCGAACAACTGGTCGCCCGCGAGGAGGAGGTTCTTGTAAGCCGTCTCGGGCGCGAATGCACTGGCTCCGAGCGTGTCGGGCAGCGCCTGGCCGAACACCGGCACCAGCTCCTCGAAATCGATCACCGGGCCGTGGCCTTCTTCGTGCGCGTGCTCGGATTCTTGGGCAGCCGCTGCGCGGCCTTCGCGAACTGATTGTGCCGCATATTTCGCAGGGCGGGCTCCGGGCACGAGCAGCGGCTGCCGCAACGCCGGCACGTCGATCACCTTGGTGTGCTCGTCGAGCCACGGCACGAGGCGCCGCAGCGCGTCGAGCGAGCGCGACACGGTGCGTTGAATCCCGCCCAGCGTCGGGGTCGCCGCCCGCGCCTCGAGAAGCGCACTGACCTGCACCACCCCTGGCCCGGGCCGCCCGTCGCCACCCGCGTGCGCGCCGACGCCCGGCCGCGACACCCACAACGCGTTGTCACCGCGCAGCGGGTCATGCGGGTCGTCGACCCAGATCAGCTCCGGTGCCATACCCTGCGGCAACACCTTGGGATCGACCCCGAGGTTCACGACCAGGCGCCAGGCCGCGGGCTGCAACGCTGCGGCCGTCGCGTGCCAGCCGTCGTCGCGCTCTTCCCGCGGCACGAGGCCCATCACCTTGCGTGGGTCGACATTGCCGACGACCAGCTCGCAGCCGATCTGCTCGCCGCGCGAGGCGAGCTGCACCGCGATGATCTTGCCGCGCTTCATCACGAAGCTGCTGGCATAGGCGTCGGGTCGGAAGTCGCTGGACTGGTCGCGCACCTTTCGCAGGAACACCTGGCGCAGGCCGTCGAGACCGCCCGGAAAGCGGTAGAGGCCGGCCCGCAGGTGGGTCCACAGGCGCGCCACGACGAGCGGCGCCAGCGGCTGCGCGAGGAGCCCGGACAGGTGCGTGAGCGGCCCTTCGACCACTGCGCGCGCCCGCGGGTCGCCGAACTCCTGGAGCACATCGAACGGCCCATCGATGAGGTGCGGCGGCACGCCCTCGGCGAGCTTCCTGAACGTCGCGCGCTCGCGCATCCCACGCGGCGGCAGGTGCAGCGGGTCGCTGTCCGGCGGTGCCTCGCCGATGCCGGGCGCGCGCACGGTCGGCAATGGGCGCGATCCCCCACCGAGCAATGGATTCGACAGCCGCGTCAGTTCGGCCATGCGCGCATCGAAGCCATCGAAGAACGGCAGCGAGCCTGGCAGCTCGCGCTCGAGGTCGCGCTCCCAGAGGCGCCGCGCGCCGCCGACGTCGAGGCGCATGCCGCTCATCGCGATCTGCAGCGTCGGCTCCAGCGGCTGCGGCCGGTTCTTCATCTCCATGCCGAGCGACAGCTCGCCCAGCGCGCGCTGCACCGCGGGCGAGGTCGAGAACCCGAGGAGGTGCTCGGGCCGGCGCAGGAACCAGAAGCCGTCGTGCTTGTACGCCACCGGCCGCTCACCCTGGCCGATGACGAGCACGCGGTAGCCCAGGCGCGCCGCGAGCGCCGCGAAGACGACGCCTGCGAGGTCGGTGCCGAGGACGACGATATGGTACCAGGACTGGGTCAGGGTGGGCCTGCGAGCTTCTGAACGGCCCCGAAGCGAGCGGCCGCGCCGGCCATTCATCCTCCAGACCCGGCCGCTGTGAAAGTTTTACGTGCGCCCGCCGGCCGTGAGGGGTCACGGATGCTGCAGGTCCCGACAGCCCGGCTCGCCTTCACGCTGCGGTGGGCCCGGTGTAAGGTCCTCGGGTCGTGCGCCCGGATCCGCGCCGGCCCGAGGGGATGAAGTCATGCAGAATGCGCTACGGGACGCCGCCATCGTCGAGGTACGCAGCCGCGTGCTCGAAGCCTGCCTCATGCAGTCGCAGCTCCCCGACGGCATGCCGCTCGATGTGCTCGTCAACGACACGCTCTACCACGAACGCAAGCGCCTCGAGATCGACCGCAAGAGCCCGACCTGGGCCGAGGACCTGGCATTCTGGGACGGCATCAAGAACCGCCTCGGGCGCGCTTCGGACCACGAGATCAAAGACATCCTGAAGTCCGTCCTCGAGCGCTTCACGGAAGAGATCCGCGGCAACTTCTCGCCGGTCCTCTATGGTGTCGCGACCCGCATCATGCCGCGCGCGCTGCCGATGCTGCTCAATGCGATGAGCCCCAAGCGCCTCCTCCAGCGTGGCCTGCCCGACATCGCCGAGACGATCCGGATCCAGGGCAACGTCGCGGCCATCAAGCGCATGAACGAGCTCGGCACGGTCATCCTCACGCCGACCCACGTCTCGAACCTCGACTCGCCGGTCATCGGCTGGGCGATCTTCGCCATGGGGTTGCCCGCGTTCACCTACGGCGCCGGGCTCAACCTGTTCTCGAATCCGGTGATGTCGCTCTTCATGCGCAACCTCGGCGCCTATCGCGTCGACCGCCAGAAGACGGCTCCGCTCTATAAAGACGTGCTCAAAGAGTACGCGACCGTCTCGCTCGAGCTGGGTCAGCCGAACCTGTTCTTCCCGGCCGGCACCCGCGTGCGTTCGGGCCAGGTCGAGCAGCGCCTGAAGCTCGGCCTGCTGTCCTCGGGGCTGCGCGCGTACACCAACAACCTTTTGAAAAAGAAGGAGAAACAGAACATCTACATCGTGCCGTGCACCCTCAATTACCACCTCGTATTGGAGGCTGAGACGCTCATCGAGGACCACCTCCAGCGCGAAGGCAAGGCGCGCTACATCATCCTCGACGACGAGTCGACGCGCGCCCGCAAGATCCTCAACTTCACGCAGAACCTCATCAACCTCGATGCGCGCATCACGGTTCACATCGGCGACCCGATCGATCCCTTCGGCAACCAGGTCGACCCCGAGACGGGGGCGTCTATCGACCGCCACGGGCGCGAGATCGACATCAGGCGATACGTCACCGACCGCCAGGGTGTGCCGGTCCACCTGCCCCAGCGCGACCGCGTCTACACGGCCGAAGCCGGCGAGGCGATCGGCCGCGAGTTCTTGAAGCACAACGTCATCGTGTCGACCCAGCTCGTCGCGTTCACGCTCTGGGAGATGTTGCGCCATCGCCATCGCGAGCTCGACATGTACCGCCTCATCCGCACCGGCGACGAGGGCGCTGGCACGTCAGCGTCGACCCTGGTCGAGCGTGTCTTGCGCGTGTGGCAGGCCTTGCGCGCACGCGAAGCGCGCCGGGAGCTGCACCTCGAGGAGGGCGTCGTGCAGACTGGCGACGCGGCCACCATCGTGCAGACGGCGCTGCGCCACTTCGGGACGTACCACGCAAAGCCCGTGCTCGCGCGCCGCGGCGACCGCGTCTTCTCGGAGGACATGAAGCTGCTCTTCTACTACTCGAATCGGCTGCGCGGGTATGGGCTCGAAAAAGAGCTCGAGCCGATCCTGAAGGAGGTGGCGTGATGGTCACGCAGTCGTCGTCGTCCTCGCCCGGAGGCGCCTCCTATACGCACGCATCGGTCATCGGCGGCGGCTCCTGGGGTACGGCCCTGGCCCACTTGATGGCAGTCGCCGGCATCAAGGTGAAGCTCTGGATGCGCAGCGAGGAGCGCGTCCGGGAGATCAACGCGACCCACACCAACAGTCGCTACCTGAAGGACCGACCGATCCATCCCGCAATCGAAGCGACCTCGGACCTGCGTTCGGCGGCGAGCTTCGCCGAGACGTTGATCGTCGCCATCCCGTCGGCCAACTTCAGGAGCGTCGCGTTCGAGCTCGGCGAGTGCGTGAGCGGAGACCAGATCCTCGTGTCCGCCACCAAAGGCTTCGAGGCCGAGCGCCTCACGCGCATGTCGCAGATCCTGCGCGAGGAGACCTGTTGCCTCAAGGTCGGCGCCATCTCGGGTCCGAACCTGGCCGACGAAGTGATGGACAACCAGCCGACCGCGACCGTCGTCGCGAGCCCGCTGGAAGAGGTCGTCGAGAAGGTCGGCTTGCTGCTCGCCGGCCCAACTCTGCGCGTCTACGGCAATCACGATCTCGTCGGGGTCGAGGTGATGGGCGCCTTGAAGAACATCATCGCGATCGCGGCCGGCGTCTGCACGGGCATGGGCTACGGGCAGAACTCGCTGGCGATGTTGCTGACGCGTGGGCTCGCCGAGATCTCGCGCTTTGGCGAAGCGCTTGGGGCCGACCGCATGACCGCCTTGGGGCTGGCAGGCCTCGGCGACCTCATCGCGACCTGCGCCTCGCCGCTGTCGCGTAACAATTCGCTTGGTCGCAAGCTCGCCGCCGGCATGTCGCTGGCAGAGGCGCAGGCCGACTCGATCAAGGTCGCCGAGGGCGTCAACACGACCTATGCCGCCTCGAAACACGCGGCGCGCCTCGGCGTCGACATGCCGATCACACGCGCCGTCAACGCCATCCTGTTCCAAGAGCACAAGCCCGCCGACGTGCTCGTGAAGCTCATGTCGCGCGCCAATCGCTACGAGCACAACGAGGTGCCGATCGACGCGCCGCGCCCGGTCGAAGGCTCGGTCATCGACACCGCCTTGTCGGTCGCTGCGCGCAACCGGGGCTGGTGATGATCACAGCCCTGCGTAAACGCTTGGGACGCCCGCAACCGCCCTACAAGTACCCGCTCGATCGCTCGAACGACCGCCACTTCCCGGACGGTTGGAGCGGGCGCCTCTATGTCTGGGACATTGACAAGACCTACCTCGCGACCGAGATCCACTCGCTCAAAGCACTCCTCGCGGTGCCCTTCGAGTTCGCGATCGACAAGCGCAACGTCGCGGGCACCGTGGCGCTGTTGAAGGCACTGCGCCGTGGCGTCGCCCCGCGCGGGCTCACCGCGTCGAACCCGATCTACTTCGTGTCCGCGTCACCGCCGCAGCTGCGCCTCGTCATCCAACGCAAGATGTTGCTCGACGGGGTCGAGTTCGACGGCATCACGTTCAAGGACCAGGTGGCGCTCGTCGTGCGCGGGCAGTTCGGCAAGCTGCGCGAGCAGATCGGCTACAAGCTGTCGGCCTTGCTGCTCAATCGCCAGGAGTTGCCGTGGGACGTGCAGGAGACGCTGTTCGGCGACGACTCCGAGTCCGACGCGCTCATCTATTCGCTCTACGGCGACGTGGTCGCGGGGCGCCTGCGCGGCGAGGCGCTCGTCAAGACTCTCTTGAAGCACCAGGTCCGGCGTGAAGACGCGGACTACGCGGCGCTGCTCGCCGACGGCATGCCCCACAAAGAGCTCGTGCACAGCATCTTCATCAACCTCGAGGTGCGCAAGAATCCGGAGCGCTTCGTGGACTTCCACCAGCGCCTGGTGCCGTGTCACGACGCGTTCCAGGCGTCATTGCGCCTCTTCGAGGACGGGCAAATCGACGAAGAAGGCGTCGCCGCGGTCGCCCATCAGCTCGTCGTGACGCTCCGCCGCCAACAGGCCTCACTCCTACGCAGCGCCGCTGACATGGTCGCCCGCGGCGCCGTCGGCCTGGCCACCCTCGAACGCCTATGGGGCATCCTTCAGGCACGTGGCCTGGCCCCCGACTACTTCGTCGTCGACGCCGCTCGCGTGCCGTCACATCCGCGGCCCGAAGCCACGGAAGGCGGATTCCTGACGCCCGAGTCGATGCGCGCCTGAGCTCAGGTCGGCTCCGCGTCCGGCCGAGAGACGACAATGGGATCGACCCAGATCACCCGATCGCGCCCACCGATCTTCGCTTCATACATCGCCTCGTCGGCGATGCGCAGCGCGTCGTCGGCGGCGATATCCTGGGTGAGGGTCACGCCGCCGAAGGAGCCGGTTACCTCGAGCACGGTGCCGTCGCGGCAGCGCACGCGCTCGTCGCGTAGGGCACTACGGAGCCGGGCCGCAACGATGAGCCCGTCGGCGCGGTTGCAACCGGGCAACAAGATCCCGAACTCCTCGCCACCGAGCCGCCCGATGGTGTCGCCGACACGCACGTGCGCGACCAGGCGGGTGGCTACCGCGACGAGTACGTCATCGCCGATGCTATGACCGTGGGCGTCGTTTATCCACTTGAAGTGGTCGAGGTCGAGCACGATGAGTGTCGAGGGCCGACCGGTCGCAAGCTCCGCCACGGCGGCGCCGAGCGCCTCGGTGAAGAGACGGCGATTGCCGACACTGGTCAGCGGATCGGTCGTCGCGAGACGCTGCAGCGCCGCATTGCTGGTGGCGAGCTTCTTCGCCAGGTCTTCCTTCTCGGCCAGCAGCTGCTCGAGGCGCTGGGTGAGCTGCTCGTACGAGAGGCTGATGCGCACGAGCGCCTGGTTCGCAGAGTCCATCAGCTCTTCGAACGCGGGCTGCTGCTCGATGCGGATGTCGAGGTCCCGCGACTGGGAGACCATCTCCTGGGCGACGAGATCGACGATCTTCTGGAGGTCGAGTGGCGCGCGCGACTCAGTCTGCGCGAGCAGGGCACGGGCGCGCGCGAGCGTATCGGTAGCGGCTCGGGTCTGGGTGATGTCGGCGATGAGATCGGCCGCGCGTGCGAGCTGCGAGAGGCGCGCGGTGCGCCGATCCAACGGGCCTGGGGAGTCGCTGTGATGCATCGAGACGGCGTCGACGAGGTCCTTTGGCAGACCCCAAGCGCGCGCCAGCGCGACGAACTCCTCCATGTGCGACTTGCCGGTGACCTCGACCTCGCCCTTGATCCGCTCATAGGCAGGTAGCCCGCGCAGCGTCTGGATGCGGTCGCCGTGGCCGGAGGTCGCGAAGAGGAGGACCCCGAGATCCTGGATGAGCCCGACCGTAAACGCCTCGGACGGGTCTTCGTAGCCGGCGACCCGGGCCAGCACGAGTGCCGAGCACGCGCGGCGCAGCGAGTCGGACCAGAACGCAGCAATGTCGAAGTTGCCGACGTCGGTGATCTTGCGAAGGGCCGTCACCGCGTGGGCAATCGAGATGTTGCGGATGACGCGCGAGCCCAGCATCACGGTCGCCTGGGCCACTGTCTTGACCTCGCGGCCGCTCGAGAACGCGGCACTGTTCGCAAGGCGAAGGAGATTCACCGTGAGACTCGGCTCGCGCTCGATGAGCCGGGCGAGGTCGTTCAAGGAAATCTTGGGATCGTTAGCAGCGCGTACGACGAGAGCGACGCCAGCGGGCGGCGTCGGGACTTCACGTGGCGCGCCTGCCCTAGGGGGGTGGGTGGCGGTCATGCGGGAATCTCCGAGAAGAGAAATCTGGCCCCACGCATACCAGCACCCGGTCAACCCCGCAAAACTTGCCACTCGGTTCTGTGATATCGCAAACCTTACAGGGCGACCTGCCAGCCGAGTCCTATCTCGTGGCGGATCTGAGACGCATCACCGCTCGTCTCGTGTCGCTGGACGTAGCCGGCGCTGAAACGGTGTTGCCAGCTCGGCGAGAAGCGCAGGCCAACGAGGCCGAGCCAGTGACCGCTGCGCTCACCCTCACGCGGTTCGAGATAGTCGGCCCCGGTGCCGGCGCCCCCTCCAGCTTCGAGGGTCCACTCCGAGGCGAGCGACCAGCGCGCGCGAAAGAGCCCCGCGTGGGTTGTCGTGCCCGAGTCCTCGAGGCCGAGCCAGTAGCGGAAGTCGAGCTCGACGCTGCCGACGGTCGCGACCAGGCCAGGGCTCAGCACGTGTGCGCCGTCGTCGGCGAAGTCGAGACGCCAGTAACGAAGCGTCGCCCAGAGCGGCTTGGCGAGGTGCACGCTGGGCTCGATCCAGGCGCTGAACTCGGGACCGATGCCCTGGCCGACGTCGCCGCCGATGCCACCTTCGATCACGAAGTCAGCGCCGCGCCAGCCCACGAGGCCGTAGACGCTGGTCTCGCCAGTGCCCTCCCGATCGCGCACCTCGGTCGTGACGCCGACGCGCAGCGCGTCCCAGACCCGGGCGTTCAAGGTGACGCGCGTGGCGATCGCATCGGCGCGACCACCGGTCGCAATGCTCGGCTCGATCGCGAGCTCGAGTATTGAGCTCTCCTGTGCGAGCGCGTCACGCACGATCGCGAGCTTCGTGCGCGCATCGCCATCGTCGGGCCAGCTCTCGAGGTAGCTCGCGAAGCGCGCGTCGGCGCCCGTCCAGTCGTGGCTCCAATAGCGGATGTCAGCGGCCAACATCGCCGTCTCGCGGTCACGCATCACCTCGGGCACGCGCGTCGTCACCGCGACGAGGCCTGCCTGCGCCTCGTGCAAACGACCGCTCCAGGCGAGTAGCCGCACCTGCCACAGGGCCAGGTCGACGTCGTCGGGATAACGCAAGAGCCCACGCTCGACCCACTCGAGGGCTGGGCCTGTCTGCTGTTGCAGACCAAGGGCGCGTGACAGCTCGAGCCAGGTCGCGACGTCTTCGCTTTCGGCCTGCAAGCAACGGCGCGCGGCGGCCTCGGCCTCGGACAACGAGGCGGCCAGGCGCAGCGTCCGCGCTTCAGGACAGCCCTCGGCACGCACGCGCGACGCGAACGTCGAGACGCCGACGACACCCGCGAGTAGGGAGAGGACGACGGTCGATGTGTGCTTCAATGGGCACTCTCCGGGGTGGGCTCACGTGGTGCCTGGGGCGGCACGACGCTCGGAGTCTGAACAGTGGCAAAGCCCTTGCGCGTCATCTCGCCCCAGACATGTCCGCCGCGCAGGAAGTCGACCATGCCCTTGAGTCGGTGCCAGAGCAGGATCTGGCGATAGCCCCAACTCTCGAGCGCGGCCGCCAGGATGAGCTGGGCGCGTGTCTTCACGCCGCGATAGGAGTTGAAGCCGAGGTCGTCCAGGGCCATTGCCTGGAGCGACATGAGAAAGCCGATGAGCCATGCCAGCACGAGGAAGACGCCCCACGTCATTGGGTCGACCGTGCCGGCGATGGCGGCGCACAACATGTAGATGTAGCCGAACAGCTCGAGCACGGGCGCCAGCAGCTCGAACAGGACGAACATCGGGAAGGCGATGAGGCCGATGACGCCGTAGCGCGGGTTCATGAACATCGTGCGGTGGCGCAGGAGACTGTCGAAGAGCCCGCGCTGCCAACGATGCCGCTGTCGCCCGAGGACCTTCATGTCTTCGGGTGCCTCGGTGTAGCAGACCGGATCAGGCACGTAGCAGATCCGATAGGGGACCCTCTTGTCGCGCATGTGCCGGTGCATGCGCACGACGAGCTCCATGTCTTCACCGACCGTGTCACGCTTGTAGCCGCCGAGTTCGACGACGATGTCGCGGCGAAAGAGGCCGAGCGCGCCCGAGATGATGAGGTTGCCGCCCATGCGGTTCAGGCCGAGGCGGGCAAACAGGAAGGCGCGCAGGTACTCGATGATCTGGAAGCGGGCGACCCACGACTTTGGCACCGCGACGCCGGTCACGCAGCCGTCGCGCACGGTCGCACCGTTGGCGAGGCGGATGGTGCCGCCGACGGCGACGGTCTGGGTCGGGTCGTAGATGAAAGGTTCGACCATGCGCAAGAGCGCGCGTCGGTCGATGAGCGAGTCGGCGTCGACACAACACACGAGCGGCGTGCGCGCGACGTTGATGCCCGCGTTGAGAGCGTCGGCTTTGCCGCCGTTTTCCTTGTCGACCACGATGAGGCGCGGTTCGAGCGGCGAGCGATAGATGTTGCGGATGGTCTTGCACTCGAGCTCGCGGCGGTTCACGGACTTGACCGGCTCCAGCTTGAAGCGCTCGCGTAGGCGCTTCATCGTCTGGTCCTTCGAGCCGTCGTTGACGACGACGACGTTGAAGTTCGGGTACTCGAGATGGAGGAACGCGCGCACGCTGTCGACGATCGACAGCTCCTCGTTGTAGGCGGGCGCGATGATGGAAATCGGCGGGGTGTGCTCCTGGCCGAGCAGGATGCTGTCGAGTTCGGGCCAGCGACGGCAACGGGCGCGGCTGAGCTCGATGGTGCTCAGCACCAGCAGCCAGGCGTTGGTCGCCTGCATGAGGAAGAAGTAGACGACGATGGCGGTCTCGATAATTCCGCTCATGTCGCTGCCGCCTGTTCAATGAGCCCGAGGTCGGTGAGCACGTGCTCGGCCGCGTCGCGGGCATAACGATCGGAGGCGTCCGCGATGATGCGGCGCAGGCGCACGACGCCGTTGTGGCCCTGGCGTCCGAGCGAGGCGGCGGCGTTCTGGCGCACCCAGAAGTTCTTGTCGGTGAGCGCGTCGGCGAGGATCTCGACCGCGGCGTTGGACGGATGCGAGGCGAGCGCCTTGACCGCCTGGGCGCGCACCTCCCAGGCCGCGTCCTGCGAAAGTGTGCCCAGGAGCGCAAAGGTCTGGGGGCTGCTCATTGCACCGCAGGCGTGGGCGGCGGCGATACGCACCTCGAGCGAAGCGTGAAGGGCTGCGCGCGGCAGGATCTCGTGGCAGGCGCCCGGCACCGTGCGAGCCGCGGCGTCGAGCAGGATACGCTGGATCTTGGCGCTCGTGAGCTCATCCCAATGGGCCAGCAACACGCGCAATGCGTCGGGCTGGAGCGCGTCGAGCATGACGTGCAGCGGGTACTCGCTGAGGCGACTCGTAAGCGACCAGGTCGCGAGCAGCGGCAGCACGTCGTCGGCGTTGCCGATGCGACCGATGATCTGCGCCACCAGGAGGCGCACTTCGCCCCCTTCACTGGCGAGTCGGGCGATGACGGCCCGATGTTCGCTGGTCACCACCGCGGCGAGCCGTCGCAGGGCGCGCATCCGGACCGACCAGCGCCACGAACGCAGCTCGATGAGGTCGATATCGAGGAGCCCGAGCGCGCGGTAAAGGCGCGCGAGCCCTTCCTTGTATTCGCCTGCGGTGCGGATGAGGTACTCGTTCAAGCAGTGCTGGAGCACGTCGCGACGATAGGTGCGTGCGGCCTCGAGCCAGGCGGCTTCGGCCGCGGGTTCGCCGACGACCGAGGCGAGTCGCTGCCCGAGCTCGAGCCAGAAGCGGTCGCGCAGCCGACTGACCCGGACCTCCCAGAGGGCGCGGCCGGTGAGCCAGATGATGCTCAGCACGATTATCAGAGTGAGCGCGGCGATCGCCGCCACGACGAACGCGAGGAACGGATCGTTGCCAAGGCGATCGCCAAGCCCCAACCAGCCACCGCTCGGTTCAGTCATGATCTACTCTCGATGCATCAGGCGGAGGATGCGGCTCATCACGACGCGTGGATTGAAAGGCTTCTGGACGAAGTCGTCGGCGCCGAGCTTGAAGGCGCGCACGACCTTGTCCTCCTGGACCTGCTCAGACATGACGATGACCCGCGGCCCGCCGGGCGTACCCTGCAGGTGCTCGAGGATCTCGTAGGCGTTGCGGTGCGGCAGGTTGAGGTCGATGAGCAGCACGTCGACCTGACCGTCGTGCAGGAGCTGCTCGACCTCGGCGCCGTCGCCACTGCAGGTGACCTTCCACTCGAGGTGGGCGAGCTGGTAGCCGAGGATGTGCTGGAGCACCTTGTCGTCGTCGGCCAGGAGGATCCTGACGACCTTCGTGTCGGCGACGCACGGGACCCAACCTGGCATCGGCGAGAGGCCCCCGCCCTGGACCGCCGTGAGCGCGGGCGGCGTGGTGCGCGGTGGCCCGGCCGGGGTGGGCGGCAGGGGCGGGGTGGTATGCGGCTGAACGCGGGCCGGCCGCAACGCGCGCACGGAAGGCGGCGGGAGCGGCGGCGGCAACGGTGGTGGCTCGGCAGCCTGGGCCGTGGCAAGAGGCAGCTCGGCCTCGGCGAGCGACCCATCCGGATCGAACCGCCTGGGGCGCGGCTGCTTGGTCGTATCCGCGGCACTTGCGAAGATGTCCTCATAGGCATCGTGCCACCACCCATCCGCGGGTCCGTGGGCATTGGTCGATTCGGTCTGGCTTGAAGCGGTCATGGGGACGGCCTTGGCTGGTCCACCTGTATATCGCTGCGATCGGGCTGGACCTTGAGCGCACCACGCGCGAATCTCTGTGAGCAGCGAGGAACGCATGGCCCTTTTGCATCGAGTGAGGCGCAACATCGCCGTTCAGGCGGCCCTGCTGGTCGGCGCCTGGCTACCGAGCACGGCCAGGGCCGAGCCGCTGCAGACCACCGTATCGCTCAGCGACTGGGGCCTGACGTCGATCGATGAACTCGCGTTCGCGCGCCTGGGCGTGCTCGACACCACGCCCGGGCGGCTCGTGGTCTACCATATCGGGCGCGCCGACCCCGGGCATGGCGTCGAGTCCGAGCGTAGTGCTCCGCCCCGCTTCGCGGCCGGCGCCTTCCTGGTGCAACCCGACGGTAACAATGCCAACGCCCTGGGCGGGCTCTTCAACGGCTTCGCGCGGGCCCCGGCCCGTTCCGAGGTGAGCATCGAGCCCGGCCCCGACGGGGTGGACGCGCTCGCCTTCGCCTACGACAAGCGCCCCGGGACGTTCGCGGGCTTCTGGATGCACCTGTTCGATACGCGCGCGGCCGCGCCCGACCGCGTCTACCTCGATGCACGCGGCGCGGCTTGGCTCACGTTCGAGATCCGCGGCGATGTCGGCGGCGAGCCAGTGCGCCTGCAACTCGCCGATCGCGCTTGGGAGAAAAAGCAGGACTCGTGGCCGGTCGACGACGTCGCCGCGCTCATCGACGGTGGCCGCATCGACACGAGCTGGCGGCGCGCCTGGCTGTCACTCGACCGGCTCGATCAGCCGGGGAGCCGCCTCGACCGGAGCCGCCTCGCGAGCCTCGTGTTCCTGGTCGATCCCGAAGGCCAGAACCCACGTCAGGGGCGCGTCTGGATCCGCGGCGTCGCGCTGACGACCCCGCGCACCGCGCCGACCGTCGCGATGCGTCCAACGGCGATCGCACGCCCCGAGAAGAAGGCGATGTGGCTCTGGGAGACGCGCCGCATCATCGACTCCGCCGCCGAACTGGAGCGTCTGGTTGCCTTCTGTCGAGCGCAGGCGATGACCGACCTGTTCGTGCAGTTGCCATACACGGCGCCGCTCATCGACAATCAGTGGGGGCAGACCTGGGACCAGGCCGGCATGCAGCGGTTCAATGCGGCGCTGCATCCCGTGCGGGTGCACGCCCTCGATGGGGCCGCGTTCTATGTGCGCCCCGAATGGCACCCGCGGCTCGTGACCACGGTCGCCCAGGTGGCCGCCTACAACAAGGCCCATCGCCCCGCCGAGCGCTTCGCCGGGGTGCGCTTCGACGTGGAGCCCTACCTGCTCGACGCCTGGCAAGGCAGCGGCAAAGAGGCGGTGCTGCGCGACTACGTGGCGCTACTCGGCAAGCTCGCGACCGCCGCCCACAAGGGCGGGCTCTCGTTCGGGGTCGACATCCCGTTCTGGTTTGATGGTCGGGACGAGCTGACCGGTGCGCTCGCGGCCCCGTACGAAGGGCGCCCGGTGCTGGAACGCGTGCTCGACCTGGTCGACAACATCGGTGTGATGGACTACCGCACGCTCGCGTACGGCGCCGACGGGGTGCTGACGCATGGCGCCAACGAGCTGGCGCTGGCCACCGCCAAGAAGAAGGAGGTCTTCATCGGCCTCGAGACCGTGAAGCTCCCGGACGAGCGCCTGTTGACATTCGATGAGCGCCGCGGCGCAGGCGAGACGTTGATCGTCAGCGCGCTCGCCGGTGGCCGCGCCCGCCTCGAGCTACTGCCCGCAGGCACGCCCATCCCCGCGGGCGCCCGCACACTGGGCCTGCGCGACGCGATCCTCGTACCCGCCGACAAGCTGACGTTTGCCAACCTCGGGCGCGCCGCCCTCGAGCGCACGATGATGTTGGCCCGGCCAGCACTCTTGGCCGAGCCGAGCTTCGTCGGGTTCGTGCTGCACTCTTACGAGTCGCTGGACGCCTGGTATCGGTAGTCGAGATTGTCCCGGGCCTACCCGACCCCCGGCTCGAGCAGGCCGTGGTCCTACGTACAGCGCACCGAAAATGGGTGGTCAGCGCGTATCGCTGGCCACCAAGTCGAGGAAAGCTGTACTACGCCTCGACCGTGACCGGTTTCTGCAGGATGAGCGCCCTGAACTCGTGCGGCACGAGCCCCATCAGGCGATCCTCGATCCGGTCGAACGCGATCTCCCCGACCTCGCCCGGCGCGACCTTGTCGCCCAACAGCGCCACGAACAGCTCGCGCGTGTAGCCGATCTTCTCGAGGTTCACCCCGCGCTCCGCGAGCAGCGCCTTGAGCGCTCGGAAGTAGCTGCGGGTCGACTGCAGCCCCTCCAGGTCGCGGCGCATGTCGATGAGATCCATCACGAAGGCGAAGTCCGCTTCGAACCCGACCGCACGGCTCACGAGCATCAGGTGCCCGAAGTGGATCGACAGCTCGGGGTGGTCGAGGTGCGTCGAGAGCACCGGCCACTTGCCCATGTCACCGAACTCGGTGATCCACGCGGTCGCGCCCGGCTTCATGACTGGGAACAGGCGCTCCGCCATCTGCCAGGCGCCGACGTTCAGATAGAACGGGTCGGGCGCGTCGCCGATCGGCAGCGTGTACTTCTTGACCAGCTCGCCCGCGACCCCGATCTCGTCGAGTCCCTTCTCGAAGAGCGCGTCGTCGATCTCGCCCTCGCCGCCCATGCCGAGCCGCTTGTGGTCGAGCTTCACCGCCATCAGGTCGCCGATCATCTCGTTGGCGAGCACGAGGTCGTAGCCCGCGTCCGGGAACGCGTCGTTCAACACGTCGCCCATGTGCACGGTCACCGGCAGCGCCGCGTTGCGCTCGCGCTGGGCGGCCGCCAGTGTCGGCGCCAGCTCCATGATGTGATAGGTCACCGTACGACCCGCGGCCTGCAGCGCCTCGACCACGGCCTTCGCCATGAAGCCGAGCCCGCCGCCGATCTCGAGGACTTTGACTTCACCTTCGGGGATGCGCTCCTTCTTGATGAGCGCGTCGACCAGCGCCTGCCCATACGTGCGTCCGTTCAGCGCCGGATGCGGCACGCGGAACAGGTGCGCCAGCGTCGTCTCCTCGTGATCGAACTGCGCGTCCGCGTCGCCGATCTCCCCGCGGTAATATCCCTCAGGCGAGAAGTACGCCTCGACCGGCTTTGGCAGCTCGCCGAGCTCACCCGGGGCACCCGGCTGATAATGCCGATACGGCATCGTCGAGGTCAGGTACTGCGGCTTCATCTGCGGCTTCTTCTTGTAGAACTTGAGCGGCAGCGCCGACAGCTTGAGCGCCTGGACATCGTGGTGTCCGAGCTTCTTTACGACGCCCAGCACCACCTCGGCCGGCACCTGCTCGTCGAACTGGATCGTCTTGAGCGTTTTTTCGCCGTCGATCGACCACCACACCCGCGCCTCGTCGGGCGTGAGCGTCACCTTCGTCAGCGGGTTGTCGCCCCAGGCACAATAGAACGTGAGCCCGCCGTTGCCCTCTCGCTGCCACACGTTCCAGCGCCCGCGCACGGGGATCATGTCCCACGTGTCACTCACCTGGTCGTGGTCGGGCTTGATGAGGCAACCGAACTGCAGGTAGATCCCGACGAACGCCTCGGGCGTCTGATCCTCGAACGCATTCGCGAACTTCCGGCAGACTTCATCGGGTCGCGTCGGGGTCTGGAACTCGTCCAGGAAGCCGAGGATGTCAGGGCTCATCTTGAGGATGTACCCGTACAGATCGTGGTAGAGATAGACCTCGCCCATGTGCGCGAAGGTGGTCGTGTAAGGGGAACGCACGAGCAGACGCGAGTCGCCGTGGCCGTGATCGAGGACGGGCTCTGGGGCCGAATTTATAGGTTCTGGGGCAGACACGTCTTCTCCGCGGAGCAGGTGTAGCCTTCGGCCTCGCGGCAGTCGGCGTTGGAGTTGCAGCTCTTGGCGCACAGGCTCAGACCAGCGATCGTCGCGCACTTGGTACCGACTTCACACGCGTCGCAGCCGAGCTGCGCGCAGTACCCATTGCGGGTGTCGAAGAGGCACGCGAGCGTGCCCTCGCAGTCCGCGTGCGCCTCGCAGTCGGACCCGGTCACGCCGGGCCCGGTGGCGCCACAGAACGTCGCGATCGGAGTGTCGTCGAAGTCCTTGCACGCGTAGCTCGGACGACATTCGAAGGCACTCTGGCAGGGGTTCACGCAATAGGCCTCGCGACACGCGAACCCGGGTGGGCACTCGCTGTCGGCGCGGCACCACGGGTCGGGCTCGCACTGGCCGTTCGACGTATTGCAGTTGTCGTACTTGTCGCACGACATCAACGTGCACCCGCCGGTGCTGCTCTCGACCGTCCAGTCGATGCTGTAGCGCGTGCCGACCGAGCCGCTCACCTTGAGGTAGTAGGTGCCGGCGGCATCCGCCGAGAAGAACATCAGGCCACCATTGGTCGACGGCTCCTTCGAGGCGATCTGGGTGGTGCCATTGGACCCGTAGACAATCGCACCGAGCGAGCCCGCGTCGAACACGCCGAAGTCGATGACGACCTTGTCGTTGGCCTGAAGTGACCACGCGTACCAATCATCGCTACAGCAGGTGCGCAGGTCGGCCAGGCCACCTGCCGTGCCGAGCGCCTTCGCCGCCGCCTTCGACGCACCCGCCTGAGCATCGTCCTGGCAACCGCCGCTGCTGTCCGTGATGAGCTGGTAACCACCCTGTCCCGAGGCCTCCGGGTAGCCCTTGACTTTGAGCAGCCACGACCCCGGCCGCGCCGCCGCCGGCACGTCGATGTACTCGGTCGCCTCCTCGGTGAATGCAGACGCGATCGGCGCGCCAGCCCCATCGATCGTATCGTACAGGTCGAGGTCGAGGTCGGCCCCACCCGCGATGTCCATGATCACCTCGACACGCGCGCCGCATGTGACCGAGAAGACCCAGTAGTCCAGGTCGCCCGGGCAGATCGACAGCGACGCGGACTGCGCAGTGTCGTCGAGCGGCGTCGCCTCGAACGGTGAGTCGTTGTCCTCGTAGGTGTCGTCGCTGCAGACCTGCACCTCGCCGAGCGCGGTCTCGAGCGTGTAGGTCAACGTCAACGGCTCGAGCGAATAGCCGAACACCGCGAGGTAGACCGTCTCCTCGCCGACCGGCGCATAACGCAGCTCCTCGGTACTGCCTACGCCATCGCTGTCCGCCAGGAACTGGTCGTTCGCGTCGAGCAACGCCAGGTCCAGGTCAGCCGCCGCCCCGTCGAACGTCAGCGTCACACGCAGCTCCTGACCGGCCGGCACGACGATCGCGTAGGTGTCGATGTCGAACGTCGACTCGGTCTCGCACAGCGTCGCCGTGCGCGTGCCGAAGGGCAGGGCGGTCGCGGTCGCAACCACTTCATTGGGCTCGTTCGCGTCGGGCACGCAGCTCGCGACCTGGCCCGAGGTCACGCTGATCTTGACGGTGGTCACCGCCGTGAGCGTGCCGTCGCTCGCCGCGAACGTCATCTGGAACGTCTGCCCGACCTCGCTCGCCTGGCCCGTGTACGTGAACGTCGCCCCATTCAGCGCAGCCCCGGACGGTGCCGCGCCCTGGATCGTGAACGTCACGGCGTCGCCGTTGGGGTCGGTCGCCTGCAGCGTCAACGTCAACGTCTGACCGACCTTCACGCTCTGCGGCGCGATCGCCGCGAACACCGGCGGCTTCGCGACCGTGCCGCCGCCATCGTCGACCACGAAGCGCACCGCCAACGTGTCCGAGGCCGAGCCGTCGCTGACCGTGAAGGTGACCCGCACGGGCGCGCCGACATCGCCGGCAGCAGGCGTCCAACTGAAGACACCGGTCGTCGCGTCGAGCGCTGCGCCGGTCGGCAGGCTGCCCTCGTGACCATAGGTGAGGCGGTCGCCATCGGGGTCGGTCGCGATGAGCGACAGCGTGTAGGCCTGGCCAACGGGCAGGATCTGATCGCCGACATCGGCGAACGTCGGCGGGTTCGTCGTCGCCGTCGCGGTGACCTGGATGCGCACTGTCTCGCGGTCGAAGTCGGTCCCATCCGACACGACGAACGTAAGGAAGATCGTTTTGTTCGCCTCGGTCGGCGCCCACTCGAAGCGGTGCTCGCCTTTGTCGAAGCGTGCACCTTCGGGGAGGTTTCCGAAGACCGAGTAGGTCAGCTTGTCGTCGTCGGCGTCCTTGCCCGTCAGCGTGATCGACAGCGTCTGGCCGACCGCGACCGAGCGATCACCGATGCGCTCGAGCTCGGGCGGGCGGTTGCCGCCGCTCGTGTCGCCCGGCACGTCGGGGTTCGGGTTCGTGTCGAGCGGCTCGTTCGTGTCGGTCTGCGTTGCGTCGTCGCCGATCTTGCCGCCGTCGTCGCCGCAAGCGACGACGAGAAAGGGAAGCAGGGCCAGGATGACATTCCGGTAATGGCAGCCGAAGGCGATACGGCGGAAAGGACGCATGGACGGCCTCGAGAGGATCAGTAGATTCGGATCGATGGGCCTTCGCAAGGATGGCGAAGCCTGGACTGAAGGCCCTGGCCAAGGAAGCCGAAGGCGATACTCGGGCCTTCGCCAGCTCGACGAGCCGCGTATTCGGGCCCTGAACGCCTCCTTTATAGTCAGGCCGGCGGCTCGGGGGAAGGGGACCTCGCCGCAACGCCCATCCCTTGCCCCTCGAAAAGTGCCGCGTGCAGCCTGCGAACCGCCTCGTGCACGGTCGCGCGCGGCAGGACGAATCCCAGCTCCAACGGCCCGAGCATCGTCTCTGCGTCTGGGGCGAGCTCGCGAATGATGCCGCTCGCGCGCAAGACCACATCAGGTGCCTCCCCGAGGCCCGGTCCGACCAACGTCACGCTCCCGCGATCCTCGCGTAGCACCGCCGCCTCGCCGAAGCGTTGCGCGAGCCGCTCCTTCAGGACATCGAGGCGGTGGCAATTCTCGGGCGGGATGTGCGCCCAGATCGGCCGCCGATTCCCGCCCATGACCGCATGCGGCAGCGCATTGACCTGCGTCAGCACCTCGATCAGCGCGCCCGGGTCGTGCCCCGCCGGCAGCTCGATCTCGAGCAGCTTCTCGCGGTGCGCGATCGCCGTCAGGATGCGCGGCTCCTTCGCCGGGTTCGTGCGCACGACCGTGCCGGTGTCGTCGCGCGGGCCGAACGTCGCCTTCGCGAAGATGGCGACGCCGTGGCGCGCCGCGTGCTCGACGCAATCCTGGTTCAGCACCTTCGACCCCGCGCGCGCCAGCGCTATCATCGCGTCGTGCGACAGCTCGGGGATGCGTTCGGCGGCCGGTGCGAGCCGCGGGTCGGCCGAATACACGCCGTCGACGTCGCTGCAGATCTCGCAGTGTTCGGCGTTCAATGCCGCCGCCAGCGCGACCGCGGTCGTATCGGTGCCCCCGCGTCCAAGGGTCGTAATCTCGCGCGTGTAAGAGACGCCCTGGTAGCCCGCGACGACGATGACCTTGCCCTGGTCGAGCTCGTCGAGCAGCCGGAACGGGCGCACCTCGACGATGCGCGCGCGATTGTGGCGCGTGTTCGTAATGATGCCCGACTGCGACCCCGTGAATGACACGGCCGGCAACCCCAGCTCGCCGAGCGCGATGGCGAGCAGCGACACCGACACCCGCTCGCCTGTCGACAAGAGCATGTCGAGCTCACGCGGGTTGGGATTGTCCGAGAGCGCCTTGGCCTGCGCCAGGAGTCCATCGGTCGTCTTGCCCATCGCGGACACGACCGCGCACACGCGATAGCCTTGCGCGACGGTGTCGGCGATGCGGCGCGCGACCGCCTGCAGCTTCTCCGGTGTGGCGACCGAGCTGCCACCGTATTTCTGGACGACGATGGGGCGCGTATCAGGAGCATTGGGCATCGCGGTCATGCCTGGCGAATGCCCGAGCCGCCCTGTCCCGTCAACCCCCTCCACGGCGAGGTGGCGCGCCACGCGCCTCTACGCGACGAGACCGCGGGCATCGTCCTTGCCGCGCGCTGCCGGATGTGGTTTGACACTGCGTCCCTGGCAGCCCCCAGGGCTGGGATGACGGAATGAACGTCGCACTCGACAATAGCGCCCTGGCCGACCTCGCAACGCCGCTCCTCGCGGTCGCCTACTTCTCCGACGACGCCGCGCACGGCGCCGAGTTCGTGGCACTCGACGCGCGCGTCGGCGGACGCCTCTCGCAGCTCGCAGGCGAAGAAGGTTTTGTCGGCGAGCCCGGCAAGACGCTGCTCGTCCACACCTCCGACCTCGCCCAGAAGCGGGTGTTGTTGGTCGGCGTCGGCAAGGCCAGCGAGCTCAAGCCGGTCGACCTGCGCAAGCTCTCGGCGGTCGCCGTCGAGGAGGCCGACAAGCGCCACCTCGCGACCGTCGTCGTAGCGTTGCCCGCCGCGGTCGATGTCGCCCTCGCCGTGCGCTACGCCGCCGAAGGCGCAGTGCTCGGCGCCTATCGTTATACGACCTGGCTCACCGACGAGAAGGACACCAAACGCTGGCTCGAGGGCGTCCGCCTGAGCGTGGCCGGTGCCGACCTCGCCACGCTGAAGCCCGTGCTCGCACGCGCCAACGCGGCCGCATATGCGGTCAACATGGCGCGCGACCTGGTCAATTCGCCGCCAGTCGAATGCACGCCGCGCTACCTTGCGAGCATCGCCGAGACGATCGCCAAGGACGAGAACCTCGAGTGCATCATCTTCGACGAGGCGCGCATCGCCGCCGAGAAGATGGGACTCCTCGCGGCAGTCGGCTGCGGGTCGAGCGAGCCGCCGCGCTTCATCCATATGACCTACCGGCCAGCCGGCGCCGATGCCTCGACGCCGCAGGTGGCGCTCATCGGCAAGGGCCTCACGTACGATGCGGGCGGCTACAACATCAAGCCGACCGGCTCGCTCGAGGACATGAAGATCGACATGTCGGGCGCCGCGGCGGTGCTCGGCGCGATGAAGGCGATCCGCGCATTCGCCCCGAAGATCATCGTGCACGGCATCATCCCGTCGGCCGAGAACCTCGTGTCGGGCAATGCCTACAAGCCGGGCGACATCATCCGCTCGCACAACGGCAAGACCGTCGAGATCATGAACACCGACGCCGAAGGCCGGCTCATCCTGGCCGATGCATTGAGCTACGCCGAGAAGCTCGGCTGCCAGAAGCTCGTCGATCTCGCGACGTTGACGGGCGCCTGCATGATAGCGCTCGGGCCGTTCACGGCGGGCCTCTTCGCCAACAACGATGGCTGGCGTGCCGCTATCGAAGCCGCCGCGGAGCGGGGTGGCGAAGACTTCTGGGCGCTGCCGCTCTCGAAGAAGCTGCGCTCGATGTTGAAGAGTCCGATCGCCGACATGAAGAACATCGGCGAGCGTTGGGGTGGTGCCATCACGGGCGCCCTCTTCCTGCAGGAGTTCATCGGCAAGGCGACCTGGGCGCACCTCGATATCGCGGGCCCGGCGTCCAACGACAAGCCCGAGCCCGGGACCCCCCGCGGCGGCACAGGCTTTGGCGTGATGACCCTGCTCGAGCTCGTGTCCCACGAAGGCTAAGTCCTGCGAAGGAGGTTGTGAGATGGCCGGTAGCGTCAACAAAGTGATTATCATCGGCAACCTCGGGGCCGACCCGGACGTGCGTACGACGCCGTCGGGACAGATGGTGGCAACGATTTCGATCGCCACCTCCGAGACGTTCAACAACCGTGAAGGCCAGCGCCAGGAGCGCACCGAGTGGCATCGCGTGCAGCTCTGGGGCAAGCAGGCCGAGCTCGCGCAGCGCTACCTCTCGAAGGGCCGCAAGGTCTACATCGAGGGTCGCATCCAGACCCGCTCGTGGGACGACCAGCAGAGCGGGCAGAAGCGCTACGCGACCGAGATCGTCGCCAGCCAGATGGTCTTCATCGACAGTGGCGGCGGTGGTCGCGATGCCGGCGGTCAAGACGAAGCCGGTGGCGCGCCGAGCTACGGCGGTGGTGGTGGTGGTGGTGGCGGTTATACTCCGCGCAGTGGCGGCGGTGGCGGCGGTAGTGCCCCGCGTTCGAACCCGCCCCCGGCCCGTCCGGCAGGCAATGCTCCGGCCCGTCCCGCCGAAACCGGCGGCGCCCCGCCGCAGCAGGCCGACGACCCCGGCTACTTCGACGACGACGTTCCGTTCTGACGGTCGCATCGTAGCGGCCGACTTCGCTCGGCCGCTGCGTTTGCATCTCGTCACAGCCTTTCGAGCAGCGCCTTCACCTCGGCCGCCTTGCGCCCACTCGGCCAGGCGTCGAGATAGCGCTGGTAGAACCCGCGGGCCTGATCCTTCTGACCAAGCTCCTGGCTGATAGACCCCGCCAGCAGGAGCGCCGTCCGGTTGCGCGGCTCGACCTCGAGTACCGCCTTGATGTCTTTTAGCGCCGGCTGCACCTGACGCAGCTCGAGCAGCGCACGCCCACGTCCGAGCAGCGCGCGTGTATTTCCCGGCGATAGCCCGAGCACCTTCTCGTACCCGCTCTTCGCCTCGGCCCAACGACCTCCATCGAGATGCGCCTTCGCGTCCGCCAGCGCCTGGTCGACTGGCCCCTTGAGCTTCGGGTCTTCGACGACCTTGGGCCCGACCCCTTTGGGCTCGACGACCTTGGG
>Ga0105046_10001136_pt1 | contig 40223 bp, 31 predicted proteins | sample MAT03_FD_78385 | JGI IMG/M metagenome (GOLD analysis project Ga0105046, IMG submission 78385) | Freshwater microbial communities from Lake Fryxell liftoff mats and glacier meltwater in Antarctica - MAT-03 (megahit assembly) | ecosystem: Environmental > Aquatic > Freshwater > Ice > Liftoff... | reverse complement strand
CCTTATAAAAAGTATGTGAAATGCATGCATTTACATATTTTTTAAAGGTGCAGTACTAATACTAGGTATATTTATTACAATTGACATGATATATGTGTCCCTATCTAATTTATTAGGTAAACCATTAACGAATTCCACCAGTCCCACAGGATAATGTGTTTCATAATCATAAACTGTACCCGTTTTTGCATGGTACCAAAAACTCTCGGGAATGGAATATTTTTCCTGAGATTCTTTATCGGCTCCATCATCAGCTTTGCTGTTAACTTTATAAACAGCATTAATTTTAATTACTTTTATTCTTTCGATTCTGGAATTTTTTGCATACAATCCTGAATCGTATTTAATATCATCTTTAATATCTTCTTTGTATGCTGGACCAATATTAGGACCCAACACGGTGCTTTCCGGGAATTTAAAACAGTAATAAGATTGGGACATCATATTATGAGCACGAAACAGTTCACAATCGACTGCTATTTCCTTCATTGCCGATAAAAATGATTCAATTAGATTGGCTTTGGCTTTTGCTTGGTCTTCTATGTATTCATCAGTAGTTACTCGAACAGTATCATCCGGATCTAATTGAGTCGGTTTTATGATTTTATACCTGTAAACATTAACCACACGCTCGGATATTGGTAATTGTTTGTGTGAACACTGTCTGATACCACGACCAATCACTTGATAAATACGAACCTCTGTCCAATATGGTTCCATAATATGTTCCTGTCTAATATTATACAATTGGATACCCTCAGTTGCGGATGGTGACAATAAAATAACTTTACATTTATTTCCGCGAATATTATTATCATCATTGAACATATTTTTTATTTTAACTCGATCTTTTGGGTCGATACGACCATGATATTCGCAGTACCCACTATTTTCCTTAGCGATTGTATAATCATTAAATCCAATTAACCTATAATAAATTTTCATCATATCTATTCCCTCCATCACTACATAATTTGTATAAACCATTACTTTTCCGGGAGAGACATAGGTCATAAATGCAATGGCTGTCATTTTAGGAGAACAATTATACATTTCTTCAAACAATGTAGATCTGGGGGAGTCGGAATTATAAAATTTTAAAAATTTTTCGCCAAATACTGTATTAAAACCAGCTTTGAAATCATCCAAATCATCAAAAATAGTTCGCCCTTTGGTTACATCTTGTTTATGAATTTTTTGAAAATATTTTTCGGTCTCGGTAATAAAATATTCCAGAGCAGCAAAATATTTTTTTAATGCTTCTTTTTCATTTTGATCAGATATTTCAGTTTTTTTGCCTTTTTCTAAACTATCCGCTGTTTTATAACCAAGACGGAATTTATTTGGTCTTGGTCGAAGCTCACCAGTAACATTTGGATTGACATATGGAAAAACAAAATTAGAAGCCTGGCGTGTGTATGTTCTGTATAACTGTGATTGCTTACCATATCTTCTGGCTTTTCTTTGTATTTCCGCTTCTAATTTTTCAAAAACACGATAAATATTGTATTGATATTGTGACATCGGAAGATTAATATATTTAAGATCTTGTCTAGCATATAAATCTGGTGTAGCTCCAATATAGTACGATACTAAACCCATAATACGTCTTTCAAATATATTTCTTTTTAATGGATTCAATATTGGATACGCTGAATCTGTCACAAATGTTCGATTAAATTCTAATTCAGAGGTTGGTAAAATACCAGGACGTAACATATTAAACATAAGTGCCAGCTCAAATGGCGTGTTGACACCAGGAGTAGCAGAAATTAATATTACTTTTGTATTTTTATTTTCTCGTTTGTCCCGAATTATATATTCATAAATAACCTGTGCACGTTTACCAACTTTAGAATTAATATTGGAATAAACATTTCGAATAAAATTATGTGCCTCGTCTATAAAATAAACTACTTGTTTGGAAGTATCAATTCCTTTCATGACATTTAAAAAATCTTTATCGGCATATGGAGAATCATAATGCACGAAATGTATAGTATTGTATCTCGCTAATTTGGTTATACTTTCTACACCTTCTTCACTTGGATCTCTTCCAAGCCAAACTTTTAAATCTTTCATCCATGGATCATCTCGCAATGATGCCTTTATTAAAATAATAAAATTGACTTCAGGGCTATAATTATACAATAAATTCATTAAATTAATTGATGTCGCCGTTTTTCCTGATCCTAATCCATGGTACAATAAAATTTCATTGTAAGGAGATCCGGGACCTAAATATTTACCAATGAATTCCTGATATTTTCGTAATTCTAATTTGGTTTCGACATTACATGGATCCTCATTTTCTTTTCTAAATATTTCTGGCAGTTTATATTTTTTGAAATTATGTACGACCCATGTAGGAAAAATTTTTCCATTATTGGTAAAATTTACGTATGCATTTTCTGGTTTTCTAGACATTAATATAATATGTATTAGATTAATTTATCATTAAAAAAAATTAATTTAATATACATCATAATCGTCGACCAATTCTATATCTTTGTTATTTATAATACAATGATTTTTTTTAATTTGATGCCATTTGTGCTTCCATATGTTGACAAAATTATAGCATTGTGATCTAATAAAATTCTTTTTATTTATAATAATTTTTTTATAAAAAAATTTATTATAAATCAACCATTGTGGTAATTGGTGTAGTTAATATATCTATTATTAATTGATCATCGAAATTATTAAATATTTTTTCATTCATGGTAATACATACAGAACAGGTGGCAAAATGAATGTCTGTAATTTCCTGTTTTTTCACAATTGATATATCATATTTGTAAGATTTTTTAACGATTGATGTACCTGACCAATTTTTTAGGAGTATGGCTAATTTATTTTCTGGTAATTTTTGTAAAAAATTGGTAATGATAGCTTGATAATCCTTATCATTATTTGACGATTCGTCGGAAATTCGGAGATTTTTAATGAGCAATTTGCGATCCAAATTATAATCACCCGATAAGAAATAATCAAATGTGGCAACATTCATAATACTCGCATTTTTTATTTCATTATAATTTTTGAAACCTTTTGCTATTTTTTGACTAATGTGTGTTATTTTTTTATTTGTTTTCTTGTCATTATTGTAATACTTGCACATCATTTTGAGACAATCTTCATAGCTATCATAACCAAAATTTATTATTTCATCTGGTTGATCTTTGAATTTATATATTGTATTAAATGTTTCCGGATCTTCTAATTTTACAAAATATTCGAGTTCAATTATTGTGGGTTCTTTTTTAATGATTTCAGCAGCTAATACTAGCGGGAGTCTTATTGAAAGATGATTATTACTATGACAAATTACTGAATGCAAAAGGGATCCAATACAAACCAATTCATCATCAGAAAATTTTTTCATTTCCGAAAGATTAAATTCCGAGCAAACATTGTGCCTTACTAAGTATTTTTCCGAAAATTCGATAACAGCTGCTTCCAAAAATTCTCTTTTGGGACCATCACCATACGATACAATGGTTGTCTCTTTCATAAAATTGATACTAAAATCATTTTCATTCGAAAGCATTTCGGTAATATTCAATAGTTTATCGAATTTATTGGCCGATATATTTATAGATAGTGTGACATAATTATCATATTTTTTTTGACCATAACCAACATAATGTTTGGATACTAATTGCGAATCAGAAGAATTATTCCCAATTATTATTTCGGTAAATTTATCAACCATAAATTTGCGGCTAGTATCAATTGTATGATAATAATATTTATTTTCTGATTGTATCATAATTAAATTATTAGTGAACTGTATATTGCTTATTGGGTTTGGTAAATCTTGGAACATATAAATATAATACACATCATTTTTTGTGCTAATTTTTTCAATTTCCATTGTACCATATTTATTTTCCAACAATACATTATTGGTACAATAGTATAATATGTTACTCTTATCATAATAAATAATACCACTATTTAATAATTTATAATAAACCAAACCATTTACATTAAAAAACAGTGTTTTACCGCTTGGTACATATCTTTTAGTATCCGAATTATCAACATCTATTATGACAAGTCGACTTTTACGAAAAGAATTCATATCAATGATATAGGGGAAAAATTCATGGTAAGGTATTTCTTTCTTAAGGTTACCATGATCAAAATAAACTCCATCTTCTTTAATACAAAATAGAATTTTTGAATCATTATCGTTGGTCGGCATAATAAATGTTTTAGCATTTATTCCTACGAATTCTTTAATTTTTTGAATACTGTGACAATATTTATAAATTTGATTTCCATATTTAACATAAATGGTTCCTTCCATTGTTATAAAATGAATATTTTTCTCATTGATATCCAGATCAGTTTTAAAGAAAATCCATGTAACGATATTTTCCGAATATTCAATTGGAGAAAAAAATGCCGATATTACATGATGATATTGTCCAGAACGCAAATAAATAAAATCATCGCAAAAAACCAGACTGTCATAATCAAATGGTAAAACTAATTGATGATAGGAATATATTCCCTTTTCTATGTATATTGTTGAAAAACAAAATTTTTTGGCAACAATAATTTCTTTTGGTTTTAAATTTTCATTATAGACATACAAATTACCATTTTTTTTAAATAAAATAGTTTCGGTCACAAATATAACATCATCAACATTTTCTTCTAATAATTTAATTCCTTCCTTAAGAGGTTTTATTTGACTTGGTGAGAATTCAATTATATCATCATAAAAGCGCGAGTTATCAAAATCACCATAATCCTCCGCAACACAATCATCATCTGTAATATAATTATCATCGTCATCGTCATCGTCATTATCATTATCATCATTATCATCATTATCCGTATCTATAGTATAACTATTATCATCATCATCATTAGCTATGACATAACTATTATCATCATCGCTAGAATAATGTGAAGGGTCTGACATAGTTTCCACTATTTCACTCCAAGTATGTTCATTTGTGGGTACATTTCTTTCTGGATTAGTAAAATGTATTACACCGGAAACTGGATCATATACTTCCGTCATATCTGTGTAATTTGCTTCTGATTCATTGTTATGACGGTTACGAGAATCACGAATAATATCGGCAAGACGATCAACATACTCCGTATCATTAACATCAATTATTTCTTCCACTACTGTATTGTCAATATCATTAGCATCAATCCTTTCTATCACTGCCGCATCCATCATTTCTTCTACGATTGTATGTTCATCTGCTATTACTTGAATAGAAGCTCGTCTATAGGCTTGTCTACCACTTCTGGAAACTCTGCTTCTACGGGTGACACAGGAATTATTTTTATTGTGTAAATTTCTTGATACAAAAAGTTTTCCCTTAGATGTAAATATTCCTAAAAAATACTTACATGTATAAAATTTTTTAATTTCTTCATCCTTATCCAAAATAATTTTACAATAAACTGGTGCATAAATAGATTTATTTTTTGTTCCGAAACCAGTTATCCTTTCCTGATTTTTACCCATAATCCATAATTTATTTACGGAATCAACAACTAATATATTTTCGCCACATATATATGTTTTTTTAATGGTTTCCATTGTTATTGTTTTATACTTAATTTATTTTAATGGCATTATTATATATTGATTGAATATATCAATTTTTTTTTTTAAAGATGCATCCTATTATAAAATTATTAATTAATTTTTCATGATAATATCTTCAACAGTTAGCATTTTAATTATATTCATTATATTATTTTTGGTCGGTGCAACATTGACAAGCAATTCTGTATTACATGTACTTATTTGATAAGATAATTTTGTGTCAACTTCTGTGTCCAAATTAATAATGGCATTATTAATTTCTAATGGCATATTTCCGTTGTTTATATTTTCATCATAAACAACCTGTTTAACAATAAATTCTTTTTTCTCGTAACCGTACACAATATTAATAATACCATTATAATATTGGCTTCCGGTTACATTCTGAACAAAAAGAGATATTTCTTCTTTTGATAATTTTTCGAATATTTTTTTGAATTTTTTCTGAAAAATGATAAAATCTGGTATATGAATCAATCCATTTTTTATTACAAAATTAAGTTGCGCATTAAAATATCCAGTAGCAATTAATAAATCAATGTAATAACTAATTGGAAGATTTTTTATAAAATTATAATATTTAGTTCTGATTGAATAGAAACTAAATCCCTTTACAAATTCATTATATTGTTCTATCTGTATGTCTGTTAAATCACATGTAAATAAATATTTAATATAATCATGATGCGTTTTTATTTCCATATCTAATTGTTCCATTGATTCTGGTTCATTTAAATATTGAACATACAATTTATAATAATTATTGTAATCTGCTCCCTTGAATTTTTTTAAAAGAGTGACATAATCAGATTCATCCGACAATAAATAGAAAAAATAGGGATGCATATTAAAATATTTTTCGTTCCCCTCCGCATTGCAAAAATAAAATAGCTTTCCCAATTTAAACATATTTTGTTTTAATGAAGAAAAATTACTTTTGAGAACAGTATCTAATTCTTTTCTCAAATAATTAAATGTATCACGAGTAGCACCTTCTCCATAACTTATAACATTGCCAAAATTATCTATTTTTTCGAATTTGTAAAAATATTCGTTATTTAAACGATAAATTGACGAAACAGTATTGACAAGTTGATTGACAATAGATTCTGAATTTTCGATATCAATTATAAATTCTTGTTTAATTTTTTCAATATTGTTCGCATGAATAGTACCGTACTGAATTACATTATCCAATAAATAAATTTCATGAAGAATATCTTTTACTAAATAATATTTATCACCATATACTATAATTTGTGAACGATTATTGTTTATTATGGAAATATTAATATTTTTTGGTAATAATATTGTAGTTAATTGTTGATTTTTATAATTAACATCTATGGTACTCATATTTGTCGCATTAAGAATTGATAACAAAGGTTCAATAATAAAATCATATTTAATTTTATCATAATAGCAAAGCAAATATTCATCTTTTAACATAAAATACACATTTTGGTTCCAAAACACATTATTATCAATTGTTTGGCTGGTATATTTTTGCAAAAAATATTCACCGCTTAATGTTAATTTATCACCATTTTGCAATTCAAAATAACTATGAATTTTATGAAAATGGTATATTTCATCATAAATTTTTTTATTTGTATTGATTCCACCAATATATTTGATATTGTTTGGTTGCAAATAATAAATACTCATTTCATCATTTTTTAATAATAAAAGAAGATCATCCAATATTTTTATTTCATCGAATTCAATACATTCCGTAAAAGATGATTCACTATCTAAAAAACGTTTTCTACTAAGTGATATTATTTTAATATCATCACCATAATAGTTATCAGTAAATGCAACATTAAAATTAACATTAACTTCACCATGTTCCAGTGTAACAATGGTATTATTTTCGGTATTATAACACACACAATCAATTTTATGTGATATCCATGTTTCTCCTGGTATATCTATTTTTAATAATTCATCATCAAATATACTAATGGTATTAGAATGATGCACAAAAAAATTATTGTCCATGGCAAAACAATTTTTGATATTATTCATAACAGCTAAAAAAGGAAAAAATTCTCTGTCATCACTATCATACAAATATAAAATATTTTTACTATCAACCACATAAATATTATTACTCTTATCCAAAAAAATTTGTTCTATTTTTCTTTCCATTCGAGATAGTTATTATAATATGTAGAGGTTTAAATATTATAATAATGGACTTGTGATTTTTTCGCAAAATAATGTGTTGAGCTGCTCTCTAAAAATACATGTACATGCATATATTTTTACGAGGTTTTTTCATATAAATTTGAAGAATACATATATTGATTTTTTTTAAATCGAATTTAAATATTTTGCTTTTGCATTTATTTTTGAATTTAATGCATTATGTAACTGTCTTGAATCAACATATTCTAAATACCTACAATAGGAATAATCATTAAATCTCCATAAATATTCCAACAATGATGTTAAACAATCATAATTTGGTGGTATATCGTTACATCCAATTACAATAGTTTCAGGAGGGAATTCTTCAGTGCCACCCATGAGTCCAATTATTGTTGGATATAAATCACCAAATAATTTAATAAAATCATAAATACATTGGTCAATCGGTTCAGGTTCAGGCATTTGCGGTGTCCTATTCTCAAAATAAATTTCGGGACAAGAATTTTCTTTGGTACCCCTTGTGGCACAGCGTGGTAATTTTTCATAACATTCGGAAGATGGATATATACCAATAGTTGAATTATTTGTATCAGTGAATATTTGGTCATTATTACTATCGTGGTTTTTGTAACGGTTTGAATCATCGTAGTGGGGTTCAGATATCATCATTGCATGTGGATCACCTCTCCGAAATGAGGCACCACGATATCTTTCTAGATGTCTTCTTAATCGCTCTTTTTGTAATGTTTGCATTTCCAAAGAGCAATTATCAGAAACAATCGGCACTATTTTACTGTAACCAAAAACAATAAATAACATTTTTAATAGCGAATATAAATAAGAACTCGTCAAAATAATTTCTGACGTATTACTTTGTAAAAGAATAGTTATTAGTTCATTAGAATTGAATGCGCATATAAAATTTTCGCCTAATGTTTCCATGTAAGATTTTTGTTGGTTTGGCGGTAAGTCATCCCAACGTTGATATGATAAAGCGGCTATTAAATTAATAACCCATACTATTTTAGTTTTTGGTACTGAATTTATTATTCGAAGCATTTCGATATATGAATCATAAATATTAGGATGATCTACAGATAAATTTGCTAAATTTTGTTCCAAATTGTATAATTTAACCCGTAACATAGATGTGGACATTTTTGCAGAATCACATCCACTAATTGACGGATCAGTTTGATCAATAATATCTTTTCCAATATTTTCTAATTGTTTAAAAGAATGCGTGTATGGTACATCGCATGTATAGGTAAATGAAGCATTTTTATTTGCGATAACTTTGTGCATACTTCTTGAAGTTAAAAATGTAAGAAAATTTTTGTACTGTGTTAGACCAGGCATTCTACCTGTCATTAAATGTTGTTTGGCTTCTTTGTCCGAAAAAGCTACTTTTGCTCTGGATTTAATTTGATTATGAATTTTCGTATGACCCGCTGGAAATCTTTGTGGAGTATTATTTTTAATAAATTTGGCCATTGCTTTAAAACTTGTTAATATTTCACCACTCCAACCAATACTATCATGTGTCATGATATAACTATATTTATTAATATTATCATCAGGCGATGATCCAACAAATCCTCTTTCATATCGACCACGAAAAGTATTATATACAATTTTAGTGTTTGTTCCTAATGGGTTTAATATTGGACGCAAACTTTTTCTCAATAATAATTTTATTAGTTCTTCAAATGTATACTGTATATCTTTGGCAATGACTCTCATTGTGTCCGGTATTGTTAACATTATGATTACTATATTATCATGGTGAGATAATTATAAATGTTTTGATTATAAATTTATTTTGTAGCAAGCTTTTAGTATTATTTTTTTGTTAGACGGGACTGATTTTTTTGGAAAAAATATAAAATTATTTGTTGCGATGATTTAAATAAAATTTTATTTCTCTACCCAAATTTGATAAAAATATTTAATTTTATTAAATAAATATTTTTATTTTTTTCAATTAGCATTTATTACAGTGTGCTTTTGATGGAGTATAGACTCGGGGATGACGATGTTGAGTTTTTTTGGGATATCTGTAATAAACAGGAACATCTCTGCGTGGTGCTTGGTAATCATCATATGAATCATAAGATCCACAAGGTCCGCATGATGTTTCACAAGGTGGACAAGTTGGGCATGATGGGCAAGTTGGGCATGATCCGCAACAATTATCTCCAAAACCACCTCCAAAACCACTCCACAATGGATTTCTGTCGAATTGGTTAGATGCACCAAATCCACTACGTCTACCAAATCTATCATCACCATAACGTCTGTTATCGCCATAACGCCTATCATCATAACGCCTATCATCATACATTCTGTCACGCATTCTATCATTTCGTATTTTATCATGCATCATATCGTGTCTATCATCATGCATTTTATCGTGCATGTCATGATGTCTGGGATGCGCTTTTCGACGGGGTACGTAAGATTGTTGTTGATTCCATCCTTTGTGAGACATTTTCTATATATAATTTTATACAATAAAATTATATATTAATTGGTAGGAAAAAAATTGATAAAAACAATACGCATACAAAATTTCGACAATAAAATACGAGAATTAAATACAAAATAATTAATGTTTATCAAACTTAATATTTTCCGAATTTGGAAGAATAAACTCTGCCATTGGGTGCATATTTATTGGATCCGTTTTTAGGATTTTTAAAATATTTATTATTGTTACCGTTATTACCGTTTCCGCAGCCGAATGGTTGTTTGCCATTAAAGACAAAATCGCATGGATTAAATTGGCCGCATGGACTGCACGGACCACATGGGCCATTTTGTTTGTTCTTCTTGTAATTTGATTCAACAGGGTGATTCAAACCATCACGGAGCTGTTTGGCAACACAATTATTCAATTTATAGAAAAATACAAGTGGTTTGGGTTTTGTTACACAATCTAAATGGCAAAGACCAAGTTCACCTAAGCTGTTATCTCCTAGACCGAAAATACATCCATCGGATCCTAATAATATTATTTGGTTTTGACTAATTGCCATTTCTTTGATCTTCCATGATTGGCAAATTGATTTTACAACTTCAGGAGTTGTTGAGTTGACAAAGCATTTCCATTGTCCACTTGCATAAATGTGTTGTGATTGGGTGACATAGAATGTAACAAATTTACCAGAGAAAATTCCACTGACTTGGCAATCAAAAATGCATCTATTAATTTGTTTCCAGTATACTATGGATTCATTGTTTCCAACACCAAGTTCGCCGTGACAATTGTTACCAATAACAAACACTTCATTAGGGCATGCAAGACCACCAACCAAAACTGTTAAATTATTGTGTCCAACACCTACATCAATAATTCTCCTGTTCAAACGGAAAACAGTCGCAATATCTGCAGTGATTGCTTGTCTAATATTTTTGGGATTGCTTACCACAAATTTAATATGATCGCCTCCTTTAACATAAGTATTGGTAATTTTAGTGTCAAATGGATTTTTGAATTTAGGGCATGGAAAATGGCAATCTAATGACAAAGCATATTTAAGATTGGTGAGTTCAACCGGATCAAGAATAGATCCAAAGTTAATCAAATATTGGTGATTTTGGGTACTGGCATTAACGGTAAATTCTACGTTGCATTTTCTTCCATCAGCAGTGAATTTAATTCCTCCAGGTTGATCAATATCCAAATATACATTAACATTTGGTCCATCAACACAGAAATCAAGTTTAAGAATTTTATCAAGAGAAATATCAGTACTATCAATGCAATATTTATTCAAATCAAATTCTACAATAGTACTAAGTTCAGTTGGTACACATGCTAAATCGGGGCATCCTTGGCTTACAAGTTTGCAAATACTTCTTTTATTGAACAATGTTACTGAACCAATTGGTGAGGAAGCTGGAGCGCCGCATGGGCAGCCGCATTCTCCAGTTACATTCAAATAAATATATCCATCACATGGTTGACAGGTGGGATCACAAGCCTGGCTATCATTGCAATTTTTCAATTTGTTCAAGAAATCACATACATTCATTGTTTTATCACCACATTCGTTATCACATCTATTTGGGAAATTCAAAGAAATTCCAAATTTGTTCAAATCTGTTTTGAATGGTTTATCTCTGCATTTTGGGCATTTGCAGTTATCATTTTTTGGTGATCGGTTAGCACAATTGAGTTGATCGGCAGGGAAACTAATGGAAGCATTAGATTTGTTTAATAGTTCTTCCAAACATGATCTTTTTAGGAGATCTTTGTTGCTTCGGACATTATGAAGAGAACCGAATACATACAATCTATTACAATTATCAACCAATACGCTAATATCACTTCCGGCATAAATACTTGCCCAGCATGGTTGGGGAAGTACTGTTTCTGGTTTGGGAGATCTGTACGGTTCACAACAATCTAATGGAACATCAAAATCAAGATCAAGTTCAACATTATGATCGCAACTGAGAGCCACAAATGCTCCATCACACAAAACAGCTAAGCTGGTTCTGCAACCTTCTAATTCAAGAAGAATTGTTTTGCAATCAAAATCAAATGCTGCTCCTGGAAGAGGTAAACCACGCGGTACATCAATATTAACAACTACGCATGATCCACATTTACCATTAATTTGTACTGTACCAGTAATTGGTTGTGTTCCAATTGGTGAACACAAATCAGGTTTGCTTGTTGGGCATTGTTGATTTGCTTCGAAAATAAGAATTTCGGTTGTGCTTGAAACATTAATTTCACGAATATGGCATCCACATGAATCAGTATTGGTAAATTTGGCAAGGAAGCAACCACATTTAATGTAAAGTCTTGTAATGGTATAGGTAACTGAACCCGATACACAACCTTTTTTATCTACGCATAAAAATCCAACATAACTGATGTCACCATAAATTGGTACACTCAAAATTCCAGGGCAACCAGGTGGCGATACTACGGTTTTAGCAATATTCAAATAACCGAGCAGTACGTCACACAAATTGTTTTTAACACAAGAAATTTTATTACATTCAGGCTCGCATGTTGGAATAACTGGGCATTCTAATTCATTGTAAACACCAGTGAAGGCATCGCAACAATTATTATCATGCAAATTGGTATCGGTTACAATAATTTCAACAGCGGTATCATACCTGCATTGGCCTTGTGGTACAAGTTGGTATTGTTCATTGTTTCCAGCACCCCACACTTTATTAGCTTCTGTTAGAATTAGTACATGGGCGCGACCAGCATCGATTTTAATGGCTTTATCACCGCCACAAGCAGCAGGAGAATAAACTTCACGAATAATAGGACTGCAATCACCGGCATTATAGTCGTATTCAAATACGGACCCGGTTGCACTCAATAAATAAACTTTGTCATCAGTTGCCTCAGCGTCGACTACACGTCCAACAATATTTTCATTGGTAAATACTTCTCTAAATGAATACTGAATCTTTCCTCCAATTAAACCCGTTTGATAAACATTACCGCCATTAGTAACAACCGAAGTTGTTGTGTCATTAGCGGTAATTGCTATAGGTGTATTATTAATCATTTTCTGGATAGTATGTCCTACGTTTGAAAGCATCGTATTATACTTTAAGTAGATAAATTTATAATTTTTTTTAGAGGTAAAAACTCTAAACACAATCTATACATTAATTTCAATATATTATGATTGATTAATTGCGATTATTATTATTGTGACTGATCAATTTAAATATGCCATAATCGGGATTATTTACCAAAAATAATCCCGATTTTATATTTTATTACCAATTGGTTAGTCATAATTTATCTATATTTATCAAAAAACTTGTTGTTTATTCGAAAGATTATTTTGGAGTTTTTGTGTATGTAAAAAACATTTTTTTTGACGCTATTTGTTCAGCTTTCTTTTTAGACGGGGCTCGTCCCTGACCCATCAATTTTCCATGAAGATATATACCCATGGTGAATATTTTACAATGATCTGGTCCTTCCTCTTTAATAACACGATATTCTGGTCGTCCCCAATGATTTCGATTATACAATTGTAATATTAAATCTTTATAATTGGTTTCATTTTCAGCAATTTTGACAATATCCAATTCTATACGAATTACTTCCAAAACAAACTGTTTGGCAATAGGTAATCCAATTTCTAAATATAATGCACCAGTAAATGCTTCAAATCCTCCACCAATAATATTGATATTATTTCTACCATGTAAAACCTCAATGTTTTGGCTAACTAATAAATATGATCCAATATCAGTTTGTTTTGCAAGATAAAAAAGTGATTCCCTATTTTCTAATTTACATCTGAGTCGTGTTAAAAATCCTTCATCGGCTTTCGGATATTTATGATACAGAGATTCGCCTATTACAAAATGGATAATAGCATCACCCAAAAATTGTAATCGTTCATTTGATTTCTTTTGTAATTTAACAGCATTTTTAGATGCTATCTTATCTTCGTTGGATAATTTTTTTCTTATTAAATATGATCGATGTGTCATAGCCTCATAAAATACTCTAATATTTAATTCGGTAATTTTAGGAATAACAATATTGTATACAGATAATAAATCTTTGATATCTATTCGTTTCATTAATTTATTGTTGGGATTAAATACAGACATTGGTTTTTTATCCGTTTTCTCTTTTTCTTTTTCTTCTTTTTCTACCCGTTCTATTTTTTCTAACCAATCTGGATCAATTTCTCCATTAACAATAACACCCAGCGTAACCAAAGCTTTTTCGGATGCCAATTGTTCGGCTTTTTTCTTGGAATTTGCAATACCTTTTCCGATTTTTTTCCCAAAAGGGTTTTTGACTATGCTGATAAATTTTCCGATGGATTTATTGGTGAAATCTTCTTTGGATCCTTCTTCATAAATAGGATGACCCCATTTCATTTGGTGAAAATATCTCAACAATAAATCTTTGTAATTGTCATCATGAGAAATTAATTCTGATAAATTTTTGTGTTTTTCGATCAGTTTTATCACAAAAAGTTTGGTATATTTCATTCCAAAATTTAAATAAAATGCGCCAATAAATGCTTCAAATATATCTTCCAATATATGATCATTTAATGATATATCACTGACTTGAATATAGGGTTCCAATTCTAATATTTTTGTTAATTCTGCCATGGAATCACCCCTTTCAAGTCGAATTCGTAATCTTGTTAAAAAACCCTCATTTTCTTCATCATATCGGTGATAAAAATAATCAGTAATAATCATATGAAAAATAGCATCACCCAAGTATTCTAATCGTTCATATGTTCGATGATATTCCTCATATTTAGTGGAAACATGAAGCATTGCTTCCTTAAAAATATTCATATTCACTTTTTTGCATTTGTTTTCGTCCAATTGTAGTGTCGGAACATAGCATTTAATAATGTAATCAATGTATGGGTAATTGATTACATTGTTATATTCATGGAAAGACATTATTATTATATAATAATGTACAAGTGTTTATATTATTTAATAATTTATGATCAATTTTTTGATTATAAATTATTTTTCATTAAAATAGTAACAATACATTAAACCGCTATGAATTCTACTGGCAATAAATTCATTTTGGTATTTGTTTGCTTCGCTCCTATTAGAATCAAAGAAATCAATTTCATTACTATTTAGTTTGTTTAATTCTATCAAGAAATCATTTGCTGTTATTTCGCTATAAAATACAAAAAATAACTTTTCATAATAACCATTACGGATAACATATGATATATTTTCATCTGGATCTGCTAATGAATAACATGTCCATTCACATTTTTTTTTGAATATTTCTGAATAAATTGATGATTCAATGGATTGTTGGTTGAAATTATTTTGATTATCATTTGCAAGACTTTTTATCTCTGATTTCATGGCTCTTATGGCACGAATTATTTTGATTCCATGATTTAGTACATTTATTTGTCTTCGGTATCGTATTTTATTGTATGTATGCGTAAGAATACCATAGATATTATTTACCAAAAAAATTCCACTGATTAACGATATATAATTTAAATATTTTTGCGACAGTGGTTGAAATTTATATAATTTATATACTGATATACCCGCAAAAGGTGACCATTTCACAAAACAATTTGCATTTTTGGAAAAAAGTTGTTCCATAATAGACATAGTTTTGAAATGCGGACCAACATATTTCAAAAAAACAAAGCCAATAATGGGTACCATAAATGAAAATGCACCAATAATAAAACTTTTACAATGCCATGATCGTTTTTTGTTGGATATTTTTTCGAATTCTATTAATTCTTCTATTTTTTTATCGATTATTTGTTTTTCCGATAAATATGGTTCACCCCATAAAAAAAATTTAGCATAGATACTGACACCAATCAAATGCATACAACCACAATAAATTTTACCAATAGCATAACCGATTTTTTCTTTAAATGTATATGGATAATCATAATAGGGAAATGCAAAATATGGTTTGGAAATAGACATAATTGGTTAATTATGTATATTATGATAATCATAATAAAAATATGTAGTAATGAAATTATCAATTTTTTTTAATTACATTAAATGTATTCTACTTTCACTTCGTCCATTTTCTGATTCAATAACTTTTATTATTTGTTCAGAATTTTTGAAATAACCTTTTGGAAAAGTATATTTAATAGTTGATTCTTTTTCCGAAATTTGTTCTTTTTTGATCGTAATTGTTTCTAATGGATGCGATTCACTGGATTGAGTTTTTATTATATTTTTAATTTTTTCTTTTGGTTCTGCTATAATTACCGCATTAGTTTCTTTTTTAATCGGAACATCAATTTTTTGTTTCATCGGAGTAATTGCAATGGTAAAAGAATTTTTTTCCGGTGTTTTTTCCTTTGTTTCAATAGGATTTTCTTTTTTTAAAATAACATTTGGTATCAACATTTTTTCCTCTGTTTTAATAGGATCTTCTTTCTTGACAATAACATTTTGTACTGGTATTTTTTCCTTTGTTTCAATAGAGTTTTCTTTTTTGGTAATAACATTTTGTATTTGTATTTCTTCATTTATTTTAATAGGGTCTTCTTTTTTGACAATAATATTTTGTATTGGTATTTTTTTCTCTGTTTTAATAGGATCTTCTTTTTTGACAATAACATTTGATGTCAACATTTTTTTATCTGTTTTAACAGGATCTCCTTTTTTGGTGATAACATTTTGTGTCGGCATTTTTTCCTCTGTTTTAATAGGATCTTCCTTAACAATAACATTTGGTATTGGTATTTTTTTCTCTGTTTCAATATAACCTTCTTTTCCTATTATAACATTTGATGTTGGTATTTTTTCCTTTGTTTCAATATGCTCTTCTTTTTTAGTAATAACCTTTTGTGTTGGTGTTTTTTCCTTTGTTTTAATAGGTTTTTCTTTTTTCATGATAAGATTTGGTGTTGGTAATTTTTTTTCTGTTTTATTAGTTGTTTCAATATAACCTTCTTTTCCTATTATGACATTTGGGGTTGGTATTTTTTCCTTTGTTTCAATATAGCCTTCTTTTTTCATGGAAACATTCGGTGTTAGTATTTTTTTCTCCGTTTTATTAGTTGTTTCGATATAACCTTCTTTTCCTATTATGACAGTTGGTATTACCATGCTTTTATTTGTTTTGATATAACCTTCTTTTTTCATGACAATATTTGGTGTCAGTATTTTTTTTTCCGTTTTATTAGTGGTATCAATAAATCCTTCTTTTCCTATTACGATATTTTGAGCTGGTGCTTCTTTTTCCGCGATTGCATACCAAAAATCATCTTTGTGTAATAAATAATATCCTTTTTTATATCTATCCGTAAATTGTAATTGCATATGTTTATACTTGATATCGGGAGTTTGCACAATAAAATTATCATTATCAAGTTTCTCGATAGGTATGCCTCTAACATTTGTTTTGGTGCCAATCTGTTTGACAATAATCGGTTTTCCAACATGTGGTGGCCAATTTTTATTATTTTTCTCGAAACTCATTATTATCAATAACGATATATTATAAATTAGAAAAATATATGCGAATGTTATTCATGTATATTAATCGATTAATTTTGATCCTGACGAAAAAATATTATCATTGTTATTAATTTAGTATTTATCGGGTGTGGTTACTTCCATAAATGCTGCTTCAGCTTCCATATATGCAGCATCCATTTCAGGAGTATAATTATTTGGCATTTCCGATGTTATTTCTCCCAAACCAGCTTCACTTATATTCTTATCACCAATACTTTTTGTGATTCTCTTGTTTAAATTTGACCCACCTTCTTCTACTGTTTCTTCCAAAAATACTTCTTCTGTTTCCGAGTATTTTTTGATATTCTGATTTTCATCAAGTTTAAATAATAAATTTTTTGAATTTAAAATTTTGTTACCGGAAGTATTTTTAAAGAAATGTCTTGTTGGATCGAATTTGGCTTGTGATTCTTGACTTGATGCTTGAAATTGTTCTGGTGTATACCTAAATATTTGTTTTCCTTGTTTATATTTTTCTAATCCACGAAGTTGACTATCACGCACAAAGTTAACTGTCGATCCAACACAAGATATCCGAAATTCACCGAACACTGTACTATTGATGACTCCCAAGTTCTTTTTGGTTAAAAATATATTTCGTGCAGTGACCAAATTACTAATCGCAATGCCATAATTAAAATACATTTCCCTGTTCTTATCAAGATGTGCTCTGAATTTACTAATGAACATTGCCATTAATAAATATTGATACGATACATACATGTATCCCCGAGTAGTTTTAATATTGGGAACACAAAATCCATCCGCCTCATAAATACGCACTAAAGGATTGCCTTTGTAATTAATAAATACGGAATATCCAGTAAATTGGAATAAAGGAAAATATTCTTCCAATGTAACCTCTTTTGGTTCGGGAACCATTTCTCTTATGAAATTATACAATCGCTCTACTGTATCGCGATAACTCACAGATATAAATTCCAAATACGGAATATTCGTAACAAATGTTTCTAATTTATTGACACCATATGTTGTTCTGGCCTGTTGTTCGACCGTTCTATCTTCTCTAGCATGCCTTATAAAAAAATTATAAGCTTCGAAACCACTTATTAAGCATACTTCTTGGGTTTCTTTTAATGCCAAAAATTTATTTTTAATATTGGAAATATATTCTTGCATTTCTGTTGTTGGTTTTGGAATCCTAATTGGTTTATCAAAATATTCCAATGGATAATTTTTTAACAGTTTATACATACGTTTAAATGTTTTGTCCCATCTCTGTGATGCGGCTGTTAATGGTTGGTTTATAATTCGTAACTGATCGATTAACATAAAATGTGGATCCGCGTAATGGACACCGTCTATTTCAATTGTTTTGATACCATTGTAAACTCGAACAGGTACATAAGAAATATCACAGTACAACTGAAAATTAACAAAAATATTGTAGGTTTCCTCATGTTGGGCTTCTTTTCCAACAACATATTTGTATCCCTTGCCATACAATAAATTAGTCAGTTCGACCAAATCTGGTACCGGTGTTGGCGAATAAAATTCAATATCCCTAAACGTATAATCATCATAGATTGCATCATCCGGATTAACCGCAATTAATGTTTCATTAATTGCTGCACCACCATACACTTTTCTTTTTTTATCACGAATAAAATCTTTAATTACTTCTCTTACTTCTTTTTTCTCGTATATGGTAGGTTCAATAACTTCACCTGCTTTTCTTTCGGCTTCCATTATAATATCCGGAAGTTTGGACATAACATCGTCATAGTCATCATCAGTATAAAAATCCTGAAAAACTGGTTTGCGTGTGTTAGAATCAGACATATATATACTTATTTAAGATATATTACCTTAATAATAGTTTATATTAATTCTATTAATTCTATTATCAATTTTTTTTGATAATTATATTTTGGTTATTGACACTACTTGGGAATAAAAATGCGATCTATCATTTATATTTGTTTCTAATTGAAAAGAATAATTTCTATTTTGCCGATAAAATATATTCATAATATTTTCAATCGAAATATCGGAATTGAGACGGCGCAATATGGCTTTCCCATTTATTCTTAATGTTCTTCCAATTTCATTGAGTAAATCACAAATCTTTTCAATTTCGATCCAATCAATAATATTGGATATATGTATCAAATCGTAACAATTATTTGGTTGATTTTTTAAATGCGAAATTATATCCATATGATAAAAATTAATAAGCGTGTCAATATTTTTTGGTTGTGTAATTTGTAAATACAATGGTACGTCCCCAGTAGGAACAGAAGAATAACAATCGTATTCCATTTGATGATAAAAATAGTTTTCTGATGGATGAACGTATGAAGATTGGTACGTCTTTAAAATATTAGTAAAATGTTTTGCAAATGGTTTTGACATACTATATTTGGTTGAATCTTTCCCGAAAATTTCTGTTAAATTTTTATCGCGAAAACATTTATCAATACCACCAATTTTAGCAGTTCTCAATAATATTTCGAATCGACCCATTTGGTTTATTCCATATGACAGCATATCTATATTATTTAACCAATATTGATGAGTTTCTTCGTTAAAATATTTACAAGCCACAAGTTTGTCAAGTAGTTCGACATAACATTCTATTCTGTCAGAATTTGAATTTTGGAAACCGTTTGTTAAAAAATTCATGTTAAAATCTCCTGTAAATTTTTGTAACAACGCCAATTTGAGTTTTACAAGACAAATCTGGTCAAAACTGATATCAATAATATCCATTTTACCAATATTTTCTATCAATTTATCAAATGCAATAATTGAACAAACTGTATCACCACCTGAACCGATTAAACAGATGTCAATACAATTGCTATTTTTTACTAAATTTTCAATGACATTAATTTCAACCATTGGATCTTCCCTGGTTTGCGCAAACATAATTTGTGATGTTGATACAATCGGATTAATAAATAGTTTTTTATCCATTAAATATTTAAATACATGTTATTATAGTACATACTATTTGAGCGTGTGTTATGATAATATATTTTTGGTATACCATTTAGAGAGAGAATATAGGATTTGATGTTTTCATCTGAAGAAAAAATAATTAGTGATACTAAACCAAAAAAAAAAGTTACTTTCTTTAAATACAATTTTTTGGATTTAAATGGGTCAATTTTGGAATTATACAATCCGAACCTAAAACTTTTTGAACTGAAAACGTTACAAAAATATCCACTAGGACACGATTCTTTTATTATAGACCATGGTAAAGATTATTTTGCTTTTTTTAAAAGACTTGGTGAAATTAATTATTTAATAATACAAGATAATGACAATAAAACTATTGTTGGAACTGCCTGTGCAATTATCCGAAAATATTTTGTATTACCATTAAGTTCCGAAATTAGTCAAACAAATGATACGGGAAATAAAATTATCACAGATAAAACAAAAAAACATAATATCGGAAAAATATCATTTTGGTATTTATGTGATCTCAAAATTGATGAAGCACATCGTGGACAAAATTTAACATCAAAAATATTTATGAATATGTATCATAAATACATGTGTAGATGCCACAGGGGATATTTAATTTCAATGGATCCAAATAGTACCCAGATAATACATATTTTTAATAAAATAGACAAAATATTACATACAAATAACATACAAACCAAATTACTGATTTATTCGGTTTCTATTATTGTTATGAAAGAAATTGAACGATTTTTTAATTGTATGTTTGGGGATATATCGTATATTTCTTTGGCCGGAACAAAAGATTTGATTTTGACTTCAACCAATAAACCAATGGAAATATATCATTTACAACATAGTTCCTTTGCGGCAATATCTGGCACTAAAAAAATAAATGACATTCCGGAAAATTCCACCGTTATGTTTTGTTTTCCAAAAAATAGTCCTTTAGAAAAAATTTTAGATGATTTTAACATTAAAACAGATATTTCCGCAACTATTATATCATGGTCTATGAAATTTTTTGATTGGCATAACATATTAACATCCGATATTTGATAATAATAATTTAATTTATTTATAGAATTAAATGATTGATACATTATTCAATTTAAAACGTAATCATACATTTTATATAGTAAATAAAATGAATAAATCAATCGAAGATATTTTAGCGGAAACTTCTTTTAAAAATTCCGAAATAGAGAATATATCCATTGATACAATGGGTAATTTTTTAAATAATTTGGAAATGAAAATACTGGATTACTATCAGTATGATAATTTTTATTCAGCATTATCTTCCGGTTTTGAACCAGAAGCTCTCGGTTGTACAATGGCTCCATTTTATTTTGCCGTTCAAAACTGGTCGGATCATCTATCGAATTTCCATAATAAATTATTACTCGAGTATGATTCAAAATTAATTGAACATATCAAAGAAAATATAATGGATGAAGCGGGATACGAAAATGGTCAGATATATCAGGACAAACGTCATACATTAACATTTGTTAATTTTTTGCACGCATTGGATTTTAAGAATAAAATAATACTAACAAAACCAGTTATAAATTTTAATAATAGTTTACAAGATATATTGGATAATTGTAGTCCTGGTTTTAATGCATGCGTTTTAGGAGGAATTGAATTTTTTTATATTAAAATTAGTAGTCTGTTATTAACATATTGTTCCGAAAGAAATATTGAACAAGAACATTATGCCACACACGAAATTATTGATAAAAAACATGCAATGGATTTTTTCACTGTCGCGCAAAATTGTAATGCTACCAGTAATGATATTTTTTTTGGTGTTATTCGTGGATGTGTACTAATACATAATTTACTTGATGAATTGTACAAAGAGTATTGTGATAATCAAAAAATTGAACAATTTGTTCTATGATCCATTGATTATAGATTCGAAAAAATAATATAAATTGCCTTAATAAACAAATGGAAGAGACACTCTTGCAAAAACATATGGATATTACTGTTAGGACCAGTCCTGATTATAATCTTACCAATAAATTCAGTTTGAATATACACTATAGAAGTTATAAGGATGAAGTTTTATCTTCCGTTAAAAACATAGAAACATCATCATACAATATCAAAAATTGCAACGGAAAAAATATTGCGAAAATTCCAATCGGTTCCAAGATTAATTATATTGATTTAACTACTTCAAAAAATGAACTAAATAATACGTACGTTTACCAATTCAGATTCTATAAAAAAATGAACGAAATAAAAATTTATTTTAAAAATGGATTAAAATATCCCATCATAAAAATTAATAATCAATCGGCATATGAACGACAAATAATAGCTGGTTGTGTTTTATTTTAATTTTTAGAAAAATTGATTTATTATTTTGTTAATTTGTCATTTATTTTATTATATAATAAAATAAATGGATATTTCTGTCACCGCTGACGATTATACGTTAACTGATAAGTTTAAACTTAATATACGTTTTCGAACATACGAAGATAAAAGTTTTTCGCATGATATTGATATTAAAATCAAACCATATACCATAAAAAATTTCAAAAAAATTCAATCACTTATACCAAAAGGTTCTGAAATTATTGATATTGGACTGAAAACTTGGGATAATAAAGTTCGTGTATTTTATTTGTATTATTTTATTTTTTTCAAAAGAATAAACAGATTAAACATTGACTTTAAAAATGGATCAACGTATCCTATAATAAAAATTAACAAAAAAAATGCGGATACACGCAAAGAATTATTTAAATCAAAATGTATTTTATTTTAATTGTTTACCTTATATGTTTTATCACAATTTTTGCATATATAGAAAGTAGTCATCGGTTCATCTGCACTACGTGTTTGTAATTGATAAAAGAAAAATTCAGTATTTTTACAGACACGACATGCATTCCATTCAATTGTTGGAAGATTTTTAAGTTTATCTTCAGTAGTATTTTTTCGTAAAATAATTTTCATCCAATTATCTTCATCAATTTCATCTGGTCTTAAAAATGCTAAATTATACGGGTTGTATTTTTTCTTTTGTATTGCTTTTTTGATTTTTTTCATTGTGCCATGATTTTGTTCACAATTGAATAATAAGTTTTGTGCACAATCATCGTATATTGATCGCGCCATAATTAAATTATTTCCATTGCTTTTACAAAATTGTTCTGTGTAGTCGAACAACCCTTTTTCGATTTTGGAACAAATTTTTTGATCAAAATGTTTCGATAATAATTTGGTGATATTCTTTCTGTTTTTGTCGGGAATATAGAATTCGATTACGGTTGTCATAATATTTTAATATTATTATTGGTAGCATTTTTTTAAATAACAAATAAAACAATCAATTTTTTTATTTATTAATTGTGATTAATAAATAAAAAATTAGTTCAATAAATCATAGGATGCATCAATCATCCATTTTTTGATTGGTTCGATTTGTCCTTTTGAATTAATGGTACGTTTTCCAATAAATTCGGATGAATATTTACTGTATTTCTTTTTGTAATGTTTTAAAATATCAGCTTCGGATACAACATAAGTAAGATTCGATTTATTATAATCGGTTGGTTTGATATCCGGATCGACTGGAAAATCTTCTGGAATTGTCTTGCGTGGTTTAAAGAAACAATGTTCAGCATCCAAATTTCCAATAATATTTTTTATATCGCTGGTATTACTAATTCCATAAGCCTTTTTATAATTTTCAGCAGCCATGACATATGATAGATACTGATTAATTTCGGTTTTATTAAGAATTGTACCATAACCACGTTTGCGATATTTATCAATTATACTAATTGGATCATGACTTCCAACAAAATATTTGAAATCAATATTCGTCAAAGTTTGATAAGCAGTAATAGCCGATGGTAACAAATAACAATTTGCGCCATTATAATATGATCTGACACATGGTAAATGGAATCGACTAACACACGAAAAGAATTCAACATCAGTAATTCTAAAAATTTCAAATGGATGTTTTAGATATTTGGAAGTGATTTTATATTTTAATGTTTCAGAAAATTTAACAAATATGATTGGACCCGATTTTTGGGATTGTTCCTGAAAGGGCAGGTTGTTGACTTTACAATCTGTTTCAAAATCATCTTCCTCGGTGATTGTTGGTATTCTATCTTTTTCTTTAATGAAATAAATCATTTCTATCCCCGAATTAGATTCTGGTGAACGATTTTCGATATGTTCTTTTTCGAATTCATTATTATTAATAATAATAACAGTTTTATCAAATTCACAATAATCAATTATTTCAAAATATTCGTCATCATTTATTTTTTCTCCAAGAATAGCTCTATTTTTTCCGTTCGATTTCTTTTTTTGTTCCAAATAAAGTTCATAAAAGTAAAATTTAACAGCCCTTTTGTTTTTGTTTTCTATAATATATTCATATTTAAAGGGAATTTCTTCTCGATCGCATTTTTCCTTCAAAAGTGTTGAATTAATGAAAATTGCCAATGATTTATTTGGAATAATTTGGATGGCATTATTTTTATTTTGTCCCAAGTTTGTTTGGACAATTGTTTTTAAATGTTTAACGTGTTCAATAAAATCTAAAATATTGGTATTATTACACGCAATATCAATGTCCGATTTGGAATAATATTCTTGAAAAAATCGATTTAGTTCTTTATCTGACATTGGTATTTTGGGATCAGCCGTCTTTTTAAACAATGCCATTAACGGATTTGTTTTTGGCATGATCGCAGCCATTATTCCACCAGTAACAGCCATATGGTCCCAATTAGCGCCATTCAATAAATTAATTGTTTGATTACCAGAAATAAAAATATTCATTCTTGTTCGAAATTCCTCCAAATTGACAATACCATTTTGATATTCAATTGTATTCTTGACACCACACATATTTTGGTTACAATTAAGTGATACGTCCGAAATCATACAACTAAAATATGGATTTAAATGCGGGGAATTGGAAACAAATGGAAATACTGGTAATGCTGCCGCGGTATTAATATCAAAAACGAATCTATCCAATTCTTTTGTTTTGGTTTTTCGAATTGATTCTTCCATGTACAATGATATCCATGAATATCCCATTAAATATCTAATAACCGGTTTATATTTTTCCATCAAATCTTTATTAGCATCCAAAACTTTTTTGTTATTCAATACATAGTGACAATAATTTTTACTTGCTAACAAATTACAAAGTAAATAATATTTTTCCTTTTCACTCAAAGAATGATTGACCAATAATTCTTGAACAGTTTCTTTCTTGATAACTAGTTCATCTGTTTTAACAATACCGAAAAAACTTTTATTGTCACGTTTTGATCCATCTACATATGTGCTCATTTTTAGTGGATCCTCTTTTGGTTCTATTATTGTGGAATCTGTTATTTGTACCGGATATGCTGGATTATCGGATTTCGCTTTTGATTTATTTTCGCTAAAATTTTGCAATAATTTTTGAAGTTCTTTCTCTATTTCTTCAATGGGTAAATTCCACTTCTGAAAAAAAGATAAATTGAATTTTCTCTCACTGAATGCATTATCAATACTTAATGCACAGTTACGCTCATCCTGCCAATATTTAAAATCACCAACTCTACCAATTAATGATAGTATATTGTCATTTAATTTTTTGTCATCCAGTCTGTAATAGCTTGCGAATATTTTTTGTTCAATAAATTTATCCAAATTGTTTTCTGATTCATACAATTTTATCCAAGATTTTACATTGGATTCTCTAGTTTCCAGCATCAAATAAACAATTTCTTTATCCGCCAATTCTAAACAATCATTATTGAAATAATTAAGTAATTGTTTGTCGACTGGTACCAATCCAGATCGAATTGTTTGTAAATGAACAAGCGAAAATGGTCCACGAATTAATGTAACAAATTTAGATTGTCCTTTTAGTTCGGAAATTTCTGAATCTGCTTGATAAAAAAGTTGTATTCTATTTTTATTATCGGCTGTAATTTCGAAATCATCACACAAACATAATATGTGTACATTTTTGTATGCATCCGCTAAAAATTTTGTTTTTGTGTATTTCAAACCGGAACCTTCTGTCGGAAGATAAAATGGATTTGGTTGTTCATATTGCAAAATTTCTGTTTCAGTAGCAAATGGATCAAGAGATTCGATCACGTTTTGAATTTGTTTGCTATATTCCATTATTTCGTATACTGATATATAAAACTATGTAAAAGAATATTTTTAATGCCAAAATAAAATCAATTTTTTTAATAAAAATTAATTTTATTTTTATACTATCAAATAACTCCACTTATCTTTTGGTGTTAGCATTTTTATGGACAGTCCATGCATCTGATGCTAATTTCATATAAGCAGAATTTGATAAACCGGGACTCTCTTTGCGTAAATTTTTTATTGTATCAGAAATAAATTGTAGTAATGGAGTTCTCTTAGCGGATTTTTTTGCTGGGTAGCCTTTTTTTGCGCTTTCATCGTTATCATCATCGTCGTCACTATTACATTCTGTTTCTGTATCACTTTCACTTTCACTTTCACTATCACTTTCACAATCGCTCTCACTATCACTTGCACACTCGCTATCACTTTCACTATCACAATCACTTTCCTCTTTCTTAAAACTTTTTTTTACCTCGCTATCACTATCACTTTCACAATCACTTTCCTCTTTCTTAAAACTTTTTTTAACTCCTTTGAATCCTGCTTTGACCGGTGCTTTTTTAGCTGCTACTTTTTTAACGGCTGTTTTGGTAGGAAGTAATTTTGCCACTTGTGCTTTGTAAATGGACCATTCTTGTGCAGCTATTTTCATATACTCAACGTTTTTGAGACCTGGTTTTTTATTTTTAGCATCTTTAAGTGCTTTTGAAATAAATTTTTGATAGCTCATATTTGGATCTAAAGTTGGTGCGTCTTTGGAACTTTTTTTGGATTTTTTATCAATATTATCTTCTGTTACCTGTTCTTCAACCTCGAAAACTTCAATAAATTTTCGTCGAATATCAATTTTAGTATCACCCGTATAATTTTGCGTATTAATAACATAAATAGAATTATCTGTTTGATCGGTTGTTAAACAAGAAATTAGGTCTGCTTCAATTAAACTTTCGAAAATTTTATGCGCTAATTCTGGATTGATAAATGTATCATTGGCAAATTTTGCCACGGTAGGTTTTTTGTTATTGTTAAAATATGTTAGTGCAATAGCCTGAACAATATTACAAGTTATCTCTACATGTTTTTGACCTAATTGTGCTTCAAATTGGGCAGATCCCATTGTTGGTTGCCAGTTAATAACATAATCATTTTTATAAATACTACAATATGCTTTTGTAATGATATCAAAATAACATTTTAATTCTAATGGGTATAATGGTTCCATATCTGATGTATTGTATATTTTCCATACACTTTTGGTTAATACAATCGGTGTTAATATCTTTGTGGAAATATTTATTAAATTTTTATATTCATCTGATGTTATTTTTATGTCTGCTACATGAATAACCTGGTTAGCATTTTTGGTATTAATAATATCTGCAATCGCATTAATTAATTTTTGTGATTCATCTTTGCCCAAAACTCCGGAAATTCTACGAATGATTTCAATTTCTAATTCCAGATTGTCATATTTTGGATCAATAATTCTACTTTGCATAAATTTACTGTAACAAATAAGTAATTTATGTTTTTCGGCATATGTGGATAAAATAGTTGCCATTTTATATATTTTGCGAATAGTTTTCTTTTCTGCATCATTCGCTACTACTGTTTCATATTCCGACTCATCAACAACATTTTGCTTTTTGGTTAAACTTTTTAATAAATTATTCATATGTGCACACATAATATTAACAATTGATGCTTGGTTCATAATTGTTTTAATTATTCCTGATAATTTTTCTTTGTCTATTTTGGTGAAATCTTTCATAACCATAAACGCTCGAATCGAATCTATATAATCGATAAGTTGTTCGATGTTACGGTGATCAATTTCTGTTAGGTCAGTCGAAATCATAGACAATATATTATTTTTGGTTTCACCTACAATACTATCATAAAACATACATATTTGAATAATTGATAGGATGTCATGAGATATTTTTCCAGTTTTAATATTTCGGTCAACCAAAAATTGTTGATAATTTTTTACCAGCTTGTACATTTTCTGGGAAAAATCTTTGTAGTTCTTCCAAATTTGAATATATATTCCTAAATCAATACCACCTGAATTCCCATCACGGGACGCATCATTGTCATCGAAAATAGTATCGCGTATGGTAGCAATTTTTTTTTCAATTGTATCAACAACTAAATTGATAATAACTGATTGATCAACAATTTGTGCATGCGTAAATAAATTATGTAATTGATAGTAACTACTATCCATTTTTTCATTTGTAATAATTTGTTGGAAAATTTCACCGAGTCTAGCAACGGGATCATCTTCTATTGAAACAATAACTCCAAGACGGTCATTATTTGTACTCAAATCAAAGAATGATCTTGACGATAATTGTTGTTTAATGGCGGGATTGTTTAATAGTTCCATGTTAATTATATTAATGATATCAGTAAAGAATAATTGTATAAAATAATAATATTTTTTTCAATTTTTTGAGAAAAATATTGTTTTATCCATTATACTACTATATTACGATTTTTACGATTTTTTACCCATTGAACTTGTAACAAATTTGACAATTACATATGCAATAGCTAATATTAAACCACGTACCGCATATCCTTTCATGCTATCCATTTTAGGTAAATATTTTTCTAAAATTTTGGAAGTTTTCGGGTGTACTAAAATGACAAAAATAACAACCAATAATAATGGAATAATAATATAACTTACCATATTATTTTCTGATTTGTAAACCGGAACATATTTAATCTGTGGTGGTGGTAATTGTTTTCGCATTTGTTGTGGCATTTTTGAAGGATCGCGTTTAGACATTGATGGATGGGATTGTTCTACATTTTTTGGATTATTTTGTATTAATTGTTGAATCTGTTTATTTATTTGCTGATCTTCTGTTGGTGCAATTATTTCCGAATTTTGTTTGGGTTTCGGTTCCGGTTGCTCTGATAATTCTATTTCATCATTATCATTTTTTTGACCAATGTTTTGTTGTTGTTGATATATATTGTTAGGATACATCATTGGATTCGGATTATTTATTTGTTGTTGTTGCTGATATAATCCATTTTGTTGTGCTTGTTGGGCTAATTGTTGAGCATAGGCTATTTGTTGTTGTGTTAATTGTGGATTCATTTGTTGACTTAGTTGCGGATTCATTGGTGGATTAAGTTGATTCATTTGTGGATTCATTGGTGTATTCATTGGTGGATTCATTAATGGATTTTTATTTATTGGTGTTCCTTGAAAATTTTGCATTTGTTGTTGTTGTTGCTGTTGTAACAAATGGTTATTAGCCGCAATTTCATTCAACATATTTGGTTTATCCATTTGTGTATGATAATTATTGTTCATCACTATATTATAACAATCCCGAATATATTATATGTTGTTCAAAAAACGAATCCAAAATTAATTATCAGAACCAATAATTAATTAATTATTCCATTTTTTGAATTTAATTCCAGAGGCTCTCTTAGATATCTAAAACAGGTTTATTTTGTTGTTCTGCTTTATCTACAAAACTTTTTTCGAGTTCCAAAATTTTTTCACCATCTGGATGGAATTTCAAACTGGTTTCCATTATTTTTAATTTTTGTTTCAATTTATTATTTTTCGCCACTAAATTCCAAGTGGATAATATATTAATGATTTCAATACCTAAATTTTTTTGTACAGCTAATGATAATGGACTTTCATTTCTGATGTTTTTGGAATAGGAGTTCGCGCCTTTTTCCATAAATAATTTAATTATTTCGACATCGCATTTGCGCAAGTTTTCCCTAATATAATATGCCAATGCATTATCACCATTAAATATTTTCAAATTTGGATTAGCATTATATTCCAAAAGTAATTTAATGGTTTTAATATCTGCTTCCCCACGAGAAAACGATTTTTTACATGCTTGGATAAGAGCGGTCGAACCTTTCGAAGAACTGGAATTTACGTCAGCTCCATTTTCGAGTAATAATTGGATCATTTCAAAATTTGTATTAGTTAAACATTCGCGTGGTACCAACACTAATGCGCTTTGACCTAAATTATTTTTGAAATTAATATCAGCATTATTTTTTAATAGTAATTTAATTGTTTGAATACTGTAATTTTTTTTTTGACAGACAAACATCAAAGCAGTCCAACCTTTTTTATCATACATATTTATTTTGGCTTTTCTCTCCAATAATAATTTTATAATTTCAATATTGGAATCGCGTATACTATTTAAACATGCATACATTAAAGCTGTTTTACCAAAATTATTTTTAATATCAGAATTTGCATTGTAATCCAATAATAATCGTACGGATTCAATATTTGATTTATTATTATTTGACTCATCATTTATATTTTTGCATATGGCTACCAAAGCGGTCCTGCCATTATTATCCCGAAGATCAATCTTTGCTCCTTTTTTTAATAAAATTTCAATCGTTTTTATATTGGACGTAGTATTACTATGTAAACATGCTTTGATTAAAGCAGTTTGTCCCTTATTATTTTTGAGATTAATATCCGCTCCATTTTTTAATAATAATTTGATAGTATCAATATTGGAACCGCTATTACTATAATTACATGCTTTGATAAGCGGAGTATCCCCTTTGTTATTTGGAAGATTAATATCGGCTCCATATTTTAATAATAGTTTAATAAATCTATTATTGGAAACGGTATTGCTGTTTCTACAAGCAATTAATAAAGCTGACCATTTTTTTTTATTAGTTTTGTTTATTTCTTTTGGGTTTTTTATTATGTATTCTTTTAACTCAGCAACAGAAATTGAACTGGTTACTAATTTCATTAAAAGGGTAAATCCTTTACTTTTTGTTTTAATAGAACAATAATATTCTGTTCTTGTGCCTTTGTACAATTTGGAATATTTTTTATGATAATTCATAGTAATTATTCTAATTTATTTATTTGAATGTTTCCTAATAAATAAAATTTCAAATTTTTGTGTTTTAATTATCGTATTTTTTATAAATACGATAATTAAAAACATATTGGATTCTAATTATTTTTCTGCACATGTTTATAAAATAATATTATTTTGTTCTATTTTTTCGGAAAAACTTTGTTGGAGGTTTATTATATTTTCCCCATCAGGATGCAATTCCAAACTGGTTTTTAGAATTTCCAATTCTCGTTTTTGTTTTCGATTTTCTATTTTTAAATGGTAATTAGATAATATTTTTATTATTTTTATTGGAACATCGTATTCAAAAGCTACTTTGAGTGCTGATACTCCTTTTGTATTTTGTAAATTTGGATTACTTCCATATTTTAATAATAATTTTATGGTACCGACATCGAGACATAAATTGTTTTTTATAATATAATACATTATAGCAGTATCGCCTTTTATATTTTTAAAATTTGGGTTGGCCCCATGTTTTAATAATAATTTGAGAAATTTTTTATTAAAATTATCCGGTTCATTTTCACAAATAATAATTAATGCCGTACTACCATCAGCTTTTTGATAGTTTACTGCTGCGCCATTTTTTATCAAAAAATTTACTACTTCAAAACTAGCATTTTGATTAGTTAGGCAACATGCAGCCATTAATGGAGTCCATCCATTATTGTCCTGAATATTAATATAGGCTCCATTTTTTAGCAACAAATCTAAAGTTTCAATATTGGATTCAGAATTACTATTATAACAAGCCATCATAAATGCGGTATCACCAATATTATTTTGTGTGTTAATTTCGGCTCCATTTTTGATTAATAATTCAATAGTTTTAATAGTGGAAGTACTATTACTATGACTACATGCTGCCATTAGCGCAGTAATTCCATCATTGTCTTTGGAATTAATATTTGCTCCCGCATCTAAAAGAAGTTCTACTGCTACTATTTTTCTAATCAAATCTAATATTTTATCAATGAGTTCAATTTTTGTTTATTATAAACTTTTAGGATTAATACATTCGTCTGCGTGGTAAAAAATAAATTCTTTTTGACATTTTTCTGAACAATATTTGGCGCGATAACATTTGTCACAAACAATAGGAATTTTTATTTCTTCTGCGCAATTAATACATTTGTTTTTATTTTTATTCCAAATATTCATGCGATGATTTATTACAATATATCTACTCCATAATGGGGTTATTTTTTTCTCAGTTTCTTTTCCATTTTCATCAACTTCCACAGTATTGATAGTGTGTAATTCCTCATCTTTTAATTGCCTATCGTATAAGCGTCCATATGACAATACATTTAGACGTTTGGCTTCATGTATACTAATATTTGCATAAATATTATCTTCCATTTCATGAAGCATAATAACATCGCCATGTAAACGATACATGCCATTTATCCGAGTAGCTATTTTATTAACATTTTTAGATTTATCGTGCTGGAAATAGAAAACGAGATTATATTTGAGATGACTCAATGCTAATTTTTCAATATTATCTTTATCAGTGAGTCCAAAAACTTTTGTAACTAGGTAGCTCGGATTTTGGTAATAATATTTTACCATCGTATCATTTTTGATAACAATTGCAGAAAAGAAAAATCGCCTTCTTACAATTCTAATAATATCTTCTTTTGTGATCACGTCAATGGCCGTAAAATGGGGCAATGATAAATCGTATTTATTAGCAAAAACAACACAATTATTTTCAACTACATTGTGTTTAAGACTAAATAAACATACTAAATTATTCATATTTTCTATTTCGGCATCCTGATAATCTTTCCAACTTGGTTGACAATATATAAATTCAATATATTTTTTCGGAAAGGAATATGAACCTTCTGTATGATAAAAAAATTCGTCAGGTTTCCTTCCTGGAAAGCAATTGGTGGCATTTTGACAAACAACAGACAAAAAATCATCATTTTCATCAATATCAACAAATTTAACATATGGTTCAATAACAGACCAAATATAATCATTCAACGCTTTTTTTAATCTGGATTTTTCATCAACAGTATGTTCAGTGTAGAGTAATGGTACAACAAATTCTTCCATACGATCAAAACTACATTTATTTTTTTCAATGACAGCGATTGTTTTCATTATGTTATTCTGGAATTAAATAATTTTTTATTATAGTTGTTATGAACTAATAACAACTATAATAAAAAATTATAGTTGTTATGAACTAATAAAAAATTGATTTATTTAATATTAGAGTTGTCCAAATAATTTTTATTTGCTATTAATTCCTGAAAAATTATCATAATGGAAGACGTACCAATATTTGTACCAGAATATGGACCAGAACCTTGTCCTGCTCCACTGAGTCCGGCTCAAATAAAATATAATGAATATCGCAAATATACTTATTCGAAGTTGGTTGACAAATTCGTTGCTGCATTAGAAACTCCGGACAAATATTGTTATATTAAACTTTCTACTGCTGATACCGTATGGATGAAAATACCAAAATGCACATTAAGCGATGGCGAATTAAAAGGAATGAATGATTTTAGGAAAGAACTAGAAGATAAACAATACCCTAATAAACTTGTTACATGGAGACGTAATTATGTTAGAGATTCCAATAATAATTTCGTTTATGATAATACCACGTATTACTCATGGGATCATGATCATAAAGCCGAACGTAGATCCGATCCTTATACCACATATTATTATGGTATTGCGGTCCAGCTTAAATAGTTTAAATAGTTTAAATAGTTTAATATTCTACCAGGAAGAATTGATTTGATAAATTAATAAAAAAATTGATTTATTTAATTCTAAGACGTCCCAATTAATTTTTGTCCAGTATTAATTTTTTTGGAAAAACTATTGTGATGCAAAATATACCCGAATTTGTACCGGAATCTGTTGATACCACAGTTGTTCAGACTAAAAAATATTTACGAGAATATATTACCACTCCAGTGGATAATAATAATAAAATTAAACATAAAGATGCGCGCATTCAATATGAATCCGAACGTAATAATTTTTACTTGCTATTGATTGATAAATTTACTGCCGCATTAAAAACCCCGAATAATTTTTATCGTATCGAATTAGGTAGCACTATACATGATAGAATGTATGCATACTGTTGCATTAATAGTGCCCAGCATGAAGCAGTATATAATTTTATGAATGAACTAACAAAGAAAAAATATACCAATAATCATGTTACATGGTCCAAGACGTATGGTACAGTTACATATAATCATACTAGACACTATTATGGTATTGAAATTCAACTAAAATAGTTTTAATCAATAAAATATAAAATTTTTATATTTTATTTATTAGCACTTAGCATTAATGATTCTTCATTGAGTGGATAAAGTTCTTGTGTGGCTATCAATTTACCATCCAACATATGGAATTGTTTTGGATCCATTTCATATAAATAAATAGGTGAAGGTTTTTTAATTTTATGTTTAATATTTTCAATTGCTTCATCTTTTGTTAAAAATCCTTCAATTTGTGTTTTGCCATTGACTGGCATTATATCACCTGATTTAAATAGGGTGGCTACATAAATTAGCTTATTTGATATTCTGTCCATATTGACTAATTGGTTATTTAATTGTGAAATTGTTTGGGTCATATTATTTTGATCCACTAATGTGTATCCTTGTTTATAATAAAAATTAGTAAATTTATCATATTTCGCGGCTAAATATTCCAAATTTAATAAATTTAATGGAAAAATGCCCCGAATAATTCTATCTGGATACATTTTTAAATAATATTTAATTTGGTTAGCGGCATATATATTCGGTTTGGTATCGTATATAATTTTATTGAAATATCGTGATTTTTCTGTTTTGATAGCTAACACTGGTATTGGTAAAGCGATTTTAATACGATAATCCTTTGGAAAGATATTGAAACCAATGAATATAATATGACAATCATTATTTTCTGAAATTTTTTTGTTGATATTATCATCCATTTTATCACGCCATATTGAATGAATATTTTGTTTGGTTTGATTTCTTTTTGCCATTAAATTTTTAATATCCGAATCAATATTAGATGTGGGACCATTGTTGTTAGTCATAATTTTTTTTTGTTTTTTTTTGATTATAATTTGATTACTCAAATCGGCCCAAATTTTTTTTTGTTTAGCAATGTCATTATGATTATAAACCAATTGCTGTATTGTATCCAGATCAATAATTTTAATGCTATTTGGTAATTGTTTTATTAATTTTTTTTTATGGATTTCATCTAATCCAACAATGTGTGCTATTGTATTATTCATTATTAATTATTTACAATAATATTATTTTTGTTTACTAAATTTCAATAACATCACAATATTTTTGTACTATACCATTAAAATTTTCTTTTGATCCATCAGGCATTATTAAACAACTTGGACTATTATATGGACCTGTGTAAATATATTTAATATTAACAATTGGTTCTCCATCATTTATTTTTGCAGCAGTTGATTGTATGGAAGTTTTTGGTGGTAATGCAGTGATTTTTTTCTTTTTTGGAGTAAATTTTCTAACATTAAATGTAAGAGTTTTTGTTTGATTCGATTGCATATCATGAAGAAAAAAATAATCGACTAGCGTAATTGGATTAACGGCTTTGATCTTTTTTGATCTTTGAGTATAATATTTTTTACATACTGATCGATAAATAGAATGGTTAATTAAATTTGTATTCATGTGTCCCCATCTAGAATTACGGATCTCAAAATGCAAATAATATTTAAATAATTTGATACGAACATATGGTAGTAATAATTTGGTATTTCCAGCGAATATATATTTAAATGTGGAATGTGATTCCATAAATGAAATTAATGCAAATTGTTCATTGTCACTTGGCTTGGTTTGCTTATGATAAATATATATACTGTTAATATTGTTTGGAACAGCAGTTGGTACAAATTCATCCGATATATATATTAATCTTGGGTTACTCGTCAAAACTTTTTGATATAATGGTAGTATTTTGTCATCAGTTGATATGTAAATATGATAATTAGCCTGGTGATCTAATAAATATTTTTCCACTAATCCTTTTAAAAATAAAAGATACAATGGCTTTGTAATTGCTCCAAAACAATATGTTGACTGATATATTGTATTATAAACTTCTTGTGAGTGATCCATTATATTAATATAATATATTTAAAGTACTATACACTTATATTATATTGGTTAGTTATCATATATTTTTTAAGATTCAATTATTTTTAATAATTGAACCAATATATCATCACGCATAAATTTGTGTTTCAAAAATATTCAATTGTTTGAGTATAAATCAAACAACAATAAATATTTTTTATTTTCCCCATAGTATAATATAAACAAATGACCTTTAATAATTCCGCTATTATAATTATTATAGTTGTTGCTTTTGCGTTTTATTTAATATATAGCCAAAATAATCAACAAAAATATGTCACAGTACCCCAACAATTTAAACAACCATATACACAACAGGCAACACAACCAGCACAACCGACATCATCTTGTTCCAAATGTGAGCATTACAAAAACCAATTATCCCAACAACAACTAGCAACGCCATCATCATCAGTAACAAATGTAACCATTGATCATGATACTGATCCGTATTCCGATCCTATCAAAAAACAGGATTTATACAGCATACTTGACCCGTTGACCTATCCACAACTTCGATTACCAAGAGAAGTACTTGACAAATATAATGAATATCACGATAAAAATGGATCGTATCCACCATTTGGCCAAGCAACACAGCCGTTATTTGATAATCCTATTTTAAATGGTGTTTTAATTAAACAGGTAGATGAAAATGAGCCTTTTTCCGACAATGTACCCAGTGCCGTACCATTGTTCCGAGTTAAATCTTCTAAAAATACCAATCGATTTTTCTATTATATTGTTGATCAACGCTACTTAAGTAAATTGGAACTGAAAATCCCGCTAGATCATATTAAAATTAATGCGGTTAGGTACAATAATGCCGATTTTTATGGATTACCAGAACTTTATGATGGTGATATCATCGAAAATATACCAATCTATCCAACAACTAGATTCAAAATCCAATTGTACAAACAGTATCACTTCCCGTAATTATAATATTAAACTTTTTATTTACTATTATAATTTTATTCTGTAACAATATCCGTATTGTTTTTTTCAAGTTTTTGATTGAGTTTTTGTCCAAGTTTATCCAGATCATCACGATTCAATAAAATTAAATAGTACACCAGATTATAATTATCAATTGAATAAACATAAGGATAAATATAAGGTTGTTTAATGATACTTGATCCGATAGCTAAATTAATATCAATTTGTGTAATATCTTTAATGACACCTCTAGATGTTGTCAGAATGGATTTAATATAGGCTAATTCTGACCCAAGTTTAAGTGCGTATAATAAAATTTCCTTTGCTAAATAGTTTTCCGCATTAGTTAATCCTGTTTGTGACCATGACCAACTCCAAACTTTCAGCTTGTCATAGTATACTGCTAATATTTCTACCTCGGTATCTATAATTGCTTCGTTTGTTTCTTTATTAATAAATTTGAATTTACTTCTTTGATAATCATTATTAGTCTTGAAACCTTCATAATATGTATTGTTTAATAAATAATTAATAACTGGTTTAGCTGTATCATATTCTATCAATGCTTTACTAATAATATCTGGAACATTCATTATAACATATTGTAATTTTAGATTTATTTTTTTGGTGCAATGACTAATGTTTGCGCCGGGATTTGGATAGTTTATGCGGAATTTTTTTATAAATAATATCATTATATTCGTGCGGTTTTCTATCAAACATTCCTCCAATAATAAAATCCGTACCATCTTCCTCTTCACTACCGAATGCTACAAACAAATTTTCCTTTTTTTTTGAATCCATGATATTACTAATACTGACAATATTGGTAGTAGCAAAACCACGAGATTCTAATGTTTTTTCGCCTATTTTTGTTTCAGTATCACTAACAATTGGTGGAAATCCTCCGATTGGATCTTGCATTGTCTATACCAAATAATCAGATAATAATTATTTGCTTATTTGCTTTAATATTTTTAATCAAAATTAATTATTAGTTTATCGGGATCATCTGGACCAATTATTGTTATTTCTTTGATTTCTTTTTTAGCTTCGCGATGTTTCTGTTCTTTTTTGGTAACAGTATTATTTTTGGAATATTTATATTTTTCATAATGGTTAATATTACAACAAATTCCTTTATTATCACAATTAAATTTTAAATATTCGCTTGAATCTAATGGCGCCACAAAATTACTATATAATAATCGATGTAATGCTACTTTTTTATTTCTGAAATAAAAATTTACATATGTTCCTTTGTTTGAATTGTTCATATTTGTAATATATCCATTCCAGATACAACAATTATTTTTGTCAAATATACTGGTGTCGATATATTTACAAATTCTTTTCATATCATTAATATTTAATTTCCATTGTGAAGGAACATCAGTTAATTGGCGTTTGATTAATTCTTTAAATATTTCATTACTGTTTTTAATGGATTTTTTTGCTGTATCTGGAATTTTTTTATTATTATTTTGTTTAATGGAACTATTGGTATTTGATTTAGTAGTATTTGTTTCATCTGTACCAGAATCCGAAGAAATATCTGTTTCTTCAGAAGATTCCGATTCCGAATCAGATTCAATTATTTTTTTTAATATTTGTTTCTTTTTTTGAACACTTTTAGCCGCAAATGCATTATATTCCATGTCATCAAATGTATCATTGTCGGATTCCGATGATTCTTTTTTAACATTTCTCTTGGTATTGGATAGTTTTTTATTTTTACTACCAGACATTTTAGTTATAATAAGTTGATATTATTTTCGAAAAATAGTACAATTACTTTTTGATTATATTTTTTTGCGCGCAATTAAAAACAAAAAAATGGCTTTTTATACTGATTTTTATTTTAGTCTAAAAATAATACTATACTTTTAATGGGTGGAATTGTCACGCACTGGAATATTTACATTTTTTGGAATATTTACATTTTTTGGAATATTTACATTTTTCGTAATGGTTAATGTTACAACAGATTCCTTTGTTATCACACTTAAATTTTATATACTCGTTAGACTTTAATGGTGCCACAAAATTACTATATAATAATCGATGTAATGCTACTTTTTTATCCCCAAAATAAAAATTAACATACACTCCTTTATTTGTATTATCCATATTTGTAATATATCCATTCCAGATACAACAATCATTTTCATCAAAAATACTAGTATCGATATATTTACGAATTCTTTTCATATCATTAATATTTAGTTTCCATTGTGTGGGAATATTAATTAATTGGTGTTTGATTAATTCATTAAATATTTTATCATTGTTTTTGTCGTTAGTCATAATTATAATAATTGATGTTATTATTTTTTATTATATTAT